>WNGJ01007063.1_pt1 | contig 20362 bp, 19 predicted proteins | sample 5400611 | NCBI WGS metagenome assembly WNGJ01 (sample SAMN13153375, study PRJNA577476) | soil metagenome | isolation source: 40 cm soil or saprolite under Garry oak tree replicate 1 | place: USA:California | collected 2016-06-15
ACCGGAAGGTTGTCCACACAATAGAAGCCCATGTCCTCGAAAGCGCGGAGCACGGTGCTTTTTCCTGAGCCGGAGAGCCCAGTGAGGATGACGAGTTGCCGCGTGTCCCGTCGGGTTCGCGTGGGCGGCTTCACAGGCGAGCGGCTCAGCTTTTTACACGACGCTGATGAGTGCTGGGGATGCGCATATCCTCGCGGTATTTCGCCACCGTGCGCCGAGTGACGTGGATTCCGGCATCATCCAGCTTCTTGGCGATTTGCTCGTCGGTAAGCGGCTTCGAGGAATCCTCTTCCTCGATCATTTTCTTGACCAGCCGCTTCAACGTCAGCAGCGACATGTCGCCGCCTTCCGGCCCGTTCACCGATTCGCTGAAGAACGAGCGAAGCTCCAGAACGCCTTGCGGCGTGTGCGCGTATTTGCTGGCTACGGCGCGGCTTACCGTGGAGGGGTGCACGCCGACTTCCTCCGCCACTTCCTTGATCATCATGGGCTTGAGCGCGTCAGGACCTTGATCCAGAAATTCGCCTTGCCGCGCAATAATGGACTGGCACACGCGCAGAATGGTGTGCTTGCGCTGCTCGATGTTTTTCATCAGCTGCACGGCGGCGGTAAAGCGTTCCTTGACGTAGTTGCGCACATCGCGGTCGGCGGCATCCTTGACCAGCAGGCGGCGATAGGTCGGACTTAAGCGCAGCTGCGGCATGTCGTCTTCGTTAAGGTACGCCTGCCATTGGCCATCCACTCTGCGGAAGTACACATCCGGCTCGACCAGCCGCGGTTCGCTCTTGTTGTAGCGCAGCCCGGGCCGGGGATCGAGTTTCTTGATGACGTCGATCGAGCGCTTCACCACTTCCAGCGGACGGTTCAGCGCCCGCGCAATTTCTTTGAGTTGGTTGGATTGCACTTGCTTGAGATGTTCGGAAACAATTTGCTGCGCCAGAGTGTTTTGCGGATCGAACGCTTTTAATTGCAGCAACAGACACTCGCGCAAATCGCGCGCGCCTACCCCGATAGGATCGAATTCCTGAACCACCGCCAGCGCGTCGTCCAGGTCGTCCTGGGAATACTTTCCGTTTTCCGTGAGCTCTGCGGGCGAGGCCGTCAGATAGCCGTTCTCATCCAGGTTACCGATGATGTTTTCCACGACCTGGCGGACCGCGTCGGAACAAATCGTGACGCTCAATTGCCACTGGAGATGATCGGTCAGACCCGTCGGCGAAGAAAGGAACTTTTCGAACGAAGGCCTTTCGGAAACCTCGCGCTCCTGCGACTGGCCTCCGTCACCGCCCGTATCGAGGTATTGGTTAAAGAACGTGCCGACGTCGAACTCGTCGAAAAGATTCGGTTCCGGCTTCTCCGGAACTTTCTCGGTTTCCTCTTTTAGGAAATTTTCGTCGCTGTAATTGTCGGCCTGCGTGGGCTCTTCGCTCTGCTCCTCGAGCACCGGGTTGGCGATCATCTCCTGATTGATCATCTCCTTCAGCTCGAGCCGGTTCAGCGCCAGCACGCTGACCATCTGCACAAGGCCGGGCGTCAGAATCTGCTTCTGCGCCACCTTGAGGTTGAGTTTGAGTCCCTGCCAAGCCATCTATGCGCTCGTCTCTTCGTTCGCTCGAGTCAGTTGAGCCGGAAATGATCACCGAGATAGACGCGCCGAACTTCGGGATCGGCGCTGAGCTCTTCGGGGCGACCTTTCCTGAATATTTTCCCACTTTTCAGGATGTATGCGTGATCGGTTACGCTAAGAGTTTCGCGGACGTTATGATCGGTAATCAGCACGCCAATCCCCGACTTAGCCAAATCCCGGATAATTTCCTGGAGGTCCTTTACCGTAAGAGGGTCGATCCCCGAAAACGGTTCGTCAAGAAGAATAAAAGAAGGCTGCAGCGTGAGGGAACGGGCAATTTCGAGCCGGCGGCGTTCCCCGCCCGAAAGTGTGTAGGCTTTACTCATCCTGACCGTTTCGAGCCCCACTTGCACGAGCAACTCCTCCAGCCGATCGCGCTGCTGCTCCGGCGTAAGCGGGAGAGTTTCCAGCACCGCGAGCAAATTCTCTTCACTGGTAAGTTGCCGAAATACCGAGGGTTCCTGGGGAAGATAGCTGATTCCACTGCGGGCCCTAAGATACATGGGCAAGTCGGTGATTTCGTCGCCGTTCAGCAGCACGCGGCCGGAGTCGGGCCGGGCGAGACCGACGAGAATGTAGAACGTTGTCGTCTTTCCTGCGCCGTTCGGGCCGAGCAGCCCGACCACTTCACCCTGACCGATCTCCAGTTCGACGTCGTCAACGACTTTGCGGCCACGGTAAGACTTGCTTAACTCGAGGGCCTGGAGCTTCAGCATACCTCGTCATTTCTCGACTCGGTGCTTCGTCAACGTCCGCGAACCTTTTTCTGAGTCCACAATGATCGTATCATCCGCTAAAAAGAAGGTCAATTGACGGCCACTTGTAGTTCCTTCCGACGCGTCAAATATCGTGGGATTTCCGCCGGTCATAACCAATTTTCCGTCAATGGCCGTGTATTCCCCTCGCTCCGCTGTAGCTCTCCTGGTTCCCTGCTCCACCATCACCCCGCCGGTAGCGACGGCGCGGCTGATTTGTTGCGCACCCGCCGTCGCCGAAGCTGCGGCTCCGCCGGGAGCGGTAGGGGCTTTTTCGCTGCGCGTAAAATACAGGTCCATTTGCGGTGCTCGAATTCCTTGCTCGGAGGACTGCGCGACCACGTCCTTTCCCAGGTGCGCCCGGTTTTCCGCGTCGTTATAAGTCAACGTGCCGGCGGTGATGTGCCAGAGCTTTACCTTGTTGGGCGCTCTGTCGTGAACCGTCAACGCCCGGGCCGGGGTTATTCCCGTTCCCGGGCTCTGCGGAAATACCGCGCGAACATTTCCTGAAGCATTCAGGGTCTTCGCATCGCGGAGCAATTCGATCGAGTCCGCTTCCAACACCGAATCGCCTTGCCACAACCGCGCGTGGCCCATATAAAGGGCCCTGCCGGTCTTGGAGTTCGCGCGCAGCGTGTCCGCCGAGATATTTGCCGGCATGGCCGCCAGCTGCAGGCTTGTGCCGTTCGCCGCAAAGTCGCTCGACTGTACGCCGCCCTCCGCACGGATCTCCCCCGAGCTTTGCACAAAGGTAAGGCGCGCCGCCCGCGTTTCCGTGGTCGCATCACGCACGAGCGCGTTCCCCGCGAGCGTAGCCGTTTGCGCGGACCGCACAAACACAACGTGGTCCCCTTGGGCGCTTCGGTCGCCTTCCTTAAGCCTCACCTCTCCATGCAGTTCGATTTGCGACCAGCCGCCACTCCCCAGCAACTGCGCGCTCCCATCCTGAGCAGTTGCCGTCTCGGCCGGCTTGCCCGGCAACGCTCGATCTGTCACCACGTGGCCCGAAGCAACAAGTTGATTTGCTCTTCCGTTCGCGCCGAACGTGAGCTCCAGCTTGTCGGCGGTTAGTTTTGTTCGCGCTGGTCCAGCTTCTGCCGGAGATGCTGACCTAGCTAGCTGTGGCCCTGGGTCCGTCCATTCCAATGTGCCCCGCGCCAGGGTTTCCGCTCGTTCCAGGGCGCTGCCCTCACCCTTGTTTCGCTCGGCAAATTGCACAAGCAGCGCACTGGTTTCGAGCGTTCTCGATTCGCCCGTTTTCTCCATCTTTGACTTCAGCTGCACGTCCCCCCGCAGATTCAATTCCTTGATCTCGTTGCGTCGCGGCCGCAGTTCCATCGAGGCATTGTCCGCGATGAAATCATCCGCATCGTTTCCGTTCTCTCGAGAACCTTTGACGCCGCCTGCGGCTTCCATTCTTGTCAGCCATCCCTCGGGTGTGAAACTGGCGGTAAAGGTTTTCCCGGTCAAATGTATGCTGTCATCCTTTTCATGGGAGTCCAGCTCGGGTTCTTTTCCGTCAGCGCCCGCAGTCGCGACCAGTCTTTCTGCGTGGAATGTTTTGTCGAGGGACAGCCGGATTTCCCCTGCACGTAGCCGCGCGCTCACCGTCTGCGCCTGTACCTGTCCGCGAAGATGCATCACTCGCGAGTCGCGCTCGAAATCCGCGCTGCTCGCATTCACACGAACAGGCTCAGGGACGGTCGTCCCAGAGGTCTGGCTCTTTTGCGTGGCCTTGCCAGGGACCAACAGGAAACCGACATCTCGCAACAGCCGCACCGCCCCTTCCTCCGACCGGTACTCCACGCCAATCGCATCTCCTTGTCCGTTGGGGAAAACGAATTTCACGGGCTGGTCGGACTTTGCGATTCCCGTCTGGCGATTGAACGTGACCCCGCGGGTCTCCACATGAACTTTTTCTGCGGTCGTTCCACGACTTTCTTGCGCCCGTTCAGCGACCTCGGCGCTTTCTAGCTCGAGCTGAACCTCGCCGCTGCACACGATGCTTTGTCCGTCTTTTTCGTACTCGCAACTATGCGTGTGTATGACGTCGTGCCGCGCTCCGGTTTTTCCGAAAATCGTGATTTTGACGTCTTCCAGCAGGCTCGCGGCATTGTCTTTAAAGTTCGTCGCTTTTGACGCCTCTACCGTGAAAAGCTTTTGCGCGCCGAGGCCCTTGGAAAAGGTAAGTTTGCTCTCCTGTCGCGCGACACCTGCGGGCGCCGGCGGCGGGGCTTTCTCCTTTTCTCGGTGCGCCACCCACTTGTGGTCCAGGTACACCCCCACCGTAAGCAATGCCAGCAAGCATGCCGTGGCAGCCGACCAGCGCGCCCACCTGGCCGCTTCGCTTCGCTTCATGCTTTCAGTTAAGCAAAATTTCGGAGTGCTGTATACAAAGGCGCGTTATCGGGCGCGATTGCCGCTTATCGGAGCGCTCAATGCAAGGGAGAATGCTTACGCTTTGCCGGCCTTCACACGCGACGCTGGCGCTGGCCGGTAGCCGGAGCACCGGCAATCGGGGTAATTGCACTTGGCTGGGCCGGTTCTCTTACGTTGGAAAATTCCCGCATGGATGCTCTTGCCGTGACCGCATGTACACAGCTTGATCGACGTCTGGGCGCGCTTCATAACGCCAGGATTCCTTTCGTGTGGCGCGTGGGCAGAGCCGGGAGCGGACAGCATTGTACTGCGAGCCGTAGCCCGGCGTCGCGCCAAATTTGACTTGCAAAAGATCCGGTGCTTAGGGAAGGGAAGGTGGGTGGGCAGCTCGCAAAGCTAACTATCCTGCTGATTCCGCAGTTGCCGTATTGGGCAGGATTCCTATATTTGCCGCTGCCACGCTGTCGCGGTGGGTGTTTTTCACCAGATACATGGCTTCGTCAGCGAGGTGGAGCAACCCTTCCTTGGTGCGCGAGTCGACCGGGTAAGATGCAACGCCAAGGCTGGGCGTCAGACGGATCTTCAGTCCTTCTTTTTCCAGCCAGACGCTCTCCCGGATCAGCTTGTGCAAGCGGCGCGCGACATTGAGCGCATTTTCCTTGGATGTTTGCGGCAGCAAGAGCACAAATTCGTCTCCGCCATACCGAAACGCAAAATCAATCAATCGGCAGTGCACCTTCAACGCGTTTCCGATTTCCGCCAGCAGGCGCGATCCCACCAGGTGCCCATGGGTATCGTTGACCATCTTGAAATGGTCCAGGTCGATGAACACCAGCGAAAACTCGTAGTTGTACCGTTGCGAGCGGTAAATCTCGGTCTCCAGGATGAAGCTCATGTGCCGCGCGTTGTAGAGCGTCGTGCAATCATCCCGGATGGTCAGGTCGTGAATTTTCTTGACGTGGCGGGCGTTTTCGAGCGCGATGGCGGCAAAATCCGAGAGCGCCTCGAGCAGTTTCAGGTCCCGCGGATCGAACCCGCCAGGCCCGACGCAATTGATCAGCTCGATGACACCCAGGCAGGTGTCCCGAAAACGAACCGGCACGGCAACGATCGATTGCGTCTCGGTCTTGGTCTTTTCGTCAACTTTGGAGAAGAACCGCGTGTCTTTGGAGGTATCGGGCACAACCACCGTTTCGCCGTGCTGCGCCACCCAGCCGGCAATGCCTTGACCCATTTTGATGCGTACGTCGCGCAGGGCTTGCGAGGCCTTCCCAACCGCCAGCTCGAAATACAGTTCCTGTTTTTCTTCATCGAGAAGCAGTAATGACCAGTTATCCGGGCGCAGGAATTCGTCAATCTTCTCCATGATCGTCCGGAGGACCTGGTCGAGCTGTAGTGAGGAGGTGAGCGCCTTCCCCAGTTCCTGGAAGACCGCTACCTCCCCTTTTTCACGTTCCGACGACCTCGCAACGTTGCGCCGCCGTTCTACAGCCGGAAACTGTTTTACTTCTTCCACGCGTCAGTGCGCCCTGCCCTTTGTGGTTTTACAACCTTCTGTGTTTTCTATCGTGCACACTACCGTGTCCCGGCCTGCAAAAGCCAGTTCAGGTCCCCCAAACACAAATCGACCCTCCTACGCCCGAGGGCGGCGAATCCACCTCAGTATAGGCCCCTGTTAAAAAAAGACGCAATATGCTTGTGGTACAGGAGTGGCCATCTCGCTATCTTCGCGGGCGATTCAGGGTCTCTCTTTCCACAACCCGCCAACTCATTCATTTGACAGTACCTTCTCGCCCCGCCTATAGTCCGTCAAGGGCTTGTGCCGCTGCCCGCCGCACGCCCACTTTTGCTCGATGAGGAACAGGTCGTTTCCATGGCCAGGGGAAAATTCGGCGAACGCCTGAAGCGCGAGCGGGAACTCCGTGAAGTTTCCCTGGATGAATTAAGCAAGGCCACGCGTATCAGCAACCGCTTCCTCCTGGCTCTGGAAAACGAAGATTGGGGAAAACTCCCCGGCGGCGTTTTCGGTCATGGCTTTGTGCGCAGTATTGCGCGCTATCTCGGCCTCTCCGAGGAGGCGCTCCTCGGCGAATACGACTCGGCCCGCGCCGAGAATCTACCTTCCACCCCTCCCAAGCCGGAGCAGCCCATTCCGTCTTCCTCCCGGTGGATTCCCGCGGTCGTCTTTTTGGGGGGCCTGCTCCTGCTCGTTTTAATTTTCTATTCGGGCCGGTACGGATGGCGCCACATCGGTGCGTATCGCGCTGCGAAGCAATCCGCGGCCGCCCCGGCTCCTTCTGCCGATGTACCCCTCGAGCTTTCCGTTTCCACCTCGGCGGCGACGCATGTTCGTGTCATTGCGGATGACAAAGTCCTGTTGGACTCCCAGGTGTACGCCGGCGATACCCGCCATTTCACCGCGAAACGCCAGTTTGACGTCACCGCCACGAACTCCGCGGCCGTGTTGCTGCAATTGAACGGCAGACCAATGGCGCCCCTCGGTCCGCCGGGAACCTTCGGTAGAATGGTATATACCCAGAAGGACTTGAGGCAGGCAAACGGTGGAGACTCTAAGCCCTGAAGTTGTGGAAGACCTTCGGCACGGCCGGGCCACGCGTGAACGTAAATTTGCGGTTTGCACAGGCGGCGCGCATCTCCAGCCCGCGGACCGCGCAGAGCTTCTTGCCGTTCTGGCAGGCGACACTGACGAAATGATCGCCACCCGCGCCGGTGAGGCCATCCTCTCCGCCCCGCTGGAGTCTTTTGTCGAGGCTATCAAGCGGGAAAACGCCTTGCCTGCTCTGTTTGCCTATGCCTCACGGCATCTGGCCGACAAGCCCGGCATCTCGGACGCGCTGGTCGAAAATAAGAATTGCCCTGCAGAGCTTCTCGTTCATGTCCTACGCCATCTTTCAGATGTCGCAACGCAGACCTTAGTCGAGGACCTCGACCGCGTTAGCGCATCTCCCGCGCTCGCCGCTGCTCTCGAGCATTCCCCCTCCCTGACCCCTGAACAGAAAAATCAGCTTCGCGAACTTCACGGGCCCGCCCATCCCATCGACGAGGCTGCCCTGGCCGACGCCGCTGCCGCCGCGGAACCGGACGCCGAGCGCCGGCAAACTCTCATTCAGCGCATCGCCAAAATGACGGTTGCCCAGCGCGTGCAATATGCCATTAAGGGCGGCTCCGACGCGCGCCGCACGCTCATCCGCGACGCCAACAAGGTCGTCCAGCGCGCCGTGTTGCAGTCCCCGCGCCTGACGGATCAGGAAGTCGAAGCATTCGCCGCCATGTCCAGCCTCACCGATGAAGTTCTCCGGTTGATTGCAGGCAATCGCGCGTTTCGCAAGAACTATGTGGTTGTGCGCCATCTCATCAACAATCCCAAAACTCCTCTGGACGTAACCCTGCACATGTTGCCCATGCTGAATCCCCAAGACCTCAAGCGCCTTACAACCAATAAGAATGTTCCTGAGACGCTGCGCACAACGGCCGCGAAGCTTCAGCGTACTCGAGCCGAACAGAAAAAGTAATTCGTACTGCATTTCTCGAGGCATCCCCGGGGCGTATTCCTTTCCACCTCGGCGGTCCACTGCTATCTTCCGCTTCTCCCCGCCGTCCATCCGAGTAGTCTCGATCACCCTCTTCGGCTTACAATCGGACAGCAATCAGGAGGCCTTCAGGTGTCCCTGTTCCGCGAGCTTCGCTCTCCCAGCTGCGTTTTGGTCTCGTCGCTGATCTTTCTGTTCGCCATTGCTGTCGGTTCGTTCCCGGTAAACAGCGCGAGCGGGGACGAAAGGAAATCCGTCGATCCTTGGCCCAGTTCGCAGACGCTAGAGCCTGCCAAGCTTGCCAAAATGCTCACCGACAAGTATTTGTCGGTTCCGACCGTGGTTTTTGTCGGCTTTCGTTCCCTCTATGTTGGCGGCCACGTGCCGGGCGCGGCTTTCCACGGCACCGCCTCGACCGATCAGGGCCTTGCGGAATTGCAGGCGTGGGCGGCCACAGTTCCGCGCTCGACCGATCTCGTCATCTACTGCGGCTGCTGTCCGTTCGATAAGTGCCCCAACATCCGCCCTGCGTACACCGCGATGAGCAGCATGGGCTTCAAGAAGCTCCGCGTGCTGACCATCCCGACGAGCTTCGCCGTCGATTGGGCCGGGATGGGCTACCCCATGCAGAAGGGCATGTAGCAGGCTCCATCTTCGTTTTAAACTTAGGCCTTGCCGGCTAAACCTCAAGCTTCGGATGCTCGAGATGAAATCCCGTGGCCTGTTGATACGCCTGCGCAAACGCCAGTAATTCCGCTTCGCCATACAACTTTCCGAGGAACGTCACGCTTGTTGGCGTTCCGGGGCCGCCGGAATTTTGAAAATCGCCGGGATCCTCCGACAGTGGCTTCGGTGCGTCCTCTCCGCGCAGCCCATTCGGCAGAATCACTGACGGGTGGCCCGTCAGGTTTGTGATCATCAGTTGTGGGCTTCCGTTCGTCGGCGCCACAATCACGTCCAGGTCTTCCAGCACTTTCGCCATCGCATCCATCAACAGCTTGCGCGCGCGCGCCGCCTGGATATACTCCACCGCAGGGATGAACCGCGCCGCGCGAAAGGTGTTTGGCCAGTCGTAGTCTTTCTGCGAAGTCAGAAGCTTGTCTCTTCCCGTGCGCGTCAGCTCATCAAACGCGGCTGCTGCCTCTGCGGTCAGCATCACCGTAATCGCGCTGTACGGAAATTTTGGCAGCTCTACGGGAATCAGGTTCACGCCCATCTCGCGCAGTTTCACGAGCGCCGCGTCATTGTATTTTCGGTCGTACTCCGCGCGTGCCCGCGCGAATTCTCGCCGCTTCTTTTGTTCATCGCGCTGCTTCTGCTCTTCGGGTGTCTTCGCCGGCTCCTCCTTTTCTTCTTGCGGCGGCTCGGGCTTTCGTTCGAAATCCGCCTTCAAATAACCGACGCGCAACTTTCGCCAATCCAGATTGGCGTCCCAGTTAAAGGCTGCCGGCTGCACGGTGCGATCCTTCCCGTCTCTGCCGTAGATCGCATCGAGCACCAGCGCGCAATCTTCCACCGCCCGGCAAATTGGTCCCAGCTTGTCCATGCTCCAGGAAAGTGCCATCGCCCCCGTCCGCGGCACCAGCCCGAACGTTGGCCGCAGTCCGGTGCAGCCGCAGCGCGTCGAAGGCGACGAAATCGACCCAAGCGTCTCTGAACCGATGCTAAAGGCCACGCATCCTGCCGCCGTAGCCGAGGCGGGCCCCGCCGACGACCCGCTCGACCCCTGACTCGTGTTCCACGGATTCCGCGTCACCCCGGCAAACCACACGTCCCCCTGCGCCAGCGCTCCCAGCGTCAATTTCGCTACGAGCACCGCGCCTGCCTCATCCAGGCGCTTCACCACCGTGGCGTCCTCGTCAACCATCTGATTTTCGAATCCCCCGGCACCCCACGTTGTGCGATAACCCTTCGTCGCCAGCAAATCTTTTGCTCCCCAAGGCAACCCGTGCAGCGGCCCGCGGTATTTTTCCGCCGCAATCTCTGCATCCGCTTTCTTCGCCTGCGCCAATGCGCGCTCTTCGGTCAGCGTCACCACAAATTTCAGCGTCGGGTCATATTTCTTCAGTCTCTGCAAATACATTTGCGTTAGCGCCGCCGACGAAACCTTCTTCGTTCGCACCAATTCTCCCAGCTCTCTCGCGCTTCGAAACGCCAAGTCCTCCAGACTCTTCGGTACTGCCGCCACGTTTGACGCTTTCGAAATCCGCATTGCTTTACGCTCGGTTTCGAATTTCACTCCTGGCAGCACCGGGTCAAACAGCAGCGCGGGATCCACCGAATTCGGAATGTGCAGCTTGTAAACCTCTTCGTAGCCCTTGGCGTGAACGTTCAGGTCGGCGAGCATCATTTCCTTGTATTCATCCGCGATGGGCACATCCGCGATGGCCGCGGCGTTGTCGATCATCTCTTTCGTAATTTTTGCCGCGCCTTGTGCTTGCGCCTGCGCCCACAACACTCCCGGGAACAATGTTCCCGCCAAACCCATCCCGGAGCAGGTCTTCATGAAATTTCGCCGGTCCAGCATCTTTATCCTCCGCGTTAGCCACGCTTGCGAGCGCGCGTAACATACCACATGACGCGGCTGCCCACCGCCCATGGAAATGCGGGAATGACCCCGTCAGCCGCAGCGTCTTTGCTCAAGTGTAGGGAATCCCGTATCATGCCCTTACCTTGAAAGGAGTGCGATGAAACTCTTCGTAAAGGTTTTTGTATTTTTACCTCTCTTGCTCCTTGCCTCCGCTTTCCAGCCAACGCCCGCCGGCGGGCGGTCTGCCGGACAGGACCTCGTCCTCAAGGCCGCAGACATCACTCCCAAACTCTTTCCCGAACACGTCTTTTTCCGCGGTCAGGTGGCTCCGGCGCAACTCCGCAATACTGGCGGCGTGCATTTTGCCGATGACCTTTACCTTCTGGCGGGTCTCGTGGACAGCTCTGGCTACTCCACAGCCATCAAGGAGAAATACCAAGGGTATTTGCTCAGCGAGGTGAATCTGGAAATCGGCGGCCAGGCGTTGAAGCCCGGTGCTTACGGCTTCGGTTTTGTGGGTGGGAAATTCATCCTGATGGACCTGGCAGCCAATAACCTCATCGAAGCCGCCGGGCAACGCGACGCCGAAATGAAGCGCCCCGTCCCGCTTCAAGTCTTGGCCTCCGCTAACGCCGGAAGCTATCGCCTTCACGTGGGCCGCGATTACATCGAATTCCGACGCGCCAACTGATCCGCTAGGCCCTCGGAGGCTTGCGTACTTGAAAAGGGGCCGATTTCTTTACGTCTTCTGCTCCGGCGTAACGGCTCTCGAGCCAGCAGGGCTTGAGCCCCTCCGGCAAACTCCTTTGCCAAAGGAAAACCCGGGCTGATCTCTTCCTCGAGCCCGGGCTCTCGTCCGTACGCTCAACCGGGAGCGCCCGCGGCGCTCTTCTGCCGCTAATCCTTGTCGTACTTCAGGCACATCTCCAATTGCCGGATCGCTTCATCGGTTGCCTTCAACGCCTCTACGCGGTGTCCTCCAAAATCATGCGCGGCGTGTTCCATATGTTCCTTGGCCTGGCGCAAGGCGGCGAGCGCCTCGCGGATTTGCGGATGAGGTTCCGCGGGAGTGCCTGCCGATGGCGTCAAAAGACCGAGAATTCTTACTTTCATGAACCGCTCCTCCTTGTCCGGATTTCGGCTCGGACCGCCGGGATTTGCCCCATTCCCCGTCGGCATGACGTCGCCCATCACGACGCTGGAGGGTGACGGCCATGCTGCATCGAAGCGGAAACGCATTTCTCAGGTTGGTGGGTTCCCTGAGTTCTTTCTGTTTTAAAGCATCTTCAGGCACACCAAGGAGGATAATTTTCTGAGTGCGGCCACCAAGGAGGATAATTTGCTGAGTGCGGCGCAAAAGTGACTACCCCTGCTTCTGCCTCGTACTGCTCCCGGGAGGACGCCAGGAGACCGACCAGATCTCGGGGCGATTTGGGATTCCGAAATGGTTCCGGGCACCGCGGTTCCCAGTAACCACGCGATGACACGGGAGCGCGCCGATTCCGCCGATTCCAAGGACACTTTGCCTTTTGCTATAAGATGCTCTTATCGCCGTTCCGCTCTGTTTGGAAACGCGGACGCTGGCCTGGTGCCAGCAGCCGGGCAACGCACTGCGCGCTTTTTTCCCACACGCGCAACGCCCCGGGATTTCAGCCTTTTGCACGGCGCTCCCAGGGCACGACTGTGAACGAGCCTTTTTGCCTTGGCATCCCCTCCCGCCGCGTCATACCATACCGCCTATCTTTTCCCGAGCGACCCGAGACAAGGAGAGTTTTATGCACATGCATAGCTTGAATTGGCTTGCTATCCTGGTGGCCGCGATTGCCTGCATGATTCTTGGTTTCGTCTGGTACTCGCCCTTGCTCTTTGCCAAGCCCTGGACCCGCGAGATGGGCTACGGCCTCAACGACAAAGCCGAAATGGACGAAATGCGCAAGCACGCCGGTCCCGCCTACGCCGGTTCCTTCGTGGCCGCCCTGATCGCTGCCTTCACCCTCGCGCTTATTCTTCATGGCATGAGTGCGGAGTCTCTCGATTTCGGCCTCATGGCCAGCTTTCACATCTGGCTCGGCTTCGTCGCCACCGTGCAATTCACCGGGGCCCTGTTTGCCAAGCAAAGCATGAAGCTCTTCGCCATCAATACCGGCTACCAACTCGTCTGCTATCTCGTGATGGGTGCCATCCTCGTCCTCTGGAAATAACCGTTCCCGCGTCCTCAGCTAAGGCTGGGCCTTCTTGTGGGCCTTCTCGGGCCTTCTCGAGACGCCTTGCCGGCACTGCCGTTGCGGGGGTACCATACCCGAATGTGGGTCGTCCGGAGGACTGCCATGTCAATCCGCATACGCCAGCATACGCCTATTGTTGACCGGAGTTCTTCTCTTAACCTTAACTGCTCTTGCCGCCTCCGCCGACAAGAAAAAAAATCTGCTGCCTGCCACGGTACTCAAGGCGCGCACCGTTTTGGTGCTCATCGATCCTGATGCAGGCATTTCCGTCAGCCATCCCGCTGCCAACAAAACAGCCCGCGACGATGTTGAGAAGGCCATCATGAAGTGGGGCCGGCTTCTGCCTGTTCTCGACGGGCAGAACCCCGACCTGGTCATTGTGGTTCGCAAAGGCCAGGGCAAACTCGTCGAGCCCACGATTGGCGGCGTGCCAAACGACAACGATCGTCCCGTCGTGTTCGAACCCACGGATAATGGCATCCGCGTCGGAGGACAGCGAGGGCGTCCGCCCGATGCCGCGCAAGGCGCGCAGCACGACACCGGGGCTCGTCCCAAGGTCGAGGCGGGCCCACGGGAAGACATGTTGGTTGTTTATGCCGGAGGTGTGGACTATCCCCTCGACCATCCACCGCTTTGGCGCTATGTCGCCAAGGACGCGCTGCGCTCACCTGACGTGCCTGCGGTTGCAGAATTCCGCAAACTTCTCGAAGAAACCAAAAACCGAGAAAAGAGCCAGCCATAGCACTTGGCCGCTCGTCGGATTCTTGCAGCCAGCAGGCATGCGTGGTCGACGGCGGCTACGGCGAATTCGTCAAATGAGGCGTTGGTGCGCTTCACTGGGGCCGAGGGATCCGCCGCCAAGCCGCGGAATCAGTTTCGATGAGCGGTTCCAATGAGTTTGGTTCTGCTTCCAGCGCTCGCGGATCCCTTCGAGGAATTTTTGCTTGTCCTTTTCCATCAGCCGGACGAGGGCTTGGTTTTCCGTTTTCTCGTGCCGCCCGGCCCACAGCACCATTTCGGTCAGCACTGGCGCAAGATCAATCCCTTTTGGCGTCAGCCGGTAAATGAGCTTTCGCCCGTCGGAGGGATCGCTCTCGGTCCGGATGATTCCATACGCTCCGAGCTTGCGCAGCCGGTCGGCCAATATGTTCGTCGCAATTCTTTCGTGGGAGCCTAGAAATTCCTTGAACCTTTGCGACCCGAGCAACATCATGTCCCGGATGATCAGCAGCGACCAGCGGTCGCCCAGCATCTCGAGCGAAGCATTCAGCGGGCAGCCCGACCGCCACTTTGGCTTTCTCTTTGCCATTGTTTCACACTAGCATTTTTAACTTGCATTTTGCAAGTGACTTGGGCACACTTACGACGCCAGGTCTCGCCGCCGCGCCGGAGGATGCCCATGACTCACGCAGCAACAAAACCATCGCAGGCCCGGCAACTCGAACCACCGCGCTTCGAAAACGGCAAAGCCTTGCTCATCGCCGGGCTGCGCAGCGATTACACCCCCGAATCCATGAACGACCTTCCCGTTCAATGGCAGCGCCTTGTCCCGCACCTCGGGAAAATCCCCGGACAGATTGGTCGCACTGCCTATGGCGTGAGCTGGTGCCCGGAGAACTCGCCGGCCATTAGCTACCTTTGCGGAGTCGAGGTCTCCGATTTCTCGAGCCTTCCCCTTGAATTCACGATTGTCAGCATCCCCGCACAACGTTACGCGGTCTTCTCTCATCGCGGGCACGTTTCCCGGATTCGCGAGACCATCGAAGCCATCGGTAGCAAGTGGTTCCCCGAATCCGGCCAGGAACCCGCACGACGATCCGGGGAAGAGCCGGATTTCTTCGAGCGCTACACCGAACAATTCGATCCGCGCACCGGAATGGGCGGAATGGAAATCTGGATACCGGTCAAATGCTAAGGGGATCTCATGAGTTCGGGCGTTCCTATCTCTTCGCAGGCAGCGCCGCCGGTAGAGCCGCCTTCCATTCCAACAGGCGCGCGGTGGTCCGGGCGCGCCCTGGAGCGCGCTCTTCGTATTGTTCCGCCGTTTGACGGCATCACCAAAGTGATGAAGATTTCCGCCGTGCTCGTAGCAAGCGCTCGGCTCGGCCTTTTGGGAAAATCGTATTGTCGCGATCGGCATCAGCCTGCTCGTGGGCACCTTCCTCTGGGTTATTCCAGGCGCCTCGATTCTGGGAGCGAGCCGGCTGACCCGGCGGCGCCGTTGCAATCCTGCGGGAATCCGCTCCGCCAAACGCTGTTCCCGGTTTATTTTGGCGTACTCGTGTGGCTTGGACGGTATTTCCGCGAAGCCCGCTTGCGCGCGCTGCTACCCTTGCGAAGTTGATTTGATTCCGTTTCAGGCTCTTGGTAAGAAAGAGAGCCTGAAAAAAGGGAGAGGAGCATTTCATGAGCAAAGTTCGCGTGCTGGTGGGGACAAGGAAAGGTGCGTTCATTCTGACGGCGGACGGCAAACGCGAAAAATGGACCGTCAGCGGCCCGCATTTTGCCGGCTGGGAGATTTATCACATGAAAGGATCGCCCGCGAGTCCCAACCGCATTTACGCCTCGCAGACCAGCGGCTGGTTCGGGCAGATTATCCAACGCTCCGATGACGGTGGCAAAACTTGGATCCAGCCGGGAACACCCCCGGGCGAATCCACCACGGGGCCGGGAGGAGCGCCCAAGGCCGAAAGCAACAAATTCGTCTACGACACTTCCGCGGAAACCGGCAAGCCCCTCACCACGCACCAATGGTACGACGGCACGCAGCATCCGTGGGAGTTCAAGCGCGTCTGGCACATTGAACCCTCGCTCACCGAACCAGACGTCGTCTACGCCGGTGTCGAGGATGCCGCCATCTTCCGTTCGAAAGACGGCGGCAAATCCTGGCAAGAGCTTTCGGGACTTCGCGGCCACGGCACGGGTCCGCAGTGGCAGCCAGGCGCTGGTGGCATGTGTCTGCATAGCATCCTTCACGATCCCAGCAATCCTAAGCGCATGGTCATCGCCATCTCTGCCGCGGGCGCGTTTCGAACCGACGATGGCGGCAAAACCTGGAAGCCCATCAACAAAGGCCTGCACTCGCAATACATTCCCAATCCCACCGCCGAAGTGGGCCATTGCGTCCATCACATCGCGATGAACGGAACGCGTCCCAACGTTCTATTCATGCAAAAGCATTGGGACGTGATGCGCAGCGACGACGCGGGCGACAGCTGGAAAGAAGTCAGCGGCAATCTGCCCACCGACTTCGGCTTCGTCATCGACGTCCACGCGCACGAACCGGAAACTATTTACGTCATTCCCATCAAGAGCGACGGCGAGCATTACGTGCATGAAGGAAAGCTGCGTGTGTATCGCAGCCGCGCCGGTGGAAACGAATGGGAGCCTCTGACCAAGGGCCTGCCGCAGAAAGATTGCTACGTCAACGTGCTGCGCGACGCCATGGCCGTCGACTCGCTGGAAAAATGCGGCGTCTATTTCGGCACCACGGGCGGGCAGGTTTATTGCTCCGCCAATGCCGGAAACAGTTGGAAGGCCATCGTGCATGATTTGCCGGCCGTCTTGTCCGTCGAGGTACAAACGCTGCGATGACCGGCTCGCCCACAGGCAAGATCCGAATTATCCTTCCCCCGCATTTGCGCGGGCTGGCGCACGTCAAAGGAGAGATTTCCCTAGACGTCGCCGGCCCGCCCACGGTGCGCTCCGTGCTCGACGCGCTCGAAGCCACCTATCCGATGCTGCAGGGAACCATTCGCGACCACGTCACACAACAGCGGCGGCCGTTCTTACGCTTCTTCGCGTGCGAAGAAGATCTTTCTCACGAATCGCCGGACGCTCCCCTGCCCGACGCGGTGGTCTCCGGGAAGGAGCCGTTGCTCATTCTCGGCGCCATTGCCGGCGGCTGACGCGAGCCGCTGCACTTTTGCCGTCGCGAAAACCTCAGGTGAAGACCCTAACCTTTTCCCTATACTTTTGGGGCCTGCGCCCTCCCTTATGCGAGAGGACGGCTGCGCTATGGCTCACAGGGCACTTGGTGAGTCTAGCTCGATCAAAGACTCGCCTGGCGAGGCCAGCGCGCCGTCCCTTACGTGTCCACCGAGGACTGGCGCGCGCCTGGCCTGGCAACGATCGCAGCTCCGGGTGAGCCAGGCGCGCGTCAGGTACCCCGGTCGCTAGCGCGCCGAACCCGGGCCCTTGTCAGAGCGTGGCATGCGGCTTTAGCGCACAAACGGATAGATCTCGTCGGCGATCCAATAATTTTCGAAAAGGATTGCCAGCAGCGTACCCACGACCCAAACCGCCCAGCGTTGGCGGTTCCACGACGAAGTGCTGTTCTGAATCAGAATTTCCGTGAGATACCCCGCGCAATAGCAAAGATTCGCTAGCAGTGCCAGAACCATCATGATGCCCAGCGACTCCAGCGTCATCGCCGGTCGAAAATGCGGCCACGTTTTCGTCACCCAACCCAGGACGACCCCAAAGAGCGCCAAGTTGTAAAGCAGCCGGCGCGGCTCCCAGAATCGCGCCGCATCTCGAAGTCCTTTCCGCGATGATCCAGCTGCCGAGACAGTGATGGAGCTGGCTTCCGATTGGCCTGTTGCTTTCCGAGCGTCCGCCGATCCGGCGGCGGGCGATCCCGGCGATCGCTGCGAGTCTTGTTTGTCCATGCGCCGCGTGTCCCGGAAGTGCCTTGTCCAGCTTTCGTCGGTGGGTGCTCGACGGTGGAGCGCCGGTCTTTGCACGAGAATTCTTCCGAGTTCGCGCTCCATTCCGCCACGTACTCTATATTACAAAGTACTTCACGTCAACTCGTTTCTCGTGCGGTCTCACTCGCTTGGTCCGCCTTGGCTGCGCGGGCATTTTCACCAACCGTCACCAACCGGGCCGTTATCTGGGGGCTCCCGGTTTCGGCGGTATACTGAAGGGCCGAACCCCGAGCCCTTACCACTGACGGCTGACCGCCCGATACTGGAGTCGCGCCATGTGCCGCAACATCAAAACGCTTTTCCATTTCGATCCGCCGGTGACGGCCGAAGAGGTGCGCGCCGCTTCCCTGCAGTTCGTCCGGAAAATCACGGGCTTCCACCACCCGTCAAAAGCCAACGAGGCCGCGTTCAACGCGGCCATTGACGAGATCGCCCGCGCCTCGGTGCGCCTGTTGCAGTCTCTAGAAACCTCCGCTCCGCGGCGCCATCGCGAAGCCGAAGCCGCCAAGGCTCGCGCCCGCGCCGCCGCGCGGTTTGGCCCCGCCGCAGCCGACTGAGGCAGTCGTAAACAGTTAGATGAGGAGAATCCTCCCGACAAGCTCGGCAGGATGCATGCCCGCCGGCAATACACGACTCGGAACGAAGTGAGGAAATCTTCCTACTCACGAGCGGGTGATTCCGTAACGCCAAGGAAGGCGAAGAGAGCCGCATTTCAGAAGATTGCGCGCGTGAGAGTTTACTTGAAAGGTTCTGGGAAAGCAGTCCTTTTGACGGGGTTCGCGCGGTGAACCATAATGTCGCGGACCAGTCGGCAGCTCTCACATGCTGACTTTTTTAGGATACGCGTTTACGAGACAAGGATGAGGAGCATAAGATTGGGCCACCCATGGACGTTTGCCTTGATGTCTTTGTATCCGGGATTGCGGGAGAGAATTAGCCTGAGGAGCTCATCAGGGAAGTAAGCTATCGGGGAGGCGGATATGTCACTGCGGCCGGTGAAGAGGCTGATACGGGCGAAGCCGACGGTGGAAGGCGCGGGGGTGCACCTGCGGCGGGCGTTCGGATTCGGCAACACGAAGGAGTTCGATCCGTTCCTGCTGCTGGACGATTTTCGCAATGACGTGCCCGCGGATTATCTGGCGGGCTTTCCGTGGCATCCGCACCGCGGCATCGAGACGATTACGTATGTACTTTCCGGTACGGTGGAACACGGAGACAGCATGGGGAATCGCGGAACGATTGCCGCGGGCGACGTCCAGTGGATGACCGCGGGCGGCGGGATCATCCACCAGGAGATGCCCAAGGGCGATCCCGCCGGGCGCATGCACGGGTTTCAGTTGTGGGCGAACCTGCCCTCGGCGCTGAAGATGACGCCGCCGCGCTACCAGGAAGTGAAAGCCGTGGAGATTCCCGAGATTACTGATGACGACGGGACGCAAGTGCGCGTGGTGTGCGGGAAGTTTTGGGGCAAGACGGGGCCGGTCGAAGGCATCGCGGCGGACCCGATTTATTTGGATGTGAGTGTGCCGCCGGGGCGGCGGAAGATGCTGCCGGTGGGAGTGACACGGCACGCGTTCGCCTACGTGTTCGCGGGCACGGGGAAATTCTGCAACGCCTCAGAACCGCTGGAGGTTCCGACGGAGCCAGTGGGATGGCTGGAAACCGCGCCTCCTCCCTCGGAGGCGGACAACCGGTCCCTCGTGCTGTTCGACCGCGGCGATGAGTTGATGGTGCAGGCGGGAGAAGAAGGAATCCGCTTCCTGCTGGTGTCGGGCAAGCCGCTCGAGGAGCCGGTGGCGTGGTACGGGCCGATTGTGATGAATACGCAGGAGCAGTTGCGCGAGGCGTTCCGTGAGCTAGAGCAGGGGACGTTCCTGAAGGCGCACAAGAAGGCAGCGCCCTTCGGTTCTGCCTCAGGGTGAACCGGCGCGAGTAAACGCGGGAAAGAGAGCGCAGACGGAAGCCTCCTGTCACGGGCGCACGACATTAAAGTCAGGCCCGCACCCGTCTGGCGTCCCAATAATCCTCGAATTTTGCGCTGAGGTGACAGCAACGGAGGGCGATGATGGCGTTAGCTCCGCGGACCGTCCAGAACATCCCCGATTGTTTGAGCCTGCCGACAGCAGTTTTACAACCATTACGCATTTAAAAGCGTAATGGTTGTAATGCAGAGTGTATTGTTATGCAGAGCCTACCTTTGATATGGCCCGCTGGTAAGTCATTTTGAAGGCTTTTTGCTCTGCATAAAAGTGGCCGCTTTGAGGGTTGCGATCAGCTTGTCGGTTGCCTTGAACCGCCCGGAGCGCAGTTTCGGAGGCACCACCGATTCCAGGGCTTCTAGCTTCACCGACGGATCCACTCGCAAGTACATCTCCGTGGTTTGCATCTTCGCGTGGCCAAGCCACAGGGAGACCTTTCGAAGATCTTTCGTCGCCTGCAGAATAGCTAACGCGCAGGTGTGCCTCAGAACGTGTGGGTGCACGCGCTTCGTGGCCAGCGAGGGGTAATGCTGCTTCACGGTTCGGATGTGTTTACGCAAGATGTATTCGAAGCCTGAGCGAGTCAAGGATCCGCCGCGCGCATTGA
>WNGJ01002009.1_pt1 | contig 20357 bp, 15 predicted proteins | sample 5400611 | NCBI WGS metagenome assembly WNGJ01 (sample SAMN13153375, study PRJNA577476) | soil metagenome | isolation source: 40 cm soil or saprolite under Garry oak tree replicate 1 | place: USA:California | collected 2016-06-15
TCGAGGGCGACACCGGCGATGACGCCGGCCTGCACGACGGGGCACCCGTGTACGGCTACCCCGGGCTGACCGGCTGCTACGCGCAATACCTGACCTGCCCGGTGGAGCAACTGGCGCCCATCCCCGCGGGCCTGCCCATCGCCGATGCCGCGGCGACGCCCATCGACGCGCTGACGGCGGAGCAGGGGCTGACCGACGTGCTGGCCATCGGCGCCGGGGACAGCGTCCTGATTACGGCCGGGGCGGGCGGGCTGGGTCATTTCGCGGTGCAGATCGCCCGCCTGCTCGGGGCGTCCGTGGTGGCCACCACGAGCCCACAGCACCACGAGTTCGTGCACAGGCTCGGCGCGGCCACCGTCATCGATCACACCAGGCCCGGCTGGCCCGACGAGGTTCGTGAGGTGACCGGCGGAGGTGCGGACCGGGTGCTGGCGTGCGCGGCGCCCACCCTCGAAGGCGCGGCCGGCGCGGCCCGCGACGGGGCACTCATCGCCACCCCGGTGAAGGCCGAGCTGCCCGGCGGGCAGCGGGTGCGCTGGCAGCGTTACGACGGGCAGCCGCGGGGCAGCCGCCTGATCCGGCTGGCGCCGTGGTTCGACGACGGATCGCTGTCGGTCACCGTGCAGGCCCGGTATTACTGGCACGACGCCGCGCAGGCGCACCGCGTGGTGGAAGATGGCCACACCCAGGGCAAGCTCGCCTTGATCGTCGATGACGACCTGGCAGCCACGCACGGGATCTGACCACACCGCAGCAAAATGCCGCGCCAGATGGCCATGGTGCTGCGGGCATTGGTATCTCGGACAGCGCGTGTACGACGCGCACTGTCCTACGGCAGCCGCAGGGGTAGTTGCTGCCGGAGAACGGTCGCAATGTCGGGCCGCGTGTATTGCTCCGACTTGAGCACCTTGCCATCATCTCTGATGAGCGGCTTGCCATCGTCGCCGAGCTTGCTCATATTCGACCGGTGCACCTCGGTAGCTCAAACGCGGCGTGGAAAGCAGCGACGGCTGCCGCGACATCAAAGCCTTCGTATTGACCCAAAGATGGCTGAAGGCGTTTTCTCGTCGGCACGTCATCGTCGGATAGATGATTGAGCGTCGCAGCCACGGTCCGGACCCCCGTTACTTGACAACTTATTATCATTGATCTCGTACATAACGCGAAATTTTGCCGCTCTCCTAAGAGCTGAGGTCGGCAGGTTACAACCGCGAGGCTGTGGATTGCCATGTGCACAATGCCGCCTCGCCTGTGGACTGTAGCCCGAGACGACGCCGACGCCTGTGCGTGCCACGGTCCCTCGCCACATGCCCTTGCGGGTCGCACAGCAGCCGGAAGATCGTCGGTGGGTCGGCCGCGATCGTTCGCTGCACCTCCAGCCGGTCGCTCGTCATCTGCCCATCCTGCCACCGGATCAACTGCCTGTGGCATCACCGCCGCGGGGCACTCCGACCGGTGGTCCGGCGGCCACACGGTGACCCGGCCCGTGTTCCCTTACCGGCCCGGCCTTGACATGTGGCGGGCGATCTCATGCCGCTGGTCCGCGACCTTGACCGGCAAACCGGCGCGGGCAATCATGACTCGCAGGGCTCGGAGACGGAAGTGGGCGCGATGAGATGAACCGTCTGCATGGCGGGCGCCGGATCGCCGCGGCGGCGGTAGCTCTCACGGGCCTGGCCGCGGTTGCGGCCTTACCGTCGCTGGCGCTCGCATCGGGCACGACGTACAGCGTCGGACCGATTACGAATGTCAGCGCGCCGTGCTCCGGCCAGAACGCGGAATTGGAGCAGGCGGTCGACCGCACCCTCGGCTACGTCTACGAGACGTGGATGGGCTGTAACGGGATCGCCTTCGCGCGGTCGACCGACGGCGGCCGCAGCTTCGGCACGCCCATCTCCGTCCCGGGCTCGGTCGGCTCGAATGTGAATTCGTGGGATCCGGCGGTCGCCGTCGCACCCGACGGAACGGTCTACGCGGCATTCATGATCGCGAAGGCAGGCCAATGGTATCCCGTGGTGGCCGCGTCTTTCGATCACGGCGCGACATTTTCCCAGGTCTCCTCGCTGCTGCCGCCGGATCAGAAGAACTGGGGCGACCGGGATTTCATCGCGGTGGGCCCGGACGGCACGGTCTATGTCACCTGGGATTACGGTCCCGAGCGCACATCCGTGTCGTTCATCTGCACGAGCGGCGGAAGTTGCGCCTTCGCGACGGGGGACCTGAACGTCGTCATCCAGAAATCGACGGACCACGGCCGGACCTGGAGCCCGATGTCGCACATCAGCCCGGGATTCCCGGCGAGTGGCGGCGACAGCGCGCCGCTGGTCGTGGAGCCCGGTGGCCGCATCGACGTGCTGTACCAGGGTTACCAGATAACGAACACGGCCACCTACACGATGAACCCGGCCTACAGCTACTTCACCTATTCAACCGATCAGGGAAGCACCTGGTCGCAGCCGGTCAGAGTGGGCCCGCAAGGCGGGACAATGTCGCTGGCCGAGTGGTGGATCGACGGAGACATCGCCATGGACTCCGGCGGCGACCTGTACGCGACCTGGGATACCCAGGGAACAAACAGCGATGGCAGCGCGAACGACACCGGCTGGCTCTCCTTCTCGGCCGACGGAGGCAGACACTGGTCGGCACCGGTGCAGGCGCCCGGTGACCGGCTCGATGTCCCGCACATCATGGAGGTCACCGGCGGCGGCGCGGGCACCGCCTACGTGGGCTGGCTGTCCAGCAGCGACCCGCGGGGATACGCGCAGTATCTTCGCGCGTTCTCGGTGACGCACGGCTGGCTCTCCGGGCCGGCGCAGGTGTCCGATCAGTTCGGCGACACCTCGGTCTGGCCAGGCGACACGTTCGGCATCTCCGCCCTGTCCGCCAGCCAGGTAGTCCTGAGCTGGGGCAGCGCCACCCCGGCGACCGGCAAGAAGTCACAGATCTTCGCGGCCGACGTGGGTGTCAGCCTGCCCTGACGGCGTGCTGGAGTCCGCTGCGGTGTGTGGCGAGAACGCGAGCCGGGCAGCCGGGTGGTGGCGCAGCCGTCAAAAGGCACGCAGACTGGTCATATCAGGTCCGCCGATCCTGTGGGAGTGCCGCCGTGTCTGGTTACCAGGCCCATCCACCTGAGCTGGTCCCGATTCTGTCGCGGGGCAAGCATCGCAGCCCGCGCAAGGGGGCGTGCTTCATGGAGCTGGTGTCGTACCTGGCCGGGGAGCGCTGGAGTGATCACCCGGCCTGCACGCACCCGCTGCTGGCCGCCGTCGCCCGCGATGTCAACGACCACACCTCCGACGCCGGACGGCCACGGCTGGCCAGGCTGATCCCGTCGGTGATCGGGCTGACAGGCGACGATCCGCACCTCGACGCGCGGATCGCGCTGCGGTGCGCGAGGACGGCGCTGCCGGTGGTGGCGGCCGAGCGGCAACGGATCATGGCAGTCTCGGTCCTGGCGTGTGAGCGCGTGCTGGCAGGTCTGGACGGACGGCGGGGCGGGCGGCTTCATGAGCAGAGCCGGCAGGCGCTGGCGCAAGCTCCCGATGCCGCCCGGTGGGCCCGCGGCTTCACCGGTGACATCCCGGTCTCCCCGAAGGTCTTCCGCCGGCACTCCGCGCCCGCCACCGTCCACGCGGCGGTGGAGGGGATCGCGCAGGCGTGCGTCCCGCAGCCAGACGAGATGCTCCACGACCTGCTCGTCGGCGCGATCGGCGAGTGCGCGGCGTGGGCCGGCCGCGACGCCGGGTCCGCCGGTGGCGTGGGGGACGCCGGCCACAGCACCGGGTGCGGCACCGCGACGTGGGCGGCCGCCTGCGGTCTCACGGGCACCGCCGTCGTCGCCTGACCCGGCCCCCGGCCCGGTCGCGCCGGGGCCGGCCCGCGCCGTGGCGCCGCCCCCGCGCGCCAGGCGCGGGGGCGGCGCGCGCCGGCCCGCGAGCCAGCACGAAGTACCGCGCTGTCAGCCCGCGTCCGATCCGTCTGCCTTGCTGGCTGCCGGGCGGTAGATCAGCAGCAGCACGTCGGGCCCGACCTTGCGTGACTCGGCCAGCTCGAGATCGGTCCCGGCGGCAGCGGCGGTGAAGAGCCGCTTACCCTGCCCGAGCACGACGGGCTGCACCATGAGGCGGTACTCGTCGATCAGGTTGTTCTTGCGCAGCGTCTCGGCCAGCGTCGCGCTGCCCGGGACGAGGATGTCGCCGTCATAGCGAGCTTTCAGCCTGGCCACCTCGCCCGCCACGTCGCCCGAGATGATCGTGGTGTTCTTCCATGACGCCTCGGTGAGGGTGGTCGAGACGACGACCTTCGGCATCGCGTTCATTTTCCTGCCGAACTCGCCGGTGGACTCCTCCATCGCCGGCCAGGCGGCGGCGAATCCTTCGTAGGTGACGCGGCCGAGGAGCTGGACATCGCTGCCGCGCAGTTCGTCGAGCACCGCGTTCATCTACAGCGGCGGGACACTGCAGAACCTCAACAACCTGATCCCCGCAGGGTCCAGCTACCAGCTGACCGACGCGACCGCGATCAACGACAGCGGCCAGATCGTCGCGAACGCCTATGACACCGTCACCTACCAGAATCACGTCCTGCTGCTGACCCCAAGCTGAGATCCGGCCGGGACGGCCTGACACCGCGGACGCGCCGCCGGCGGGGACGCTAAGATACCGCTTCGTCGTGGGCCTGAGGGGCGGTCGCTTTGTTGCTGCCGCCGACGGCCGCGAATTGCCTGTCTTCTGCGTAGTCGCAGGTGCCTTCGCTTTGGAACTGGCGTGCCGCGCGCACGACCTCGGCGCCGAGCGCGCGCAGCTGCGCCGCGATGGCGTCGTCTTTGAGGTGCCCGTCGGGGTCGAACGACTGCCACGACTGCGGCACGGGCAGCACGAGCGGAACGCTCCAGCCGCGCAGCGCGCGGGCGATGAAGTCCATCGAGTTGACGGCCTGCAGCCCCTGGACCCCGCCGGCCGTGGTGACCAGCCCGATCGGCTTGTTCGACAGGTAGGGCGGTACGTGTTCGGCCAGCAGGATCAGCCAGTCCAGCGCGTTCTTGAACGAGCCGCTGACCGATCCGTGGTAGGTCGGGCTGCTCCAGATCATCGCGTCGCACCTGTGGATGACGTCCGCGAACTCGTGCGCGGCCGGCGGGGTCGCGCGTTCGGCGGTGTACAGCGGCAGGTCCAGGTCACGAACCCAGATCAGCTGTGTGTCAGCCCCCTTGGCGGCCGCCCCCTGCAGCGCGGCCTGCAGCGCGGTGCGGCTCGTGGACGCGGCCCGCAGGGAACCGCCCAGGCCTACGACTCGTACGGCCCTGCCCATGGTGTCTCCCTCACGCCAGCGCCAGGTAGATCAGCCTATGCCGATCAAGCCGGCCCGCGCCGCCCCGGCAACTCCACAAGATCAAACCCGTGTGTTAATCCTCGGCAGACGGGACGTCATGGACAATTATCCCGAACGGCTGCGCGGGATGACGCCCGCACGGCGGCCCGGGGGGTCGCCCCCCCCCGGACGCAATCGTCACTCACTGAGCCGCTCCGGTGCCGCGGCTCGTCTTGTACGGCCAGCCGTCGTAGCACGGGCCGCAGAGCTTCGTCGCCTCATCGATGGGCACGTACGACCCGCACTTGAAACAGTAATCCTCGTGCATAGCAGCGGTGATCCTCCTACATCGCCCCATATTCAGCACCGTGGCGCGCCAGATATTCCCCTGTTGGCCGAGCTGGCGGCGCGGCGGGCGCGGCTGCTGCGGTGGCCATTCTTGGTGGGAGCTCACGATCCCGCTGCGTCGTGGCGTCTGCGGCGCTTCCATCACAGACGGTGCCCATCTCGTGAACGACCGCTACGCGGCATCAGCCATGAGCGGGCAGTAGATCATGCGCTGCCGGCGATGCCGAGGAAGACCACCAGTGCCCGGTTCAGGCGAAGCACGTTCGCGTCGTCGAGCGCACCCACCTTCACGCCGAGCCTGGACCGGCGCACTGTGGTGACCTTATCGACCATGATGCGACTTGGGGTGTCCAGGCCGTTGCTTTGATTCGGTTCGATCAGCAGCCGGAACAGCGGCGCTTCTGTTGGGTCGGTGGTGAACGGGCAGAGCGCGACGGAGTCCGTGTCGAAATGATCGTCTTGCACGATCACTGCGGGTCGCGGCTTGCCGGCGTGGTCCGCGCCGCCAGAGACGGTCCAGATCTCGGCTCGTCTCACTCCTCCGGCCGGAGGGCTGGTCCCGCCCCGGGGCCCCGGGGCGGTAGCGCCCGGCGCTCGGTGCACGTTATGGTCATGCGTGACACGCCAGCGCCAGACGGCGCTGCTGGGCCGCCTCGCCGCCCGGGTCATCAGTGTCGAGATCTGGGCGGACCTAGGACACGCTCTAGCCGCTCCGGCGCCGAGAGGCATGGCATGTCCGATCCGGTCCCACCGCAACCGCTGAACGCGCGGACGCTCGCGTACTGGAGCGGCCGCCTGCCGATACCGGCCTACCAGCGTGACCTCGTCACGCCAGGTGTCGTCCACGTCGGCGTCGGCAGCTTCCACCGTGCGCACCAGGCGATGTACCACGACCGCCTCATGAACGAGGGCAGGGCGCTGGGCTGGGGCATCTGCGGCGTCGGGCTGCTGCCGGCCGACCGGAGGATGAAGCAGGCGCTGGACGCGCAGGACGGCCTCTACACCCTGGTGCTCAAGCACAGCGACGGGACCTACGAGCCGCGGGTGATCGGGTCGGTCGTGGCGTACCTGTTCGCGCCCGACGACCCGGAGGCGGTCATCGAGAAGATGGCGGTCGAGCCGACCCGGATCGTGTCGCTGACGGTCACCGAGGGCGGGTACAACATCCACGACGCCACCGGCGAGTTCGACGCGGCCAACCCGGACGTGGCCGCCGATCTCGAACCCGGCGCGGTGCCGCGGACGACGTTCGGCCTGATCACCGAGGCGCTCCGGCGCCGCAGGGAACGCGGTCTGGTGCCCTTCACGGTGATGTCCTGCGACAACCTGCAGGGCAACGGCCGCCTGACCCAGCGGGCGTGCACCGCCTTCGCCCGGCTGAAGGACCCGGAACTCGGCGACTGGGTCGAGCGCGAGGTGTGCTTCCCCAACTCCATGGTCGACCGCATCACCCCGGCGACCACCGATGACGACCGGGCCGACGTCCGGCGTCGGTTCGGGATCGACGACCGGTGGCCGGTCGTCTGCGAGCCCTACACGCAGTGGGTCCTGCAGGACGCCTTCACGGCCGGGCGGCCACCGTACGAGGAGGCCGGGGTGCAGGTCGTCGACGACGTCGAGCCGTATGAGCTGATGAAGCTGCGGCTGCTCAACGGGAGCCACCAGGCCATGTGCTACTTCGCCTACCTGTCCGGCTACCGGCTGGTGCACGAGGCCGCACGCGACCCGGTGTTTCAGGACTTCCTCCTGGGCTACATGGACCAGGAGGCCACCCCGACCCTGGCCCCCGTGCCGGGAGTGGACCTCGGCGGCTACAAGCACACGCTGATCGAGCGCTTCTCCAACCCGCAGGTCCGCGACACCATCGCCCGGCTGTGCGCGGAGAGCTCGGACCGGATCCCGAAGTGGCTGCTGCCGGTGGTCCGCCAGCAGCTAGCGACCGGTGGCGAGATCAGGCGCTGCGCCGCGGTGGTGGCGAGCTGGGCGCGCTACGCGGAGGGTGTCGACGAGCAGGGCGAGCCGATCGAGGTGGTCGACAGGCTACGGGACAGCCTCACCCGGCTCGCCCGGCGCCAGCGCGAGGACCCCGACGCGTTCATCGCCAACCGTGACGTGTTCGGGGACCTGGCCGGCCACGAGCGTTTCGCCGCCGCCTACCGGTCCGCGCTGGCCTCGCTGCACCAGCGCGGGGCACGGGCGACACTGCGGTCACTGGTCTGACCAGGCACCTCAAGAACCTCGCCACCGTCGTGACCCTGATGCCCGACGGCCAGCCGCAGGCCCTGCTCACCTGGGTGGACACCGACGGCGAGCCCCGGCGGACCCGGGCGGCTGGTCTGCGGCCGCCCGGGTCCGCCGGGGATGAACCCGGCAGCGTCAGCCAGCTACGATCTTTCCGAGCAGCCCGTCGGCCTCGCCGTTGGGCCCGGCCGAGAAGACCAGTTCGCCGGTCTTGGCGGCGTTCCCGTTACCGAACATAAGAGCCCACAGGCCGTCGATGACGATCGGGTGGCCGCCCGCCCCGCGCAACTGGCCCAGGTGGGCGCCGGTGGCGGGGTTGTAGGCGTTGATGTGCCCGTCACCGAAGTTGCCGACGAGCAGCGCGCCGCCAAATCCGCCGAAGCCCGCGGGCGCCAGGGCGAGTCCCCACGGCGAGTTGAGCTGACCGTGAGACACCAGCCGGCGGACGAGCGCGCCATCGTTGGTGAAGACGTCCACAAAGCCGTGACCCTGCCCGGCCACGTCGTCGTGCAGCTTGGCGTCCTGCTTGGCATAGGTCACGTAGAGCTTGCCGGCGAGTTCCTGGATGTTGAATGGCGCGTAACCGGCCGGGATGGCGGGGTCGGTGAACAACCCGCCGGGAAGCTGGGCCGGCTTGAAGTTGCTGTCGTAGACCTCGACCCGTCCCGACCTGAAGTTGGTGGCGTAGATGTAGGTGTGGCCGTCGGATGCCTGGGCGATGGCCAGGCCCTTGTAGACGGCGTTGGCGCCGTTGTCGACGGGCGTTTCCGTCACCGTCGACGGCCCGGGGGCGGTAGCGCCGACGCCGGGGTTCCATGCGTCGATCGCGCCGTTCTCCGAGGCGAAGATGAACAGCGCCGAGCCCGAGTGGCCGGCGGCGTCACGGACGATGAAGCCCGCCCGGTCGGGGTTGAACACCTGACCGGTGGGAGCGCCCGAGGTGATGTTCACCACCAGGACCTGGGCCACCGAGGTGGGGGTGACCCCGGCGAACAGGGTCGTCTTGTCCGAGCCGTTGTCCGACACCCACAGCGGCGAGCCCGGCGCCTGGTCCGTGCCGGGGCTGGCGGCCAGACCCCACGCGTTGAGCAGGTCCGGGTCGGTCAGCGGGGCGACGCCCGCGATGTTCGACACCAGGTTGACCTGGCGGAATCCTGTCTGCTGCGCGCCGGCGGGCAAGATGCCGGCGGCCGTGGTGGCGAGCGCCGCGACGGCGACCACGGCGGCGGCGGCCGACCAAAGCCGGCGGCGGCCGCCGGGCCCGGGTGAGCGGGAGTTCGGTCGACGGAACGTGAATCGAGCCATTGGTTCCTCCATTCCAGGTGCGCACAGGCCCCGGTGCCACCCCGGCGAACCCCGGCACACGTGTCCATGACGTTCACGTATCGCAGCCCGCACCGGTTCAGTTCCTGCGGTGAACATCGGGTCGGCTTCGGCACGTAGCGGTGCCGCGGCGCGGCGTGGGGCCAGAGCCACCAGTGCGGGCCCGGCCGCCTGCGAAGCCCCGTCCGGTAGCCGCTGTGCGCTGCTGGCCGGCCCGTCCGATGAACACCCACCAGGTACTACACGTGATAGTAGCTAGCCCCGGGCCGGCCCGGCCCGGTCTCGCGCCGGCGGATGCCGCCAGCCGGCCGCCAGCCGAAAGGAACCGCAAAGCATGCGCAAGATCCGAAGGACCCTCGCCGCAGTGGCCACGGGAGCCGTCGTCGCCGGAGTGGCCGGGGTGGCCGCTCCGGCGCTGGCCGCGACGGCCCGGCACGTGCCCGGTCCCCGGTCATCGGTGGCCTTCGTGCCCGGGTCGGGGCAGTCGGCCGTCGACTGGAACCGTGAGCTGATAACCATCCTCGGCACTGCGGGGGCTCAGCCCGCGACCGTGCATCCCACCCGCAGCTTCGCCCTCCTGCAGGCGGCCGAGTACGACGCGGTGACCTCGATCACGCACGCGGCCCCTCCGTACCTCTTCTCGGTCGCGGCGCCGCGCGCCGCCCGGCCGGACGCCGCCGCCGACCAGGCCGCGCACGACGTGCTCACCGCCCTCTACCCGACGCTGAGCAGCGGGCTCGACCAGTTGCTCGCCGGGCAGCTCACGGCCATCCCCGACACCCGGGGCAGGCAGCAGGGCATCGGGGTCGGGCACGCCGTCGCCAAGCGGCTCGCCGGCATCCGGGCGTCGGACGGGTCAGCGGCAGCTCCGCCGCCGTTCGTCGCCGGAACCCAGCCGGGCGACTATCGGCCGACGCCGCCAAACTTCCCTGCACCGGTCTTCACCAACTGGGGCTCGGTCACGCCGTTCGTGCTCGAGGGCGGGCAGCAGTTCCGGCCGGCCCCGCCGCCGCCGATCACGAGCGCCGCCTACGCCAGCGCGCTCAACGAGGTCAAGAGCCTGGGCCAGGACTCAAGCACCACCCGTACCGCCGACCAGGCAACGCAAGCGAAGTTCTGGGGCGCGGCGCCGATCTGGAACGTATGGAACGAGATCGCCCAAAAGCTCGCCGTGACCCGGCACGCCAGCCTGGAGCGGACGGTCACCGTGTTCGCGCACCTCGATCTCGCTCTGGCCGACACCACCATCGGTTTGTACGACGCGAAGTACCACTACCTGGTGTGGCGCCCGATGACCGCGATCCGGCTGGGCGACACCGCCGGCAACCCCGGCATCGTCGGCGACCCCACCTGGAGCCCGTTCGCGGTCACCGCGGCCGACCCGTCCTACCCCGGCGCCCATGCGGCCATCAGCCAGGCGGCGGCCACCGTGCTCAGCGCCTTCTACGGCGACGACCAGCGGCTGACCGTCAGTTCGGACGGAGATCCCGGCGTTACCCGGACCTTCGGCAGCTTGCGGGCGGCAGCCAACGAGGCGACGCTCAGCCGGCTTTTCGCCGGGCAGCACACCATGATCGACCTTGTGGCCGGCCAGCATCTCGGTCGCCAGGTTGGCGACTTCGTGCTCGACCACCTCGGGCCGGCGCCAGCCGGCCCGAGGTGAGGAAGCCGCACCCCCACCCGGGAGCGGCGGATGCGGCAGGCATCCGCCGCTCCCGGGCGCGCCCGGCACCACCTGCCAGTGCCCGGGCCCACGTGCACGCGGGCCCGGGCACTGGCGGCAAGCTCACCAGGTCGCGGCCTGCGCCGCCTGCCAGGAAACAGGTGGGACATCCGTGGGCAATGCGGTTGACACGTAGATAGCCGTCATGCATAACATATAATTTCTATTACTGAAGAGCTGTGATGCGCCAGAACCACCACGCGTGCTGGGTTTCGCTGCCAGTCACCGACTGCGGCTCCGGTGACCAGCATCGACAAGGCAGGTCGCGGCGGGCGAAGCGGGCCTGAGTAGGTGGGCTGATGGCGGCGGTTGCGCTGGACCGGGTGACCAAGATCTACCACGGCGGTGTCCTCGCCGTGGACGACATCCGGCTCGAGGTCGAACAGGGGGAAGTGCTCGTTCTGCTCGGGCCGTCCGGGTGCGGCAAGACCACGATCCTGCGGATCATCGCCGGGCTGGAGGAGATAACCTCGGGCGGCCTGTGGCTGGACGGCGAACTCGCCAACGACGTGCCGCCGCAGGACCGCAACGTGGCAATGGTCTTCCAGGACGGCGCCCTGTACCCGCACCTGACCGTCCGGGAAAATCTCGCCTTCCCGCTCACGATCGCCAGGAAGCCGGACAGGCCGGCGATCGGCGACAGGGTGGGCCAGATCGCCCACGGGCTCGGCATCGAGGCGACGCTCGACCGCAGGCCCGGCACGTTGTCCGGCGGTGAGCGGCAGCGAGTCGCGATCGGGCGTGCCCTGATCCGGGGAGAGCCAACGGTCCTGCTCATGGACGAGCCACTGGCCAGCCTCGACGCCGGCCTGCGCGGCGCGATGCGGGCAGAGATAGACTCTCTCGTCCGGTTGCTGAATATCACCACCGTCTATGTCACTCACGACCAGGTCGAAGCGCTGTCGCTGGCCGACCGGATCGCCGTGCTGCGTGCCGGGCAGATATTGGACATCGGCAGCCCGGCGCAGGTCTACTGCAACCCCGCCACCGCGTTCGCCGCCGCCTTCCTCGGCTCACCGCCGATCAACCTGGTGTCGGCGACCATCTGGGTCGAGATCGGCGAACGGCTCATCATCGACTTCGGCCTGCAGCGCCTGCACCTGCCGTGGGCTGACGAGCGCTCCGAGAGCCTCACTCCCTACCACGGCCAAACCGTGATCGTCGGGATCCGTCCAGACGCCCTCATCCCGGCGCGGGACGCGGCGGGCGGATCGGCGCTGCACGGCAGGATCCATTCGCTCGAATACCACGGGCACGAGTGGCTCGCCCAGTTGGAGACGGGCTTCCGGCTGGTCAGCATCGACAGCGTGAACACCCGGCCGCGGCGCCGCGCCGGCAGCGCGGCCAGCCAGCACGCTCCAGCCGCGATGTCCGGGCTCCCCGGCAGGTCCCGGCCGCGGCTTCGGCGGCTGGCCTCCGGGCTGACCAGCCACTTCGGCCAGCCCGGCAGCCCGGCCGCGGTGGACCAGAACCATCTTGGGGAGCACCGCCGCGCGAACCTCCTGGTCCGGCTGGATTCACCGCATTGGTGGGCCACGGGGCGGGATGTCAGCGTGGCCGTCGACCTGCCGCACGTATTCGTGTTCGATACCGACGGCCGGCGGATCGACAAAGCGCCGTACTGAGCCGCACTGAGCCGCACTGAGCCATACTGAGCCGAACGCCCGGCGGAAGACCCCGCTACGGCGTGCCGGTGCGCCACGCCACCGGCCGGCGACCCCGGGTGGGATCGCCCGCCGCGGGCTGCCTTCCCGGGCGTATGTGCGCGAGGATGGTCCCGGCTACCTGCGCGACGCCGGGAAGTTCGACCACCGCGGCGTGGTCCCCCGGGAGCTTTCGGCTGTTGATGGCGCCTGTGGGTATGGATTCCCAGTAAGCCAGAGTGTCCGGGCCCCGGGACTCGAACTCGGTGACGTATACGTCCACCGAGCCGTTGTACGGGGAAGGCTGGTAAGTTGCCACGGCGCAGTCCTGCAGCAGGATGACCTCGAACACGTAGCCGAGCTCCTCGGCCGTCAGGCGTGGGGCGGTGGGGACGGCGTCGCGCGCCAGCGCCATTACGGCGTCGTGTTTATCCCGGTGGTCCATCGCGTCCAACGCGGGCCAGAACGAGTGCAGCGGGTCCGCTATCTCGAGCGTGTGGAACTGAGGGAGGTACTTCGTCAGGAAGAACCGCCATTGCGCGTTGCGTTCCCCGGCCGTCCACTGGCCGGCGCGGACGGTGTCGTAACGCCGCCATGGGCGCCGCGGCTGCGGCTTCCATGCGTCCAGAGCGGTGATGGAGCCGACCTGCTGGCCCTGCGCGGCGAGCTGGCAGGCCATCTCGTAGGCCAGCAGCCCACCGGAGGACCAGCCGGCCAGATGGTAAGGGCCAGACGGTTGCAACTGCCGCATCTGATCGATGTAGCTGGCCGCGATCGCTTGCAGCGAGGGCTGCGGGAGCGCGCGGCACTGCAGGTCGATCGCGGTAATGCCGTAGACGGTGACTTCCGGGGCAAGCTGGCGGGCAAGTTCCCGGTAGGGGCTGACGCTCCCGTCGACGGCGTGGACGCAGACCAACTGGTCGACGGGATGGTCGACGGGATGGCCGACGGGAGCATCAGCACCTGAGCCTGCGAGCAGCAGGAGGTGCGGGCTGCGGGCCCGCTGCGGCCGGCCGCGGGCCGGGCCGGCCGACGGGGCCGGCGGCCACCCGCGTGCGGTGATCAATTTTGCCAGGGCTTCGACCGTGGGGAACTCGTAGACCTCGTCGAGCTCCACGTCGACACCGAACGTCTCGCGGATTTTGCGCACGAGCTGCATGGCCGACAGCGAATGCCCGCCCAGCTCGAAGAAGCTGTCTTGTGTGCTGGCCCCTTCGATGCCGAGCACCTCGGCGTAGAAGGCTGCCAATTCTGCTTCCTCGCGCGCGGGCGTTTCCCGCAACGTGCCGTCGCGTGCGCCGTGGCCGGCCCCGGGTGCCAAGGCCGGCAGCGCAGCGCGGTCGACCTTGCCATGGTGGGTGACACGCAGAGCGTCGAGAACCACAATGTGCGCCGGGACCATGTAGTGCGGGAGGTGCGCTGCGACGTGGCGGCGCAGCGACGCGGCGTCCTGGGTGGCGTGGCTGACGAGTGCCACGTAGCCGATCAGACGCAGGTCCCCGCCGGGGCCCGGCCGCGCGACGACCGCGGCCTGCGCGATAGCCGGGTGGCTGAGCAGGACCTGTTCCACCTCGCGTGGCTCGACCCGGAAGCCGCGGATTTTCACCTGATCGTCGATGCGGCCGAGGAAATGCAAGGAGCCGTCGGCGCGGCGAACAGCCAGGTCGCCGGTCCCGTACATGCGGCTGCCGGGCGGGCCGAACGGGCTGGCCACAAAGCGTTGCGCCGTGAGGCCGGGCCGCCCGAGGTACCCGAGCGCCAATGACGGGCCGGCCACATACAGTTCACCAGCGGCCCCGGGAGCGCATTCGCGCAGCGACGCGTCAAGCACATAGACCGTGGTCCCCCGCACCGGCGTTCCCAGCGGCGGCACCACCGCGCCGGACAGGGGCTCGGACATGGTCGCGCAGACGGTGGTCTCGGTGGGGCCGTACGCATTGATCATGCGCCGGCCTACGGACCATTGCGCCACGAGAGCAGGGGGGCAGGCCTCACCGGCGACCACCAGCGTCGCCACGCTCGCGAGTGCGGACACCGGCATCGCGGCCAGCGCCGACGGCGGCAGGGTGAGGTGCGTGACGGCCGCGTCGCGGACCAGTTCAGCGAGAGCCTTGCCGGGCAGCAGCCGTTTACGTGGCGCGATCACCACGCACGCACCGCGCAACAGGGCCATGCAGATTTCCGATATGGAGGCGTCGAAGCTGAGCGGCGCGAACTGGAGCACCCGTGACCTGGGCGTGACGCCGAACCGGGCGGCCTGGCTCGATACCAGATGGGCGATGCCCGTGTGCGAGACCACAACGCCTTTGGGCCGGCCCGTGGAGCCGGAAGTGTAGATGACGTACGCCGCGGCGTCGCTGCGCAGCGGTCCGAGCCTTTCGGTGTCGCTGAGATCGGTGCCGTCGCGCTGCGCCATCGCGGCCGCCATGCGGGTGTCGTCGACGCACATGCTGGGCCAGCCGGGATCGAGCTGCGCCGCCGCATCGGCGGTGGCCAGGATGGTCGCCGGCCGCGCGTCGCCGACGATGAACGCCAGGCGCTCGCGCGGCTGCTCCGGGTCCAGCGGCGCGTACGCGGCGCCGCACTTCGCCGCCGCCAGCATCGCGACGATGGTGTGCGGCGAACGGGTGGCCGCCACCGCGGCGATCGCGCCTGGGCCGATGCCGGCGTCGACCAAGACCCGGGCGAGCCGGTTCGCCTGGCTGTTCAGCTGAGCGTAGGTCACCCGCAGATCGTTGAAGGCCAGCGCCACGGCCGACGGCGCCCGGCTCGCCTGTGCCTCAAACAGCTGCGGCAGGGCGGCTGGCGGGGCGTGCAGCTGCATTGCTTGTGTTGGCTGTACTGCCTGCGTTGCCTGCGTTGCCTGCATTGCTTTCGTACCTCTCACAACGCCTGGCCGATCACTTCGAGCATGACTTCGTTCGCTCCGCCGTAGATCCGCTGGATGCGGGCGTCGACATACAGGCGGGCCATCGGGTGTTCGGCCATGTAGCCATCGCCGCCGAACAGTTGCAGGCACTCGTCGATGACCTTGCACTCCAGGTCGGTCAGGAACCACTTGGCCATCGACGCCATCTCGGCGCTCAGTTCGCCTTCGCTGAGCTGGGCCACGCAATGGTCGATGAGAGTACGCGCCACCACGGCATGGGTCTTGGCCTCGGCGAGCCGGAAGCGGGCGTTTTGCAGATCGATCAGGCGCTTGCCGAAAAGCTTGCGTGTCTTGGCGTGCTCGGTCGCCAGGGCGACCGCGCGCTCGATCTCCGCCACCGCGCTGACGCCGATGAAAGTGCGCTCATACGGCAGCTCACGCATCATCTGGCCCAGACCGTAGCCGCCCGCCCCGCCAAGAACGGCATCAGGCGGGACTACGGCATCTTCGAAGAACAGGTCGCAGACGTCGTGACCGCGCCGGCCCATCATTTCCGGAATCGGGCCGGCGGCGACGCCCGCGACGTTGTTTCGCTCGACAAGCAGCAGCGAGATCCGGCCGGGCGGCGAGGGCGATTTCGCGGCCACGAGGATCAGGTCGGCCAGGTGGCCGTTGGACACATAACGCTTGGTCCCGGTGAGGCGATATCCGTCCGGCCGGTGTTCGAACACCGTGCGCATACCCGAGATGTCCGAGCCCCCACCGGGTTCGGTGATGGCTATCGCCGCTATCCATTCGCCGCTCGCGAGCCGGGGCAGATACCGCTCCTGCTGACCGGGCGTGCCATGATTGAGCAGGTACTGCGCGACGACTTCCTGTACCAGCATCCCCCCCAGACAGGTGACACCGGCGGCGGCAAGCTCCTCGGGCAGCACGGCGGCGTGGGCCGCGACTCCGCCGCCGCCGCCCGACCCCTCCGGGACGTCCGCGAGCAGCATGCCGAGCGCCCCGGCCTTGCGCCACACCTCCCGGCCGGCGTAGTGGTTCGCATGCCACTTCTCGTGATACGGCATGACCTCGTTGGCGACAAACCGGCGAACGGTATCGCGGAACTCGACATAGCCCGGGTCCATACGGAACGAGACGGGGTAGTGGTGCGGCATGATGCCAATCCTCCGGTAGGGAGCCCGGGCGGTTGCCGGGCGGCGGGGTCGGGCCTGACGCCGGGGTTGAGCGCGACACTTATGCGCGATTTCTGGTTGACGTCGGTCCGGATTTCGCGTGCGCGTGCGCCTTCGCAGGCAGCAGGAATCCGAGTGCGAACGCCAGCGCGGTCAGGCTGACGGCGATCAGCGTCGTGGCCTCGGCGGCGTCCAAATAGTCGCGTTTGTGGGTGCCCTGGCCCGCGGCAGCGATTGCCCGGCTCGCCCCGGGAAATGAGAAGTGCCTTGGGATCGCGCAGCTCGCAGGCGCGATGTCGGGGTTGTTCTCGCCCTCCATGTCACGTATGCACGCGCGAACGCCGGCGATCACCTGGTCGCGCGGCGCGGCGGGAACGACCGCTGACGCCAGCGCGGCACGCAGCCGGGGCCCGGCGAAGGTGTCGAAGTTGTGCTGTGCGCGCATGCCGGAAAGCGCGAAGAAAGCCGTGCCGATCACGGCGACTCCAAGGGACATCCCGACCTGCTGAATGGCCTGTAGCACGCTGGATGCCGAGCCGACCTCGCTGTCGGCGACATCGCCGAGGATGATGTCGAACAGCGGGCTGAAGACGATGCCCATGCCGATGCCAAAGGCGAACAGCGGTGCGATGAAGTCAGCGCTGCCCATGCTGGTCCCCGCGTGTTCGAGCACCGTGTACAGCAGGGTCAGGCCCGCGCCCATGCCGATCAGCCCGATGTGCAGGATCCTGCGGCCGAGCCGGGCCGCCAGGGCGCCGGAGGCCCCCGAGCCAGCCATCGCCCCGAGCGCCCACGGCATGCTCGTCAGACCCGCCCGCAGCGGGGTGTATCCCAGCCCGACCTGCATGAACACGCCGAGGGTCAGCAGGGTGCCGCCGATGGCGCCGCTGAACACCATCGCGAACGCGACACCGGACGCATAGGAGCGCCGGCCGAACACGCTCATCTCGATCAACGGTGTCACACCGCTGCGCTCCTGGCGGATCTGATGCCATGCGAACAGGGCAAGCACAGGCACCGAGCCGGCCGCCAGCGCCGCCATCCACCATGGCCAGCCGAGTTCGCGGCCCTGCACCAGCGGGAAGACCAGCATGAACGTGCCAGCCGCAGCGAGGACCACGCCGAGCGGATCCAGCCGGCCGCGGCGGGCGGCCCGGGAGGACGACGGCAGGAACCTGGCCGCGACCGCCAGCGCGAACCCGCCGATCGGCACGTTGATCAGGAAGATCATGCGCCAGCCGCTGCCCAGCAGGTCGGCGTGGATCAGCGCCCCAGCCACGACCGGGCCCGCCGCGGCCGACAGGCCTATGGCCGGCCCGAGAACCGTCCAGGCTTTCTTCATATCGGCGGGCGGGAACAGGTCGCGGATCAGCCCGAAGGTCTGCGGGGCCATCATGGCGCCGAACGCGCCCTGCGCCGCCCGCGCGAGGATCAGCATCGCCGGTGTGGCGGCCATGGCGCAGGTCATCGACGCCAGCACGAATCCACCGACGCCAATCAGCAGCATCCGCCTGCGGCCGAACATGTCCCCGAGCCTGCCGCCCATGAGCAACACGACCGCCAGGGCCATCGTGAACGCCGCGGTCATCCACTGCAACTCGGCGTACGAGCCGCTCAGGTCCGCACGGATCGCGGGCGCCGCCGTGGCGGTCACGGTCGAGTCCAGCCCGTCCATCATGCACGAGGCGATTACGGCCGAGAACGCGAGCCACCGCCGGGGGTGCGGCGCCGCAGCCCCGGTTCGCAGCGCGAGTGCCGGGCCGATGGTAGCTGCCTGTAATTCCACGATTTTCTTGTCCAACCTCTTGCATAGCGCGCCGGGGTTGCCTCACCGCAGTGCCGGGCAGGTCAGCTACTTACTTGTTATACATTTTAGATAGGTATAAGTCAACGCGCCTGCTAGTCGCCGGTGCCGCGGCGACGGGCCGCCGCCACTGCTGCTGCTGCTGGCCGGGGACCTCACGCATTTAACTAGTGAGTTCGGGATGATCCTGAACGGCTGCCGCGGGGTGTGCCGCCGGTCACGCCGGTCCCGCCTTCAGCGCCGCCAGCGACCGCCCGTTGGCTGCGGCGTGCTACATCGTTCGTTGCTTCCGTCACGGCGCAGTAGCATGGGCTGTTCCCGCGCGCGAGCGGCTCGCGGCTTGCGGGGGGGTGTACCACACGAAGCCGTTCGGGATATTGGCCGGAATCGGCGGCCGGGCCGGATGGCGCCGGGCCGGACCCGGACCCATCTGGGAGGCAGGGATGACCGACGCGACGGGGCCGGCGGGCACACAGGACCCGACGATGTCGCGCCGTCATGCCGCGGGAGCCGAGAGCGCCCGGGGGCTACTGTTCACCATCCTCGGCGAGTTCGTCCTGCCTTCCGGGGGTTCGGCCTGGACGTCGGCGTTCATTGACGTCTTCTCCCGTCTGGGCGTGGAGGAGAAAACGATCCGCCAGGCATTGATGCGCACCGCCGCCGACGGCTGGCTCAAGCCGGAACGCGCAGGCCGGCGCACCGTCTGGCACTTGACGCCGGCCGCGGACAGACTGCTCACCGAGGGAACGGGGCGGATCTACCATTTCGCCGCCACGGCCCGCGAGTGGGACGGCCGGTGGCTTCTCGTGCTGGCCCGGGCGCCCGAGACCGAGCGCCCGGCCCGTCACCTGCTGCGCACCCGCCTCCGCTGGGCAGGCTTCGGCAGCCCCACTCCGGGCGTGTGGATCAGCACGCACGCGGACAGGCTGGCCGACGTCGAAGGCATACTGAACGAGGCGGGGGTGCTCGGGGATGCGCAGATATTCCTCGCCGAGCATCGCGGCGGCGGCCGGCTGGAGGCGATGGCGGCGCAGGCCTGGGACCTGCTCGCGCTCGAGGACCGCTATGAGACGTTCATCGCGGAGTTCACCGGCCCAGCCCACTGTGATCCCCTTGTCCGCGTCGTCGAGCTGGTCCATGCCTGGCGCCGGTTCCCCTGGACCGACCCCGCGCTGCCCGCGGCGCTGCTCCCCGCGCACTGGAGTGGCGTCCGCGCCGCCGGGCTCTTCTCCCGCCTGCACGCCAAATGGTCCGCAGACGCCACCGCCGAATGGCAGCGCATCAACGACGCCGCCTGAAGCATTATCAAGCGCTGCTCTCGCCCAGCATGCTTGATCATTGGGATCGCCCGGGCGCTGTCCCGGTCGGGCGTCCGGCCAGGTGACAAGGTGGCGGTGCTGTCCGCCAACGACCCCATCGACTCCGCGGAAGTCGAACAAGCGCTGCTGGACCATCCCGGGTGCTGGACTGCGCGGTGATCGGGCTGCCCGACGACAAATGGGGCGAGCGCGTCACCGCAGTCGTCCAGCCCCACCCCGGCTGCGATATCGCCGACGATGACCTTCGCGCGTTCGTCAAGGGCCGCCTGGGCAGCGTCAAGGCCCCCAAACAGGTCGAGGTGTGGCCCGACCTGCCTCGCTCGAAGGTCGGCAAGATACTCAAGAGCGAGGTCAAGGCCCGCCTGCTCAGCCAGGCCGACCGCGACAGCCGTAGCAGACCCGGTTCGGGTCCCGCACACCGCACCGACAGGGCGCTTAGCCTCGATTCCCGGCGAGTGGTCTGAGGCCGCCCTGGTACCGCGGGCTGCTGGGGCTGCCGGCTGTTTCGGCTGGTAGAGGGAACACGGGCTGGCTGGCGGTGTCTGTCTTCAACTGATTGCCCGGAACTATGCCGGAGCTGTTGCTGTCGCGGTTTT
>WNGJ01004123.1_pt1 | contig 20357 bp, 19 predicted proteins | sample 5400611 | NCBI WGS metagenome assembly WNGJ01 (sample SAMN13153375, study PRJNA577476) | soil metagenome | isolation source: 40 cm soil or saprolite under Garry oak tree replicate 1 | place: USA:California | collected 2016-06-15
GGCATTCCGTCTCATCGACGCCCTTCTGCTGCGTCCCTTGCCGGTGCCCAATCCGGACCGGCTTTACTCTCTTTCGCGCCAGGGCCTCAACTTTGATGGCAAGCCCAGTATTGACCAAAACTGCGAGTACCCGCTTTTTCTTCAGATGCGCGCGGCGGTGAAGGATCGGGCGGAGTTACTTGCCCTGTCCTACGCGGATCGCGTCGATCTTTCTTACCGGCCCGACCAGGAAATTGAGAAAGCGTACGTGCAATATGTTTCGGGCTGGATGTTTGAGTCGTTTGGACTGCGGCCTGTCTTGGGACGGCTGTTGACGGAAACGGGCGATCGGATACCAGGTGCGCATCCCTACGCGGTGCTCTCTTACGATTATTGGACCCTCCGCTTCGGCCAGGATCCTAAAGTGGTCGGCCGCAGTTTTCGCATGGGGGAAACGCTCTACGAGGTAATTGGGGTTGTGGAGAAACCTTTCACCGGCACCGAGCCGGGCACGATGATCGACGTCTTCGTTCCCGCCATGATGAATCCTTATGTGACGGCGCTCCGACGCCAGCGTTTTTCGGGTGTTTGCTCAGCTGAAGCCGGGTGTCGCGGCGGCGCTCGTTCGCGCGAAGCTCGAAGCAAGTTCCCGTGCGTTCGAAGAAGAGAGGGTCAAGGGATTTGTCGGCGTTCCCCGGGAGGGCCTGGATAATTTCTTAAACCAAAGGCTCGTGCTGGAGCCCGCTCCCACGGGCGTTTCCGATTTGCAGAACGAGAACCGTCGCTCGCTTGCTGCGCTGGGTGTTTTGGTGGCGTTGGTGCTGCTGATTGCTTGCGCGAACGTGGCCAACCTGATGACCGCGCGAGCGGCGACGCGCGCCCGCGAGATGGCCACGCGAATGTCCATCGGGGCCGGACGCTGGCGTCTTGTGCAGCTTATTTCTTATTTATGGAAGCAGCATGGATTGCCGTGCTTGCGGCGGCGCTCGGCGTATTTTTCGCCTGGGGCTCCGCGCCGTTTGTCGTCAGCAGAATCAATCCGCCGGACGATCCGGTGCGTTTGATTCTTCCCCCCGACTGGCGCGTTCTGGGATTCGCACTGGCGTTGACCTTCGGCGTGACTTTGCTCTTCGGTTTGTTGCCGGCGCTCGGCGTCTCCGCCGTCAAGCCACTCCGTGCCCTGCAAGGCAGGGAAGCGCCTCGCTCCCGGCGTGTGTTGATGCACGCGCTCATCACCGCTCAGGTGGCCTTCTGTTTCCTAGCTAAGCTAGTGCTCTTCACTACCCGGCTGCTTGTGGCCACCTTCGAGCATTTGTCGCATGAGTCGGTCGGGTTCTCCGCCGAACGCCTGCTTACGCTCGATACGTTCGCGCAAAGAGCCGAACCACCAGCTTTGTGGCTCCAGGTAGCCGGCCATCTCCGGGAGATCCCGGGTGTCGAAAGAGTCGCCTTGGCCAGCTGGCCATTGCTCGACGGGAACAGCGTGAACAGCTACATTTCGATCAACGAGGCACCTCCGATGCCAAGGCTGGCCTATTTCCTAAGGGTGTCGCCCGGCTGGATTGACACCATGAAAATCATGTCGATGGTCGGGACTTTCTTCCGAGCGAGACGGCTCCCGGGGCGGCCATCGTAAATGAAACCTTCGCGAAGACTTATTTCAACGGAGAAGATCCGGTGGTTGGTGCGCGACGCCCGTTACGGTGGTATGCGGGAAGGAGCCCGGGCCGTGGTTTACGTGCCCTTTCAGGGTGTGCGCAGTGACGGCACTGGGGTGCCGCAAAATTGGGGAACCTTCATCGTGCGCACCTCGAGCGCCAATCCGCTGGCGATGGCCGAGGCTCTCCGCCAGGAACTGCCGCGGGCACGTCCCGAGTTTCGCGTGAGCCGAGTCCGCACGCAGCTCGAAATCAATCAGGCGCAAACCGTGCGCGAACGGCTGCTCGCCATGCTCGCTCTATTCTTCGGCGTCGTGGCGGGTGGTGCTGGCAGGCGTCGGCCTGTACGGGGTGTTGCACTACTCCGTTCTCGAGCGGCAGCGCGAAATCCGGAATCCTCATGGCCATCGCCGCACAAGTCGTCGCCGTCGTGCGCATCGTAACCGTCGATGTTTTCTTGATGCTCTTAGTGGGGGCGGCTGCGGGCTTGACGTCCGGCTTGGCGCTCGTGCGGTATATGGCGGCGTTGTTTTACGAAGTTAAACCCACGGACCTAGCCATGCTGGCTTCCCGTGGCTATAATAGCGCTCCTCGGAACCGCAGTTCTAGCCTCGCTGCCCCCGGTTGCTCGCGCGGCCAGAATAGATCCCGTTACTTTGCTGAGCGCCGAATAGAAGCGCGCGCCCACCCCAAGGAAGACTTAGGGTTGACATCTTACCCAAGCGAGCGTAGCGTTGGGTTAAATGTCTACCCAAGAAGAGCGAGAACGGCTGGAACTGCTGCAAGGCACCTTGGACCTGCTGATCTTGCGCACGCTGATCTTTGGAGCGCAGCACGGCCAAGGCATCGCGCGCGCCATCCAGCAAACGTCAGACGACGAGCTCCTTGTGGAGCACGGCGCGCTTTACCCCGCGCTCCAGCGGCTGGAGGAGCGCGGCTGGATCTCCGCGAAGTGGGGAATCTCCTCCAACAATCGCAAAGCGCGGTTTTATTCCCTGACTGCCTCGGGCCGCAAGCAGCTAGGAAAAGAAACCACCAAGTGGAAGCGGCTGACCGCGGCGATAGGGCGGATTCTGGAATCCGAGGGAGGCTAGGCCATGTTCGGACGCAAGCGCGAGCCGGGCGACTTCCGCTCGGAGATTGCGGCTCATATCCAGTTGGAAGCGGAGCGCCTGCGAGAACAAGGCTTAAGCGAAGAAGACGCCGGGGCCGCGGCGCGCCGCTCTTTCGGCAATGTCATGCAAACCGAGGAACGTTTTTACGAAGCAAAGCGCTGGCTGTCGTGGGATCAGCTGTGGCAGGACGTTCGCTATGGCCTGCGGATGCTGGCCAAGCATCCCGGCTTTACGGGCATAGCGGTGCTCACGTTGGCGCTGGGCATCGGCGCAAACACTGCAATGTTCAGCGTGATCGAGGCGGTGTTGCTCCGGCCGCTGTCGTACAGCAATGCGGATCAGTTGGTGAGCGTGGCTTCCATGTGGGAGAGGGGCGGCGTCACGACGCCTTATTCCTGCTCGCCGCCGGATTTTTTTGATTGGCGCGACCAGAACCGATCGTTCTCATCGATGTTTGCGTTCCATACGAGCGAGCGCGCGCTGACCGGACGCGGCGAGGCGAAACGCCTGCGCGCCGTTGTCACGACTGCAGGAATCTTCCCTACTCTAAAAGTACACCCCATCATCGGACGGGAGTTCACGGCCGAGGAGAATCGCAAGGGCGCCAATCATGTGGCGATTTTGGGCTACGGGTTCTGGCAGGCGGATTTCGGGGGCCTGCCGGATGCGATTGGGAAAACCATCGAACTAGACAGCGAACCGTACAAAATCATTGGCGTGATGCCGCGGGACTTTCGGTTTCCGCTGCGGGACAGCGATGCGTATCTACCGATCGGATTTGACGACAAGGTGATGACCCAGCGAGGGGCGCATTACCTGAGCGTGCTGGGAAGGCTGAAGCCGGGTGTCTCCGTGGCTCAGGCCAATGAGGATTTAGTGGCAATCATGGCAGAGCTACGACGGCTTTATCCGGACAAGGACGGAAAGTGGGGCGTGCAAGCGGAGCGATGGAGCCGGCGGCTGGTGGGCGATATTCGGCCGGCGCTGCTGGTGCTCCTGGGAGCCGTGGGCCTTGTGGCGTTGATCGCGTGCGCCAACGTATCCAACTTGCTCCTGGCCCGAGCGACGGTGCGTCAGCGCGAAATGGCCATGCGGCGCGCTCTGGGCGCCGGGCGCCTGAGGATTGTGCGCCAGATTTTGACGGAGAGTTTAATGCTGGCGATATGTGCCGGGGCAGCGAGCCTGCTGCTCGCGCACTGGGCGCTCCTCGGGATTGTGCGCTTTGGACCGAAAGACATCCCGCGGTTGGCGAGCGTGGGACTGAACACGGCGGTGCTGACATTCACGCTGGGCGTCTCGGTCGTGAGCGCCTTGCTGTTTGCGCTAATCCCTGCGATGCGATCCTCGAGAATGGAAGTTGGCAGCCTGCTCAAAATGTCAGGCTCGTCCTCGCGCGAAGCAGGACGCGCACGCAGCATTCTTCTTGTTGGAGAAGTCGCCTTTTCCATGATGTTGCTCGCGGGAGCGGGGCTCCTTGTCCGTAGCTTCGTGGGCCTGAGATCGCTAAACCCGGGTTTTGACCCCCAAGGCGTCTTGACGCTGGACGTTAGCGTGCCGGATGCCCACTACAAGAACAGCCTGGCGCTCGAAGACTACTGGGACCAAGCGTTGGCCAAGCTGCGCGGTTTGCCCGGCGTCACATCGGTCGACGCAGTGACGCCGTTGCCGCTGTCCGGGGATGATTTCAGCAGCAGCTTCAGCGTGGAAGGCAGGAACATACCTGAGAAGGACCAGCAGTCGGCGGAATTGCGCTGGGCCACGCCGCATTATTTTCGAACGCTGGGCATTCCGTTGCGCAAGGGGCGGACGTTCACGGATGCCGACCGCCTGGGCGCCGCGGGAGTTCTATTGATCAGCGAAACGGCCGCCCACATGTTTTTTCCAGCGGGGGACGCGATTGGGCAGAAGATCGACTTTGGCGCGGGGGGCGGGTATGAAAAAAACAAAGGAGAGATTGTGGGTGTCGTGGGAGACGTGCGCCACTTTGGGTTGGATGCTCCAATCGCGCCGACCTTCTATGTGCCGCTGTCGCAGGCGGGCATGGATGGCGCGAGTTTGGTGATTCGTGCGCAAGCATCTCCCGCGGCTCTGGGACAGCCAGCGCGCAAGCTGATTCAAGAAATTGACCGCGATGCATTGGTGGGAGAACCCGTGATGTTTGATTCTCTGCTTGCCGATTCCCTGGGGCAGAGGCTGTTTTACATGATGCTGCTGGGCGCATTCGCTGCTTTGGCACTAGTCTTGGCGGCGGTGGGGCTGTATGGAGTGATTTCGTACTCGGTGGCGCAGAGAACGCAGGAGATCGGGATCCGCGTGGCGATGGGGGCGGCGCGCTGGCAGGTATTGTCCATGGTTATGAAGAATGGTTTGGAGTTCGTCCTTCTAGGATTGGCAGCGGGCCAGGGGATGGCGCTCATGCTGCACCGCACGATGCAGGGCTTGCTCGTTGGCGTGAGCGCTACAGACGCACTCACGTTGCTTGTGGCGGCGGCCGTGTTGCTGCTCGTAGCGATCGTGGCCTGCTACGTGCCGGCATGGCGCGCGGCGCGAATGGATCCGTTGGTCGCATTGAGGTTTGAATAGGCAGGCAAGAGCAACTCTTGCGGCGTTTGCTCCAAAGCGTTGTTGCGATTGCACGTTCTCGGCTTCACGGAGGCAGGCCATGTTCCGACGGAAGCGCAAGGCGAGTGACTTTAGCTCCGAAATGGAGGCTCATATCCAGTTGGAGACGGACCGCCTGCGGGAACAAGGCGTAAGCGAGCGAGAGGCGCGAGCCGCCGCGCGCCGCGCTTTCGGCAACGTGACACAAGCTCAAGAGCGCTTTTACGAGTCCGGCCGCTGGCTCTTTTGGGATGATCTCGGGCAAGACCTTCGTTTCGCCTTCCGCATGTTGCACAAGTCTCCCGGTTTTGCCGCTGTTGCCGTCGTGACGCTTGCCGTGGCGATTGGCGCAAACGCCGTGGTCTTCAGCGCACTCGATGCTTTCGTGCTCCGGCCGCTGAACGTGCCGCAGTCGGAGAGCCTCTACGGATTGCAGTTTGGCGGAGGGCATCGAGGCGCGCTGTCGTATCCAAATTATGTGGATTTCCGGGATCGCAACCGGAGCTTCGACGGTTTAGCCACCTATCAAATGACCCGCGTGGGGCTGGGCACGGGTAACAATTCGACACGCGCGTGGCTGTATGAGGTGAGCGGAAACTACTTCGACGTATTGAAGCTTCAGCCGTATCTCGGCGGCTTCTTCCATTCCTCCGACGAGCATGGAGCGGGCAGCGCTCCCTATATCGTGCTCAGTTACGCCTACTGGCACGGCCATTTTCAGGATGACCCGGGCGTGGTGGGACGCCGGGCGGAAGTGAACAAGAAGCCGTACACGATTATCGGCGTGGCTCCGCCGGAGTTTCGCGGAACTTTCTTGCTGCTCTCTCCCGATTTCTTCGTGCCGATGGTGAGCATCGAGGACGAGGAGGCCCTGAACAGGCGCGCGGGTTGGTGGATTTTCGAGACCATTGGACATCTAAAGGCCGGAGTAACTCCCGCCGAGGCCGCCGCCGATCTCAGCGCGATTGGCGACTATCTCCAAAACACGTATCCCAAAGACGTGGGAAAGATGAACGTTTCGTTGGATCATGCCGGTCTCTATGGCGATACGTTTGGCCGTCCGATCCGGGGATTCGTTGCCGCCTTGATGCTGCTCGCCGGGTTAATTCTGCTGGCCGCTTGCGCTAACCTCGGAAGCCTGTTTGCGGCGCGCGCCGCTGATCGCTCGCGGGAAGTTGCCTTGCGCCTTGCGCTGGGAGCGGGCCGCCTTCGCATTCTACGGCAACTATTCACCGAGGCTCTGGTGATTTCGCTGACAGGAGGCGCCGTAGGGATTGTGGGCGGAATGCTGCTGTTGCGCAGGCTGATTGCGTGGAATCCCTTTCCACAATTCCCGACAAATGTGCCCTTGAATCCGGATGCAAATGTCTATGCCGTGGCGGCGCTGCTGGCTTTTGTGAGCGGCATACTGTTTGGGGCGGTGCCGGTCAGGCAGGTGCTCGACACCGATCCGTACGAGATCGTGAAGTCTGGCTCGGTGACAAAGCTGGGCCGCCGCCTCACCTTCCGAGAAATGTTGGTCGCCCTGCAAATTGCCATTTGCGCTTTGCTGGTCACCTCGTCGATGGTGGCTGTGCGCGGGTTAGTGCGCTCGCTCGACAGTGATTTCGGTTTTGAACCCAAGGGCGTCATGCTTGCCGATACGGATTTGGCTATGGCGGGTTATCCCGATGACGCCGTTCCCGCCATGCAAGAACGCATGATCGAACAGATGCAGGCGATTCCCGGTGTAACTGCGGTGGGATTGGCGAATTGCCCTCCCTTGGCGGGTTGCGGCGCCTCGCGGGCCTCCATTTTTGCCGACGAAACTGCGGACCTGCGTCCTTCGAATGTTGCCGCCTCAACCATGATGTACCAGGTATCTCCTGAATTCTTCGTTGCGGCGGGGACCCCCTTGCTGGCGGGAAGGGCCCTTACCTGGCATGACGATAAGAATGCGCCGCGCGTAGCGGTGATCAACGAAACGTTCGCGCGCAAGTTGTTCGGCTCGCAGACGAATGCCCTCGGCCGATACTACAAGACGTGGAATGGAACGCGCGTACAAGTAGTGGGGATCGTAAGAGACGGAAAATATGCGAACCTCACCGAGGAGCCGCAGGCGGCGATGTTTATGCCCCTGCTGCAATCCCCCTCGAGTCAGACCTACCTGGTTATCCGTTCGGACAGCAATCCGCAGCAGTTGAGTGGCGCCATAAGGAGCAGGCTTCGTGACTTGGATTCGGGCCTGCCTGCTTTCATCCAGACGTGGCCCAAGGAAATGGACTTTTTTCTGTTTGGCGCGCGTATGGCCACGGTGGCGCTGGGGGTGCTCGGCGCGCTGGGCGCAATTCTGTCGATCACCGGCATTTTTGGAATGGCGGCGTACTCGGTCAGCAGGCGGCTTCGAGAATTGGGAATTCGCATGGCCCTTGGCGCCGAGTGGAAGGAAGTGTTGGGGGCGGCGCTGGGGCGAGCATTGAAATTGCTTGCCTTTGGCTCGACCGCCGGATTGCTGCTCGGAATCCTGGCGAGCCGGGTGCTGGCTTCCATCGTGTATCAAGCTACTCCGCGCGATCCGCTTGTGCTGAGTGGTGTTGTTCTTGCGATGGCACTGCTGGGGCTCGTGGCCACGTGGATTCCTGCGCAACGCGCGCTGTCAATTGATCCCGCAAGGCTGCTGCGCGAGGAATGAATCGGCTTTATTGAAGTCACCGCCTTCATTCCTCATCGGCAACGGCAGCAAAGAAAAGGCGAACGCTGCGGGCCGTTTTCCCAAACCTAGCGCAGCGGACCGAGAAAATCGAGAAATAGCTTGACATGTGATGCTGTGTTATAGTCAACTATAACAGCATAGAAGTGGGGTGTCTTAAAGAAATGGGCCAGACACTTACTGCCGCGAAATGGAGTACGACAGGCCATCCCCTGCTTCTTGAAGTAGGAGACCAAGAGTAAGGAGAAAGAAACATGAGATCACTTCGTTTTGTGCTGGCTTTTGCTCTGATGTCGCTCTCCACCGCCGCTTTCGCGCAGTCCGACATGCACAAGTCTGACGCAGTGCAAAATTCCGACGCGCAAAAGTCGTTCGACCAACTGAAAACGCTGGCGGGTACGTGGCGAGGTTCCGTGAAAGCCACGCCGCCGGACCCCGAAATTGACAACGCCAAGCTAGAGATCACCCTGCGGGTGACTTCCAGGGGAAATGCGCTCGTGCACGAGATGCAGGAAGCAGGAACGCCCTTGGATGCCACAAAGCACGACCACCCGGTGACTATGCTTTACCTAGATGGGAGCAAGTTGAATCTGATCCACTATTGCGACGCAGGCAACCGTCCGCACATGGTCGCGCGGCCTTCGGCTGACGGAAAGAAGGTGGAGTTCGATTTTGTGGATCTTTCCGGCGGTAATCAGTACGGACACATGTACCACGCTGTGTTCACCATCATCGACGCCGACCATCACACCGAAGACTGGACTTATATGATGCCGGGAGACAAGCCTATGCAGGCCCACATGGACCTGCAGCGGGCAAAGTGACCGAGTGACGGAACCCATTTACTTTAGGACGAACTGGAAACCAGGATGGACCGTGAGTGGAATGAAAATCAGCCGATTTACCGCCAACTGCGGGACCGTGTCGCGGCCATGATTCTCGACGGGGTCCTCAAGGAAGGCGATCCGCTGCCCTCCGTGCGCAATGTGGCGGCGGAATACCGGGTCAATCCGCTCACGGTCCTGAAGGGCTATCAGCAACTGGTGGACGAGGGGCTGGTCGAGAGCCGGCGAGGCCTGGGCATGTTCATCAACTCGGGCGCGCGCACGCTGCTGCTCGAGGGTGAACGGCGGAAGTTTTTGGAAGAAGAATGGCCGAGGATCTCGAGAACCATCGAGCGGCTGGGCCTCGCCGCCGAAGAACTACTCAACGGAGCGAGCAAACCGTCGTCCTCGGACAAGTCGGGGTCGAAGACCACTGAATCCAGTCCTCCCAAGCCGAATCCGCCAGTCGAGGAGCGCTGAAGTCATGGCATGCATCGAAGCACGCGGACTCCGCAAGGCCTATGGCGCAACCGTGGCGCTCGACGGCGTCGATCTGCGGGTCGAAGAGGGCCGCATCCTCGGGCTTATCGGTCCTAACGGAGCCGGCAAGACTACCGCGCTCAACGCGATCCTCGGCCTCACTCCTTATCAGGGAGAATTGCGAGTGCTGGGACGCGACCCCTGGAACGAGCGCGACCGGCTCATGCGCGACGTTTCGTTCATCGCTGATGTGGCGGTGCTCCCACGCTGGATCCGGGTTTCGCAGGCGCTCGATTATGTCGGCGGCGTGCATCCGCGATTCGATCGCGCGAAAGCAGAAGGATTTCTCGGGAAAACCTCGATCCGCTGGGAAAGCAAAGTCAGGGAATTGTCGAAGGGCATGGTGACGCAACTGCACCTGGCGCTGGTCATGGCTATAGACGCGAGATTGCTGGTGCTCGACGAGCCGACGCTTGGTCTGGACATCCTGTTTCGCAAGCAGTTCTACGATTCCCTGCTGAACGACTATTATGATGGCAACCGCACCATCGTGGTGGCGACCCATCAGGTGGACGAAATCGAGCATGTGCTCACCGATCTCGTGTTCATCGACCGTGGCCGCATCGTTTTCAACCGGAGCATGGAGGAAGTGGAGTCACGCTACCTGGAAGTGCTGGTCGATCCCGATAAGCTCGCCGCAGCCCGGGCGCTCAAGCCGATCCACGAGCGGCAGGGGTTTGGCCGCAGCATCCTGCTATACGAAGCTGCCGATCGTCAGCAAGTGGCGGCCCTTGGCGAGGTACACGCGCCCAGCATTTCCGACCTGTTCGTTGCCGTCGTGGGCAACCAGACCGGCCACACGGGAGGAGTCAGCCGATGAATACACAAATAAATACCATGCTGGACGCTCCCCTTCGATCGCAGCTCCGAGCACCCACGGTCATTCCGGCGGCGCAACAGGCCTACTGGGCGCTGCGGCGCGAATTTTGGGAGAGCCGCTGGATCTATCTCGCACCACTCGCCGTCGCCGCCCTCTTCCTGTTCGGCTTTCTCATCAGCATCATTCATCTGCCGCACGAAATGCGGGCCCTCGCGGGGCTCGACCCCGCCAAGCAGCGCGATACCATCCTTCAGCCGTACGACATGGCGGCCTCCCTGCTGATGGGGACTTTCATTCTCATCACGATGTTCTACTGCATCGAAGCGCTGCAACGAGAACGCCGCGATCGCAGCATCCTGTTCTGGAAGTCCCTGCCGGTTTCCGACGTCACGACCGTGCTCGCGAAGGCGAGCATTCCGTTCCTGGTGCTCCCGCTGGTCTCCTGCGCCATCGCCTTTGTCACCGAGTTCATCATGCTGCTCCTCAGTAGCGCGGTAGTGGCGGGGAGCGGCCTGAGTGTCGCGACCTACTGGAACCAAGTGTCCTTATTCCGAGGGTTCCTGCTGCTGCTCTACCACGTGATGACCGTGCATGTCCTCTGGAGCGCACCTATTTACGGGTGGCTAATGCTCGTGTCCGCTTGGGCGCGGAGGGCGGCGTTCCTGTGGGCGGTGTTGCCGCCGCTAGCGATCTCCGTCCTCGAGAGGCTTTTGTTCCATACCGGGCATTTCGCCGCCTTCCTGGGACATTTCTTCACGGGCGGCACAGAGGGACGCTATGCGCCGGGCACCTTGCCGATGCATCCGGGGACGCATCTCACGCCAGGCAGATTCCTCGGCACGCTGGGGCTGTGGATTGGCCTGGCGGTCACTGCGGCATTCCTTGCGCTGGCGGTGCGGCTGCGCCGCGATCGCGGCCCGGCGTGATTCGTACGCAGTTTGCCTTCAAGGTTTCGCGTAAGGAGGAACGACTATGAAAACAGAAGGACAGATCGAACCCGTTATGGATCTCAACGGTTCGCCGATCGACCGTAGTTCTCTCTCCTGCCATGCCCCGATTTGGCAGGACATCCTGGCACAGGCGGTGACCGGCGAGCAGCTCGCGGCCATGAACTATACCTCCCTATCCGAGATCTGCGACGATCCCGCGGAAGTCGCGGATGCACTGGAGCATGCCGCGGGTGAACGCGGCCATGCCGCTTCGTTTGCCGCCGAGGGCCGCAAGATTGGCGTGGACGTTGACAACAACGTCGATGCCATGCATTGGAGGCGGCTCCGTGAAGCATTCCTCGGTTGCATTGCGGAGCGTGACTTTATTGGCTGCCTGATCGTCCAGGAAATCATGCTGGAATCCTTCGCCGTCGCAAGCTATGCCCGCGTCGCGAAGGTAGCGCCGGGAAGTCTTGGCGAGACCTTTGCCCGAATCGCGGCGGACGAAGAGCAGCACGTCGATCACGCCATGGCGATTCTCAGAGCGGAGCGCGCCTTGGATCCCGAGCGCTTCGACGACAAAGTGTACCGCCTGCACTTCGATGTGATGACCACCCTCGCGAAGATGCTGGCCAAAGAATGCAAGGACGGACATTGCGAAGTGTGCCACTCAAGCTGTGTGAAGCCCTCGCTCGGCGATGTCAGCTTGAGCGCGGCCGAGCTTCGCGGGGCCTCGCTCGAACAGTATCTGAAGGCGCTGGACATGCTCGGGCTCCCCGGGGAGGTGACGCTCGCATGGGTTACGCAGTTGCCAATTTAGCTAGGCGAGAGCCGGCGATCGAGGTCGATTTCGCGCTGATCGGCCATCAGGAGAGTTGGAGAGCGGCGGCGGACGTCCTCGCTGTCCTGCGCGGAGGGGAACTTACAGCGCTCCCCGACGACGAGATCAAGGACATCCTTCCCTGGATCCCGCCTCGAACGGTCTGCCATGTCGACATCGAATCGAGGGCTGGAGGAAACGCGCGCGGCCTGTACATCGACTGTTTCATTCCTCCCGACCGTCTGGAAGCCGCCTATGTGCACGAGAACCTCGCTCGCGTCCGAGCGGCCGCGTCCTGCGCGATCAAGTCCGGAGCCAAAATCGTGAGCCTCGGCGGATTCAGCTCCATTCTGATCGAAGGCAATTTCGACCAGCTTCCGGAAAAACACAATACCGTGTTCACGACCGGCAATACGTTGACCGTTGGATTCATCGTGCAAGGCATCAAAAAGATGTGCGCGCTCGAAGAGCGTAACCTGCGAAACGCAACTCTGCTCATCATTGGCGCCACGGGAGATGTAGGTTCCGGCTGCGCTCGTTGTTTGGCGCCGGTCGTGAAGCGCGTGCTGCTCAACGCCCGCAACATCGAGCGGCTGCGCCGGGTCGCAACGGAGCTCGAAGCCGAAGGAGTTGAAGGGGAGCTCTCGACGGACCTCCAGAGATTCCCCACGCAGGCCGACATCGTGATCTGCGCCGCGAGTCTCGGGTGTCCTTCTCTTCTGTTGGACCGCATTGCGCCACATGCTCTCGTTTGCGATGCGGGTTACCCCAAAAACCTCTCCCCCAACGCGGGGTTGGTCGGCGCCACGGTCTTCTTCGGAGGTCTGGGACAGATCGCAGGCGGGTTGAGTTTCACACCCGATTTTTTTGGAATTCTGAATCGCCATCCGTTCCCCAATGTGGTCCACGGATGTCTTCTCGAGGGCATGGCTCTTGCTCTGGAGGGTCGCTTTGAGCCCTTCTCGAAGGGTAGAGGGTTCATCACCCCAAAGCGCGTCGCTGAAATTGAGACCATCGCCGCGCGACATGGAATCCATCTGGCGCCGTTCTCGAACGCCGATGGGCCGCTCGAGCGCCAATTCGAGTATCAGACGCAATCGTCGAGAGGATGGGTTGCCCGTCATGTCCGCCCACCTTCCGAACGAACGTAGAGATCTGCTGGTCGCCTCGGTCGTGCTTGCTGCGATCGGAGCAGTTCTGATCGTGCTCGGGCCCGCAAAGCAGTCAGGTCAGCGGGCATCGGCGGGCGGTACCTGAAGGGCTCTTTTTGCTCGTGATGATAAAGCTCACCCAAGGGCGGTGTCTCGAGGAGGCCCGGAGATGACAGAACCAATGACAGAACACCGGAGAGAAGCATCGCCGCGCCGCAAGGCCAGAATGGCCGGTGCCTTTTATTTGCTCACCTTCTTGACGGGAACGCCCGCTCTGTTCCTTAACGGCAGGCTTGCTATCGCCCTGGGCCTCGTCGCGGGGGCGTGCTATGTGGCCGTGACCATTCTCCTCTATGCTTTGTTTAAGCCGGTATACCAGGGCCTGTCTTTCTTCGCCGCAGTCGTTAGCCTTGTGGGATGCTCGAGCGGACCCGTTAGTGCCCTCTTTCATTTCGCCTTGCCCATCAACCCCCTCGTGTTTTTCGGATTCTATTGCCTGCTGATCGGCTGCCTCATTTTCGGGTCGACCTTATCTCCCGCGCTTTCTGGGTGTGCTGACGGCGTTTGCCGGGTTGGGTTGGCTGACCTTCTTGCCGCCGCCGCTCGCAAGCCACCTGTCACCCTACATTTTTTGCCCCAGGCATTCTCTGGGAAAGAGCGCTCACGGTGTGGCTCCTCTGTGATGGGCGTGAACTCGGAACGATGGCAGGAGCCGGCCAGCGCAGCCGGTTTTGGACGAGTTAGAGGGAGTCGGACAGATGAATCTTTCACCCGTTTTGTTTTTTCATATTTGCGCGGGGACTTCGGGACTGTTCTCTGGCGCCGCCGCTTTGTCTTTCCGTAAAGGCTCCCGGTGGCATGTCTTGGCGGGCAGAGTCTTCGTTGGGTCCATGCTGGCCATGGCCGCTGGCGCGGTGTACTTGGCGATCGTAAAGCACCAGCCAAACAATATTGGCGGCGGCATTTTTACGTTCTACCTGATACTGACGGCCTGGCTTACCGCTCGTCGCGCCGACGGCGAAACGAGCAAATTCGATTGGGTTGCATTTCTGATTCCCTTGGCGCTTGGGACTCTCACTTGGTTCTCCGGAGCGGAAAAGATGCGCACCGCGGGACCGCCTAAAGACGGAGTTCCCGCCGGAATGCATTTTTTCATGGGTTGCATAATGCTGCTGGCTGCGGCGGGAGACGTTCGCATGCTCGCGCGCGGCGGCGTCTTGGGCACAAAGCGCATTCCCAGGCATCTTTGGCGCATGTGTTTTGGGCTGTTTATCGCCACCGGATCCTTTTTCCTTGGACCCGCGAACCGCCCACTCAGACTGCTTGCGGCCGTGGGGCTCCGGCAGAAACTATTCCGAGAATTATTCCGCCAAGAAGTGCTTCTTTTTCTGGCTGTCCTGCCGCTGCCGCTGCTGATCTTCTGGCTCATCCGCGTGCGCTTCACGAATGCATACATTCGACACCCGGTGCCTAGCGGCGGCAAAGTTCAGTCGTTGCCGACTTAGGCGCCAGCTCCTCCACAATATTTGCGGCTCTTATGCGTCTTCACAAGTAGATGGATCATGCGCTGACAAAACAGTGGGCAATGGCTGAACAAGATCAGCGGATCTCCGAAGTGGTGAAGCGGGAGCGGTCCCGGCTGCGCAATTTCATTCGCAGACGGGTGGCGGACCCGAGCGACGTTGAGGACATTCTACAGGACGTCTTCTACAGGCTGGTAGAAGCCAACCGCCTGCTGATGCCGATCGAGCACGTCACGGGCTGGCTTTTTCGCGTGGCGCGCAATCGCATCACGGATCTTTTCCGCAAGCACAAGCCGGAGAATTTTGCCCACGCATTGGCCGAGGGCGAAGAAGGCGAGCTGCTCGAGATCGAGGATCTGCTGCCATCGCCGGATGCCGGGCCGGAAGCGGTCTACGTCCGCAGTTTGCTTCTCGACGAACTGGAACTGGCGCTCGCAGATGGCGGCTGAAACCGGAGTGGGCGTGAATACGCTGCTCTCGCGCAAACGTTATGCAGTGCTGCATCTGCGCGAGCGATTGCGAAGCAGCTACGAGGAATTCATAAAAGGGAGGGACAGAACATGAGAAAAAGGTGGATTTGGCTAGCTCCAGCGGCGATCGCCGGAATCATCCTATTTACTTTCATTGGCGGAGAGCTCGTAATGCATCTCTGGAATTGGCTGCTACCGCCACTGTTCGGCTGGCGCCTAATTACCTTCTGGCAGGCGCTCGGACTGTTGCTTCTCTGCCGGATTCTGTTCGGCGGCTGGGGCGGTTCTGGGGGCGGGAAAGGGCACATGCGTCATCGCATGAGGGAAGGCATGGCGGAGAGAATGGGGGAACGCATGAGAGAACGGTGGGAAAAGATGACGCCGGAGGAACGCGAAAAATTCCGCCAAGGCCTTGGCGGCTGCTGGGACCGCGAGGCGCCTGCCGATTCCAAGCCGATGACGTGAGCGCAGGCCAAGCAGCCTCAAGTGCGCTCGGATCACATGGAATGAACTGACCAATGAGATGACGACAGGCACTGGATGTGGCCTAGCAGGTCAGGTTGAAACGAAGGGCCTCGTCTCAAGCGAATCATTCCGAGGAGGGGACATGGATTCAACCAAAAAGACAGCAAGGATCGCGGGCCTGCTGTACCTAGTGAACGGAGTGACCGGCTTCTTCAGCATCATCTATGTCCCCGGCAAACTGATCGTATCTGGTAACACGGCTGCAACCGCCAACAACATTCTCGCTTCCGAGAGGCTTTTCCGTCTCGGCATCGTCTCGGAACTCATTTGCGCGGCCGAATTTATCTTCCTGCTCTGGGTTCTTTACCGATTACTCAGCGGGGTGAACAAGACGCATGCTTCGCTGATGGTGATTCTGGGTTTAGTCTTCGTTCCCATTATGTTCGTGAATACGCTGAACGAGATCGCCGCCCTGACGCTCTTGCGGGGCGCCGATTTCCTATCGGTCTTCGGCCAATCGCAACGTGAGGCCTTGGCCATGCTGTTCCTCGATTTGCATCGGTACGGGTTTGTGGTCGGCTGGATCTTTGGCCTCTGGCTTTTCCCCTTCGGAGTTCTTGTATTCAAGTCGGGTTTCCTCCCCCGCATCCTCGGCGTCCTGCTGATCGTCGCGGGCTTCGGCTACCTTGCGGACAGTCTCATACCGTTGCTTCTGCCCAGTTACGAAAATATGGTGGGCCGATTGGCGGGCATCCCACTGACGCTTGGCGAACCGGCGATGATCTTATGGCTTTTGATTATGGGCGCAAAGGATCAACCACTTGCTGCCATAGCCTCATGACCGACGGCAGGGCCCGGAGGATATCCTCATAAAAGCAATCCTTTATCACACCTACGGTTCGCCTGAAGTTCTCCAATACGAAGACATGGACAAGCCGACGCCCAAGGATGATGAAGTTTTGGTCAGAGTACGCGCGGCATCGGTGAATCCCTATGACTGGCACTTCATGAGGGGCATGCCCTATCCCCTTCGCATGCAAGCCGGGCTCGGCAAACCAAAGGATCCACGACTCGGCGTGGACCTGGCCGGCCAAGTGGAAGCGGTTGGCAGCAAGGTAACGCAATTCAGACCGGGCGACGAAGTTTTCGGATGCGCACGCGGGGCCTTTGCCGAATACGCGTGCGCTGCTGACTCCAAAGTGGTCTCTAAGCCGGCCAACGTGTCGTTTGAGCATGCGGCCTCCGTACCGATCGCGGGATTGACGGCTTTGCAAGGTCTTCGGCGAGGCGGCGTAAACGACAAGAGCAAGATTTCGTCAGGGAAGAAGGTTCTGATTAACGGAGCGGCAGGAGGAGTGGGTACGTTTGCCGTCGAGATCGCCAAGTCCTTTGCCGCCGAAGTGACCGGGGTATGCAGCACGAAGAATGTGGATTTGTTGCGATCGCTCGGAGCAGCTCGGGTGGTTGACTACACCAAAGAGGATTTCACCGAGAGCGGACCACGTTATGACGTGATTTTCGACTGCGTGGCGAACCATACGTTGTCCGCTTTCCGGCGGGTCTTGCATGCCAAGGGAAGCTACATCATGGTCGGAGCGGCGGATGGAGGCGGGCGCTGGATGATCGGACTGCTGGCTCGTTTGATGAAGGCGTCGGTGTTGTCGCGCTTCGCGGGCCAGAAACTGGCCATGATTGGGGCGAAAATAACCAGGGAGGACTTGGCTACTTTGGGAGAACTCATGAACACCGGAAAGGTCACACCGGTCATCGGCCGCCGTTACCGGCTGAGTGAAGTTCCTGAGGGCATTCGGTATCACGAGCAAGGCCACGCGCGCGGGGAAAGGTGGTCGTAACGGTCCAATAGAACAACTTAGGAGGGCGCCGGACCCGGCCGTGTTCCATGTCGCGCGGGAACGCTCGGAAAGGAACGGCTGACACCACGATCACCTTCTGCATCAGAAAAATCAATCGGGGCTATGAAAATTTCAAACTGCGGCGCCCGGGCGGGATGCGTATAATCCTCCTGCGAACGGGAAACGGGTCCCCGGCAGTGAATCCAGACCAGCGGAGCGGACAACTTTATGAAGTGCCGAGGGTGTAGGTGTAGTCTCCTCTTCGTCCTGGGATCCATGCTGCTCGCTGCGGCCCCGCTTGCCGGAGAACCAGCGCCGTCCCTTCTTACCGCGAACCCTTCTCGAGCCGCCGCCCTTTTCTTCGAGACTCCGGAACCGGCACAGCACGTAGCTGAGAAGCTCGCCGAGCTCGACCAGCGCATCACCGCGGCGCAATCTTCGGCCGACAACGCCTGGATGCTGGTGAGCGCGGCGCTGGTGCTGATGATGACCGGGCCGGGCTTGGCGCTTTTCTACGGCGGGCTGGTTCGGCGGAAAAATACGCTGGCGATTATGATGCAGAGTTTTGCCTTGATGGCGCTGATTACGGTGATGTGGGCACTGGTTGGTTACAGCTTGTGCTTTGGGGGCAGCGGGCCGGTCGTCGGCGGATTCGAACACGCGTTTTTGCGGGGCGTGGGCGCCGAGCCGAATCCCGACTATGCGGGGACGATTCCGCAGATGACTTTTATGGTGTACCAGTTGATGTTCGCGGTGATCACGCCGGCGTTGATCACCGGCGCGACGGCCGAGCGCATGAGATTCAGCGGAACGGTGCTGTTCATGGTGCTGTGGTTCCTGGTGGTGTACGCTCCGCTGGCCCACATGGTGTGGGGGAAGGGCGGTTTGCTCAGCGCTTCGCTCGGGGGGAAATTCCCGACGCTCGACTTTGCCGGCGGCACGGTTGTGCATATTTCTTCGGGTGTTTCGGCGCTGGTGTGCGCGCTTTATCTTGGCAAGCGTACGGGATACCCCAGGCAACCCATGCCCCCGCATAGCCTGGTGCTGAGCTTCATCGGCGCGTGCTTGCTGTGGGTGGGGTGGTTTGGCTTCAACGCGGGAAGCGCGCTCGCGGCGGGCTCTTTGGCGTCGAGCGCCTTTGTGGCCACGCACTTCGGAGCGGCTGCCGCGGCGCTCGCCTGGAGCGCGGCAGAATGGATCAAGAATGGCCGGGCCAGCGCTCTCGGCGCAATCTCCGGCGCCGTGGCCGGGCTGGTAGCCATTACGCCGGCAGCGGGATTTGTGGGGCCCATGCCTGCGCTCGTGATCGGAGCGGTCGCCGGAGTATGTTGCTTCGCGATGGTCACCCGGGTCAAGGCGGCCTTCGGTTATGATGACGCGCTCGATGCTTTCGGCGTGCACGGCGCGGGCGGCACGATTGGCGCGCTGCTGACCGGCGTTTTCGCGCAACAAGTCGTGAATCCCATCTTTGGCGTGGGAAAGGCGGTGGGCGGGCTCGATGGTCACTGGGGCCAGGTGGGAAACCAGGATTTGCTAACCGGCTTGCGCGTACCGGAAGAGCATGAACAGGAAGGACTGGACATTACGCAACACGGCGAAGAGGCTTATAACCTGGAGACCTGAGAGATTGCTCCACAGGACTGGTTTCCCGGTCCATTTCGAGGAACCAGGACGACAAGAAAAACGAGATCCCTCGCTTGGTTCGGGATGAGGACGGGCGGCGCGGGGTAACCAGGGGGCGGAGCGGAAACATCCATGATGAAACTTGAGGCAGTCATTCAGCCCTCGCGGTTCGAATCCGTGAAAGACGCGCTGCGCGAAATCGGCGTCGAAGGAATGACCGTTACCGAAGTCCGCGGCCACGGCCGCCAAAAGGGCCACACCGATTCCTGTCGAGGGTGGACGAAGCCATCCGGATCCGTAACGAAGAGCGCGGCGAAAATGCGCTCTAGGTATGGGTCGTTCCGGGCGCCTCCGGCCAGCCAGGAACCTGACCCGCGAGCCGAGAGAACGTGAGGATCGCTGCCCGCCCGGGTTTGCTTCAGGGATCCCGCCCTCTAACTAAGAACATGCAAGAGTCGCCTACGCCCCTGTCCGTGCTCGGCCCGCAGGCCGACGCGGAACGGCAGAAAATCCGGCAAGAGTTTGAAGCCGGCACGAGTGCGCGAGACACGCTGCACGCGATCTGCGAATTGGCGGACCATCATGTCCGGCAGATTTTCGGCGAAGTTCTGCGCGTGCAGAATCGCGAACCAGAGGGACTTTGCCTGCTGGCGCTCGGCGGCTACGGGCGGCGCATGCTTTTCCCCTATTCCGACCTCGACATTCTTTTTCTGTTTGGGAGCGAGCGCACCGAGCAGGAATTCCGGCCGCTGATCTCCGAGTTTGCGCGGACGCTGTGGGATCTGGGTTTCCGCGTCAGCTCGGCAGGACGCACGCTTGAAGAGTCGAAGCGCATCGAAGAAGACAACGCCGAATTTCATCTGGCGTTGCTCGACCGCAGATTTCTGGTGGGAGATGCCGCGCTTTTTGAAAAACTGGACGAGAAGGTGCTTCCCGGCTCGGAAAGGCAGGCGCGGGCCTTCATGCTCGGGCAGCTGCATCGCCTTACCAGGGACCGCCTGACGCGCTACGGCAACACCATTTTTCACCTCGAACCGAACGTAAAGGATTCGCCTGGAGGAATGCGCGATTACCAGGCGACCACTTGGCTGCGTCGGCTGGCCGAAGAGAAAAAAGGAATTCGCAACATCACCGCCGCCGAAGAAGAGCTTTGCGCTTCGGCGGTCGATTTTCTAAGCGCGACACGATGTTTTTTGCATTACAGCAACGGGCGCAACGATAACACCCTGACTTACGAACTGCAGGAAGCGGCCGCGGAGCGCGCGCTCGGAATCGGCGACGGCGTCAAGAGAACGCC
>WNGJ01003464.1_pt1 | contig 20354 bp, 20 predicted proteins | sample 5400611 | NCBI WGS metagenome assembly WNGJ01 (sample SAMN13153375, study PRJNA577476) | soil metagenome | isolation source: 40 cm soil or saprolite under Garry oak tree replicate 1 | place: USA:California | collected 2016-06-15
GTTCGCTTTTGACGGGCAATCAGATAACCCATACCTGCCCGATAACTACATTCCCAATACGGTGGTGTACACCGGTACCCACGATAATCCCACAACACGGGAGTGGTACGACGAATTGCCCGACGCCCAGCGACGAACCTTGTGGAGCTACCTGAAGCGGCCTGAGGGCCGGAGTAGCGCGGCGCCGGTGTTGATGCAGCTGGCGTGGTCGTCGTCGGCTGCGCTCGCGATCGCTCCGCTACAGGATGTGCTCAACCTTGGGCCAGAGGCTCGCATGAACGTGCCGGGCCGAGCCGTCGGCAACTGGCGCTGGCGCTGCCCCGAAGCAATGCTGTCCACGCCAGAGATTGCATGGCTGCAGGACTTGACGAAGACTACCAATCGCTCTGGCGTATTTCGCGCCAAGCTCGGCTGACGGAAACCGCAAGGAGAGAGTTGACATGGACATCGGATACGATCAGCCACTCTACATCCTGCCTTTCGACCATCGCGCCTCGTTCGAGAAGGGGCTGTTCGGCTTCTCCACGCCGCTCACCGCCGAACAGACGGCGACAGTCGCCGCCAGCAAGCAGGTCATCTATGACGGACTGAAGCTCGCGCTGACCAAGGACGTGCCTCGCGAGGCGGCCGGCATCCTTGTCGACGAGCAGTACGGCGCCGCGATCCTGCGCGACGCGCGCGCGAACGGCCTGATCACCTGCGCCCCCGCCGAGAAGAGCGGCCAGGAGGAGTTCCAGTTCGAATACGGCGACCGCTATGCCGAGCACATCGCCAATTTCAAGCCCACCTTCGTCAAGGTGCTGGTGCGTTATAATCCGGAAAGCGACGAGGCGATGAACCGCCGGCAGGCGGCGCGGCTGCGCGAGCTGGCGGACTACGTGCACAAGAGCGGCCAGCATTTCATGTTCGAATTGCTGGCGCCGATGACGCACGAGCAGTCCGACCGGCTGGAGGGCGACCAGCACCTCTATGACCACGACCTGCGGCCGTCGCTGATGATCGCCGCGATCAAGGAATTGCAGAACGCCGGCGTCGAGCCGGACGTGTGGAAGATCGAGGGGCTGGACCAGCGCGACGACTGCGCCGCAGTGGTGACGGCGGCGCAGCGCGGCGGGCGCAACAAGGTGGGCTGCATCATTCTCGGCCGCGGCTCCAATGAAGCCGGCATCATCGCCTGGCTGCGCGCGGCGGCGCCAGTGCCGGGGTTCATCGGCTTCGCCGTCGGCCGTACCTCGTTTTGGGACGCGCTGGTCGCGTTGCGCGACAACAAGACGACGCGCGAGAACGCGGTCGAGACCATCGCCAACCGCTACGTCGAGTGGGTGCGCACCTTTGAGGACGCACGCAAGGGCTAAAACCGTGACGGACAAAACGCCGGGACGCCTTAGGCCAGCATCTTCTACCCAGCCAAATCATCACGTTCTCTGCCAAGCTGCCAAACACTGTTATCACCATGGAAGCGTCGTCGAGCGCCCACCACTGGCACGCGAGCCGGTGCGTGCCGCCACGGCTTATTCCACCGCACTACAACACAAAGATTGCTAGCCGATCGATCGGCAGCAGGTGGAAAAACTATTCCATTGATCGGGGCACAAACGCCTCTGTGCCAAGCCGCCAGGTTTGCCCAAGGGTCGCTTCAGCCACCCTCGAACGTGTGTATCAAGGGACGATGCAGTGAAGCGATTATGTCAACTCACGATCATTTTTATACGGGTCACGATTGACTCGTTCGCTTAACTTGCATTAACGCGGAGGAGACTGAGATGCGATTGTATTGCCAATGATGGGTTTCTAACACGCTGGCACTATCCACTAAAGGTCTGTGTATCGAGGAGCATCCAATGATGAATTGGCCCGAAGTATTGCTTGAAATGGAGCATTGGGCCGACGGCTTTCTGACCGGAGCCGCCGCCGCATCGCTGATTGCCATCGCCGGGACCGCCATCGTGCTGCTCGCTCGCGCCATTTAAACCCGGTAGTCAGCAACTCAAGCGATCGCGGGGCTATTGTCGGATTATGGTGGTGATGAGCTGTGGGGGATGGAGCAGACGGCGTACACGCCCAGATGATGGACAGCTGTGTTCGCTGAGGTGAATGATCGTATGCTTTGTCACCACGATTTACCGAGATTTACCGTACTTCACTTGCCTGGCGCCGCAGGTATGCGTATGTGAATGATTTAATAGGCTCGCATCCGAACTTCCGGCAGGGAGATTTGCCATGTCTGGCCAACGGCCTTCACGACGAAAAACTCACCTGGATACTGAGTGCCCAGGCTGCGAGCTATAGGCTCTAATCGGGAATAACATAACCTAACGCTCGTCCCTTTCACTACTTGACGGCTCATACATGACCTACCCCGCTCCCGTCCTCCCCGATCTCCTCGTTGGCTGGCAGAAGGTCGCTGACCGGTACAATATGCCCATCTACGTCTTTCAGACAGGGGGCACATACCACGCGGTCTCGAACGAGGCTCAAGGCGTGGGGCACCTAGTGGACACCCTGGCCCCCCAGGGGACGTCCGAACTCGGTCGCGGCACTGCTTAGGGCGATCGCGATTGCAAGGATCGGTTGATCGAATCGCCTTAAGGGCAAATGCGGACCCCGGTCCACACTGCCCGCGGCGATCGCCTGGTGAGCGCTTTGATCTTGAGCCGGTATACGCTGCTGCGCAGCCAAGCCCTTGCTGGACTGGCCGGATTCGCACCCTCTCTCGCGGAGGGGAGAGCTGCCGGAGAGCTCGAACGGGGCAGTCAGGAAAACCGTTGTCCCTCTTGCTCCGAAGACATGATGCTGCCCGCCACAGCATCTCGCCTTCTCGTGAGGTCGGGTATCGCGAGGGTCGCTCCGACATCGCGCAAGGCCCGGGCGCAGCCATAGGCGATCGACTGATCGTTGGCGATGCGGTAACGAGCCCGGCTTGGCCTGCGAGCACCTGGACTGAGTCTGGGCAATATGACAGCTCATCGAGATCTCTCGCGATCGAGCAAATGGCGCGTATGCCGCGCGATCATCAGGTTCTCGTCGGTCGGTATGACCCAGGCCGACACGGCGGAGCCGGAGCTCGAGATCCGCGGGCCACCTTTGGCATTAGCCTGCTCGTCCAAGGTGACGCCAAGCCAATGCGCCTCGCGGCAGGCACGCGCCCGTATCTCGGGCGCGTGCTCGCCGATGCCCGCAGTGAAGACGAGCGCATCGAGTCCGCGGAGCGCTGCGGCGAGCGATCCGAGCTCGCGTCCGATGCGGTAGACGAAGAGGTCGACCGCCTCTTTTGCCGATGGGGCATTGCTTGCCAGCAAGGCGCGCATGTCGCTTGAAATGCCGGAGACCCCGAGGAGTCCCGAACGCTGGTAGATCACCTGCTCGATTGCCTCGGGGTCCATTCGCTCGTGCTGGAGGAGGTAGAGGATGACGCCGGGGTCGAGCGCGCCTGTACGTGTCCCCATCGGCAGGCCGTCGACCGCGGTGAAACCCATGGTGGTGGCGACGCTGCGCCCCCGATCAATCGCGCACATGCTGGCGCCGTTACCGAGGTGGGCGACTACGATTTTTTTCTGGACGCAATCGGGCACGAACTCGGGCAGTGTCGAAACGATGTATTCATATGACAGGCCGTGAAAGCCGTAGCGCCGAACCCCCTTCGCCGTGAGCTCGCGCGGCAATGCGAATTCCTGCGCCAGCGCCGGCTGGCTGCGATGGAACGCAGTGTCGAAGCAGGCGACCTGCGGCACCCTGGGGGCAATCGCGCTGATTGCACGGATAACGGCGATGTGATGAGGCTGGTGCAGCGGGGCGAGCGGTATCAGAGCTTCGAGCGCGATCAGGACCTGGCTGTCAATCTGCACCGGCTGCGAATAAGTGGACCCTCCGTGGACAACAAACACGGTGACCCACGCCGTCGAAACCGGCATCGCTGCCGACATGGGCTGCGAACCAATCATGGATGGCGGCTATACCGCCGGCATAGCCGTCGCCCGCAACCGGTCCATCGGCAAGCTTGTTGCCGGGCGGATTGGTGACCTCCAGATGCGGCGATGTCCCGATGCCCTCGACTTGGCCATGAGCGCCTGCCGAAAGGGACCGGTCGGCCATCGTCTCGAATACCGAGAACTTGATGCTGGACGACCCGGCATTGACGACGAGGATCGGTTCGCGCATCGCGGTCACCCTGTGAGCTTGCCGGATCCCGCGTATGGCTGGCCGGCCGCGCCGACGCGAATCCGGAATGCCGCCCGGAACTCCCGGACCGAGATTCGGCGGCCGGCTCCCGCGACAGAGAACGACGTCTCCTCCTCGAGCAGGGCAAAACCGTCGTCGAGGTCGCGTTCGCCGAGGCAGGCGTCGAGCCCGCCGAAAGGCTCTTCCTCACCCGTCGGGATCCCGTGCCGATCAAGCACGAGCTTCTGCATTGGCGGCAGCGTCAGCCGCCACTGGGCGCGCGGAAGTCCCGGGAGTCCCAGGTAAGGGTGAAAGCCGAAGCTCACGGGCACTGGGCCGTCCAAGCTGGCGACCATCGTCGTCTCCATTGTGAGGGTGTCGGGGCAAAGCGTCACCGCTAGTTCCATCCGGTGACGATACGGGAAGACTGCGAGAAGCTCGCGCCGGGTCCAGTCGAGCCGGGCCGCCAGACGATCTTGCCTTGCTTCGGTCACCTTCCAGGCGAGGTGGGACCACGGCACGCCATGCATCGGAAGCCCGTGCTCATCGAAATGAAGGAGCGACGGCGACGGACCAAGCTCCACCTCATGCCCCGCCACGCTATAGCGGGGCTCCGCGAGCCGGTTTGCCCAGGGGTGGAGGAGCGGGATCCCGGCGGTGCTTCCCTTCGCAGCGGCGGCTTCGAGGTCTTCCACGCGCCGCAGGATCTCCGCGCCCCGGTGGCGAAGCGAGGCGCCGATCATCCCGCGGCTGGGCAGGAAAACCGCCTCGAGATCGCCCGCGGTGAGGGTGCAAGCCGCTGGGTCGTTCAGGCGGCCTGGAGGTCGGAGGGTGGACGTTCCCATTTTTCAGCGAGTCTGCTCAACACGACATCGACGAATTCTTGCCCCCGACCCGCGTACCAAGCCGGTGACACAGCACCTGCTAATGCTTGGCGAGCAGTTCCTTCGCGACTGCCACCACGCGGTCCGGCTCGAAGCCGAACTTTTTCTGGAGTTCCTTCAGCGGTGCCGAGGCGCCAAAGGTATGCATACCGATGACGCGACCCTCCCGGCCGACGTAGCGCTCCCATCCTAAGGTGGAAGCCTGCTCCACTGCGATGCGGGCCATTACATCGGGCGGCAGCACCCTGTCCTGGTATTCCCGTGTCTGGTGCTCGAAGATGTCCCAGGACGGCATCGAGACCACGCGCGACTGGATGCCTTCGGCGATCAGCTGCTCGTGGGCCTGCACGACGAGACAGACCTCGCTGCCCGAAGCGATCAGGATCACCTCCGGTTTTCCGCCGGGGGCGTCGGCAAGGACATAGGCACCGCGCGCGACGCCGCTTGCCGGCGCGTATTTGCTCCGATCCAAGGTCGGCAGGGGTTGGCGCGACAGCGCCAGCACAGTTGGCTGATGGCGCAACTGCATGACGTAGCGGTAGGCTTCGACGACCTCGTTGGCGTCGCCGGGCCGAAGCGTGACCAGCCCGGGAATGGCCCGCAACGATATCAGCTGCTCCACCGGCTGGTGGGTCGGGCCATCCTCGCCGTCACCCATCGCGTCGTGCGTGAAGATGAAGATCGAGGGTAGCTCCATCAAAGCGGCAAGGCGGATCGCGGGCCGCGCGTAGTCGCTGAAGATGAAGAAGGTCGCGCCGAAGGCGCGGAGCTTGGATAGTGCAAGCCCGTTTACGGTCGCCGCCATCGCGTGCTCGCGGATACCGAAATGCAGGTTCTTCCCGCCCGGGCTGTCGGCCTGGAAATCTCCGGCGCCATCGAATTTGAGGGTGGTCTTGTTCGACGGCGCGAGGTCGGCGGAGCCTCCGAGAAACCAGGGGATATTCTGCGCGATAACGTTCAGCACCTCGCCCGATGCGTCGCGCGGCCACGCCCTTGGGGTCGGCCAGGAAAACCGGGAGGTTTCGGTCCCACCCCGCCGGAAGCTCGCGTCGCTGCATCTGATCGATCTCGGAAGCGAGATCGGAATGTTGGGCTCGGTATGTGTCGAACAGGTCCGTCCATCGGCGGCGTGCCTCCGCGCCGTGCGCCCCGATACCGGCCGTGAAATGCTCGCGGACGCCGTCGGGGACGAGGAACTTTGCATCCTCGGGCCACCCATAGCTGCGCTTGGTGAGGCGGACCTCCTCCTCACCGAGCGGTTCGCCATGGGCGGCGGCAGTATCCTGCTTGTGCGGCGAGCCGTAGCCGATATGGCTATCCAAAATGATAAAGGTCGGGCGGCCCTTCGTCTTATGGAATACCCCGAGAGCGTGCTCGATCAGATCGATATCGTTGGCGTCGCCGACCCGCAGCACGTTCCACCCGTAACTCAAGAACCGCGCCGCAATGTCCTCGGTGAAGGTGATGCTCGTGCTGCCTTCGATCGTGATGTGATTGTTGTCGTAGACCCAGCACAGGTTGTCGAGGCCGAGGTGACCGGCCAGCGACGCAGCTTCCGAGCCGACGCCCTCCATCATGCAGCCGTCGCCGCAGACGGCATAAATGTTGTAGTCGAACATCTCGAAGCCAGGCCGGTTGTAACGGCTGGCGAGCCATTTCTGCGCGATCGCCATGCCGACGCTCGTGGCGACGCCCTGGCCGAGCGGACCGGTCGTGGTTTCGACGCCGGACACCCAGTGGTATTCGGGATGCCCCGGGGCCTTGCTGTCGAGCTGGCGGAAATGGCGGATGTCGTCGAGCGAAACCGCGGGCTGACCCAGTATCTCGTAATCGGCGTTTACCGCCTCGGTCCCGGTTAGGTGAAGCACGGCCCAGAGCAGCATCGAGGCATGACCGTTAGACAGCACGAACCGATCTCGGTTGGGCCAGATCGGGTCCTGTGGGTCGAACCGCATGACGCGGTTCCAAATTGTATAAACCGCGGGCGCGAGCGCCATCGGTGTGCCGGGGTGCCCGGACTTGGCCTGCTGGACTGCGTCGATCGACAGCGTGCGAATCGTGTTGATGGACAGTTGATCCAATGTTTGGTCGCTCATGGCTCTCACATTTCCGGTCATTGCGCGTCTCGTGCTGGTTCCAGGGACGCCACCTTGCCCAGCCGGCGCAGATGTCGTTCGGCCCGGCTGAATTCGGCTGCCAAGAAGGTCTGGACGAGGTCCCAAGCCACAGCCGGCCCAACGGTCCGGCCACCCATGCAGAGGATGTTCATGTGATCATCCTCGACCCCCTGCCGGGCCGAGAAATGATCGTGGATCAGCGCAGCGCGGACGCCTGGAATCTTGTTGGCGCAGACCGACGCCCCGACGCCGCTGCCGCAAATTGCCACCCCGCGATCGACCTTCCCCGTCGCCACAGCCCGACCGAGCGGGATAACAAAGTCCGGATAGTCGTCGTCCGGGCTCAGACTACTCGCGCCGAAGTCGACAACCTCATGTCCAGTCGCGCGGAGCTGGGCGACCAGTTCTTCCTTCAAGCCGAACCCGCCGTGATCGGTGGCGATGCCGACGCGCATGGTGTCATTTCCTGTGTCAACTAGCTTCGAGCTGTCCTGCCGCCGCACTGTCGGCGATGACAACGGCACGGTCCTGACCCATCCGCGCGGCCGGAATCGACTTGTCGCCGTCGAGCAGGCGCCTCAGCATCGCGACCTTGTCGCCTCCGGTGACGAGCCAAAGAATGCGGCGCGAGCGGTTGATCATCGGATAGGTCAACGTCATCCGACGCCTCCCCTGATAGACCTCGGTCAGCGCAACATCGGCGTCAGTGACGTCTAGTACTGGATCACCGGGCACCAGGGAGGCCGTATGGCCGTAGGGCCCGAGGCCGAGATGGATGAGGTCGAATACCGGCGGCGAGCCGGCGATCACGCGGAGGGTCTCGGCGTATTGCGAGGCCGCAGCTTCCAGGTTGAGGGCTTCGACCGGCATCGCGTAAACCTGCTCGGCACGCAACGGAGCGTGATTGAGCAGACTCTCGCGCAGATGGGTCAGGTTGCGGTCGGGATGCCCCGGCGGCGCCACACGCTCATCGACTTGTGCCACATGGACCCCGTTCCACGGGACATCCTGGCCCGCCAGGTCGCGCAGCATGAGCCATGGGGTGTGGCCGCCGCTCACGGCTAGGATGAAGCGGCCGCGCGCGGCAACGGCGGCCCGGGCCTCTGCGGCGATGATCGAGGCACCCTCCCGGGCGACAGACTCGGCACCTGCGAGAATTTTGATTTCCATAGCAGCCTCTAGCCTGTCACCAGCGGGTTTTGCCAGCCGCCGGCGGGCGAAACTCTCTGTTCGACCTCACTTGGCCCCCAGCTGTTCGGCTCGTACTCCCCGACGGGGGTCGCGTCCTTCAGCACCGGATCGACGATCCGCCATGCCTCTTCGACGGAATCCTCCCGGGCGAAGAGCGTGGCATCACCAGCCATCGCGTCACCTAGCACCCGTTCGTAAGCGTCCCTCTCATCGGCGCCGGGGTGACGGCTCGCAACGATCTCGACGGACGCGCTGTCGGTCTCGTCTCCCGGGCCCATGATGTTGGCGCCAAAGGCGATCGCGATATCGGGGCTGATGCGAAACCGGACGTAGTTCGGCTCCAGATTGAAGCCTTGATACATCGTCGGCGGCTGGCGCAGGCGGACGATTACTTCGGTGCAGGTCACCGGCAGGCATTTCCCGGCGCGGATGTAGATGGGAACCCCTTTCCAACGCCAGGAATCGATCTCCAACCGCAACGCGGCAAAAGTTTCGACCTGCGAGTCGGCAGCGACCCCGTGCTCTTGGCGATAGCCGCGGAATTGCCCGCGGACCAGGTTCCGCGCTTCGAGTGGCGCGATTGCCTTGAGCACCTTTACCTTTTCATCGCGGATCGACTCGCTGTCGGTTCTGACCGGCGGCTCCATGGCCAGATTGGTCAGCACCTGAAACAGGTGATTCTGGATCACATCGCGAATGGTGCCGGTCTGATCGTAGAAGGCTCCGCGGCCTTGGATCCCGAACGCCTCCGCCATCGTGATCTGCACGCTCTCGACGTGGCTGCGGTTCCACAACGGCTCGAGGAACGCATTAACAAAGCGGAAAAAGACCATATTGTGGACCGGCCGCTTCCCCAGATAGTGGTCGACCCGAAAAATCGATTTCTCGTCGAAGGTCCGGAGCAGGATCCGGTTGAGCTGCTGCGCCGAGGCGATATCATGACCAAAGGGTTTTTCGACGATGACCCGGGCGCGCTCGGCGCAGCCGGTCTTGGCCAGTTGCTGGACCACAAGCTCGAACAGCGCAGGCGGGATCGCGAGGTAGTGCGCCGGCCGGTGGGCGGAGCCGAGCTCTTTGCGGAGAGTTTGAAATGTCGCTGGGTCTTGGTAGTCGCCATCGACATAGCGCAACAAGCCGCACAGCTTGTCGAACGCCGCGGGATGGAGTCCCCCGTGCTGCTCGACGCTGTCACGCGCTCGGGCCTTCAGCTGGTCGAGGCCCCAACCGGCTTTCGCTACCCCGATGACCGGCACGTCAAGGTGACCGCGTTGCGCCATCGCCTGCAGTGATGGGAATATCTTCTTGTAGGCGAGATCGCCCGTCGCGCCAAAAAAGACCAGCGCGTCAGAGTGGGGATCACTCATTCTCTGCTCCTCCCGCGGGCGCGTTGCTAACCCGCCGGTTTCTCGATGTGCCCGCCAAATTCGTAACGCATTGCCGAAAGCAGCTTGTCGGCAAACTCCGCCTCGCCGCGCGAGCTGAAGCGCTCATAAAGAGCGGCCGTCAGGACGTGCGCCGGCACCGCCTCGTCGATCGCGGCCTTGATCGTCCAGCGTCCCTCGCCCGAATCCGAGACACGGCCGGCGAAGTGCGCCAGCGCGGGATCTTTGGCGAGCGCACTCGCCGTGAGGTCCAACAGCCACGAGGCGATCACACTGCCGCGCCGCCATAACTCGGTGATATCAGGCAGGTTGAGGTCGTACTGGTAGTGCTCGGGCTCGCGCAACGGCGTCGTCTCGGCGTCGGCCGCATGGGTCTGCCTCCCGACATTGGCGGAGCGCAGAACGCCCAAACCCTCGGCATAGGCGGCCATGATGCCGTACTCGATCCCGTTATGCACCATCTTGACAAAGTGGCCGGCCCCGTTGGGCCCGCAGTGCAGGTAGCCCTGTTCGGCAGTGCCGCCGATCTTCTCGCGTCCCGGGGTGGGGGGTATATCGCCCCTGCCGGGAGCAAGCGCCGCAAAGATCGGGTCGAGATGCTCGACGACCGACTTTTCGCCGCCGATCATCATGCAGTAACCCCGCTCCAGCCCCCAGACCCCGCCGCTGGTCCCGACATCGACGTAATGGATCCGTCGCGGCGCCAGCTCCTTGGCGCGCCGGATATCGTCGATGTAATAGGAATTGCCGCCGTCGATCAGGATGTCGTCGGGCTCGAGAGCGGGCAAAACGTCGGCAATGGTCTTGTCGACGACGGCCGCGGGGACCATCAGCCAGACCGCCCGCGGCTTCTCCAGCTTTTTGACGAGGTCGACGAGCGAGGCGGCCCCGACGGCGTTCTCTTTGGCCAATTCGGTCACGGCTGCAGGCGACATGTCGAAGACCACGCACTCATGGCCTCCCTTCAGCAACCGCCGCACCATGTTGGCGCCCATCCGGCCCAGGCCGACCATTCCGAGTTGCATCAGCTGGCTCCTGTTTAAAAGAGTTCACGAAGGTTTTTTGAGCTTGCGGTAGTGGCGGATCAGCGCATTCGTCGAACTGTCGTGGCCAAGCTCGCGCTCTGCTTTGCTGTCGAGTTCGGGGATGATGCGCAGAGCCAGCACCTTGCCGAGCTCGACGCCCCATTGGTCGAACGAGTCGATGTGCCAGACTGCGCCTTGGGTAAAGACGCTGTGCTCGTACAGAGCGACGAGCTTGCCAAGGGCCGCCGGGGTCAGCCGTTCTAGCAGTATCGTATTCGAGGGCCGATTGCCCTCAAAGGTGCGGTGGGGGACGAGCCAGTCGGGCGAGCCCTCGGCCCGGACCTCCTCTGGCGTCTTGCCAAAGGCGAGCGCTTCGCCCTGCGCGAACACATTCGCCAGCAGCATGTCGTGCTGTTGGCCCAAAGGGTTCAGCGACTGGCCGAACGCGATGAAGTCGCAAGGGATCAGCCGGGTTCCTTGATGGATCAGCTGATAAAAGGAGTGCTGGCCGTTGGTGCCGGGCTCGCCCCAATAGACCGGGCCGGTTTCGCAGGCGACGGGTTCGCCATCGAGCGTCACATGCTTTCCGTTGCTCTCCATGGTCAGCTGCTGGAGATAGGCGGGAAACCGCTTCAAATACTGCTCGTACGGAAACACGCCGACGGTCTGCGCGCCGAAGAAGTCGTTGTACCAGACGGCGAGCAGGCCCATCAGCACCGGCAGGTTCCGCTCGAATGGGGCAGTGCGGAAGTGCTCGTCCATTTCGTGGAAACCATCGAGCATCGCACGAAAGTTATCCGGGCCGATGGCGATCATGGTCGAGAGGCCGATCGCTGAATTCATCGAGTAGCGCCCACCCACCCAGTCCCAGAACTCGAACATGTCGGCGGTGTCGATTCCGAACTTCGCGACTTCGGCCGTGTTTGTCGAGGCGGCGACGAAATGCCTGGCGATCGACTTTTCGTCGCCCCCGAGACCGGCGAGCGCCCAGGCGCGCGCCGCACGCGCATTGGTCATCGTCTCCAAGGTCGTAAAGGTTTTCGAAGAGACGATGAACAGGGTCTCCGCCGCGTCGAGATCGCGCACCGCTTCGGCGAAGTCAGTGCCGTCGACATTGGAAACGAAGCGAAAAGTCATCGCGCGCTCGCTGTAATGCTTGAGCGCCTCATAAGCCATGACCGGACCGAGATCGGAGCCGCCTATGCCGATATTGACGACGTTGCGGATGCGCTTGCCGGTATGGCCCCTCCAGTCGCCGCTGCGGACGCGGTTGGATAAATCAACCATCCTGTCGAGCACGGAGTGGACCTGGGGCACCACATTTTCACCGTCGAGGAGGATTGATGCCCCTCGCGGGGCGCGTAGCGCGACGTGCAGGACGGCTCGTCCCTCCGAGACGTTGATCTTCTCCCCCCGGAACATCGCATCGATCCGGGCGCGCAGGTCGACTGCCTCCGCCAGGTCGAGCAGAAGCTTGATCGTTTCTGAGGTGATGCGGTTCTTTGAGTAATCGAGATAGATTCCCGCCGCTTCCGCGGTCAGGCGTTCGCCACGCGTCGAGTCGTCCGCGAAGAGCTGGCGCAGATGCAGTCCCCCAATGGCTTCGTGATGGGCTTCGAGAGCCAGCCAGGCTGGGCGCTTGGTCAATGGTTTGGTGCCTGCGGTCATGTTCCGTTCCTTAGGGTCGTCCGGGGATGAGCACGCGGCGCGGCGAGCCGCTAAGCCGCCTTCTCGAGAGCCGCGCTCTTGGATGCGATCACCGCCATCAATTCGTTCCAGGATTTGACGAACGAGGTGGCCCCTTCGTCCTGAAGCCGGGTGGCCAAGGCGTCAATGTCGACACCGGCCTTGGCGAACTCCGCCAGCACCTCCTCGCAATCGCCACCGTCCGCTGGCAGGATTGCGCCGAGTACGCCGTGGTCGGCAACGGCCTTCAGGGTATCCTCGGGCATGGTGTTCACCGTCAAAGGCGCGGCGAGGGTTTTGACATAGAGGACGTCGGAAGCCTCGGGATCCTTGGTTCCCGTGCTGGCCCACAGCAGCCGTTGCGGACGGCCGCCCGCGTTGTAGACGCGCAGCCAGCGCGGCGAGCTCAACAGCGCGCAACTGGCTTTATAGGTGCGCTTGGCGATGGCGATGCCGAGACGGTCGCGCAACGCGTCGGGCACCTTGTCCATGACTGCGACGTCCCACCGGCTGATGAACACCGAGGCTACCGAGCCGACATCGGGGTCGAGACCGGCAGCGATCCGCCGCTCGATGCCCCTGAGGTAAGCTTCGGCAGCCGCGACGTAGTCTTCCCGTGAGAACAACAGCGTCACATTGATGGGGACGCCGGCAAAGATTGCCTCTTCGATCGCCGGGAGACCTTCTTTGGTGCCCGGAATCTTGATCAGGAGATTGGGTCGCCCCGCTCGGGTGTGCAGATCCTTGGCCGCGGCGAGGGTGCTTGCCGTGTCGTGGGCCAGCAGCGGCGATACTTCGAGCGACACCCGCCCGTCCACACCATTCGTCCGGTCGTGGACCGGTCGAAAAAGGTCGGCGGCCCGGGTGATGTCGTCGAGCGCCAGCTCAAAAAACAGCCTCTCTCCCGACTTGCCTTCCCTGAGCTTCTCGCTGATCGCGGCGTCGTAGGAAGCACTGTTCTTGATCGCGTGATCGAAGATCGTCGGGTTCGAGGTGAGGCCGGTCACCGACAACTCGTCGATGTAACGCTTGAGAATCCCGCTGGTCAGCAGATCGCGGGTGATGTTATCGAGCCAGATGCTCTGACCCAGATCGTGAAGCCTTTGCGTCGCTTTCATCGTGTCACCTTCGAGTTAGGCGGATCGACTGGCAGCCCGCCACATCACCTGTTTCGCACTGGATCGCGGTCCCTCCGGTTGGCAGGTATCACTCAGCATCACCAGCGCGCCTTGGTCGGCATCCACGGGAATTCGGTCCGGTCAGGCCCAGCATGCCCCTGATTTGGTCAAACGACTTTGATGCAGATTAAAGTGTGCGGCTGCTACCGGCCTGGGCCGGGAAGGGGGGCACGGACCTGGCTGGCCAATCGTCGTCGGCCGCGTGGAGATTGGTGTGGCACACCCCGGTCGCGGTCGCTTAGATCGGAATCTCGCCCGGTCCGGGCGTCGGGATCGGCACCTCCTCGATCTGCGGCGGCTTACCAAAGGCGTGCACTATCGCTGCTTCATTGTCGTGGCCGTGGGCGTCTCCCCGCCAGTTAATTGCTATCGGTTCAGGTTAGCTGCCGGGCGGGAACGGGGACCTTTATCCAAGTTAAATGCGCGTCAGAAATGCCGCGGCCGACGAGCGAGCCAGGAACCGACGCCTGGCCGCCGGGTTGACCCAGGTTAAAGCGGAACCTGCCATCCGGTGAAACTGTATGAGCGCCAACTTCGCCATCCGCATGAGCAGCACGGAGACCGCAATGACGATCGCACCTAGGATTACGGGCGCCAGCGGCCGAAGAGATCGAGTCATGAACAAGTCGATCGTGTTGAGAATACCACCGCGCAAAGCCGCAAGCCTTGCCGTGATGCTGGCCCTGGCCATTCTTCCCCAACCCCTCTATGCAATGCCCCCTAGCGGGGGCGATACCGTCCAGTGCCTTTATGACGCGCTGCTCGGCGCAATGAAGAGCGGCCGAACGCTCGGGCAAAGCAGACGGTTCGCGCAGCTGGAGCCCGTCATCCGCAAGACGTTTGATGTCCCGTCCATGGCCCGCTTATCGGTAGGCCCGTCTTGGGCCACTCTGACCGAGGCCCAGCGGCAGCAGGTGACGGAGAGTTTTGGCCGCTACATTTCGGCGATTTATGCCGACCGTTTCGACAGCTATTCGGGGCAGAGGCTGCAGGTGACCGGCGAGCAGCCCGCCACCGCCGGCGTCATGGTGCGCAGCCAGATCGTCAAAGCGAACGGCGAGCTAGTTAAAGTCGATTATCTGATGCGCCGCAACGGCGATGCCTGGCTGATTTCGGATATCTATCTCGACGGCGCGATCAGCGAGGTGGCAACCCGTCGCTCCGAATTCGCCGCCATCCTGAAGAGCGAAGGCATCGATGGCCTGATCGCGGCACTGAACCGCAAGTCCAACGTGCTTATAGCGACCACCGCTGGATCGTTCTGACCGGGGCTTTTCTCGTTTCGTCGGCGGTCACCTGGGGGCAGAAACGACCGATCTGCGGACCTGGGTGGGCGTCGGTCGATGTCGCCCATCGCGAAGCGAAGCTCGCGAGACCAGGGCGCCCTGGGGAGGCCCGTGCGGCGGCGCTGTGCCGCTGATAAGCCTCGCCCGCACCAGCTGGGAGGCATTGCCTCTCTCGGTTCGCGCCGTCCTGCTGATGGTGACCGGGTGTCTGCTGTTCTCAATCATGGGCGCGCTCGTCAAGCTATTGGGCCAGCGGCTCGACAGCTTTCAGATTGCCTTCTTCCGCTGCTTCTTCGGATTTATCGCGTTCCTGCCTTTCGTCCTTCTCAAGAAGGGCCGTCGCGCCTTCCGCACGACCCATTTTTACGGCCATTTCCTGCGCGCCGCGATCGGCGTTGCTGCGATAATCGCCGGCTTCCACGCGACGACCCGACTGCCGCTGACCGATTCGACGGCGATCAGCTTCACCGCCCCGCTGTTCATGATTCTAACCGCCATCTTCCTGCTCGGCGAAAAGGTGCGGCGGCGGGGGCTCGCCACTGTTGCCGGCTTTATCGGCGTACTGGTGATGGTCCGGCCCGATAGCGGGACATTGGACATGGCCGCCATGGTCGGGCTGTTCGCCGCCTTTCTGGCGGCGCTCTCGACGACCCTGATCAAGCGGTTGTCGACGACCGAAGCGGCGCTGACGATCCTTGTCTATTTCGGCCTGTTTTCGTCGATATTGACTGCGATCCCGGCCTACTTCGTGTGGCACCCGCTGACCGGCGACGACTTCGCGCAGCTCGCTCTCGTCGGCGCTTTGGGCGCGGTCGGCCAATTTTGCCAGGTGCGTGCGTATGCCACGGGCGAGCTGGTGGCGGTAGCGCCAATCGACTACAGCCGCCTTGTCTTCGCCGGGATCATGGGGTTCCTGCTGTTTGCCGAATTGCCAGACAGATACACGTTGGTGGGCGCCGCGATTATCGTCGGATCGACGCTCTATATCGCCTACCGCGAAACGTATCTGTCGCGTACGCACCGTGCCGTGCTCGCGGTACGGCCGATCGCTGCGCACCCGGAGGACGCCGATGCGCCGCAACCTCGTTCGGACGCGTCCGCCAGTGACGCGGTCGGCCCGTCGTCGCCGCCACCGTTGTGCCGTCGAGCGGCACCCGGTGTTCTGGCGCGTATTACCGCGCAGGAGGAGCGCATTGAGGTCGAAGGGCAGGAAGCAGGCGGCGTTATTCTCGCGACACCATTGCGTATCTTGAATCCGTCGATCGTCTCTGCCGGGATGGAAGCAATTTCACGCGGCGAATGATCGTGTTCCAGCGCGTCCATAAAGCGTTGAGCGCGTGCCCCTCGATGCCTGTTGTCGCAGTGCCAGGCGGTGAGCGAATTGGCGGAACCCGACGCTCTGAACCGGACCCTTAATACGGTCCCGAAGGCGCTCCCGGCGCACTGGGCGGAGTGCGAGCCTTATACTGAGGCATGCGCCGGCCGGCGCGCGAAGGTTACGCGCCATTCGATCCGGTCATAGAAAGCGGGCAGGCCCTCGCCAGTCCGAGCAGATCCAGTGATGATCTGGATATGCAGGCTAATCTGCAGGCTGGGCGCAGCGCCCCAGGGACCTCATGTGGTTGCGCAAGCTGACCAGCAAATGAACAATTCTCGGCCTAGAGCCCTGAGGCGGTACTCATTCCCTCATCAGGTGGAGATCGACGCCGCGACCGCGCAGCTCAGCGAGATAACCCTTCACCCCACCAAATGCCGTATCGAACTCCATTCGCACCGGCACCATGCGGTCGCCCGCCATTACGCGGGCATACCAGATCTTGCCCCGCCGGTAAGTGTCCTCGTTGTGGTTCCGATTGGCCTGTTGTCCTCGCAGGCGACTTCACAGATTTGGGTCGGACCGGCGAAGTTCTGATACTCATCCGCGGACAGCATTTCCCGCTCAACATCGGCAAAGTGAAGATTGTAGAGCGCACTGCCATCGAATACGGGAACGACGAGAGCGCAGGTGCCGCGATCGGCGAGCTGGCGTTCCAGGATGAAATACGCCGTGAGCTGGTCGACAGTGCCGCGGGTCTGCTCCACTGCGACCAGCAAAGGCCGCTCGAGTGAAGGTGGCGCCGAGGCATTGATCACGGCGCCGTCGCGACGGTAATCGAGGCCGTAATGACGGTCGGCGCCGTTTCGGCGCACATCGGCGCGGTAGGCATCGGGGTAAGACGCGTCTCTGCCGAGACGTCCGTGTACCTCAGAATGGCTCGTAAGATCCACGAAGACGCTGGCGAGGCCACGGGTGTCGAGATCCATCGAAATCGTATATCGGTCTGCTGTTTCGTCGACAGTGGTGCGGTTCGTCAACACGTGCAGGCCGGCAAAGCCGAAGATCTCGAACCGTGCGTCGACCCGATCCGCCTCGGCTGCCTTTATTGATCCGCTGGAAATCGAGAGAAACGCAACCGCGATCGCCGGCAGAAGGGCGGCACGACGTGAGATCATGATCGCAGCTACTTATATCGCAGCTACTTATCATGAGGCATGCGCCGGCCGGCGCATGAGAGATGCACGCCATTCGATCCAATGACAGAAGGCGGGCAAACCCTTACCTGTCCGGGCAGATACATTGATGATCTGGATCTGCGGGTTGACACGCAGCGCAAATTGGATACACGTCCTGACGTCGAAGTCGAGATATGGCAGCAGGTCGATTTTATTCAGCAGCATCAGATCGGCCTCGGCGAACATGTCCGGATACTTCAGCGGCTTGTCCTCGCCTTCGGTGACCGACAATACGACTACCTTATGCGACTCACCGAGGTCGACAGCCGCCGGGCAGATGAGATTGCCGACATTCTCGATGAAGAGAAGGCTGCCCTGGTTCAATGGCAGGTGATCGAGCGCGTGGCCGACCATGTGTGCGTCGAGATGACAGCCCCAGCCAGTGTTTATCTGGATTGCAGGAGTACCTGCTACGCGGATTCTACCGGCATCGTTCGAGGTTTGCTGGTCGCCTTCGATCACGCTGATCGGAAAGCGGTGCTTCAAATCAGCGATTGTCCGCACCAGCAGCGACGTCTTGCCGGAGCCAGGGCTCGAGACAAGGTTAAGCGTGAAGATACCGGCCGCCTTCAGCCGGTCCCTATTCGCGCGGGCGAAGGCTCCATTTTTGGAGAGGATGTCGCGCTCCAAGCGGATAATGCGTTCCTCGCGTGTGCCCGGCATATGGGCGTCGGCCAGATCTGCGCCGAAATTGATAACCCCAGCGAGATCAGAGAATTGGGCATGATTATGCCCAGTTCTGCAACTGCCCATCGTGCACATCACTCGACCTCCAGCTCCAAAACCCGAAGTTCCTCGCCTGCCGTTATTCTGACATGACCTTGCCCGCACGATCGGCAGCCATCGTACAGTTTCTCGACCGACACGATCTCACTGCAATCAGGACACCAGCCCTCGCCCGGCACCATTTCCAGGTCTAGCCGTGCCCCTTCAGCAATGCTGTCTTCACTGGCTTCATCAAAGCAGGAGTAAAGGGCAGCCGGCTCGACATGTCCCAGTGCACCAATTCTCAATCTAAGCTCTGACCCGTGAAAAGCTTCGCCTCAGCCCTTCTTCCTCTATTAGGTCAGCGAGGTTTTCGGCCACCAACATGTCAAACATGAGCTTGCTTCCATCCCCGCAGTGATCTGACATAGAGCCCAATCGGGGGGCCAATCGAGCTCCTACGCCGCCTTCGCCGGGCTAAACGCATGACCTCCCGATGCTGACGCCAGACCTGGAGAGACGGGGCGATCGTTCTGCATCGGCATCCACCCTGGGGGCAAAGAGTCGGCAGCTTCCGGTTCTGCGAGAACGCTCACCGATTGGGTCGGCGCGGGTCGCCCAACCTGTTGGCGCTCGGGAACCTCGTGCTCAATACCAGCAGTCGCTCTAAGAGCCTTCGGATCGATTATTTCGAGCCTGTGGTTGGCGAGGCTCACGATTTTTTGCTCGCGAAGGATCTGGAGCGTGCGGCAGACATGAACGTAGGTGAGGCCCAGAGCCTGGCCAATCTGGCCTTGGCTGAGCGGCAGCTGAATAGTCTCGCCGCGCTCGGCCGGAAGCCGGCCGCGAACTCTGACGTAGAGCTCAAGGAGGAGATGCGCGATGCGATGCCTGGCGTCCCGAAGACCGATGTTGGCGAGATGGTCATGCGCGCGCGCCTCATTGGCGGTGACCTGGCGGCAAAGCAGGATGGCGAGACGCGGATTGGTCTCGATAATGATGTCCAGCTTGCGCCGCGGAAATGCGTAGACGCGCACTACCGAAAGGCACCGAGCGGAGTGGTACATCGGGGCGTTCGGCGCCTGCTGAAAGCCAAGAATCGCTCCCGGTAGTGCGAAATCCAAGATTTGGCAGGAACCGTCATCAAGAAGCACGGAGAGGGCGATCCAGCCATTGAGTACTATGAAGTACGTGAAACAGATATCCCCTTGACGATAGAGATCTGATCCGATCGGGATGACCCGAGCTCCTGCTTCCAGATCGGCGATTGTGCCGAGCTCTTTTCTGATGGGCATATTGCATCTCCCTTATTATCGTCGGACGACCCCCGGCCTTTGGTTCAAGCTCGGTTACGACTATCCCATCTTCACTGCGTCCCAAGAAGCGAGATCGGGCCGACTGGGATCACGCAGACTGAAGCTGACCCCAGCGGTGTCCGTCGAGTTGCCGGGAGCCTTGTTAGTTAGCTCGTGTGACGCGCCGAGCCGAGTGAAACCGGGTAAATCTCGGTGAGTTGTGGTGAGGCGAGTGAGATTGGGCCCTCGACCCAGAGCGGCCCGCGCCGATCCAAGTGGGTAGGACCGAGGCGAAACTGCTTTGATCTAGGTCAACTCGTAAAGGAGCTGCCGCGCGGTTGTAGATTAGCGATCCCAAACCCCTCGGTTAACCGGCCACAGACCGACGCCAGAAGATCGCCTTCCTCCGCCCCGGGTCGCGCCGCAATCGCGCGAGGCTGATTGCGGTCCGCAGTTCTCAGCTCCACGCTCCTTGCGAAGCAAATAGTCCTCCGCAATGGCAGCGTCCGATTTATTCGGTAACGTCAGGAAGGTTCAGCAAAAGCCGCTGAGGCGGATGGCCATGGTATGCGGGTGATGAGGTAATCACCGGATCCTTTGGCGAGGGCACACCATGACCAAGAGGCAGGGTAAATCTGGGACGATCGACGTCAAAACCATTCTGGCGGAGGACGAGGAGTTTTTGCGGGCGCTGGTGCGCACGGCGCTTCAGGAGGTGCTCGAAGCGGAGATGACGGAGGCGCTGAGCGCCGAGAAGGGCGAACGGGCGGCGGGGCGACAGGGCTATCGGTCGGGCTATTACGGCCGGACATTGATCACGCGGGTCGGCAAACTCGAGACTGGCGAGCAGCCCGCACCATCGGGCGTCATGGTGAAGAGCCAGATCATCAAAGC
>WNGJ01002013.1_pt1 | contig 20348 bp, 20 predicted proteins | sample 5400611 | NCBI WGS metagenome assembly WNGJ01 (sample SAMN13153375, study PRJNA577476) | soil metagenome | isolation source: 40 cm soil or saprolite under Garry oak tree replicate 1 | place: USA:California | collected 2016-06-15
GGCACGCTCCGAACAGCGCTCAACGAAGCGGTCCGCTGGGGCCTAATCTCTCGGAACGCCGCAGCCTTAGTCGATGGGCCAAGAGTGGAACGCTATCCGATCAAGCCCTTCGCGCCTGACGAGGCACGCCGGTTGCTTCAAGCCATCAAAGGCGACCGTCTTGAGGCTCTCTATTCAGTCGCGTTGACGATGGGACTCCGGCAAGGCGAGGCCCTCGGGCTCACTTGGCTCGACATCGACCTCGAGATGGGCTACATGCGCATCAGCAAACAGCTGCAGCGGATCCACGGAACGCCTCAACTCGTTGAGCCCAAGACAGAACGAAGTCGCCGAACGCTCGCGATGCCGCCCATGATTGCCGACGACCTAAGACGGCACCATGAACGCCAGCAACGGGAGCGAGCTGTCGCAGGGCGGCACTGGGTGGAGGCTGGCCTCGTCTTCACGACACCAATCGGCACGCCCTTGGATGGGACGGCAGTGACGAAAGGCTTCCATGCACTGCTCGATAGGGCAGGCCTCCCACAGCGGCGGTTCCACGACCTCCGTCACTCGTGCGCAACGCTGCTGCTCGTCCAGGGCGTCTCACCTCGTGTGGTGATGGACCTCCTCGGCCACTCGCAGATCGGACTGACGATGAACACCTACAGCCATGTGATCCCCGATCTGCGGCGCGACGCAGCTCAAAAGATGCAGGACCTGCTACAAGAGCCCGAGCGCTAGTCAGCTCCCCGACTTACCGCAGTTAACTGCGGTAAGTTTGCGGTAAGGTCGCCAACAGAGCCCGCTCACGCTGGCACCAAAGCCCGTTTTTGTATTCGAAAATTGGCTCCGGGACGGGGATTCGAACCCCGAACCTTGCGGTTAACAGCCGCCTGCTCTACCGGTTGAGCTATCCCGGATCGACCTTCGAATCTTAGGTGGTGCCTACGCCGGGCCGCCCTACCGAACCTACTTCTTCTCCCGCTTCGGCTCGTAGCGCACCACCAGCACGCCCTCGTCTCCCACCGATCTTGAGTCCAGCAGCCGGAATGGCCACGCGTGCGGACTGTCGCTGAACAAACGCAACCCCAAACCCAACACGACCGGGAACACCATCAGTCGCATCTCGTCGACCAGGTCATTTTCGATCAGCAAGTGAACGAGCTTGCAGCTGCCGTTGACGAGGATGTCGCCACCACGCTGCTGCTTGAGCTTCGAGACCTGATCGACGATATCCCCCTTGATGACGGTCGTGTTGTTCCACTCCGGATTCTTGAGCGTGTTCGACACCACGTATTTGCGCATTCTGTTCATCTTGTCGGCGAAGCCTGCTTCGTCCTGCCGCGACGGCCAAGCGGCCGCGAAACCCTCATAAGTCTTGCGTCCCAACAGCAGGGCATCGGCCGACATCAGCTCCTCGTGCTTGAAACGATCCCCCTCATCTCCGCGGTTGAACTGGAACACCCACCCGCCGCGCGCCCAACCTTCAGAGCCGCCCGGATCCTCCATCACGCCATCCACCGAGACGAATTCCGAGACCACCAGCTTCGCCATTTCCGTCCAAGGTAACCGAGTCAGGCATGGCGAGCACGTGCGGGTTACATGTCCCTCCCGTGGTGATCGGGCGCGCCGAAATCGGCTACAGGGTGTTCGAGCCGTTTCGCGGGGCAAGGCTTCGCCAAAAAAGCCGCCGGCGCGCTCGTGCGATGGGCATTCGAGCAAGGAGAGCCAGAGGTCTATGCCAGCGCCTCGCCAGGCAACGCACCCTCGCTGGCGGTCGTCCGCGCACTCGGCTTCACGTAGGTCGCGATGCGGGACGACGAGGTCGCCGGCTTCGAGCTCGTGTTTGCAATCCAGGCCGCCGAAGCGATCTAAGCGACCTCGCCAGGAAGACGGAGTGGGCGCTCTCGATTTCGCTGGCGACCGCGATCGCGGTTTCCACGAACGCCGCCGCCGCCGGCGGGCGATACCGGTCGCGATGCCAGACCACGACGAGCACCCGCGGCGGAACCGATTCCACAAGCTGGAGCAAGCGGACCTTTGGGTCGTTCTCGTCGACCGCCAGCAGCGGGGCCAGCGCAAAGCCAAGGCCAGCACCGACCATCGCCTGCACGGTCCCGTTGTCATTGGAGCGGAAAACGACGCGCGGCCTTACGCCTTGCCCGAGCAGAAACTCCTCAGCGTGATCCTGATTCGTCCCGTGCTGATAACCGACCATCGGCAAGCCGGCCAGGTCGCCGGCGCTGGGCCGGCGGCGGGTCAGCGCCGAGCCCGCACCCGTCACCAGCACATATGGATCCTGCATCAGCTCGCGGACCTCAAAGGGGCCATCCGGGATGGGCTGGATGGCAAAGCTGAGATCAAGCTCGCCTCGTTCGACCGCATCGACGAGCTCCCTGTCATGCGCCGCTTCGGTCACCCGCACGTCCACCGCCGGCCAGCGCTCTTTGAACCGGCGCATGACCTCAGGCAGCACCTTATTGGCCACGCTCTGGTAGATGCCGATCCGCAAGCTGCCCGACTGCCCGGCGGCATAGGCGTGGAAGTCAGCCTCGGCCGCCCGCAACCGCGACTCGATGGCCTCGGCATGCCCGAGCAGAACGCGACCTGCTTCAGTCAGCTCGACCGTGCGCCTGCCCCTCGAACGCTCGATCAGGCGCTCGCCGACCAGGGCCTCGAGGGCGGTGATGTGGTCGCTGACCGTGGAAAGCGAGCTGTTCAGCTGTTCTGACGCGGCCCAGAAGGTGCCGGTGTCGGCAATGGCGCCAAGAGCCCGCAGGTGCTTGATCTCGACAGAGCGCCAATTGTCCGGCATTCCGAAATTTTATACGGAAGACTCAGGTTGCTCCGGAGATTAGGTTTGGGAAGACTAAAGGCGTGGAGATTCTGATGGCCGTGCTGGCGCTCCTCCTGCTGGCCCTGTGCGCCGGCCAATGGGGCGCCGACTCGCGCCCGCAAGACGTCGACCGGGCAACTCCCTGGTGGCCTGCCACGCCGCGGGAGTGATCCCCTAGCCCAAAAGCCCACCATTGGCAGGTGCCGGGCCACTCCCGCGTTAGGCACCAGGTGTGAACCGCGCGAGGCCTCAGCCGGCTGGCGGCGGCGGCAGCTTTGCTTCTCGCCGCGGCGTGCACAAGCTCCAACGCCACCTCGCAGGGCCCCACGATCGATTTCTGGTACTTGCCCAACGGAATCCACCCCGAGCAGTACATGCAGGATGCCGTCAAGGCTTTCAACGTTGGCCATCCCAACATCAGAATCAACGCCACAAAGCTGTCGCGCGCCGACGCCTACAGCAAGCTTGGGGCCGCGCTGCCGGGTGGGGCTGGCCCAGACGTGGCGCAGGTCGACACAACTTGGGTCGGAGCCCTCGCGAAGGCCGGCGGCCTGCACGAATTCACGCCCGACGAGGTCCGCGCCATCGGCGTCGCCGGAGCCTTCGCACCGGCGATATGGGAGTCGTCGGGTAAGTACAAGACCAGCCAGACGACCGCCATCCCCTGGTTTGTCGACACCCGCGCCGTCTTTTACCGCACCGACGTCCTCAAGAGCCTCGGTATCGAACCCGCCAACGCCTTCGGCAGCTGGGAAGACTTCGACCACACGCTGGACGCGATCCAAAGGTCCGGCAAGATCGCGGCCCTTGGCGTCGCCGGCAAGAACGCCACGAACCCAGCCGCCGACTTTGCGCCCTGGGTGTGGGAGGCCGGCGGATCTCTTCTGAGTGAGGACGGCGCCACGCCGGAGGTCAGTGAGGCCAGGTCGGTCAACGGCTTCGATGAGTATCAGCGACTGGGCGGCAAGTACGTCCCTCCGGCGGTGCTCCAGAAGAACAGCGCCGACGTCGAGGCCATGTTCGCCGCGGGGAAGTTTGCGGTCACCATCAGCGGACCATCGCTGGCGCAGCAGCTCCAGCTACCCAAAACACAGGGCGGATTCGGTGACGATGTCGCGGCCAGGTCAGGCTTCGCCACGACACCGCTGCCAGGTGGGCCGGCCGGTCGCCTGGCTTACGTCGGCGGCAGCAACCTGGTGATCCTGAAAAGCACCAGGCACGAGGACGCCGCCTACGCGTGGGTGCAGTTTCTCGCCGGTGTTGAAGGGCAAACCAACTATGTGTCGCGGATCGGCATGTACCCCGCCCTGCTCAGCGCCGCCGGCGCAAGCGTCTTCGCGGGCAACAAGTACCTCGCGGCCTTCAAGGTGCAGGTCAACACCGGCCGGCCATTCCCCACCGTGGCCGCATGGCCTTCGATCGAGAAGATCCTCGCCGCCGACCTCGGCACCGTATGGGACACGGTGATCGCCGACCACCAGCCGATGGCGAAGGATGCGCTGCAGACGGTGCTCGAAAAGGCGGCCACAGACATGCAGGCGGCGATCAACCAGGCCGCCTGACCACCCTGCCGCCCATGGTCACGCCCTCGAAGACTTGACATGCGGGCCGGCGGTCAATAACTTCGATTGCTAAGCCGGACCCAACCCGCGGATAACGGGCGGCGGGTTATGGTCGGGGCTGCGAGCCGGAGCGGGGATTCGCAGAATTGCAGTCGGCTTCAACGGCTAGGGGGTTGGGTATGAGACGGCTGATTCGGCTCGCAGTGGTGGCCGCCGTGGTGGCGATGCAAGGTTTCGTTCCCGGCACCGCGTCGGCGCAACCTGCGGCAATTGGCTCGGCGCAGAGCTGTCAGCTCGGCAACGGCATCAAACACGTGATCTACATCCAGTTCGACAACACGCATCTCACCCGGGACCGCGACGGCGTGCCGTCAGACCTCGAGCAGATGCCGAACCTGCTCAGCTTCATGACCAGCAACGGGACCCTGAGCGATAACGAGCACACGATCCTCATCTCCCACACCGCGGGCGGAATCCTGACCTCGCTGACCGGCCTCTACCCGGACCGCCAGGGCCTGACCGTCAGCAACTCCTACGGCTACTTCAGACCGGATGGGACGACCGCGTTTTCGAGTGCGTTCAAGTACTGGACCGACAAGGTCGACGACGTGACCGCAACCGGCGCCAACGACCCGCGGCCCAACATGGTCACCACGGGCGGCCTGAACACTCCGGCGCCCTGGGTGCCCTACACGCGCGCGGGATGTGACTACGGCGCGGTGTCGACGGCGAACGTCGTGCTCGAGAACACCAAGACCACGCCGGCCGGGGACATGACCAAGGTCTTCGGAGCCCATTCACAAGAGTGGGAGGAAGCGTTGGCGACTCCAGCCCTGGCCCAAACTGATTTCGTCGGTATCGCCATCCACTGCGCCCAGGGCGGCGGCATCTGCAACACGAGCACCAAGTTGCGACCGGACCTGCTCCCTGATGAGCCCGGTGGCTACAACGGATTCAACGGCCTCTTCGGCGCCAAATACGTCAACCCCACGATCACCGGCGGGCAGCACGTCGTGAAGGACACCGAAAACCACGACATCACCGACCCGAGCGGCAATCCCGGCTTCCCCGGGTTCGACGGGATGTTCGCCAAGGTTTCACTTGGCTACGTCGCGCAGATGCAGGAAGCGGGAGTTCCCATCACGACCGCGTACATCTCCGATGCGCACGACAATCACAGCTTGTTCCGCGCGTCAGGCCCAGGCGAGGCCGACTACGTAGCCCAGCTTCACGCCTACGACCAGGCCTTCGGCGCGTTCTTCACCCGTCTGGCGGCGGACGGCATCAACAAGTCGAACAGCCTCTTCGTATTCACCTCGGACGAGAACGACCACTTCGCGGGCGGACAGTCGACCAACGGAATCTGGAGTCACACCTACTGCAATATCAGCGCCGGCCAGACGTGCCCTGCGAATCAGATCGGTGAGGTGGAGCAGAACATCAAGGCCCTCGTGCCGGCGGCCGACCTGCCCGCTGCCTTCGACATCCACTTCGACTCTGCGCCAACGGTCTACGTCGCTGGCAATCCTGCTCGCACCGATGCCAGCTTGCGGAAGTTCGAGCGTGGGCTCGCGGCCGCCCGGGCGGTCGACCCCTACGTGAGCTCGTCCGCCACACCGGTCATGCTGTGGATGGCCGATCCGGTCGGGCAGCAGGCTCTGCACATGACCAACGCCGACCCACAGCGCACGCCAAGCTTCACGTACTTCGCCAACCCCGACTACTTCCTCACCACCGGCGACAATCGCTGCATCGAGCGGCCGGCCACATTGAACGTGGCGACATGCATCGACTATCACTTCGCATACAGCCACGGCGACGCCACCGAAGACATCGGACGCACGTGGCTTGGCTTCGTTGGACCCGGAGTCAAGAATCTCGGGCGGAGCGGCCAGACCTGGTCCGATCACGCCGACATTCGCCCCACCATCCTCGCCCTCCTCGGGCTGAAGGACAGCTACGAGCCCGACGGCGCGGTGCTGGCCGACTTCCTCCAGACCTCTGCCGTTTCCCGCGACCTGCGCCAGCATCACGAGTCGCTGGTGCGACTGCGCGGGGTGTACAAGCAGATCGCGGCGCCGTTTGGACCGTTCGCGCACGACAGCCTGGTTGCATCGTCGCACGCGCTCGGCAGCGGCAGTACCGGCGATGACGGGCACTACGCAGCCGTGGAAAGCAGCCTTGCTTCGCTTACCTCTCAGCGAGACGGGCTGGAAGCCGGCATGAGGACGGCGCTCACCAACGCCGCCTTCGGCGGGGGTCCGACCACCGAGCAGGACCTGAAACGGATGATCGCCCAGGGCCAGCAGCTGCTGAGCGAGGCCTCGGCCCTCGCGGCCAGCTCATAGGAAGTACGCGGGGCCGGCGACGGCCCCGCCTCACCTCTCCCGGGCAGGTACCTGAAAACAGGTACCGGAAGGCGGCCGATTCAGGGGTTTCCCCCCTTATGAGCAATACGCCCTGATTCCTAGTCTCGACTCAACGGTTTGCGAGAGCAGCCGAAATCAAAACCACTGAGGAGATAGACATGGAAGCCAGGGCATCATTCGGCGGAGCGTCAGTTTCGAGAACGTTCGTCGCGGCGATCCTCATCATCGTCGCCTTGGGTCTCGCGGCCATGGGTGGCTACGCGACCAAGGCACTCACTGGCGCAGCGGCCACATCCCAGGGCCAGGTTGTCGTCCACGCGGCGCCGGGCACTGTCCTTCGCCAGGACAACCCGAAAGCGGCTGCGACTGCGCTCCCGGCCGACCGGCCGACGCGCGGCGGCCATGGCGAGCTTCCCTAACACGGTCAACGCGATACTCCGTATCCCCTTGGAGAGAGGGATTCCCCAATCCCTCTCTCTTTTGTGTTCGCCCGGCGGATCGTCAAAATACGGTGATGAGCACGGTGGCCGGCCAGGGCCGCCAGGCCCCTGCAGCTCCAGAGAATCTGCCTCGACCCCTCACCAGCTTTGTAGGACGCGAGGCCGAGTTGCGCTCGCTCAAAACGGTGTTGGGGAGCTCGCGCATGGTGACCCTGGTCGGCGCCGGCGGTTCTGGCAAGAGCCGGTTGGCGGCGGAGCTGGCGCGGCGCAGCCTCGACCACTGGCCGGATGGAGTTTGGTGGATCGACCTCGCCGGCACCGACGACGTGGTCGGGACGGTTGTCGCCACCGCCGAGCTGCCAGGACGGGGACGCCCGATCGACGTCGTGACCTCCTGGCTTGCGATGCGCCACGCGCTGTTGGTGCTCGACAACTGCGAGCACCTGATTGCGGCCTGTGCGGCATTCTGCCAGGCGGCACTCGAGCGCTGTCCGCTCCTGTCGATCATGGCCACCAGCCGCGAGCCGCTGGGGATCGCAGGTGAGGCTCGGTGGCCGCTAACCGCGCTCGGCGACACAGACGCGCTTCATCTCTTCGAGGCACGCGCGAGGCTCGTGCGGCCGGGCTTCAGCGCGAAGCCGCACGCCGACATGATCGCTCGAATCTGCGAGCGACTCGACAGGTTGCCGCTCGCGATCGAAATGGCCTCTGCGCGTCTCGACATGATGTCCGAGGGCGAGCTGCTGGAGAATCTCAACGACCGCTTCCGCGTGCTGGCGTCGGGCTCGCGGACGGTGCCTGAGCGGCAGCAGACCATGACCGCGGCCATTGACTGGAGCTATCGCCTACTCACTGAGGATGAAGCGCGACTGTTTCGGAGGCTTGCGGTGTTTCAGGCCGGCTTCACCATGGAGGCCGCGCGGGCGATCTGCGCCGCGACGCTGCCCATCCTGTCTGGGCTCGTCCAGAAGTCGATGGTCGTGGCTGACAGCACCACCGAACGAGGGACACGCTATAACCTCCTGGAGTCTCACCACGACTTCGCCAACGAGAGGCTGCGCGAATCAGGCGAGCTGGAAGCGACGCAGAAGAAGCACTACGACTACTTCAGCTCGCGGACATGGGAGCCCATGGAGAGGGCCAACTTCTGGCACGCCATCGGTTGGGCGCGCGACAACGCGCAGGACGGCGGCTTGGGACTTGCGCTGGAAATCGGCGACGCCGACTTCAGCGATCAGTCGCGCGCGCAAGCGCTCATCCTCGAATTGCTCGACCACTCACGGCCGGGCGACAGCCTCCGGGTCAAAGCATTGACCATGGCCGCACGCCTCGCTTGGCGGCAGGCCGGTGCCGCCGCAAGCAGAACACTTGCCGAAGCGGCCGTTTCCCTGGCGCGAAAGGTAGCCGAGCCCGAGCTGCTCGCCCGAGCCCTCAACGGGGCTGGGCTCGTATATGAGGTGGCCGGCGAGCTTGACCTCGCGGGTCAGATGTACGACGAGGCCTTGTCTATCCTTGGCGACTCGTCGAATCAGACACTCCTGGCCGACATCAGAAACGCGCGCGGCTTGCTTGCCATCACGCAGGGCGACCCTGCCGGCGCAGTCGAGATGCTGAGCCCGTGTGTCGCGTCCGCGCGCGGGGAGGGTGATCCCGCACGGACGGCTCGATACCTCGAAAGCCTGGCCAGCGCGCAGCTGGATGTGGGCGACGTCGATCACGCCGCCGAATCGTGGAACGAGGCGCTCTCGATCTTTCGTGGCGTCAATGACTGGTTCGGCATCGTCTGGAGCCTCGTCGGCCTGTCACTCATCGCCGCGGCCCGACGCGACGACAATCGTGCTCTGCGGCTGGCAGGCGCCGCGGATCGCCTGTCGCGCGAGTACTCGCTGGCCGTTTGGTCGTTCAGGGCCAATCAGCTCGACTCGGTACGCCGGCAATCGCGGCCGGCGTGGAAAGAAGGCGAGGCGATGACCACCGCGGAGGCGATCGCGTACGCGCTGGGCGGACATACGCCCGCCGAACAAACGCTGGCTGACGGCGGACTCCTGAGCAAGCGCGAGCGCGAAGTGGTGGGGATGGTCGCGGCCGGCAGGACGAACAAGGAGATCGCCCAGCACCTGTTTATCGCCGAACGGACCGCCGAAGGCCATGTGGAGCGCATTCGCAACAAGCTCGGGGTTCGATCCCGGACGGAAGTCGCCACCTGGGCGCTTGCGCACGGACTGAAGCCGCTTGACAAGCCTCCCCCCGAGAGTAAGGTCTGACCCGGACCCCAGCTGCAGTCAGCGCGGCTCGTGTTTGGGAGGGGAATTGGGATGTCTCAGTGGCGTCCGGATGACTCGCTGCTCGACCGGAACGCGAAGGGTGAGCTCAAAGGAGCGCGGAAGGTCAATGAAGTCCTGCGCAAAGGCGGGATTCGGCGCGCGAACCGGGTAACCACATCGCGCGACCCAGGCATGACCGCGGCCAAGAACGCGTTGAAGAGGACCGGCATGCCGGCCGGAGTCGAGCAGTGGCAGCTGCCGGTCGCGCTTCCGCTCGACAACCTTCTTGTGTTCACCAGCCGGATGAAGCGAGGGGCGGCCGTTCCCGAGCACGTGCACCGCGTGTGGGTGTTTAGGGTCATTATCACCGGCTCGCTGAAGTACGGTGGGCAGACTCTCAAGCCAGGCGACTGGATGCTCGTGCCGCCCGGCCAGTCGTACTCGATCAAGGCCGGATCGGGCGGATGCACCATCCTGTACGCCCACTGCATGGTGCCCGAGCCTCCGGCGCCCCCGGGCCCAGGACCGAGCCGCCTTCCTTCAGGCTGAGTGAGGCTGTAGCAGCTCCGCGATCGAACCTTCGAACGTGGCCAGCTGCTTGTGGACCTCGATCACCTCATCCGATGTGACGGGATCGGTGGGGTCGATGTCCGTCTGGTGCTCCGTCCACTCCGTGCCGCACTCGCACCTGTGGAACAGAAACCGGTCGGTCCGGGAGCGATAGGTGTAGATGGCGGCGTCCTTCCGACGCCTGCCGCAAGCGCACTTGCCCTTGTCTGACTCCAGCTTCGACCTTTGCAATGACGTGAACCTCGACCTATATAACGATCCTGCTGACGAATTCGTTGCATGGTACATCGCGGTCATTCGAATTGGAAGGTTCAAGAGACTGTAAACAAGCGACGACATTTCGTGCGCCCTGCACGTGAAGGAGTTCTTCACCTCCCCGCTTGCCGGGGAGGTCGGCGCAGCGCCGGGTGGGGGCGTGCGCTAGCCCTCATCCGCGGAGGAGTTCAGCTCCTTGAGCAAGCCCTGGAGGTCTCGCAGTCGCTCCGTCCGGCCGGCGTGCTCGAGCGTCTGGTACTGGGAGAGCACGTCCACGAAGCCCTCGCCGAGGTCGTAGCCGTGCCGGCGCAGAGCCTCACGTCCGCGGTCGCCGAGCCGGTCGACAACCTCCCGGACCTTGCTTTGGGGGCCGAACCGGTCAGGGACCCGGCGCAGGCGGCTCGACCTTCTTGAGGACCACTCGGTGGCCCTGCCAGCGCTCCGGGACGCCGACCGGCTCGTCGCCCAGGTAGCTCATTTCCAGGCACCAGACCCCGTCCACCTGGACCGGGGCCACACTCAGCTTCGATTTCGGGTTCCGGCGCTGCAGGGACTGGACAAGCGCCACGCCGTAGATGACGAGCGCGCCTGGCAGGTTGATGGTGTTGATGCGCCCGCCCTCGCTGGAGCCGTCGACGCCAGACGTGCGCGAGCCGAGGGAGCGGATCACCCCGGCTAGGTTATCGGCTTTCGGCGCTTCAGCGCCTCCAGGATGGCGTCAACCGTCGCCTCGTAGCCCAACCGCCCGGTGTCCAGGACCATGTCGTAGTGGGCCGGGTGGTTGCGATCGTGGCCATAGACCTGCCGGATGTACGAGGTCCAGTTCTCGTCGGTCTGCTTCAGGCGGCGCCTTGCCTCGTCCTCGGAGCCGATGTTGAAGCGGGCCATGATCGTTTTGACCCGGACTGCCTCCGCCGCCCGGAGGAAGACGTGAAGCGCGTCGGGGAAGCTCCTCAAGATGTAGGCCCCGCCGCGGCCGACGATGACCACGTTGCCGGTGCGGGCCGCCTCCTCGATCACGTGCTGCGTGATCTGGAGCACGGCCTTGCGGGTGTCGAAGGTCGGGGCGGCGTTGGGCGGGCTCCAGGCAGTCGCCTCGGGCGGGATCAGCGGCTCGCTGCTCGCCGATCCGAGCGCCACCAGCAGCCTGGCGAGCAAGGAGCCGGGGTGCTCGTCCTCTGCCTCGACCTCTTCTTTGGGGAGCTGGAGGCGGCGTGCCACCTCGTCGATGATTTTGGAATCGAGAAAATCGGCCTTGAGCTCGGTCGCCAGCATGTGGCCGACGGTCGCGCCGCCCGCCCCAAACTGCCGCCCGACAGTAATGACCGCCACGGGCCAATTGTCCGAGATAAGTCCTCCCCATTGATGGGGAGGTGGCCCGGAGTGCCGGAGGGGCTACTCCAGGTAGTCGCGGAGCTTCTTCGAGCGCGAGGGGTGGCGCAGCTTGCGCAGCGCCTTGGCCTCGATCTGGCGGATCCGCTCCCGGGTCACGCCGAACCGCTTGCCCACCTCTTCCAGCGTGCGCTGATGCCCGTCGATCAACCCGAAGCGCAGCTGCAGCACCCGCCGCTCGCGGGGCGTGAGCGTGTCGAGCACGTCCTCCACCTCCGAGTGGAGCATCGTGAGCGACGCGGCGTCGGATGGCGAGACCGCCTCGCGGTCTTCGACGAAGTCGCCCAGGTGTGAGTCTTCTTCCTCACCGATCGGCGTCTCCAGCGAGACCGGGTCCTGCGAGACCTTCACGATCTCGCGCACCTTCTCCGGCGTGATCCCCATCTCCTCGCCGATCTCATCGTCGGAAGGCTCGCGACCCAGTTCCTGCAGCAGCCGGCGCGACACGCGCACCAACTTGTTGATCGTCTCGACCATGTGCACGGGAATCCGGATCGTCCGCGCCTGGTCGGCGATGGCTCGCGTGATGGCCTGCCGGATCCACCACGTGGCGTAGGTCGAGAACTTGTAACCCTTGTGGTAGTCGAACTTCTCGACTGCCCGGATCAGGCCCATGTTGCCTTCCTGGATCAGGTCCAGGAACGACATGCCGCGCCCGATGTACTTCTTGGCGATCGAGACGACCAGGCGAAGGTTGGCTTCGGTCAGCCTCTGCTTGGCCTCATATGCCCGCTCGTATCGCTCCGTCAGCCGGTAGCGGGCGATCCGATAGGACTCGAGCGCCTCGGCCCGAACGCGCGGGCGCGCGCCGTTTGAGATACGCCGGCGCTCCGCGGAAGCCGCGTCGGTGAGGTTGGGCAGCTTGCCGAGATCCAGGAGGCCGAGCAGCTCCTGCGCGATGTGAGCTTGCTGGCCTTTGCGCTTCACGGTGGCCAGCCGCTCGATCACCTCGGGCAGCAGCTCGTCGACCGAGCGCTGGCGCCCGTCGACCTCTTCGATCACGTTGAGCGCCTTCATCGCGTCGTGGAGCGGCTTGGCCTCGATCGCCTGCGCAAGCTCGACCTCGTCGTTCGCGGTGAGAAGCGAAACCCGCCCGATCTCCTTCAGGTACATGCGGACCGGATCGTCGAGCGAGACCGAGTCCATCATCTCGATGTCGAGCAGCATCTCGTCATCGATCTGCTCGACCTCTTCGAAGTCCTTCTCGCCGTCGGTGACCTCGATCCCGATCTCTTTGAAGGCCGCGAAGATGCGGAAGATCTGGTCGGGCTCGGCGTCGATCTCCGGGAAGCCCTGGAGGATATCGTCCGGGGTCAGGTACCCCTGTTCTTTGCCCTTGATGATGAGCTGCTCGGCCACGCCCATCAGCTCGTCTTCAAACTTCGGCTCCGGCTTCTCGACCAGCTTCGGGGCTTTGACCGCCTTGGTCGTCGTTGTTTTGGGCGTCGCCGCCGCCTTCACTACACGCGCGATATCTAGCCTCTCCTTTCCATTTCCTGGATGGCGCGCCCGAGCTCCCTTGCTTCGGCTTCCAACCGCGCCACCATGTCCGAGTCCCGGCCCCTCTCAGCCTCGGATAGCTCGCGGATTATCCCACTGTGCCTACCCTTCATGTGGTCCAGGCGGATTCTCTCGGCCAGCTCAACAGCCACCTCGTCATCAACATTCGGCGGCGGAGCCGCCCACGCTCGTCGGATCAGGTCTTGCTCCTCCGGGGGATATCCGGCCAACTCGGCCTCGAGCCCGGAGGGGCCTCCGCGCTCGTAGCTCTCCAGCATACGGACGAAAATGGCGCGGTCGCTTTGATCCAGCTCCTGGGGAGTCAGCATCGGTCGCACACGCTCGAAGGCCACCGGCCTGACCGCGAGCAGCTGCACCAGGTAGCTGCCGGCGCTCAGTTTCTTCCCGGCGACCCTCCCGGCCAAACCGTTCGTCGGTCTTGGGATGGGCGCCGGCTCGGGGTCCCGAAGCAGGAGGTGCCGCGAGATCCCGGTGTGGCGCTCGGCGGCTTCGGCGTAACCGTCGCGCAAGCCCTCCGGAAATTGCCGGATCCAGTCCCGGAGCCTGCCCGCCACCAGCTCGACCTGGTTGGGGTTGCTCGGGTTCAGCCCGGCCGAGTCCTCGGCCATGCCCGCCTCGAAGCCGGATGCCGCCCGGGCGACCAGGTCCTCCCACCTCGTGGCGGCGTCGGGCCCGGCCGCGCGCAAGAACTCGTCCGGATCCTTGGCGTCGGGCAGGATGACGACTCGCGTGCGCATGCCGTGGGCCGCAGCCAGCGTGGCCGCCTTTCGCATCGCCGCGCGGCCGGCCCGGTCCGAGTCGAAGACGAGGAGAAGCTCGTCGGTGAAGCGTTTGAGCAGGCGGACCTGGTCGTCGGTCAACGCCGTGCCCGAGCTGGCCACGGCGTTGGTCACCCCGAAGTGGTGGCTGGTGATGACGTCGAACTGCCCTTCCATGAGCACGGCGTGGCCTCGGCGGGTGATCTCGTCGCGCGCCAGGTCCAGCGCGAAGATCACTCGTCCTTTTATGTAGGACGCGGTTTCCGGCGAGTTGATGTACTTCCGTTGTTCGTCCGCCCTCACGGTGCGGGCCGTGAACGCAAGGGCTTGGCCGCGCTCATCGCGGATGGGGATGACCAGGCGCTCGGCAAAGAAATCCGTCCCATCGCGGCGCATCAGGCCGGCTTCCTGGGCATCGGCCAGGGAGCGCTGCTTGGCCCTTAGATATTCAGCGAACCCGCGGCCCGCCGGCGCGTATCCGAGCTGGAATCGGCGAGCCGTCTCCTCCCCCACCCGGCGGGACTCGAGGAGCCGGCGGCCCGGCTCGCCCGTGGGTGTTTTCCAGAGCACGTACTCGTAGTACTGCGCCGCCAGCTTGAGCATGTCGAGGACGCGTTTGCGGAGGTCGGCGCGTTCTCTCTGGTCCGGGCTCAGCTTTTTGAGCTCGACGCCCGCGCGCTCCGCAAGCAGCTGCAGCGCGCCTCGCTTGTCGGTCTTCTCGATCAGCTCGACGAACGTGAAGACGTCGCCCGACCGCTCACAGCCGAAGCAGTACCAGGACTGCATCTGGGGGTTGACCTTGAAGCTCGGGCTGTCCTCCTGATGGAAAGGACACAGGCCCCAGAAGTCCTTGTTTCGCTTGGTGAGGCGCACGTGCTCCTGGACGACCTTGACCAGGTCGACCTTGGCCTTGACCTCGGCGAAGGCGTCATCGGACGACAGGGTGGGCACGGGCCCTATTGTGAGTCCTCCCATTCCATGGGGAGGTGTCTGGCGAAGCCAGACGGAGGGGCCCCGGGCGGCCGCGCTTGCCTTAAGGGAGCAGCGCCAGCGAGGCCGCCGTCAGCACTGTTCCGACGAGCAGGAATCCAATTGCGAGCAACGGCGCCAACCACTCGGACCACTGAAGGGGGCCATCCTCGTCCTCGCGAAAGACCAGGCCCGAGGCGCCGTACAGCAGAAATAGCGGTCCGAAGACCAGCCCGAACGGAATCCGGCGGATGAAGACCACGCCCAGGGCGAAAAGCCAGACGAGAGCCATCCCATACCAAACGAACCGCCCCAGTGACCTGCGGGTCAGCACATAAGAGAAGCGTCCAGCGCCGTCGGACTACCGGGCTCCAACCGCCACCTTCACCTCCCCGCTCGCCGGGGAGGTCGGCGGCGTAGCCGCCGGGTGGGGGCTTCCGATTGGCTCTACGCCGAGGTCGCCGATCCCGATCCGGTCGTAGGCCCATCGCAGAGGACGCGGCGCCCACCAGTTGGCGTCGCCAAGCAGCCTCATCACCGCCGGCACCACCAGCGACCGTACGATCGTCGCGTCGATTGCGACGGCAATGGCAAGCCCGATGCCGATGGCCTTGATGATCACGACCTCAGCCAGGCCGAAGGCCATGAAGACCGTGAACATGACCGCCGCGGCGCCCGTGATGAGCCGGCCGGTTTTCTCGAGGCCGCTGGCCACGGCCGCGGTGTTGTCGCCAAGGCGCACGTACTCCTCGTGCATGCGGCTGACGAGAAGGACCTCGTAGTCCATCGAAAGCCCGAACACGATCGAGAAGAGGATCACGGGGATGCTCGGATCGAGCGACTGCGGAGTGAAACCCAGAAGGTTGGCGAAATGGCCTTGCTGGAAGATGAACACCAGGGCTCCAAACGACGCACCGATGGATAGGAAGTTGAGCACCACAGCCTTCAGCGGCAGCACAACCGACCCGGTGAGCAGGAAGAGCAGCATGTAAGTCACGAGGACCACCGTGCCCACGGCCAGGGGCACCTGGTCGTAGATGAATTGGATCACGTCGACGTCGATCGCCGTCGCGCCGCCAACGAGCACGCTGCCGTCGGTGACGGCTCGGTCGGCGCGGATCGCCTTGACGATATCGCGCGCCGTGTTCGAGCTGATCTCGGCGTTGGTCGATGCCTGGATCAGCACCACGTGCTTGCCGACGGTGCTCGACATCAGCTGGCGCACGGGTTGAGGAAGGTTGTTCGGATCGCCGGTGTACAGCTGCGTGTACTCAGAGAGGCCGAGGTTGGGGTCCAGATCGTAGATCGAGCTCGTGTGCAGGACACCGGGGATGGATGCGATGCGGCGCTCGAGCGCGTACTGATCGGCGATGCGGCTGGCCGTCAGCGGTGAGCCGTCCGGGTAGTTGACCACGATGTTGAACGTGGTCTGGTCCTGGCCTTGGAAGTCGGCCACGAGCCGGTCGTAACCCTGCCGCGCCTCGATGTGCGTCGGCAGCATGTCGACGTTGCCGTTGGCGAGGCGGAGCTGGAGGAACGGGGTCGCGGCGATGACGAGGAACGCAACCGTCGGCACCAGCACCACGATCGGGCGCTTCATGACCCAGGTCGCCAGGGCACTCCAGAAACCACCCCCGCTGGTGCGGCCGCGCATGAACGGCAGACGCCAGCGGTTCACGCGCGGGCCGAGAACGGCGAGCAGCGCGGGAAGGAACGTGAGCGCGTAGAGCACCGCGACGGCGACGACGATCGCCCCGGCAGCGCCCATTGAAGCCATGAACGTGCCCTGAAAGAAGAGCATCGCCGACAGGCCGACCGCGACCGTCAGTCCCGAGAAGGTGATCGCCCGGCCCGCGGTCGCCATGGTGGTCGCGACGGCATCCTCGCGATTCTGGCCCCTGGCCAGCTCGTCACGGAAGCGGTTGACGATGAACAGCGAGTAGTCGATCGAGACGCCGAGTCCGATCAGGGTGACGATGTTGAGCGCGTACTGCGAGACGTCGGTGAAGCGGTTGAGGAAGAAGGTGCCGCCGATGCCGCCGACGATGGTGAGAATGCCGACGCCGAGCGGCAGGCCGGCCGCGACGATCGTCGCGAAGATGAGGACCAGGAGGATGAGCGTGACGGGAAGGGTCACGGTCTCCGCGCGCTGCAGGTCGGACTCGAGGGTCTTGTTGAAGGCCTGGTTGATGGCGACAAAGCCGGTGCCGGTCACGGCCAGCGTGCTGGAGTGGACCTTTCCGCGCATGTCGTCGTAGTCCTTCCATGCTTGCTGCCCGCTCGAAGTCAGCTCTACGCTGACCAGGGCTTCGTGCCCGTCCTTCGAGGTGAAGGCCTGCGCCACCGTCGTGTTTGGCGCGTTGTAGGGGGAGACCAGTTTCGAGATGCGCGGGTCGCCCTGAATTGGCGCCAACGCGTCGGCGACCGCAGCCTGGTATTGCGGATCGGTCACGGTGAGGGAGTCACTGCGGAAGATCAGGTCGAAGTTCGAGGTCACCTTCGCGACGCCCAGCTCGGAGGTGATGAGGTTGCCTGCACGCGCGGACTGAAGGTTGCTCGTGAGCGGGCCACCGCTGGTCAGGGTGCCGCCCATCATGAGCAGGACGACGGAGGTGGCGAGCAGCACGCCGGATCCGATCAGCGTGGCCCAACGATTTCGGTAGACGAAGCGACCCCAACCTGCGAACACTTGCCTTTCCTCCTGTTGCTCTAAGCGCCCTGCGCGGGCGAGAAAACCGCAGATAGTGACATCGCCGCGAGAGCGTCGACCGCCTCGTCGGTGTTGAACTCGGGGTCGACCAGGCTCTGGATCATGATCCCGAGGATCGCCGCCCACACCACGCCGGCGATGCCGCGCGCGGGGGTCGGATCCAGCTCCCGCTCCGCGAGCACCTGGCGCGCGATGTCCTCGACGTGTGCTCGCTGGTCGCGGATGAAGTCGAGCACGCCGGGGCCGATCACCGGGTCGGTGAGGCTGACCCCGATCAGCTGGATGAGGAGGGAGTTGGTGTCGCGGCTGGTCCGGAGCATCGTCTTGGTCTCTTCAAAGGCCGCGAGCGCGCCCGCTTCTCCTTCCACGCCAAGCTCAACCTTCTTGCACACGAACGCGAGCACCGCCAGCACGAGCTGCTGCTTCGACTTGAAGTAGTAGTGGATCAGGCCCTGGGCGACGCCGGCCTCTTCGGCGATGTCCTTGGTCGAGGTGTTCTCGTAGCCCTGCCGGGAGAGGACGGAGAAGGCCGCCTGGAGGATCTTTTCGTGGGTGTCGAGGGTCATCGCAGTTCCTTGGTTGAATGATCAGTCAAATTTGCTTGGTCATTCAATCAAATCGCGCCCGACTTGTCAAGGGGGCCAGTGGGAACTAAAGCTAGGGGAAAATAATTTCGTGAGCCGTGCCGTCGAAGAGCTGAATCGCCGAATGCTGCGTGCGCGCGATGCGATCGATCGCTCCTACGCGCAGCCTCTCGACATCCCGGCGCTGGCCAGCGTGGCCAGCGTCTCCGAAGCCCATTTCATACGCACATTTCGGTCGACCTTTGCGGAGACGCCGCACCGGTACCTTCAGCGACGGCGGGTGGAGCGGGCGATGTTCCTTCTCAGCGAGACCGAGCGCAACATTACCGACATCTGTCTCGACGTCGGGTTCACTAGCCTGGGCACCTTTAGCCGCATGTTCCGGGACATCGTGGGCGTGAATCCCACCGACTATCGGGCGCGTGGTGACGTGATGATGGCGCCCACCTGTTACACGATGGCATGGATGAGACCAAGCCAAGACCGAGCACTTTTGGAGAAGCGGTCCGCCCAGAACGGCCAATAGCATCGATCTCAACGTCAAACCATCAGGAGGAGATAACCGATGCTGAACTCGATCAACATCTCGCACGTTTTCGTCAACGACCACCAACAGGCGCTCGACTTCTACGTCGGCAAGCTTGGGCTCGAAGTCGCCCAGGACGTACCCCTTGGCTTCATGCGCTGGCTCACCGTCCGGGTGCCCGGCGACATCACGCACGAGATCCTGCTCGAGATGCCGGGTCCGCCCGCGATGGACGAGAAGACCGCGGGCCAGGTTCGCGAGCTCGTGAGCAAAGGCGCCTCAGGCTTCGCTGCCGGATTCACGACCTCCGACGTGAAGAAGACCTACGAGACGCTGAAGGCCAGGGGCGTCGACATCACCCAGGAGCCGAACGAGCACGAATACGGCACCGACTTCGGTCTGCGCGATCCGTTTGGCAACCACATCCGAATCGTCCAGCTTGCCCCAACAGCGGTCCAGGCCGGCCCCAAGGAGAAAGGGCGATGATCCGCGAGCTAAGGTCTCCGATCGCAGACACCGGATCGTCGGCAAAGTCGGCCAGGCTGCTTGCATCATGGACAAGCAGATGAGGTTCAGATCCAAGGTGCTGCTCGCCGGCAAGACCGCGACCGGGGTCGAGGTGCCTGCCAAGGTGGTGGACGGTCTCGGCTCCACCAAGCGGCCGCTCGTTCGGGTCACGATCAACGGCTACACGTATCGCAGCGCCATCGCGCCGATGGGCGGGACCTTCATGCTCGGCATCAGCGAGGAGGTGCGCAACCACGCCCACGTCGCCGCCGGGGACACGGTTGAAGTCGATGTCGAGCTCGATACGCAACCGCGCGACGTCGAGGTCCCGCCGGAGCTGGCGAAGGCGCTTGCCAAAGATCCAAAAGCGAAGAAGTACTTCGAAAGCCTCTCGTACAGCGGAAAGTACCGTCTGGTCGCACCCATCGCGAATGGCAAGACCGCCGAGACCCGCGAGCGAAACCTCGCCAAGGCGATGCAGGAGCTGAAAGCCAAGTCCTAGTTGCGTTTGCTCCTCCCCCATTCATGGGGAGGTGGCGGCGAAGCCGCCGGAGGGGCTCGCGGCCCGAATCAGTTGTTGCAACGACTCCTCAGGTCCGCGCCGCAGCTCGCGGCCGAGGAGTAGTCCTACCAGCCGACCCCGCCACCCGGGCGGGAGGTGGAAGTCTCAATTGAACCGGACCAGGGTGCCGCCGTCTTTGGTCTCGCTCAGGGTCACACGCTCGTGGTTCTCGACGCCGAAAGGCAGAAAGACCACCAGGTCGATCCAGCGGCGCTGCGGGTCCATATCGCGCACATCCATGCGCACAGGCCACTGCATGGCCAGCGATGGCGCCCGCAGGTTGATGACCTGGCCGGGCCGGATCGGTCCCGGCGGTTCGCCGGAAACGAAGCGAGCGCCCAGCCACTCCCCAAATCGCTCGGGAGTGGTCAGGACGTTCCAGATCCTCTCGGGTGAGGCCGACGTGAGCGCGGCCGGGCAGACGTTGACGATCACGCCGCTGCGTCGCCTATGGCCGGATGTTCTGGTTGAGCCGGAAAAAGTTGTCGGGGTCGTACTTCCGCTTCAACCCAACCAGCCGCTCGTACTTCGCCTGGCCATA
>WNGJ01002017.1_pt1 | contig 20341 bp, 23 predicted proteins | sample 5400611 | NCBI WGS metagenome assembly WNGJ01 (sample SAMN13153375, study PRJNA577476) | soil metagenome | isolation source: 40 cm soil or saprolite under Garry oak tree replicate 1 | place: USA:California | collected 2016-06-15
TCGAACTCATCAAGAACAACGACTGGCGGCTGGGCACAGGATTCCTAGGGACACCCTATCTCTTGGAGGTGTTGGCCGACACTGGCTATAGCGACGTCGCATATCGGCTGTTGTTGAACCGCGAATATCCATCTTGGGGATATGTTATTGACCGCGGTGGAACGACAACATGGGAGCGCTGGAATGGTGATCAAATGCGCAGCGACCCGAGTATGAATTCCTATAACCACTACGCATATGGCGCGGTTGGAGAATGGCTGTACCGGTATGCTGCGGGGGTTGATACAGTTTCCAGCGATCCCGGGTTCCACACCATTTACCTTCACCCGAACTTTGACGCTCGGCTGGGAAGCCTCACCCTTGATTATGAGTCTCCCTACGGCACGATTCATTCAGAATGGACCGTCGTTGGAAACCAGGCAACCTGGAAGGTGACGGTTCCGCCAAACGCGACGGGACTTCTATCGCCGCGTGCGACCAACACGGCATCCATAAGTTTCAAAGGGGCGCCGGTCGAAAGGTCTGAACTTCATAGCGATTCCTTTGGCCGCTTTGAGTTGCCGGCGGGTTCCTATACCTTTATCGTGACACTTAGGAAGCCAGCGTCTGCGAGCGGCGGTCGATACGATTGAGTGGTTTCGATAGGCGCCGGCCTGCTCGCGGCGCGCTGCCGCAACATCGCGGCTATTTCTTAAAGAACGCAAGAGGCGATTAAGCAACTCAATCGAAAGACTCTTTCATACGGGGGAATCGGTGGGTTCAGGACATGACAGGCTCGGACCACCCAAAGTAGTCAACATAGAGGATCTCCGGCATCTCGCCCGCCGCCGGCTGCCGAAACCGGTATTTGATTACCTGGATGGTGGCGCAGAAGACGAAATCACCTTGCGCGGAAACACTCGAGCGTTTCAGGACATCAGCTTCCGTCCGCGCGGAGCGATCGCTATAAAGAAATGTGACTTGGCGGTGCGCGTACTCGGCCAGGAGCTTTCGTTTCCCGCAATTCTGGCTCCGGTTGGCTACAGCCGACTGCTGCATCCTGGTGGCGAAGTCGTAGCGGCCAAAGCGGCGGGAGAGGCCGGTACCGGCTACATCCTCTCGACGATCTCCGGACATAAACTCGAAGCTGTCAAAGCCGCCACGAAAGGTCCTGCGTGGTACCAATTGTATCTGCTGGGCGGCCGGGAAGCCGCCGAAGCGGGGATTGACCGCGCCCGGATCTCCGGCTATTCGGCCTTGGTCATTACTGTGGACACGGCAGTGGCCGGAATGAGAGAGCGTGATCCCCGCAACGGCATGAAGGAGCTTCTCGGTGAGTCTTTCCTGGCGAAGCTACCGTACTTGCCGGAGATATTGGCACATCCTCGATGGCTGGTTGCTTTCCTTGCCGATGGCGGAGTGCCAAGACTGGAGAACATCGTTGTTCCCGGGCAAGGACCGATGAAGCTCGTCGACGTTGCCACGGCTCTGGTCGACGCCGCGGTGACTTGGGACGATTTGAAATGGATCCGCAGGGTTTGGCCGGGGCCCATCGTCGTGAAAGGTATACTCACGGCGGAAGACGCAGAGCGTGCGGTCGAAGAAGGCGCCGCCGCTGTTGTTGTCTCGAATCACGGCGGAAGGCAGCTCGATTCCGTCCCCGCCACAATCCGGGCCCTTCCGGAAGTCGTCTCGGCGGTCAATAGTCGAACGGAAGTCCTCATGGATGGAGGAATCCGTCGAGGAAGCGATGTGGTGAAGGCTATTTGCCTCGGCGCACGCGCCGTGCTCGTAGGACGTGGCTATGCGTACGGATTGGCTGCTGCAGGATATCCTGGTGTCGTGCTTGCCCTGGAAATCTTGCGAAGCGACGTCGAAAGGACCCTTCGACTTCTAGGTTGCCCCTCCGTCTCCGCCTTGGGCCCGTCCTTCGTTGAGAAGTCACTGGGCAGGTGATCGGCTATCGGCACTACGCGGCGTACATGAACCGTTGCAAAGTTGTCTATGGGTGTCTTCGCTCCGGAGCGTGATTGGCAGCATCACCGGCCCCTCCATGGATCCCTTTGCCTACAAATTCACCAAAGAGATCGTGAACCATGAAGTTGAAACTACCTCCGGGAACTTTCGACGCCTACTTGTCCGACTACGATGGGACAATCGCAGATTCGATGCCGCCGCCCTACCTTGCCTGGAGAACCGCTCCCGCAGAATGGAAGGGCATGACATCCGGCCTAAGAAGTGCAAAAGTCGAGCCACAAGCTGGATCAGGACACAATCGGAGCACGCCGCGTGCTCCTTGGAATGGAAGTCCATGCGCTGTTCAGCGTTGCGAAGACAGGTTCTCAAAGAGAAAGAGACCGGATTTGCCGGCGACGACAATATCCTGGTTGCCGTCGCCGTCAATATCCGCTACCGCGATTTGCATTCCCGCACCTGTGCGCGTGCTGTAGTCCAACACATGCCTTTTCCACTGGATGGCGCCGTCCACCGTGATTCTTTCGTACCAATAGACTCCGAGCGGCTCGTTAGCGCCTGGATCATGGTCGTGCGCGTAGTAGCGTTTGCCTGTAATCAGTTCGAGCCGGCCATCGCCATTCAAATCGGCCAGAGTCACCGCATGGGCCTGCGACCAGCTATCGTCAATCAGGTGCTTCGTCCACACGCGGTTGCCTCGCGCATCCTTTTTTTGCTCATACCAGAAGATGCCGTAATCATGAGCCAAGCTGGTGATGAGATCGGGCAACCCGTCGCCATTCACATCCTCTGTGTAGATGTATCCTGTAGCACCCAGCTCAAACTCCGGATGAAAAATCCACTCGCCGTTTCGAGGATCGCGCGGCGCCTCAAACCAGCCTTGCGGCGTGATGATGTCCGTACGACCGTCGCCGTTGACATCTCCCGCTCCGATGCCGTGCCCGTAACTCCTCGGGCTGATTTCATGTCGCACCCAAGGGTCCTGAGCGCCACGTCCTGCGAGCTCATACCACGTTAAGGGGAAGTCGCGACGGCCGAACTGAGGCAGAAGCTGAAGGGGCCGACCGGTATTCAGGATATCCACCAAAAAGACGAACTCCACCGGCGAGCCCGACTCGATCAAGTGCTCGCGCCAAGGCTGTCCCGAAGTGCGAGGATTCTCCCACCAGGTCAGAGGCTTCGACCAATAGGAACAACTGACGACATCTGGATAGCCGTCCCCGTTAACGTCAATGGCCAGATCGCTCAGGTCTTCCAGATAATCGAACGTATAGGGCAAGTCGCGGAATTTGTGCTTGATGAACCGTGGGCCGGCCCCAGGGTCGGGCGGCCCTTGTTCGTACCAATTTTCGCCGGAGATGACATCGAGCCTTCCGTCTCCATTCATGTCAACGACGGCGACTGTTTCGCTGATTCCCAGATCGAGCGTATGTTTGCGAAAAAGGATGGCGTCGTCTCCTGCAGCTGCTCTGGCAATATTGATGTAGTGGTTTGCTGTCTCACGGGTCGAGGCCGTCGCTCCGCTCTTTCCCGTGCTCTTGGCTTGCGCGCCGGCAAACACGGTTGCAGGAACGCCTGCGGTCACAGATTTCAGGAACTGTCTTCGTCCGCGTTTTCTGGTCTCGTCCAACGTTAGTGCACGCCGCCCTGGCGCCGGGTCTGATGGGCAGGGACATCCATCTCCTGGCTTAGCGCCTTGATGAATCGAAGCCCTTCGCTTGCAAGCTGGTCGCCTGAAGGAGCCAAGTCGCGCCAGATGGCGGCTGCGGCCGCAAGCTCCGGCTCGGGCCGAGCAAAGGATTCAATGGTGATCCATCCATCGTATCCGATCTGTCTTAATGCCCTGAAAATGCCTTTCCATTCATTGTGCCCTGTGCCGGGAATGCCTCGATCATTTTCGGAGATGTGCACATGTCCAAGTTGTTTGGCCACGGCGCGAAGAGAATCTGCCGGGTGCTTTTCTTCGATGTTGGCATGGAACGTGTCGAAGTGAATCCGCACATTCGACTCACCCACATCACGGATCAATTGGGCCGCATCGCTCAAAGTGTTGAGGAAATAGGTCTCGAAGCGATTGAGGGGCTCAAGACAAAGTGTAACGCCGAGCGTACGGGCATGTTGCGCAGCGAATTGCAGGCCTTCTACAGCCCATTTCCATTCGTCTTCCATTCTGCGCCGTCCGGTCATCACTCCCAAGCCGGCATAGAGTGGGCCGCAAATGAGGCGGCCTCCCAGTTCCGCGGTCCGTTCCACGCATCGGTTCAAAAACTCGACTCCTTTTGCGCGTACCCGTGGATCACCGGACACCAGGTTGGCTTCTCGCGGCAAGACGCTGCACGTCGTGCGCTCGAGGCCCATTCCATCGAGGATTCGTCTGATCGCTGGAACGTTTGCAGGCTCATTCGGCGACAGAAAAAGCTCAACGCCGTCGAACCCCCACGCCCGGATACGAGAAAAAAGCGGCGAATCCTGTTCGCTTACCTGCGTGGTCCACACCATCGTGTTCACGCCGTATTTCATGTCCCTGAATCCTCTGTTACCCTAATGCAATTTGTTCCTCTACTTGTTGCAAAAATGCTGCGACGATCGGGCGTGCAGTTGGTCTCCCGTCTTTTTCCCGGGCTCCTCGGGTTGTTCCGCCGGGACCTGAGCACAGCCCGGAAAGGCAGTAAGATAGGCGTTTCCCTGATACTGCAAATCCTGGTGAATGCCGATGCTCGACGTATAGTAACCATTCACGGTCATGTGCTTGAGGGCCCGGAAGAAGCGCTCGAGATCGCTTGTCGGATGACCTTCGTTGGCTGCTGATTTGGCCAGTGCCTCTGCCAACGATGATTTTGCGGACTCCTCTTGTATCAGTTTCAGGGCTTCGCGCCACTGTTTTTGGACGGCTGCGCTGCTAGTCGAAACCATCAAATCAGCGAAGAGGCTCACATGCGCGGCGTGGGCACCGGGCGAGTGGTCATCAGCGGGAATGACCATTTCCATTAGCTGGTCGAGCAAGTGGTTTTCTTCCGGAGTGAAGAATCGCAGATTGTAGTTGCCGGCCGAGCAGGCCGTGCCCGCATCGGAATGGCAGAGACCATATGTCAGTGTGTCGAGGTTCGGCGACACAGCGCTCAGAGCCACGATTTTAATCGCTGTTCTTCGTTTCATACGACCTCAACTCTCCCTTGGTGCACTGCGGCTTGGAATTCCGAGCTAGGGCAGCTCGACTTGGCTGCCATCGCAAGATTTAAAGCTCGCCACGCCGCTTCTGCTCCTTGATATAGTCCGCCGCCCGCAGAGAAAGCGCCATGATGGTGAGCGTGGGGTTCTTCTCGCTGGAAGTCGTGAAACAGCTTCCATCGGTTACGAAGAGATTTTTCACCTCTCGCGCCTGGCAAAAGCTATTCAGGACAGAAGTCTTGGGATTCTTGCCCATTCGGATTGTCCCCACTTCGTGGCTGGCAAATCCTCCGAGAGCTTCATCGAAGTCCGGAAAGACTTGCCCTTTCAAATTCGCGCAGATCTCCATCAGGCTCCGATTCTTGTCGTGCCACAGGGCAAAATCGTTTTCGCTAAATCGGAAATGGACCACAGGAATGGGGATGCCATACTCATCCACCTGATGCGGGTCTACGCTGACGTGGTTTTCCGGCCTGGCTTCCACTTTCCCAAATGCGCCAAGCATCAAGTAACCTGGCTGCATTGTGCGCACGCGCTCTTTATACGCCGCACCGTAGCCGCTGAGACTCAAGGCGTGATGAGGAAACATGTAGCTTGAAAAGTTGACCTGAAATCCCCAGCCGCCTGCGTAGTCCTTTTTCCCGCCGAGATGATTGTACCGCGGGATGTAAACGTGGTCCGTGGCACCATCTTGGTTGAACGGAGGAGCGCCCTCAAGATCCTTCAGATAAATGTTGGCGCCTCCTCCCAGATGCCCGTGAAGGTAGCGCCCGACGACACCATTGGAGTTAGCGAGCCCGTTCGGATGCTTCGATGAGCGCGAATTCAAAAGCAGCCTGGCGGATTCCACTGTCGCGCAGCAAACGACCACAACCTTTGCTTTTACTTCTTGCTCCTGCTTGGTTTGTGTGTCCACGAAGGACACTCCACGCGCTAACCCCTCTTGGTCCACCAGGATTTTCCGAGCCAGGGCGTTTTGGCGCAGCGTGAAGGTGCCCGTCCTCTGCGCCTTCGGCAACATGGCAACCGCGCTGTTGAACAGCGCGCCGACATCACACCCGCTCATGCAGTGCCCGCAGTAGTGACACGGGGGGCGGCCGTCATAAACCTTAGTAAGGACTGCTTTGCGCACAGAGATAAGCGGAATTCCCATGGCCTTCGTTGCCCGGTCGAGGATTTGTTCGCTGCAGCGCCACGGAAGCGGAGGCAGATAGTGTTTTCCTGCGGGCACGATATCGAGCCCGTCGTCCTGGCCGCAGACGCCGATCATCTGCTCAATGCGTTCATAGTAGGGCTCCAGTTCGTCGTAGGTCAGAGGCCAGTCTTCTTCGATGCCGTTCATCGACCATTCTTTGAAGTCTCGCGCCGCGTAGCGGAGCACGACGGCGTTCCAGTGAACGGTCCGGCCACCCACTACACGTATCCGATCCACACTTACGGAATCGCAGTCCTGGTAGCGAATGGAACTGGACACATCTCCCTGGTAGAAAGGTGTTTGTTTCTCACCGCGCAAGCCCCGGTAAGGGAGTTCGTAAGGCCACTTGTGGGAGAGGAACTTGGTGAGCGGAACTTCTCTTCCTGCCTCGAGCAGGATGACCTTCGCGCCGCCCTCACACAATTCTTTGGCCATGACGCCGCCAGCGGCTCCCGAGCCAATGATGCAAACATCGTAAGTGGGTGTCTGGCTCACGCGACTCCCTCCTTGGTCTATGAAGGCATCGTCGGTAGGCCTTGGATCGCGTGCCGGCGCCGCCCGTTGTGACGGTTAGAACAGGCGGCGAAGCACAGAACTTCGAACTCTGCGATGCGCTCGGTCAGCCGGACTACCCAGCTGACCAAAACTCCCGCTCCAAAGCCCGAGTTGACGCGTTGAAATGCACATGGCGAAAAACAGTTAAAGAAATCGCTCGGGAGTGGAACTATGCTGCGTACGGTAGCTCAAAACTCCAGGCGGACCATATATCGAAATGGAGAGGTCCCGGCGCGAAGATACCCCGACCCTCAGGAGCCAAAGGACGTGCGGGCAAATGGGTTCGTGGTGAACCACGCTTCCGTGGCCTTAAACAGCAAGGTCCGCAAAATAATGCGAGTGGCATTGCCCAGCCCCCTGAGGCTCAGGCACATCTTCCCACGCGAGCCTCCGAAATCTCGGCTGTCACGCTGCTACCGTAGTGGACGCGAAAATGGTTGTCAATGAAAAGTTGCGTTATTAAGTGAAATTACGGACTGACGCGCAAGAGTGTCGGGCGTAATTGTCGAGCTGCTCCTCGCTCCGCCGTTCCCATCACGAAGCTGGGAGATTGACGCTGATCGGCGCGGGCACCGCTTGTCCCTGCCGCAGGCGCTGGAAACGTTTGAGCTGGTTCAGCGTGCGATCAAATTCCATTCAGTCTCGTCTCGTAATCGGCCAAGCCGCGAGCCAACTGCTTCGGCAGCAGTCTTGCCAGGGAACTGCCCCGACATGCCCATCATTTAGGACCAGGGCACCACGTTCAAAAGCCACAGGTGGTCCACTTCTGCGCGCGGTCTCTTCCCCCGCATTAAGCCTCATACTCTCGCGTCCGCCCTGCCCCAGGCGTTCATGCGCCGCAGCACTTCTTATATTTCTTGCCGCTGCCGCAAGGACACGGTTCGTTCCGGCCGATCTTTGACGTTGCCCTCCTGATCTGGGAGGGCAATATGCGCCTAGATTGAGTTTGGAGTCTGCTGCCGCGTGGGCTGTTTTTTCGCTCGGTCCTCATGGAAGCATGCCCACCATTCCATCTCGGACACGGTGTCCTCGACAAGGCGTAGATGCGGATTGTCCGCAAGCCTGGCGAGAATGCGTTCCTTGCCTATCGATAAGTCGCGCTGGACATTGTCGAAACCAATGTAGCCTGGGTCAACCAGTCCCTCCTCATAGGCACGCTCAATATCATCGAGCAGTCTGCGGGGTAAAGCTCGGAGCTATACGAGACCAGCGTGTCCCACACGTGGGACCACTGCCGCACCAACTTGCCGCGAAAGAGGCCGCCAAAATAGCTCACGATCTCATCCCGGCTCTCTTGTCCGGCGGCCCCAACGTCACCAGACTGCTGAAGGCGGCACCCCTGACCCATTCGTCGGTGGCATGGTTCTCGATTAAGGACTGAATGCCGGCCAGCTCGCCGCCACACACTGACGCCAAAACTGCGCCAAGATCTTCGGTGATGAAGTCGCCGCAGAGCGAATCCAGCAGGTCACCAGGAAGCGACGCAAAGCGGACCACAAGCGGGTAAGCGCGGGTTTCACAGAACTGCGCCAACAGAAACATGGCATATAGATGGGCCATGTAGTCGCCCTCACCCTCGAGTTGCGCTGCCCGGTTCGCTGTATCCTCCAGGGTGCGCAGAAGCTCTGGTGTGACCTCTTCCCGGCGCTCCACGGCTGCCTCGACTGCTGCGCGTGCAAACTTTCCCGTATACCGTTCAAATTGATGAAGGATTTCGGCTGTCTCCATTGGGTTTTGCTCCGACCGCGATTCTCCTCCCTTTTCCTACAGCCATAACACCCCGCCGTACGCCAAAATATCTTCGATCGAAATATCTTCCATCGATGGCGACGAAACCCACGTGGACATTCAAGCCCGGCTTCATTCCCGGACAGTCAACGACGAACGCTGGGAGGTTGGCCTGGCTCGTCTTGCCCCGCGTTAAGCTTCCAGAGGATTTAGGATGCGCAGTCCGGGAAAGCGTGTGAAGTCCCGATCCGTGGTCGCCAGTATTGCACCGTGCTCAATCGCGAGTGTAGCCAGATGCGCGTCTGAGATGAGAGAGCTTTGGGCTTGTCCCTATACGGCGAGGCCACGGAAGATTTCCCAGTGCCGCTCAGTCGGGTTCACCACTACGACGTTGGCCCTACTGAGCCACTCTGAAACGATCTCCAAGGCATCGGCCACCGAAAACGGCTGCCGTAGCGCGCGCGGGTTCGTGCCGATGCGGAGGAAAGCAAGAATAGTCATCCAGGCGAAAGCCGATGGCTCGGGCTCAGACAGGGTAGATTCCAGCCCCTTCCGCGCGGGCTCATGTTGAGGCGAGGAAGAATCGTACGCATACAGGAGGAGGTTCGCATCGACGAGTGTCACCGGTGGAAGGTCCCCTCGGTCCTTTCCAGCAGCTCCTCGATGTTGTCGTAGGTCAGCCCTGGTTGGAGGCCCAGGCGCTTTGCCTTCACCCTAAACGAGCGCTGTTGTGCGCGCTCGCATATTAAGACCCAGGCGCAATAAACTGTTTACCACCTGCTTGAACGTCAAACCGGTTCTGCGAGCCTCAGCTCGGAGCTTAGCCGCGACATCCTCATCTAGAGTGAGCGTCGTTCGCACATCTTGATGCTAGATATTTGCAATCACGATGTCAACATTGTCCTCGACGCTTGAACACTGTCACCTTTACCTCCGTTCTACAACGGCCGCGTAAGTAAAAGAGAAAAAATCGCTTATGAACGATGAATGATAACATGCACCCCGAGACTTGTCTTGGTGTGGCCGATGGCAAAAAGCCATGCCCAGGTTGCCGATTTCGAGGCGCTAAAATTCTTGCTCTGTTAAAGTCCCACAGCGTTGGCAGGAACGAGCGCGCCCACGGCGTCAATGCTGTTGTCAGCGAGTATCGAGGCCTGCGGCTTTTGCCAGTTTCCTCTGGCGGTCATCAAAGGTCCAAAATCGCTTTGTTTTGAGTTCGAGAGCGCAGGCAACGTGGAAGCTGTCGAGCGTGCGGATGCCGAGTTTGGGCCCGTACCGACGGCCGAGATCGGCACATGCCTCTAAGGCAGTTTCGGGAACCGAGATGGTTTGCCAGATTCGGGCAGCGCGGTCATCATCGAAGTCGCGATGGAGCCGGTCTGCTTCAGCAATGGTCATCTGCCGACGAAACACTTGCTGTGCAATCGCATGCGTCCATTCCGCTATGTGAAGCGCGGTAATTGGCGGGCGCTCGCCGCCGCGCAACATGTGGTCGGCTCTGGTCGAGTGAGTGTCTTTTACATAAAGCGAGACGAAAAAGCTGGTATCGGCGTAAATCGTCAATAGCGTCCCCGCTCTTCGATCACAAGATCGGCGCCAGGTAAAACGCGGTCACCAAAAATATTTTCCCGGCGCGCAGCGAAATCCGGCAGTTCCCCGGTTGCCTCCTGCTGTGTCGCGGGGACGATACGGGCGATCACCTTGTCCCGCTCTCGAAGTTCCACGGTCTTCCCAGCGCGCAGCCAAGCCTTGAGCTTGCGAGTGTTGCGAAGTTGACGTATGTTTACGTTCGGCATAGTGAAATTGTGACACATCGCGTGTCACATCGTCTAGTGGCATCGCCCCACTTGCCCCACTCCTCTTCAGGCTTGATCACCCGAGCCACCACGATAGATTGAGGGTTGCAATGGAAGGGGCGGTAAATGTGGAACGTGCCAAAGCTCGTGCAAAAGTGCTCGCGGCATCCTCACAAGAGCGAATAGGTCATCACCAATTTGACGGGCGGGAAGATTTCGATCAAATCACAGCCCAAGCGGATCATGTTTCAGATCGGCTATGACGAAAAGGAACTGACTGCGAGGGCCGAACTGTTTCGGCGCTGCGGCCATGAAGTCATATCGGTCGTTGACAACGAAGTTGCGTCCGGCAATCTTCGGTTGCCGCGCGCCGATTACAATGTCGTGATGAATGATTCTGGAGAGTTGTTGTCCCTTCTCGCAGCCGCCACAAGCTGAGTCCGCGCTACCAGACAACCAGTTCCGTTCCGTAATTGACTAAACAACTTCGTGGATCGCGAGCAAGCAATTTCCCCGAGCCGGAATTCGCGGGAGTTTTGCTGGTGACGAGCGGACTTGCCAATAGCTGGCCCTAGAGCACGGATTTGGCGTTTTTGCCTACTGCTACCAACATAATCACGCTCTTGCCGTGAGCGTGAGGAGAAAAGAACCGAATCACGTCATCATCGTAAAACGTTAAACCCGTGGCGCTCAAGCGTTGCGCGTAAGCGCCAAGATACACCTTGCCGCTCAAGATGCCAGCTTCGAGCTGCACGGCGCGGTAGCCGCGATTGCCGAAGCGCCCCAAAATGATTTGTAAGTCTGCAAGGAAGAAGATGTCCGCGGCGGCTTCGGCGGGCAAGTCCTGGTCCAGACCCAGATGACCAGCCTGAGTGCGAAAGTTTCCTGCTTTCAGGCGTTCGAGCATATGCCGGTCACGGTGGAATACGTAGGCTCCGGGATCGAGACCTTCCACAGCGTTCACAATTAAGTAGACCTCGTTCAGCTGAGTCCCTTCGGGATGCAGGAAGTCCGCCGGAATACCTCGCGTAGCTCGATCCAACATGGTCGAGAGCTGAAGCAGCCCGATCGGTACTTCGGCAAACTTGCGTGCGGAGCCCCGCCGAAGGATGACCCGTTCGATCGGATCACGAGGCATTTCGGCATCCGAATAAGGGTGGAGCTGAACGGTCGGTCCCGTTTGCGCCGGTAGTTTTGCGAACGGAGCATTACCACGCCAAGTCCCAACCTCCTCAGCCGATCGGAGCGAGGAGGCAGCGTGAATTTCGCGCATGGCTGGATAGACAATCTCGTTTCGAGAGAGCGGAACGGTTTCTAAATGGAGAACGGAGAGCTTGGAAAGAAGTTGCTGCGGCAATGCTGCGACATGGCCGAGGGCTACGAGAGAATAGGCGACCTCACGCTCGGGATCGACATCAAGCAATCGGTTCACCTCTGCGTCCAGGAATCCGCAGATCACCTTGGCAGGCATTCCCAGAGCCGTGGCGACCGCCAGCAAATTGGCTAGAAGGGTGCCATTATCCCAGCCAAAATGGCGATAAGTACGAGCCTGATACTTCCACGCATTGCGCCAGTAGGTGCACGTACAAATGATGGTAAGCGGGGCATGGACAATTGCTGTTTCACCACCAGTGGCTTCACTCAGCACACTGCGATAGTCTCCCGCCCTCAGTCTGCGTAGGGCAAACTCGGCGGGCGCAAAGTGGTACACACCTGCCTCCAAATCGACAAGGTTTGCACAAACAACGTAAACCTCGACTTCGTAGAGTGCTCCGGTGCAGGCTGCTGCGCGAAAATAAATATCGCCGCCTGGATGATGTCGATGTCGAGTGATTCCTGCTGTTAGATACAGCAATTGGGCCAGCGCCTCCAAGTCGGGTACGGCACTGGCCACCGGGTGGATGCTCTCCGCGATCGCGGAGAGGGCAGCGACGCCAGTTTGGCGTACCTCGCGGGGCAACGGCAACGGCTCGAGAGTGGTGTAAGCCTTGAATGGCAAGGGTTGATTGTCCCAATCCAAGAAATGCAGATTGTTATGGACGCTGGCGTAGGAATGCTTCGAAGTTTTGTGGTACCTCCAAGCGACTTCAGCATTGCTGTTGACGGTCATTGGTGAGAAGGCCACCCTGTCACGAGCATGTTACCGGGAAAGCGCCGTAAAGCCCCAGACTTTAGGCACGGGGGAGGGCGCTTGTTGGTGAAAGTGGACGCACGGGGAACATCGCAACGGTGCCCCTGCGGAAACCCTGTGCCTAAATCTGGCACAGGAAGCATAGGTGTTTGGTTTGCGGATTGGAAACCACCCGCGACCACGCCTCGGCACTGGAGAGTTTAAGGCGCGGACTGCGCCTTGTGAGCGCAACGTCTGCAATCGCGGGCGTGCTTGCAGAAGCCCCTAGCTTTAGCTATGGGGCGTAGTCACCGCCATGAAGAGAGAGCTGGTCCCCGAAGAACTGTTGATAGTAGTAGGGCTTCCCCAGCACCCCAGCGATCGAAAAAGCTATCCATAAAATTAGGTTCTGGGAAGTTGAGGCTGCAACGGCCAGTTTCACTTGGACGCGCTTACCGTACACGTCAGTGCTACGATTCTGTCCGGTAAGCCGGTTAGCAGATGTTGAGGGTGGGTTTTGCCTCTTGGAATCTCAAGCAGTATCGATTGCGGGATTTTCACCACCCGCCAATTCGACAGTCATCCGGTTGCCGCTGCCGGTTGATCGAAAGACTTAACAGCCACGGCCTCGTCGTCCATGATGTCGAAGACCGTATACAGCTTTGTGATTTGCATCACATCGTGAACCTTATTCGTGAGGTTGAGCAGCTTCAGTTCTCCATCCTGCTTCCGCACGCTCGTTAAAGCACTGACCAAATGGCCCAAGCCTGAGCTGTCGATGTAATTGACATCGCCAAGATTGAATAGGATCTTCTTGTGTCCCTTGCTTAACAGGTCGCAAACCAGGTCGCGCAGCGCAGCGCTCTCTTCGCCGAGCACAATCCGGCCGCTGATGTCCACAATGGTGACGCCACCTACTTGTCGAGTGGTTGTAGTCATGTGCATTGGCAACCTCCTAAGGCACTTTAATCCTCGAAAACTTCGCCCTTGCAGCAGCGCATGGTGCCGTGGTCAGTCTTCCAGCCCACCCCACATTAGCGCAATCGTGGTTTGGCAGTCGAGAAACCCTTTCCGCCCAAAACGAGAACAAATAAATTGTTCTGACTCGTCCTCGCATTCCTCAGCAACCGCAACAGGAAAGCTAGCCGTGGGCCTTTGAATCTCGCCCGCTGCGACGGCCATCACATTGCCCTCTCACGGCTTTCTAGGGCCGTGTCCGGGAACTATGGGTGGAAGATCTTCCGATTCTTCTGCCGCGCCGTTTCAAGGTCGTCCAATTGTTTTTTCTGACGCTCGGCTTCCCGTTTTGGGGCTTCTTGCTGCTCTAGTTTCACCGCATCCACGATTGCAAGTTCAGCTGCTGCATTGACTCGCTTGGAATAAATAATGAGCCTAAAACGATCAGTAAAGGAAGAACGAACAAGATTGAAGGAATATTGCGTATCCTCCCAAGTCGCGATAGGCCTTTGCCGCACATCATAGGCGTTGTTCTTCGTGAAGTCGGTCTCCAGCATGATATTCGTCGCCGGGCCGTATTTCTCCGAAATGGACTTCACCATATCCTCCGCAGTGAGCCCTTCGGTAGAGGTTTGATCGTAAGTCACGGAAAGTTTGTAGAGCTCGCGATTGTAGAAAGACAAGAGAATTTGTTCGACGGAATCCGCTTGGAGCGAAGCCCCAGCAAGATTCGGCGGCCACCAAGGCAGTTCCTGAATCAGCGCTGGACGGTCATGAATCACCCTTACCTGGGTCATCTTTTGGTCAGTACGCTCGAGCGCTCTGCTCAAGTTCATTCCAATGGTAAACTGCCGATACTTGGAAAGATCCTGTGCACGGAGCAATGGGGCCAACAGAAGCAAGACAACAAGACAAAGAATCGAACTGCGAATCGTTTTCGTTTTCATTTTCATTTCTCCAGCCAATTCGTAAGAACTCGAAATTAGAGCCGCATATTGCTTTGTGGCCACTTCTCCGTTTGGAGCAGCAGGTATCCTCAAGACAAATCCTTTGCAGGGAGCAGGCCAACGCCTTGTTGGATAAGCCGTGATTGGGCAGAAACAGTTAGATAGCGAACTCCCAAGAAACGCTTCGAGTCCACCGATGTCACTCGCATAATCTCTAAAGAATTAAATTTCTCCGGCTCGAGTCTCGCCAGGATTTCCATGATTGCCCTGCGGACCATCTTTCCTTCGTCAATACCGAAGACGGTCGCCCTCGTTTCCCCGGCTAGGCAAAACGGGGTCCAGCCCGCCTCTCGGATTTTGCGATCCAGTCCGTATCCATCGAGATCTTTGATTAGTCTCCAGCCAGGGACGAAGGCTTCACTTTCGATCGACCGGTTCGCCGGCAAAGGCGTGCCTTCCCTAATCAAAATGGTCACTACTCCATTAGCGTCTGGCATTTGAGTTTTCCATCAGCCACGTGACGTTTAGAGTTGCCGGGCATGCATCCTTTTGCCGTTCACGAAGCCCGCGACCAGCGTCAGTACGACTGCACCAATCATCGCGGCGAGGGTCGTTGTAATGGTTCCCCCGTATCCTGCGATCCCTGCGGACCGCATCAGGAGCCCGCCTGCCACTGCTCCGCCGATACCCATCACAATGTCCATGAACGGACCGTAGCCCTCACCCTTCAAAACCTTGCCGGCCAGCCAGCCAGCGACTGTTCCAACCATCATCCACCAGAACAATTGCATGCATTCCTCCTGTTATTGAATGTTCGAAGACTTTGCGCCATTCAAGCCGATCGGTGAAAGGCACCGTGCGGTGTGTAAAGAGTGCTCATCCGCAACGTGGCACTTCCTCGCATACAACTCACGGTCGGCTGCGCGAAGCAGGGCTTCAATCGTTTCGCCGTCTTCAGGACAGAGAGCCACGCCAGTGCTCGCGGAAAGTGGCGGCTGGAGTCCATCCGTGGCTAATCGACTACAGATGCGCGATGCGACAACGCGTGCAGCCGCAGCCGTTGTTGTTTCTGGGAGAATAACGGCAAACTCATCGCCACCATATCGCGCGGCTGTATCGATCGAACGCCCAAAACCGCGGAGCACATCGGCGAGGCGGCAAAGCGCCTGGCTGCCGACCAAGTGGCCATAGCAGTCGTTGACCTTCTTTAGCCCGTCTAAGTCGAGCAGAACCAGGGCAAAGGGTCGTCCCGTGCGACCGGAACGTTCAATCTCTACCTGAAGGACGTCAAGGAGCCGGCGATAATTGCCTAGGCCGGTAAGCGGGTCGGTAACAGCCACCAGTTGTGTCTGCGCTTCCACTGTCTTGCGCTCGGTGAGGTCGAAGGCTGAAATCAGCGTGGCCGGTTCGGCCCCAAAATCTATGGCTGTTGCGGTGATCTCAAGCCAACGCTCCTCATGATTTTTCGTAAGAATCCTGACCTCGCTTCGCGAAGGAAAGGCAACTGGTTCTCGACAGGCAGGGGAGACCAGATCCCAGAAATTCATTAAGGAGAGCTCTTCTCGCGAGTAACCGGTGATGGCCTCCGCGGCATGATTTACATAATGCAAGCGCTCTCCGCAGCTCATGAATATCGCCGAGGCAATCGTCTCGACCAAGGTCCGGAAGCTCGCCTCGCTTTCGCGGAGCGCCTTGGTCCTCGTCGAGGCCTCACTTCCCCGTTTTGTCCCCGCCATGGACATCAAAGATCCTCGTTGTTTTCGTTCCTCAGTGGGGTTAAAGGGGCGGACTTGGCCGCCCGCCGAACAGAGACCTATCGGCTTCAGGCAGCAGCAGCGGCGATCTTGTGGAAGGTGGAATTGGCAACCTCATAGGTCTCCACCTGAGGAGTTCCATCAATCACCTTCGCCAGGGCCTCCGCCACTTCGGCGTAGGCTCCGCGGTTGTAGCTCTCCGCGTTTTCGGCCTGGTCCCACAAACTGATGCCGAATGCTTCCTTTCCGCCCGGTGAAACAAACGTGATCTCGTCCCGGAATCCCTTCTGTTTTCGAAGCAGCGGAAGAACCTCTCTTTCCAGAGTCTGGGTGAACTCGGGGACGCTGCCCTTCAGCCGCATGGAGACTTTGCGAGCAAACATGTCAACCTCCTTGGTTGGCTGACCAAGAGGGCATTCAGATAACTTGCTTTGGTAAGGACAAACCTGAAGACTCCCTCAGTTGCTTAACCACACTAGGTTAATTACCTTGACCTGTCAAGTACAATTTGAGACTATTTTCCATGATTAATCAGTTTAAGTTAATCGCATTGGAGGGGCCTTGGATGTCCGCTTAGTGATTAAACAGCGGCTAGAAGAATTGGGGCTTGAGCAAAGAGATCTGGCAAGCGCCGCGGAGGTTACGGAATCCTACATTTCGCAGCTGTTGACCGGGAAAAAATTGCCTCCGGAACCTAGCCGGTCAGACATTTATGACAAGATTGGGAAATTCCTGAAACTCCCGAGTAGCAGGCTTTCGAGACTGGCGGACCATCAACGCAAGGAAGCATTGAAGCGAAACCTAGAGGACCCGCCTAAGCCGTTGTTCAGAGAAGTTCGAGAGTTGATTCTCAGCAAGTGCGCCCCCGAAAAACGGAAACAAATGCGGGTGATTTTTGAGAAGCAGCCTTTCGGCGAACTCGAACGTCTCGTTACGCAAAAGCTTCTGGACGTGGTAAAGAAAATCGCCAAAAACGAACTGCAAAGTGAAAAGTGGCTTCACTCGGTGGCGCGACTCAGCAGCAAAAGCTACGAAGCGATGCGAGTCAGCATTCTCGAGTTTCTGGATACTGACGCGTTCAGCATATCGGCTGAGAACTGCGTTACCTTCTTGGATCCGTTAATCGAATCCTGGGATATCAATCTCGCAACCTTCGGTATGGAAATCGCCTTGAACCGGAGACTTATTCCTGGTTATGCAAAGAAATTTGAATTTGTCGAAAAGGAACTTGTTCACCGTGAGCAAGAGCCAGGCCTCAAGGAGTTCCTGAAGGACTTACCAGTGAATGGTGGTGTGACCCAGGAGGAAATCGAGTTTCTAAACAAGCTAACTTTCAAGGGAAAGCATCCCACTCCTCTTTATTACTACCGGGAATTGCAGAACCTGCGAGACCCACTTCATTTTGACGAGGGCTCTGGCCCAACGATGCACAAGCGTCGGGATGCTGATGACGCGAACAAAAAGGCACAAATTGATTTGAGAAAGAAAGCAATCCGACGGTGGGCACGGAATTGTAGTGCTTCGCAGATGAACAGCAAATCATGAGTTCGTGCCGGTTGCCGACACGGCCCGCTACGCCGCAAGCATAAATCCCGCGGGCCTAAACTCGCTGCGATTCGCAGGATCGTTGCAGCTGGCCGATCACGCCGAATTCGTGGGAACCTATTTCGTCACACCAAACTTTTTCGCGACATTTGGAGTGGCTCCGGCGTTTGGTCGCGGCTTCGAAAGCCAGGGATCACAGGGACACGAAAACGCGCCGCGTGGCGCCGTTGTCGGCCTGTCCTTTGCCCAGCGCAACTTCAGCTCGGGGGCAGCGGCTCTCGGCCAGACGCTGCGCATGGAAGGTGTCGCGCCTACCAGATCGTCGGCGTGGTTCCCGCAAGCTTTCGCTTCCCCCGAGAAGCGCAGGTCTGGCTGGAGAGCTCCCCGGATCCCGAGAAACCATGGGGTGTAAGCCGCGGCTCCTATGATAGGACACATTCAGCAAATGGCTGGTAAGGCTCTGACCGTTATTTCCAGTGTTTGGCTGCGCGAACAGCGCCATATCTGCGTAGTCGGAGATCGCATGAAACCCGATTGCGAACCACAAGGTCCCCGTACGCCGCAACGTGAAACACCAGAACAATCCGAAGAGTCCCACGCTCAGGGCGTCCATCCAGTTCTCCATGGGCTTGAAGAAATAGTGGACCGCACCGAAGATGGCCGACAACAGTACGGCCGCTGGCCAGAAGCCCATTCCTTGTGTCAGCGCGGCCTGCGAGTAGCCCCGGTACGCGAATTCCTCAGCGAAGCCGAGCAACAAGAAGGCTGCTCCCCATAGCAAAGCGAATTTGACCAACGTTTGCCCATGCAGTGCCAAGCCCTCGATAGAAGCGGCGCCTAAAAGTCTCAGCAGAATGACCATGAGCAACGACGAGGCGAACCCCCACAAAGCGCCCTGCCAGAAAGGCTTGCGGAACATCGCCCGCTGTGGGAGGCCGTACTCCGCAAACGGCCGCCGCTCAAGCTTCGACATGATCCGCGCGGCCAGCAGTGCCGCCCCAAAGCTCAGGGCGCCGTCAAGCAGGAAATCTGTGGGGAACCATCCGGCATGCTCTTGATAGTGAAAAAGTACTGTCAAGAACCAGAAGAACAGTTTGCTGAAGCCAAAGAGCAGAAAAACAAAAATCGCAAATCGCCAGCCCGCCCGAATTCCTTGTGGGCCCACAAAAATGGCCTTCATAGTGGATTGCCGCAGCGATGCGTCGGACAGCAGACGCTAGATTTCCTAAACAATCTATCACGCAGGCTTCAGATTGCTCAATCGAGCCTCGCGCGAATCCACGTGATGGCTCCCGGACGGTCGGCAACTCTTCCCTAAAATCCGTAATGGAAGGTTTGCCCGTCACCTGGCAACAATTCTGCGTTGGGACCTCGTCTCCATTTCCCCGCGGGCCTTAGACATTCTCGACCCTCGTGCCCTCCCCTACAGCCGCCCAGCCGTTTCCCATATCGGACTCACCAAGTAGGATTAGTTGCGGTGGATTACCTTGCGGTGATTTGTCCGTCAAAGTTTCTATCGAGTGGTAGGATGGCTCCCATCCTATCGGGGCAAGTCGAAGGCCGACGGAGGCCAAAATGGCGATACTGGGGTCCGCGCAGCTACCGGCGGAAACTTCCATTCTGAGCCCTGTTTCAACCGCCCCAGTCACAAAGCTTGCACCGAGGCACTCTGCCCTCGTCCGCGTCACGCACTGGATCGCCACTGTCTGTTTTCTTGCGCTGCTCCTCACCGGCATTGAAATTGTGATCTCTCACCCCCGCTTCTACTGGGGCGAAACCGGCACGGTCTTGACGGCTCCGTTGTTCCGACTGCCGATTCCTTCCTCAAGAGCAACCGTCCCGACCGGTTACGGCTACGTGCTGCCCGACCAGAACGGCTGGAGCCGCGCGTTGCATTTTGAAGCTGCCTGGATCGCAGTCCTTACAGGCTTGCTGTACCTAATCTCCGGTCTGCTCACAGGACATTTCCGCAAAAACTTGCTCCCCAGAGACGCCGACTTTTCGTGGCGCGCGCTCTTGACCTCCTTCACAAAACCCCTGCGCTTTGAGCGGCCGAGTGAGGCAGAGGCCTCTTCCTACAACGTGCTCCAGCGCCTCACGTACCTCTTCGTGATCTTCATTCTGTTCCCCTTGGTCATCTGGAGTGGCTTGGCGATGTCCCTCGCCTTTGCCTCCGCTTTTCCCTGGTCCGTTACGCTGCTCGGTGGCCGCCAGTCCGCTCGCACAATTCACTTCTTTGTCTCTCTGGCTCTTGTGCTGTTCCTGTTCGTCCACGTCGCGATGGTTTGCCTTGCCGGTTTCTGGAACCGCACAGGAGCGATGATCACCGGCCGCACCGCTACACGCAAGGAGCACGCATGATCAACCTCTCACGCCGAAAACTCCTCGTATCCGGGCTCGCAGCAACGGCGGGGGCATCGGGCTTAGCGGTGGCCGCGCGCCTTGCGCAGAAGTACGGCTTGGTTCCGCCCGATCACGGCGGAATCTACGGCCTGGGTGAAACGCTAACCTACGCGTCACAGCGGCTGCTGACCCGGCATTCCTTGGCGCGCGAATTCCCGCGCAGCCGGATTTCCCCGCGCCCATTCCCGAACGAACTCGCGCCCCTCACGGAAGAGTTTAAGCGCCTTCAG
>WNGJ01002583.1_pt1 | contig 20338 bp, 17 predicted proteins | sample 5400611 | NCBI WGS metagenome assembly WNGJ01 (sample SAMN13153375, study PRJNA577476) | soil metagenome | isolation source: 40 cm soil or saprolite under Garry oak tree replicate 1 | place: USA:California | collected 2016-06-15
TCCCCGCCCCTTCGGGCTCGACAGCGTCGGCCACGGCAGCCTGGTGAGATGGGCGCTGGCCTGCGATGACATCGACGCGGCCGTAGCCGGGGCCCGCAGCCGGGGTTACGACCCAGGTGACGTGGTCGACGGGCTGCGGGCCACCCCCGCCGGAACGCTGCTCCGGTGGCGTATGACAACTGGCGAACTGGCGAGCGGCCTGGCCCCGTTCCTCATCAGCTGGGGTGACACCGAGCATCCCGCCAGGTCAGCGCCGCGCGGGCTTACCCTCGAGGCCTTTCACCTCGAGCACCCCGATCCCCCGTCGCTCGCACCGCTGCTCACCGCCCTTGGCGCGGACGCCGAGATCAAGCCGGCGGCCGCGGCTGCGCTCGTCGCCCGCCTCAGCGGCCCGAACGGCCGCGCGGTCCTGCGGTAGCGGCCCTGGCGGCTCAAGCTGATCAGACTCGGCGCGTTTTGCCCTTCACAGCTTGGCTCTACGTAGGTAGAGTTTGGCGCATGTCACGCCGGACCGCCTTCTCCGCCCAGACGCTCGCGGTACTGGCCGCGCTGTCCGCCCGGCCGTCTGACTGGCGGCACGGCTATGACCTGGCCCGCGAGACCGGGCTGAAGTCCGGAACGCTGTACCCGATCCTGATCCGGCTGGCCGACCGCGACTTCGTCGAGGCCTGCTGGGAAGAGGGCGAGCCTGCCGGGCGGCCCCGGCGCCACCTGTACCGGCTCAGCAGCGACGGGCTGGCCGCGGCGACGGCGGCACTGGCGGCTGCGCCCGTTCCAGCCACCAGGGCGACGCGGTCCGGCCGGGCGGCGCGGCCGGGCCGGGCGGCGGCGCCCCGGCGGCTGGCGCGTGAGGGTCCGTGATGGAGCGGCTGACCTGGGTGCTGGCGGGGATGCTGCGCGCTGCGGCGCGGTGGCTGCCGCCCGGGCGGCGGGAGTGGGCCGAGGCGGTGCGGGCCGAGGCCGGTGAGGTTCCGGCCGGGTGGCCGCGGCTGGGCTGGCTCGCGGGCGGATTGTGGCTGGCGGTGAGGGAGGCCGAGATCATGCGCAAGGTCGTGTACTGGCTGGGAGTGGGGATGGTGGCGGCCGCCGCGTCCTGGGGGGTGTGGCTGAGCTGGCACGCATCTCCGGCCGCCCACCCCCTGGTCGTGACCGATCGGGTCCGGGTCCTGGTGGGGGTGGCCGCGCTGGCCGGGCTGCCGTGGGCCGGCCGGCGGCGTGGCTGGTTCGGCCCGGTCGGCACCAGCATTACGGCACGGCTGGTGCGGGTGGCGGGCTGCGCCGCGGTGTGCGGCCTCGGCATGGCCGTCGTCCGGATGGACAGGGATATCGGCGGCGGCCCCCATGGCGCGGCCCCGTTCAGCCTGCCCCGCGAGATCGCCGCGGCCGTGCTGCTTGGCGCCACGCTGGCCGGCCTGCGCGTGGTCAGGGCCATATGGCCGCAGCTCGACGCCAGCACGCTGTGGGCCTTCGCCGGGATGACCGGCACGATAGTGCTCGCACTCGTGCCGGCCCAGGGTATCGCGATCGTCTACGTGGCCGCGATCCTCGCCGCTACATCGCGGCGGTCGCCGGTAGCGAACGCGTCCCTCGCCGCGGGCGCCCTGGCCGGCCTGGCCGCGGGCCTGCTCGCGGCCTTGGCCGTCTATGAGCTCAATACCCCGGACGATCGCTACGTGGACCTAATACTCTTCGGCTTGTTCGCCACGACGTTCCTGCTCGGCACCCTGGCCGGCGCGGCGGCGTCGTGGCTGCGGTCAGGCACCGAGGATCCGGCTGCGCTGCGAGAGGCACGGATCCGGCAGGGACTGCTCGCGGGCTCGGTCGCCGGGGCTATGGCCGGCCTGGTGCTCACGAACTTCGTCGCGGTGGCCTTTTTCATGATGATCATCGGCCCGGCGCTCGGCGCGGTCGGCGGCGCACTCGGCGGCGCCGTCGCGGCCGACCATCCGCGCAAGCCGCGACCTGCCCGCTCCTGGGCCGCCGGTCTGTTCGTCCGTTCCTGACCGCTGAGGCCGGAAATACAGGTCGCGCCCTCTTTACCGGGATATATCCGATGGCTTACGGTGGCCTGGGTCTCGACCCGGAGGGGGTAGCGTGAGCGAACTGTGGCGCAAGGGCGCTGTCGAACTCGCGGCATTGATCCGCGATGGTGAAGTCAGCAGCCGCGAGGTGGTCCAGGCGCACCTGGACCGCATCGAGGCGGTCAACCCTCACCTCAACGCCATCGTCCGCCTCCTGCCGGACCAGGCCCTCGCGGCCGCGGACGCGGCCGACCAGGCGGTAGCGGACGGCAACGGTCTCGGCCCGCTGCATGGCGTCCCGTTCACGGTCAAGGAGAACATCGACCTGGCGGGCACCCCCACCACGCAGGCGATCCCGGCCCTGGCCGAGGCGGTCGCCCCGATCGACGCCGTCCTTCCCGAGCCACCCGGCGGCAGCACCCACCCAGAGGTGGCCGCGGCGGTGCGCCGCGCTGCCGACGCGCTCGCGGACGATGGCTTCAAGGTCACCGAGGCCGTGCCGCCCGACTATGAGCAGGCGATCGAACTGTGGAGCACGATCCTCATCGCGGACCTGAGGGTCATGAAACCGGTGCTGGACGAGCTCATGGGCCCGGGGGGCCGCCAGTTCCTCGACTACGCACTCGACTACCTGCCGGTATCAGACGTCGCCAGCTGGGCGATGGCGCATACCGCCCGCCACGGCCTGGCCCGCCGCTGGAGCCTGTGGTACCAGGAGTATCCGGTGCTGCTCAGCCCGGTCTGGACCCAGCCCGCCTTCCCGCTGGACTTCGACATCGCCAGCCTCGACAACGCGATCGCGACCCTGGAGCTGATGCGCCCGGTCCTTCCGGCCAACCTGCTGGGCACCCCGGCCGCGGTGGTACCCGCCGGGATGGCCGATGGCCTGCCCGTCGGCGTCCAGGTCATGGGCGGCAAGTACACCGAGCTTCGCTGCCTGGCCGTTGCCGAGGCGATCGAGCAGCGCCTCGGAACCCTGATCCCGATCGACCCGGTCACCAGGTGACGAGGACGCTGCGCGCGGCTAGTCCAGCAGCTCGGTTACCAGTTCCGGCGGGAGGCCGTGCGTCTGGTGCAGGTACCGCAGGTCCGCCTCGGTCAGCGACCGGCCGGGGCCGAGCTGGGCTAGCACCTTGCGGCCGCGGGTGAGCAGGCTGGCGAACCGGCGTTCCTCGCCGCGGAGCACCTCGCGGACCCGCCCGCTTTCGTCGTGCTGGCCGAACTGCGTCAGGGTCTGCTCGACCAGCGACGTCGGCAGGTCAGCTAGGGTCCTGGTGCGGTCGGGGCGCCACAGCACGGTGAGCGCGCGGCGGAGCAGGCGTCGCAGCACGTAGCCCCGGCCGGTATTGGACGGGGTGACGCCGTCGCCGATGATCACGATGCTGGATCGCAGGTGGTCGGTGAGCAGGCGCAGCGACTGCTGGCCGGGCTGCCACAGGCCGGTCAGCGCGGTCGTCCAGGGCCGGAAGAGGTCACAGCCGAATACCGAGGGCTGGCCCTGCACGACCATCAGCAGCCGCTCCAGGCCCATCCCGGTGTCCACGCTGCGCCGCGGCAGCGGCTCCAGGCTGCCGTCGTCGTACCGCCGGTAGCTCATCGTCACGTGATTCCACAGCTCCATCCAGCGCCCGTCGGTGCCCGGCGTACCCTGCGGCGGGCCGTCGCCGGTCCACGCGAACAACTCCGAGTCCGGGCCGCACGGGCCGACCGGGCCATTGGACCACCAGTTGTCCGGCCCGAGCCGCTCGACCGGCACGCCGAGCTCGGTCCAGGTCTGCCACGACGCCAGATCCGGGCCCACCTGGTCATCGCCGCCGAACACCGTGGCGTGCAGCCGGTCCCGGCCGATGCCCAGGCGGCCGGTGAGCAGCTCCCAGCCCCAGCGCAAGCTCTGCGGCCCGTCGTAATCGCCCAGCGACCACGAGCCCAGCATCTGGAAGACGGTGAGGTGCCGGTCATCGCCGACCTCGTCTAGATCGGTGGTGCGCAGACAGCGCTGCAGGCCGGCCAGCCGCCTGCCCTGCGGGTGGGGACGGCCTTCCAGGTACCGGGTCAGCGGATGCATCCCCGCCGTGGTGAACAGCACCGGATCACCGTCCGGCGCCACCAGCGAGCTGCCCGGCACCACCTGGTGACCCCGGTCACCGAAGAACTCCAGGAAGGTCCGGATCGTTTCGGTCACGTTCATGGCATAGATCCCTTCTGGTTTCCGGCACCGGAAAGGAACCGCTGGCGCGGCCATGATCACAAGGGCGCTAGCGAACCGTTCCCGGTCGCCAGCACGGAAATTCGTCAGGTCAGGCAGCGGCAACCGGCGAGCCGATAGCTCGCGCGGCCGCGTTGGTGAAACTGACCTTCATGGCCCCCACTGTAAGCCCGGCCCGCGGGGCGGGCCAAAGGGATTTGCCACGGTTCCGGCGGCCTGCCATCAGCCGGCGGCGCTAGCCAATGTCGGGACCCGACGTCGCTGTTAGTCGCCGGAGCCGCGGGAAGATATCGGACGGTGAAGCTGGGGTAGCGCACCGGGTAGTACCCGAGGCTGCCCAGCCCGGCGGGTCCGTACCGGTATCTGGGATCGGTGACGGTGGCCACGAGGACGCCGTCGATGCGTGCCGAGATGGTGGTGCCGCGGGTGGTGAGGCTCAGGGTATAGGCATCGCTGGCGGCGACGCTTCCTGATGCGAGTGTCACGGTCGCCGGCCCGTTGGCCACCACCTGCCAGGCGCCGTTGCCGCGGACCTTCAGCTCGTAGCCTCGGAATCGGCTGACGATGGACCCTCGGAATCCCTGGAAGCGTGCGATCAGCACGGCGCCGGGCGGCGGGGCCTCCGCCCCGGATACCGGGAGGACGACGCGGGCTGAGACGGTGTAGTCGCGCCAGGTGTTCCGGCCGATGATCGCGTACGGGGCGGGTGACCGGCCGGGATCCTGCCATTCCACGGGCTCCCTCACCGTCGTCTGGGTCAGCACGCCGTGCACGTACCCGAACGATCCGTCCACCGGGGCGAGCATGTCCGCCATGCCGGCACTGTCGGGGGTGGCGGTATACCGGACCGGCATCGGACCGGCGGCCGGGACCGGGGGCGGGTGGCCGTCGGCCCGCGACTGCCCGGTGGTCGTGGAAAACGTGTACACGTACCCGGGCCGCAGCAGGGTGACGAAGACACCGTTGCGGGAGAGGATGTCACCGCGCCGGATGAACAGGCCGGGTCCGCGCAGGTTGGTGCTCCATACGTGCACCACCTGCGCCGGCAAGCCACCGGTGACGTGGATGGTGACCTGCTGCGCCGCGGTGGCCGTAGAAGTCTGCGCCACCATCGACCAGGCGGAACGGCCGGGCGCCAGGAAGGTAACGTACGAGCCGCCGGCCGGGAGGCGGCCGTTCGCCCCGGCCGCGTAGCGCCAGCCGGGAGCGGTGAACTGCGTGGTCTGGGCGATCACCCAGGTCAGGGGCGTCACGCGGTAGTAGCCGTCCCATGGGCGGTCGGCCCAGATCAGGCCTCTGTTCTCGTGCGGCATGCCCGGCGGGATCGCGTCAATGAGCGGCCACACCAGGACGCCGGTGATCCCGGCCTGATCGTAGGCCTCGTTGAGCGCGCGGGCCAGGCCGCCCGGCCCGGGGAGCGCCGGGTTGGTTCCGGTGGATGGGGTGGCTCCGAGCTCGGATTCCCACAGCGGCCTGCCCATCCGGGCCGCCAAGGTCCGTGCCCCGGCGGCCACCACGCACCGGTACCCGGTGGTGGGCAGCCCGCAGGTGTCGTGCACGCCAAGGACACCGACCGCCCGGCCGAAGGACGGATCGGTAACCATGTCGTCGGCGACGGCCTGCCAGACGAGCAGCGGCGAATATCGCATGCGCCCGCGTCTTTCCGGCATTTGCGGGGTCTCGTCGGCCGCGACGATCTGCGTACGGGTGAACCCGGCGGCGTCCAGCGCCGCCCTCAGGTTCACGAACCAGGCCCGCTGGACCGGGGTGCCCTGGAAATGCTCATTCCAGCCGCCGACGTAGCTGATCGCCAGGCCGTTCAGTCGGGCACACCGGAGCCAGTCGATGACGTAGCCCACGTCCGCGCGGCTCCACAGGCCTCCGCGACGGTCGCGGACCCAGGCCGGAGCCGACCACTGCAGGCCATAGAGCTTGATCGCGGGGTTTCGCGCCAGGGCCTGGCGGGCCAGCCAGAACTCGTAGCCGGCACCGCAGTCCAGTTGGCCCCTGACGGCCTCGACGGACGGCTCCGAGCCATCCGAGGAGAAACCGCCGCCGCCGATCTCCAGTTTCAGCATCTGCAGCGAGGCCCCGAAGTGCGGCGAGAACAGGTAGTCGAGGATCTCCGCGCGCTCACGCTGCGGATAGTCGATGAGCAGCCTGGAGTTGCCGCCGCCGCCGCTGATCGCGCCGATGCCCTGGAAGACGGGACCGGGGTGAGCGCCGTTGACGACGACCGTGTCCCGGTATGGGGTGAGGACGGCTGCCGTCTGGGCCTCGTTGCGTGGCTTGGCGACCGGTGCGGCGGTAACCGTCGTGCCGAGCGCGGCTACCATCGCCATGATGGCCGCGAGCCTCGCCGTGCGACTCCACGTTCTCACGTTCACCCGCATATCCGGCTACGCGTGCCCGGACATAGCCCAGCGACGGGAACGATACGGGCTTCGGCCAGGGATGGGGCATCGGCAGTCAAGGCCGCCACCAGGCTGTCCGCCCTGTGGGCGACCAAGACCTTCGTCACATAACGAGGTAACGGGAAACGAACCTGGAAAGTTGCGGCAGGCCACGCCTTTCGGAACTGGTGCGAGGTGCTGGCCGGCCTCAGCGGGCCACGCCTTGCCGCAGTGCCGCTACCGCATCCGGGTAATCAGCGAGCTGATATGACTTGTTCCCTGGCTCAGGTGGGCCGGAATAAGACTTGATCGCCGGAGGGTTCGGGACCATAGGCACGCTCAGGATCAACCGGTAACCCGCGTGTTTCCAAGGGGCGAGCACTGGCTGATCGACGCTGTCCGAGAACCACTGGCCGTCAGGCAGGTAAACGCCGGCGTACTGCAAGCGGCCACCCATCAGATTCCCCATGGCGTTGACAACGCCAGGGGTGTTGTTCTGTGCCGATGCGCCCTGGTTGACCAGCAACGGACCGCTAGCTGTCGCAACCGGGCTGACGTGCCCTCCCGCCCAGTAGAGCCCGATAGCGTCATGCGCCTTCATCCACGCCATCATGTTCGTGATGAACGACGGGTTGTCCTGGCCACCGAACGTATGGAAGTCGAGTCCCCACTCGGGGATGATGATCGGTTTACCCGTGGCGTGTGAAAATGCAGCCATCCAGTTCAGGCCGCCAGGCTCGGTGGTAAGGATCTGCTGCCACTTTTCCTCGTGATCAAGCGCACCAGACGCGGTGTGCGGGTAGGTACCCTTACGGCCGCCGTACCAGTCGAAGATATCGGTTCCGATATAGTCAACGTAGGCACTGCCAGGCCAGCAGTCGGCTACCGACGTACTGGTCGGATACAAAGTCCACAGGAACTTGAAATGCTGACCGGGCACTGACCGCATCGTCGTGACTATCTGCCGCCACGCGAGAATATACGCATCTGGCTTGGACGGTGGCGCCCGGTGCTCGCTCCATTCGTACCACGTACCGTTCATCTCGCGGCCGAGATCGATAATGGTACTGCCAAGTCCATCCTTTACCAGCAATTCGCCAAGATAATGAAACCTCGAGTTGTAGTCGCCCGCCGCTGCCGCGACGAGTGCCGAGCTGGTGGCCTTGAAGTAGCCCTCCTCACTATCACCCTTACCTGCACTGAGAAGAGTTTTCATTTCGAGGGTTACCGCAGGATCCGAGGATTTGATGGCAGTCGTTGAAGAATTTCTGCATGATGCCACAATACCTAGTACGCCAGCAAGAACCGCCAGTGCAATCAGGGTAGGAAAGATCGTTCGCGGGATCCTCTTTATCGGGGACACGTGATTCCTTGCTGGCGCGTTAAGCTCTTTGAATCCTTGGTTCGGTTGCCTAGGTCGATCATACGTAAGTCTCCGGAAGTCCGTGATCTGAGGCTGCGCCGCACCGCGTCGTGCCTGGACGCCGCCGTCATGCCCGCGCCTGTGGCCAGTGGCAGCCCAGGGTCTTGACCGGTGACTTCACGGGTGCGACGCGACGTCCGGACGCGCGATCCTGATGTCGGTACCAACCTGCAGATCAACGGGAGGAAAGCTCATGCCCGGCCAATCCGCTGCGCGGCGTGGCCGCCGACTCGGCCCACATCGCCAGCGTGGCCAGATCGACGGCCGTCGCTGGCTCACGCCGGTAGACCTCGGGTGAGGACGGCACCGAGGTGAGCATGACAGGTGCGCACCGGGGTACGCATAACCTGCCGCAAGAGGCTCCGCAGGCCTTCGCCCAAGCCGTCATCGACGTCGACGGCTACTGACCGGTGAAAAGAGCGTTGACCCCGGCCGCAGGAATCGCAAACGCTAATTAGGAGACGAAGATGCCTGCCGAAGACAACACCATCCGCCCCTTTAAGATCGGTTTTGCCGAGGCGGAGCTCACCGAGCTGCGCAGGCGGGTAAACGCGACCAGATGGCCCGAACGCGAGACGGTCACCGACGACTCGCAGGGCGTGCGGCTCGCGATGATGCAAGAGCTCGCGCGCTACTGGGGGACAGACTACGACTGGCGCAAATGCGAGGCGAAACTGAACGCCCTGCCGAACTTCATGACCGAGATCGACGGGCTCGACATTCATTTCATCCACGTCCGCTCCCAGCACCAGGACGCGCTGCCGCTGATCGTCACACACGGGTGGCCTGGCTCGATCATCGAGCAGCTGAAGATCATCGAGCCGCTGACCAATCCCACGGCGCACGGCGCGAGCGCGGCGGACGCGTTCCATCTGGTGATTCCCTCGCTGCCGGGTCACGGGTTCTCCGCCAAGCCGACCACCACTGGCTGGGATCCCGTCCGCATCGCTCGCGCCTGGGTCGTGCTGATGAAGCGCCTCGGGTACAGCCGGTTCGTGGCGCAGGGCGGCGACTGGGGTGCGGCCGTCACGCAGGCGATGGGTGTACAGGCTGCACCGGAGTTGCTCGGCATTCACTCCAACATGCCTGGTACCGCTCCGGCCGACATCAATAAGGCGGTCCAGCGTGGCGACGCGCCGCCGCCGGATCTCTCAGACGAGGAGCGGCGCGCCTTCGAGCAGTTGAGCACCTTCTTCGCCAAGCACGTGGCGTACGCGAACATCATGTCGACGCGCCCGCAAACGATGTACGGGCTGGCCGACTCACCAGTCGACCTCGCGGCGTTCGCGCTCGACCACGGCGACGGCACCGGGCAGCCCGGGCTCGTGGAAAAGGCCCTCAAGGGAGAACTCCAGAGCGCCCTCACCCGGGACGACCTCCTCGACAACATCACGCTCTACTGGCTGACGAACACCGGGGTTTCCGCGGCCCGCCTCTACTGGGAGAACAAGGCCGACTTCTTCGACGCCAAGAACATCTCGATTCCGTTTGCCATAAGCGTCTTCCCCGACGAGCTCTATCAAGCCCCGCGAAGCTGGGCCGAACGCGCGTATCCCCGCAACCTCATCCATTACAACAAGCTCGACCGAGGCGGCCACTTCGCGGCGTGGGAGCAGCCGGACCTGTTCGCCGCCGAAATGCGGGCCGCCTTCCGGTCACTGCGGTAGCGAGGTCTCTGGCCGACGGTGCCCAGTGCGCGCGCGCCGTCGGCCGGGGGACTACGATCCGGTTTGGGAGGGAAGATGCCCAGCAGGCGGCGCCGGCTCGACCCTGTGGGGCCGTTTGGCAATCCGGACGGGTCACGAGCCGACATCGAGGATGTGATCAGCGAGTTCGTCGACTTCGGCGGCGACCCGGCATATGGCCACCTCGCGACCCGTGCCAACGATTCCATGGTGCGGATCATCGTGGGGAAGCTCGGAGCTGGCAAGACGGTCTACCTGCGGCGTCTTCAGGATTTCCAGGCACATCAGGACTCCGTCTACGCCGATGTGCCGCAGCAGAGCTTGCCGAAGACCGAAGTAGTGGTGAAGGCGTGCCAGTGGTTCTCGGACCGTGTGCTGGTCGAGAAGTGGATGCAGATCTGGGAGCGAGCGATCATGCGGTCGCTGGCCTCGCACCTGCTGTGCCGTCCCGAGTTGCGTCAGCAGGTGCCCGACGAGCAGGCCGACGAGCTCGAGCATGCCTACGCTCGGCTGCTCGACGACTTCCGCCGGCCTCGGTCGATCTATAGCCAGGTGCGCGACATCATCAATCAGCGGCATACCGCTCATCAGCTGTCTACGTACCTTGACGATCCGCTGTGGGACGACCTCGAGGACCTGCTGGGCGAGGTTGTCAGCCGCTGTAAGCCGATCTATTTCTACCTCGACGCGCTGGACGAGGAGTTCAGCCACGCCCCGATGTACTGGCTGAAATGCCAGGAGGGATTGTTCTATCAGGTCATGCGGCTGCTCCGCGATCACAAGCTGGGTGGCCGCCTGCATATTGTCGTTTGCATCCGCGACATCGTCATGTCGTCGGTGTACCGGTCAGAACATGCGCCGCGGTACTACAACGAACCGCACATACGCGTCCTGACCTGGGACCGAAGCTCGCTGCTCTATCTGCTTCAGCGAAAGCTGCAGCGGCTGCCGCCGTCACTGCTGATGCGGCGCGCCACTAGCGGACCTCCCACGATCGGCGACTGGCTCGGGATCAACGGCCACTGGCCGGGACCCGATGGCGACGGATCGATCGAGGACTACTTGCTTAGCCACACGAGGCTGATCCCGCGCGACATCATCTCGCTCGGCAATGACCTGAACGAGGAGGTCCTGCGGCAGAAGCAGGCCGGCCACGAGGGCCTGCCGCCGGCCGCTCTGGCAAGGGTGGTTCAACGCTGTGCCAAGAGGTTCGGCGACTCCCAGCTCGCCCAGTGCGCCAACCAGATCTCATCGGACCTGATGCCGAAGAACGCCGCCCTGCACGACTACTCCGAATTGTTCACCAGCACCCAGGCCTACATCAGCGGCGTGCAGGAGGACGTCCGGTCCTTCGTCCGGCTGATCGGCGTCGACCGATTCTCGCGTGCGGATCTGGTGGCACTGCAGGAAATGGCAGATCTGCACTTCGAGAAGGCGACAGACCTCGCCTCCGTCCTGTGGCAGAACGGCCTGCTCGGGTATATCGACGAGTCCGGGCGGCGCCGGTTCTACTCCATGGGCGACATCGAGCAGTTCCACTTCCCGCCTGAGGTAGACACGTACGTGCTGCATCCTTGCCTGGTTAACACCGTCGGGGGAATCCGGCACGTGCCGGCCGACTCCGCCGGAACCGGAGATGCGCACCACACCCGCCCGCTCCCATCGGCTGAGCGCAGCGATCTTCCCTGGGCGTCGGGCGCTGTACCGCCGTCAGGGGGCAGCCAAGCGCTCCCCGAACCGGACCCAGCAGAGGTGCGATCCTCGGTCGGGGCCAAGGCTGCTGACTACACCGTCGGCGACGTCCTCGAGGGTCGCTTCCACATCTTGGACGTACTCGGGCAGGGCGGCTTCTCGAAGGTCTATCGCGTGCGCGATGACGTCGAGGGTGAGGAACGAGCGCTCAAGCTCTTCGAGAGCGCCGCCGGCTATGAGGCGGTGCGCCGCGAGATCAGCGCCCTGCGGAAGATCCATCATCCCAACGTGGTAGAGGTCTTCTGGGCTGGCAAGACCAGCGCCGATGACTGGTATCTCATCACTGAGTTCGTTGACGGGGAGTCACTCAATGAGTTCGTCACCGGAAGGAGACACCTTCGCGATCGGGAAGCAGTTGATGTCGCGCTCGATCTGCTAGACGCGCTCGTCGCTTTCCACCCTGATTCGGCGCGCCTCAAGCAGCTCGATGCTAAACGCCGCGAAGGCAACCTGCCGGAAGCTGAGTCGCGCGAGTGGATGGAATTGAAGGACAAAGGACTGGTCCACCGCGATATCAAGCCGCTCAACGTGATGCTCACTCGCACGGGAGCGAAACTTCTGGACTTCAACATCGCCTCTCGCGTCGGCGACCCCGTGCATACCCACTCAGGCACACCGCCGTACCAGCCCCCCGACGCCGGCCAGGATCGCTGGGATGTTTCCACCGACCTTTTCGCCATCGGCGTGCTGCTCTACCGGCTCCTCTGCAATGGCGAGCACCCGTTTCCCGATGCCATGCCCACGATCGACGAACCAGTAACCGACCCGAGAACGATCCGCTCTGACCTCAACCCGGACCTCGCAGAGTTCCTCATCAAGGCATGCGCCCCAGTCAGCGCTGATCGCTTCTCCACGGCTGCCGAAATGCAGGCCGTCTTGCGGAACATCCGCGCCGACCTTTGACCAGCCCATCCCGCAAGCGATCGCTCATCATCCCCCGGTACCTCACCAGGGGACGGTCCCGTTGCGATCCTGGAAGGTGCCGGTTGGGCCGTCCTTGGGCAGCGTGGCGAGGCGCACGATCGCGTCCGTGCCCTCCTCTGCCGCCGATGCCTGCGGCGACGTACCAGGCGGTGTCCTCCAGGCTGGGAAACACGGATGAAACATAGAGATCCTGTTTTTCACAGAAGCGAAATACATCGGCCCACTCCACGAAATCGGCGCTGCCGAGCCTGTGAGACAGACAGGCAAGGGAGACCCGAGTGAAGATTGATACTGGTTCTACCGCGTGGATGCTCGCGAGTACCGCGCTAGTCCTCCTGATGACCCCTGGCCTGGCCTTTTTCTACGGGGGAATGACCCGGGCGAAGACCGCCCTGAACATGATGATGATGTCGTGGATCGCCATCATCACCGTGACGATCGCGTGGGTGCTGTACGGGGACTCACTATCGTTCGGGAAGGGCAACTGGTTCATCGGCGGCTTCGAGTACCTCGGCGAACACGGGCTAGTGAACGACGCGTCCCGGGTGACGGGCATCCCCGACCTCGTGTTCTCCGCCTTCCAGCTCACGTTCGCCGTCATCACCGTCGCGCTGATCAGCGGCGCGATCGCCGACCGGACCAAGTTCGGTGCCTGGGCGGTATTCACCGTCGCCTGGGCGACGCTGGTGTACTTCCCGGTCGCCCATTGGGTGTGGGGCGGCGGCTGGCTCAGCAGCCTGGGGATCGAGGACTTCGCCGGCGGCACGGTCGTCCACGTCAACGCCGGCTCCGCCGGCCTCGCGCTCGCGATCGTCCTCGGCAAGCGGCGAGGCTGGGGCAAGGACCCGATGCGCCCCCACAACCTCCCGCTGGTGCTGCTCGGCGCGGGACTGCTGTGGTTCGGCTGGTTCGGCTTCAACGCGGGCTCCGAGCTGGCGGCGGACGGGACCGCCGCCCTGGCGTTCATCAACACCCAGATCGCGACCGCGGCGGCGGCGGGCGGCTGGCTGCTGGTGGAGCGGTTCCGCGACGGCAAGCCCACCACCCTGGGGGTCGCCTCGGGAGCCGTCGCCGGGCTGGTCGCGATCACGCCCGCGTGCGCGTTCATCGATCCCTGGGCAGCTATCGTGCTCGGCCTCCTGGCTGGCGTCGCCTGCTGCTACGCGATCGGGCTGAAGCACCGGCTCGGCTTCGACGACGCGCTCGACGTGGTGGGCGTGCACCTGGTCGGCGGCGCGCTCGGAGCAGTGTCGCTGGGATTCCTGGCCGCTTACCCGCTCGTGTCCGGTCAGCGCAAGGGACTGTTCTACGGCGGCGGGGTCGCGCAGCTTGGGGTGCAGGCGCTCGGCCCGGTCGCGGTCGGCCTCTACTCCTTCACCATCGCCTGGATCCTCGGCAAGATCATCGACAAGACGATGGGCTTCCGGGTCTCCGAGGAGGACGAGGTGACCGGCGTCGACCTCACGCAGCACGCTGAGACCGCCTACGATTTCGGCGGCATCCACCTCGGCCACACCCCTGGCCACGCCGTCACCGGCGCAGACCAGGAAGTGGCGGACCAGGACGCGGAATCAGCCATCGGGGCCCGCTGACGCTAGGAGCTCCCACCGGGTTCCTCTCGGCCTATCTCCGCCGAGAGGAACCCGGGAACTCTCAGCAGGCCGCTTGGAGTCCCGCAGGAGGGAAGCCGACGGACATCGACACAGCGGGAAGGCCGAGGCAGCAGCTAGGCTCTCGGCGCCCCTCCTAGTTCGGCGCGGCCGGTCACGCCGCGGCGCGGTGGAGCCGCTGCGTCTCGTCCTGGATCTCGACGGCGATCTCCGCCAGGGCGCGTGCGTGCTTCCTGTTGTGGTGCGCGCAGAACAGCAACTCCAGCCGGCTGGGCAGCAGCACCCGTACGTAGGCCTGAGCGCCGCAACGGTCGCAGCGATCCATGGCGGTCAGATTCCCGATGCAGGCCTGGGCCTCGGCCGCGGCCGCGTTCCCGCCTCCGTCCCGCCTTCCGGCCCAGAATCCGCGTGCGCTCATGACGTTCCCTTTTCTGTGCCAGTGGCGTTCTCCACTACCCGCCGGTGCACCTCGGTCGTGAGCCGGTCGATCTCACGGGTCAGCTGCGTGTTGGTTTTGAGTTCCAGTTCCTGCGCGGTGAAGTCGTGGTCTGCCTTGGCCTGCTGGAACGCCGCCTGCCGGTTCTGGCCGATCATGACGAACGTGGACAGGAAGATCGCTTCCAGCGACACGACTAGCGTCAGCGTCGGCCAGGGCTTGCTCTCGATGAACAGCATCCAGACGGTGAACAGCACCACGTGCAGGTAGACGAAGTTCATCGACCCCGCGAAGGAGGTGATCCAGTCGGCGATCCGCAGCTGAATGTCGGAGGCCCGCTGGGCCTGCTCGGCCAGGACGACCGGGTGATGCTCGAGTTTGAGCGGCACCGTAATCGGCCAGTGATTTCCCGGCTGGGATCCCAGGCCATTCTTAGTCGGGTCGGGCTTGGCCATCCTGGCGCCTCCTTATCGGCTCCTCCTCAGTCCACTCCAGGTGACCGGGAAAGGGAAAGCGATGGCACCTTTGGTGGAATAGCCCTGAGCAATGGCCCTGCCGTACAGGGGTCCCCTCGGCCAGGCCGGCCAGCTTGCCTCAACCGACTGCCGTGCGACCTAGCACGGACGTAACCCGGCTGGAACCGCGATCGCGTATTGGCGGAAGTTATAGGACCATTGGCCGCCTCCGTTGGCGGACCGGCCGGATGTCAGGGTTACCTGGGCGGAGCTGTACTGCCCCCAAGCAAAGGGGTACCTGAATGCTTCCGCTGTCCGATGGCCTGCCCGCGCGGCGTTTTCCGGTAGTCAACGTCACGCTGATTGCCGCCTGCTTCGCGGTCTGGCTCTTCTACGAGCTCCCTGACCTCAACGCGGCGATCTTCCACGCCTCGTTCTACCCGTGCACCATCGACAACGCCTGTCACGGCCCTGAGCCGGGGGGCGTCAGCTGGATCACCGCCATGTTCCTGCACGGAGGCTGGGATCACATCCTCGGCAACATGCTGTTCCTGGCGATCTTCGGCAAGAACGTCGAGGACGCTCTCGGGTCGCTACGGTACCTGGTGTTGTACTTCGCGGGCGGCTTCGTCGCCATGCTGACGCAGACCGCGATGACCCTGCTGTTCGGCACGGCGGGCGACGCGCGGGTACCGAAACTCGGGGCCAGCGGCGCCATCGCCGCAGTGCTGGGCGCCTATTTCGTCCTGTACCCGGGGTCTCGGATCCTCACGTATATCGTGCCCGTCTTCCTGGTCAGGATCCCGGCCTGGATCTTCCTCGGCCTCTGGTTCCTGTACCAGCTCATCGAGGCGAACTTCGGGCTGTTCAGCGCCGCGGCGAACGGTGGCGGCGTCGCCTTCTTCGCCCACGTCGGCGGGTTCGTCTTCGGCCTGGTCGTAGCGCGGGTCCTTACCGGGGCGGGACGCATCGTCCCCCAGGCGCAGTAGCGGCCTCGACCACTTGGCGCAGGGCCGGAACAACGAGGCGTTCGGCCGGCTCTGGCCGGTGTCTGACACGAACCAGGGCTCCACCTGGATGATCGCCAGCCAGGGAGCAGTGTCCTATTCTTTCCGAATACTCGCCGGATAGCCCGGCCACGGTAAACGATGCCGTCTGTGCTGCTATTGGCCAGGCGGAGCGGGTACATTAACGGTCGGCGTCGAGCCCGGTCCGTTCGGTACATTCTTTTTTCTTTGCTGCAGCCGGAGCCAGCGGGAGCCAGTAGTTCACCGCCCGGGTGTCGAGAGGCGGCGCCTATCGCGCTATTGATGCCGGGTGTTGGCTCGCGCGACGGATCGGGCTTTCCATGGGTTCGACTCGTAGTGCCCGGACGCAGCCGCGGATCAAGGGCACTCACCGATCGAAAGGACATCATCATGTTCAAGTCCGTGTCGAACTCCTTGATCCTGCGCGGCGTCCTCGCCCTCATCGTCGGGATCATCGCCCTCGCCTGGCCCAACGTGACGATTCTCGCGCTGGTCATCCTGTTCGCGGTCTACGCGTTCATCGACGCCGGCATCGAGGGCATGCGGGCATTCAGCAGCGGGAAGGCGGGGCCGGTCATCGGCCACCTGCTGCTCGGCCTGGTCGACCTGGCGGCCGGCGTGGTCGCGCTGGTCTGGCCGGGACCCACTGCGCTGGTGCTGACGCTGATCGTGGGGATCTGGGCGTTCGTCGGCGGCTGCTTCGAGATCTTTGCGGGCTTCGGCAGCGGCGAGACCGCGGGCACCCGCGCCATGTTCATCCTGACCGGCCTGGTCTGGGTCGCGTTCGGCGTGGTGCTGTTCGCCCGCCCGGACGCCGGCGCGGTGAGCCTGGCCCTGCTGTTCGGCCTGTTCAACCTGATTTCCGGGGTCACGCTGATCACCGGGGGCGTGGAGACCCGCCGGACCGGCAAGACCCTGCACACCGTCCTGCCCAAGGCCGCATGAGGGCCTCGCTGGCTGATGGCCTCGCGGTGGCCGTACCGGGACTGATCCCCCACATGGCCGCCGCGAGCCGCCCGTCCCCGCCCGGTTGACGCAGGTCGATGGTGCCGGTCGCTAGCTGAAGGCGGGGATGCCAGTGATGGCCCGGCCCATGATCAGGATGTGCACCTCGTCGGTGCCTTCATAGGTGCGGACGCCCTCGAGGTTGCTGGCGTGCCGCATCGGTGAGTACTCGAGTGCGACGCCGTTCCCGCCGAGGATGGTTCGGGCCTGCCGGGCGATGGCGATCGCGGTCCGGACGTTGTTGAGCTTGCCGAACGAGATCTGCTCCGGGAGAAGGGTCCCGGCGTCCTTCATCCGGCCGATGTGCAGCGCGACCAGCAGGCCCTTCTGGATTTCGAGCACCATGTCGACCAGTTTCTCCTGGGTGAGCTGGAACGACGCGATCGGCTTGCCGAACTGCCTGCGGTCCAGCGCGTAGGCCAGCGCTACCTCATAGGCGTCGCGGGCCGCGCCCATGGCACCCCAGGTGATCCCGTAGCGGGCCTCGTTCAGGCAGGAGAACGGTCCGCGCAGGCCCTCGGCCCCGGGCAGGATCGCGTCGGCGGGTACCCGCACGTCCGCGAGCGTGATGTCGCACTGGATCGAGGCGCGCATGGCCAGTTTGGGCTCGATGGGGGTAGCGGTGAACCCTGGGGTACCGGTGGAGACGAGGAAGCCGCGGATGCCGTCCTGGGTGCGCGCCCAGATGACGGCGAGATCGGCGATCGACGCGAGACCTATCCACCGCTTGACGCCGTTGATGACCCAGTCGCCGCCGGCCTGCCTCGCCGTCGTGGTCAGGCTGGCCGGGTCGCTGCCGGCTTCCGGCTCGGTCAGGCCGAAGCAGCCGATCAGTTCGCCGGAGGCCATCCCAGGCAGCCAGCGCTCCTTCTGCGCCTCGGTGCCGAACTTGGCGATGGCGCTCATGGCGAGCGACCCCTGTACGCTGACGAAGGTCCGCAGCCCGGAGTCGCCCGCCTCCAGTTCCAGCGCGGCCAGGCCGTACTCCACCGCGCTGCGGCCGGGGCAGCCGTACCCGGACAGGTGGGTGCCGAGCAGGCCGAGCCGCCCCATCTCCGGGACGATCTCGGCGGGAAACACCGCCTTCTCGTACCACTCCGTGATGTTCGGCCTGATCCGGTCGCGGACGAACGCGCGGACGGTGTCCCGCCAGGCGATCTCCCCCGCCGACAGCAGAGCGTCCAGGCCGAGATAGTCCATGGCCAGATCGGTCATGCTGACCTCCAGTCGTCAGGCAGCTTCGGGCAGGACGGCGAGCGCCATTGCCCGAGCGTATGCCGGTTCAGCCGAAGAGAACGAGGGGCCGGACGCCCTCACCGCGCCGCACCGGCATCGGCCGGGCATGGGCCCGCCGCGCTAGCGGGCGAATACTTTATCCATCAGGTGAGCACCAGCAGCGATCACAGGTCACAGCCCGCGAGAGTAGATCAGCTCGGTTCTGCTGGTCTGCGGGAACACTGGAGGGTAGATGGACCGGTCCCCGGAAGTTGAACAGCTGGCGTAGCGTGGTTGGCCGGCGGATGACTGGCGTAGCCGTCCGGCAGGACGGAACGTGGCGGCTCGTACAGCTCCACGTGTCCGCCGCCGTCTCCGACGAGGACCTACTCGCCGACTGACAGTTCAACAGTTCAAGAGCCGGTCAGAGATCACCAATACTGGGCGGATGAGCACCCCCGAGGCCGTGACGAAGCTCTCTGATCCGGGGCCCCTAGGAGCATCGTGACTCTTTCGGTCTTACAGCCAGTCCTTGCGCTTGAAAATGAGGTAGAGCAGCAGCCCGGCCAGGACGATGGTGGCGATGGAGGCGGCCAGGCCGGCTTTCTCGCCGAAGCCTGGGTAGGGCACGTTCATCCCGAAGAAGCCGGTGATGAGCGTGGGGATAGCGATGATCGCGGCCCAGCCGGTGACCTTCTTGGTGATGATGTTCATCCGGTTGCCCTGGATGGTCAGGTTGGTCTCCAAGATGCTGGTCACCAGGTCGCGCAGTCCGTCGGTCCACTCGGCGGCGCGCAGCACCTGATCGTAGACGTCCTGGTAGTAGGGCATCAGGTCGTCCCCCACGATGCGCAGGTCGCGGCGCATCAGTTCGCTGACTACCTCGCTCATGGGGATGACGATCCGGCGGAGCAGCACCAGGCTCTTGCGCAGCTGGAAGCTCCGCCGCTGGACCTCCAGGCCCCGCGGAACGTCGTCGAACAGCCGGTCCTCCAGCTCCTCCATGCAGTCATCCAGGCTCTGCACCGCCTCGAACTGACCATCGACGATGTAGTCCAGCAGCCCGTACAGCAGGTAGCCGACGCCGAATTTAGCGAGGTCGGGGCTTTCGTCCCAGCGCTCGACGACCGCGTCGATGTCCAGCCCGTCGCCCTGGCGGACGGTGATCAGCGCCTGGCTAGTGATGAAAGCCGCGATCTCGCTGGTGCTCAGCTCGCCGGTGCCGGTGTCCAGCCGCGCCCCGTAGGCGGTCAGGAGCAGATGGCTGCGGTAGCGGTCAAGCTTGGGCCGCTGGCTGTGGCGCAGCGCGGCCTCGACGGCCAGCGGGTGCAGGCCGAACTCCTCGCTCAGCACGGCGAGGTCATTGTGGTCGGGGTCGCGCAGGTCCAGCCAGATGGTGACGGACTCATCAGATAGGTACTCGCTGATGTCGGCGACCGGGAATCCCTCAAGCTCAAGCCTCCCGTCCCGGTACAGTCGCGTGCGCGCCTGGCACCGGGTCGGGCTGATCTGACAGATGGAGGACGCCGCCGCCATGTCCTGGCCCTGCGAGCCTGCTGCGTCCGCGATACCGGACGGCGGCGGGGTCATCGTGTTCTCCTCGCTTCAGGAGAGGCCTGCCGATGGGTGCCCGGGGATCCAGTTACCTGACCTTCGCGTCGGTACTTGACGCCCAGGCCGGATCCGGCGGGGCGATGCCGTCCGCGGCGTCGAAGAGGATCTGCTGGAGCGGGCGGGGCAGGTCGCCGTTCCACACCACGGCCGCCGTCGCAGTCAGCGGATGGTCCTCGAGCCCGACCCGGACCATGTCGTGGGTGACGATCGTCCGGGGCAGCCGGATCAGCCCGGGCCGGCTTCCGGTGATGACGCCAGGGCCGGTCAGCACCGCGGTGGGCCGGTCCGCGGTCGCGGCGAAGGCGAGGTCCATCGGCAGCGAGTGCCGGAGCGGCGGATCGGTGAACTCGAAGCGCGGATCGGCGGTCCGCAGGACCCGCGTCCAGGCATCGTAGGTCCCCGGCTCAGCGCGGCGTGGCCCGTGGATGACGTCCATCCGGGTCAGTTCGTCGAGGCTGATCGTGCCGCGGCCCGCCGCGGCGTGCGGCGCAGGGATCCACACATCGGGTTCGAACTCGCCCAGGCTCATGGCATCGAGCGGGGCGGGCAGCGCCTCTGGACTGGCGGTGAG
>WNGJ01002112.1_pt1 | contig 20336 bp, 19 predicted proteins | sample 5400611 | NCBI WGS metagenome assembly WNGJ01 (sample SAMN13153375, study PRJNA577476) | soil metagenome | isolation source: 40 cm soil or saprolite under Garry oak tree replicate 1 | place: USA:California | collected 2016-06-15
CCCGGCGGGTCGGTGAAAGATCGCGCTGCCTTGTCGATGATCGAAGACGGCGAGCGGCGCGGAGCGCTGACCCGCGAGCGGACGATCATCGACTCCACTTCCGGTAACACCGGCATCGCATACGCCTTGATCGGTGCGGCGAAAGGCTACCGGGTCAAGCTCGTGATGCCGGGCAACGTCAGCGTGGAGCGCAAGGCGTTGGTCACTGCGTTCGGGGCCGAGATCGTGTACAGCGATGCCGGTGAGGGATCGGATGGCGCCATTCAGATGGTCCGCGAAGTCGTTGCGGGCGATCCCGGCGCTTACTTCTATCCCGACCAGTACTCGAACCCCGCCAACCCGCGGGCTCACTACGAAGGCACGGCGGTCGAGATCCTCGAGCAGACGGCGGGTCGAATCACTCATTTCGTCGCCGGCCTTGGCACGACCGGCACGTTCGTGGGCACGGCACGGCGCTTGAAAGAGCACGATGCCTCGATCAGGACGATCGCCGTCGAGCCAGAGGACTCGTTCCACGGCCTGGAGATCGTGCCTCGGATCTGGGATCCCTCGGCCGCGGATGAGGTGTGGGGCTGCCCGACAGAACCGGCGTATGACCTGGCCCGCGCGCTCGCACGCACCGAAGGATTGCTCGTCGGCCATTCGAGCGGCGCGGCGCTCTGGGCGGTGCGGCGTCTGGCCGAGACGCTTGGCGAGGGGGTCGTCGTCACCGTGTTCCCGGATTCCGGCGACCGCTACCTCTCGACTGGGCTCTATGGCAACAAGAAAAGTTAAGATCTGGCCACGACGACCCGCGTTCGGGTCCCACCGGCGTCGCTATGATGTCGCCGGCCGTCTGGCCTTTACATCGTGCTGCGTAACTTTTCATCACTGCACCACGTCAGACTCTCGTGCTGAAGCTCGCCGGGGGAGCGGTCACCGTCCTGGTGCTGGTTCTGCTCTCGGGAGTCTTCGTGGTGGTGGTCGTGCCCGGCGTGGTGCCGCTTGTCCTGGTCGGCAGCCGAGGCGGGCCATCGCCGAGTCCGGTAGCCGTGACACCGAGTCCGAGCCAGGAACCTGGCCCGTCCCCACGACCCAGCCCAAGCCCCGTCTCCCGGACCGCAGACCTGAACAAGCTGGCCGCCGATTTGACCAGCATCGCCGCCGCGGGCGGCGTCAAGGCCAGCGTGTCCCTGGGCGAGCTCGGGGGAAAGACACCGGTCGCACTGTGGTCTTTGAACGGCAATCTCGCCTGGCCTGCATCGAGCACATACAAGCTGCCCGTCCTGATGGCTGAGGCGCAGGGGATCGCGAGCGGCACGCTGCATGGTTCCGACAAGCTCTGCTACAGGGAGGCCGACTACGAGGCGGGCTGGTTCGACGACTATGCACCGGGCGTGTGCTTCACCCGCAACGTGCTCGCGCAGCGCGCCGGCTTGCGCTCCGATAACACCGCGGGGCATATGCTCGTGAGGTATCTCGGGGGTGCGCCGGCCGTGAACGCATTTGCCCAGTCGATGGGTGCCACCCAATCCACGTTTTACGTCCCCAACACCACCACCTCGTCCGACCTGGCCCTGATGTGGATCTCGGAGGCTTATGGGGTGGGCGGGGGTGCAACGGCACAACAGTGGCTGTATCCGCTCATCACCGGTACCAGCTACGAGCGCGGCATTCCCGCCGGAACGCCGAAGGGCCCGGTCGTCCACAAGGTGGGTGTCCGCACCCTGGGCTTGAACGACGCGGCGCTCGTCGTCAACGGTCCGCAGGGCGCCTACGTGCTGGCCATCTGCTCGACTGCGCCGGACTCGGTGGCGGGCTGGCAGATCGTCGCGCGGCTGGCCAACCGCGTCTGGCAGTTTGAAGCGTCGCGGCCGGCCTAGGCGAGGGCCGCCGCTTCCTTAGTCTTTAGCGCGTGAAAATCGCGCGCGACGCGCTCGATGCGATCCGGGCCCACGGCGCCGAGGGATACCCGCACGAGATCTGCGGGATCATGATCGGCCCTCGCGGCGACCGCACCGTGAGTGAGGTCAAACGTGCGCGCAACATCATCGTCGAGCGCGCGCGGGATCGCTACGAAATCGATCCGCGTGACCATATCCGGATCCAGCGCGAGGCAGATGCCGCAGGCCTGGACATCGTCGGCTACTACCACAGCCACCCCGACCATCCGGCGCAGGCGTCACGCTTTGACACCGAGCGGGCCTGGGCCGGTTACGTATATCTCATCGTTGCGGTTCACGAAGGCGAGCCAGTCGAGGCCAATGCCTTCGTGGCCGAGAAAGACGGCGGCCCCTTTCATCCCGAGCCACTGGAGACCATCTGACCGCCGAGGCGGCGACACGACAGCCGGTGAAGTGGCTGAATCGAAACGTCCTCGGGATCGGGCTCGCCGACCTGGCCGCCGACGCCAACTACGAGATGGTCTTCGCCGTCCTTCCCCTCTTCATCACCGCCGGCCTTGGAGCTCCCGCATTCGCGGTCGGTTTGATCGAAGGAGTGGGCGACGGATCGTCGGCCGTGGTCAAGCTGTGGAGCGGCTGGTACAGCGACCGCATCTCATGGCGACGGCGCCTCGCGGCTGGGGGCTATGGGACGACGGTCATCGGGTTGGGCCTGCTTGTCGCCATCACCAGCTGGCCCCAGGTCATCGTCGCTCGCGCCCTGGCGTGGATGGGACGCGGCCTTCGCCAACCGATTCGGTCGGCGATGCTCGCCGGGTCGGTCGAGAAGAAAGACCTTGGGAAGGCGTTCGGGTTCCACGAGGCGCTCGATACTGCGGGTGCGCTGATCGGACCGGCGGTAGCCCTCCTGCTCCTATCGACCGGTCACGGGTTCCGGACCATATTCTGGGCCGCGCTTGCACCAGGTGTCATCTGCGTGATCCTGTTCGCCCTCATCACGCGGGATCCGCGACGCGGACGGCCCGAACCGGTCTCGCTCCACGTGCCCATGCCTCCGGGCTTTTGGCGGCTCATGGCGCCGGTTGCGATCTTCGGCCTGGGAAACTTCGCGACCGCCTTCTTCACACTTCGCGCGGCGCAGATCATGCAGCCGGAGCTGAGCCATGCGGCTGCGCTGGCCGCAGCCGTCGGCTTTTACCTCGCACATAACGCGGTCGGCGCGGCGCTCTCATTCCCCGCCGGCTGGCTCGCCGACCATGTCGGAAAAGCGCCCGTCCTCGCCGCCGCTTACCTCACATTTGCGGCCGCATGCCTGGTCGGACTGGTCGGACATGGCTGGTTTGCCCTCGGGCTCATGGCGCTCCTGGTGGGGGCGCAGAACCCGGTCGTCAGCGCGGTCGAAGGGTCGCTTGTCAGCTCGCTGGTCGATGTCCGCCGGCTGGGCACTGCTTTTGGTTTTCTCAATGGCATCAACGGCGTCGCAGACCTCGGGTCCAGCGTGGTCGCCGGTGTGCTGTGGACCGTGGTCAGTCCGGAAGCCTCGCTCGGCCTGGGATCGGTTCTGTGCGCGGTCGCGGCGCTGATCTTGTGGGTGAGACAACCAAAACCCGTCTAATTGACAGGTGGCCAGGCCAATCGTCGCGATCGTCGGCCGCCCGAACGTCGGGAAGTCGACCCTGTTCAACCGGATGATCGGTCAGCGCAAAGCCATCGTCGATCCCGTGCCCGGCCTCACTCGCGATCGCCTCTACGGCGTTGCGGACTGGCGCGGACGGGAGTTCACGGTGGTCGACACCGCCGGGCTCGACCTGGACACCGCCCAGGATTCGTCGCGGGCGGCGATCGAAGCTCAGACCCGGATCGCCATCGACCAGGCCGATGTCATCCTTCTGCTCCTTGACGTCCGGCAAGGCCTGACGCCGATCGATCGCGACATCGGTCAGCTGCTTCGCAAATCGCGACGGAGCGTCATCGTCGTAGCGAACAAGGCCGACTCTCCCACCGAGCGGCATCTCGCGCACGAGGTGCTCGAGCTGGGCTTCGAGGAACCCTCCTTGATCTCCGCCCAGCACGGTCTTGGCGTGGGGGAGCTTTTGGACCGCGTCCTGGAGGCTTTGCCTGTTCCCGAGGCTGCGGCCGCGTCAGAGGAAGCCGCCGACCGTCTTGCGATCATGGGCCGGCCCAACGTCGGCAAGTCGTCGCTGCTGAATGCACTCCTCGGCGACGAGCGGGCGCTGGTCAGCCCGACGCCCGGCACGACGCGCGATCCGATCGACACGGAGTTGATGTTCGACGGCGTGCCGGTGGTGCTGGTCGACACCGCCGGCATACGCCGCAAGTCGTCGAGCCGCGACCGTCTCGAGCGCTACAGCCTGCTTCGCGGCATCCATGCGATGGAGCGCTCCGACGTGGTCCTGCTCGTGATCGAAGCTCCGACCGGGGTGCTCGCCCAGGACCAGCACGTGGCGGGCTATGCGCTGGAGGCGGGGAAGGGGTTGGTGATCGTGGTCAACAAGATCGACCTCGTCGAGCCGGCGACGCGCAAGCCCGCCTACTGGCGCAAGGCGCTGGCCGGCGACTTCAAGTTCGCGTCGTTTGCCCCCGTCGTCACCGTTTCGGCGAAGACGAAAGAAGGAATCGGATCCATCATGCCGGCCGCGCTGGAGGTGGTCGGCCAGCGCCGGATCAAGATGCCTCCGAACGAGCTGAATCGCGTGCTGCGCGAGGCTTTCCTCGAGCACCCGCCTCCAAGCTTCAAAGGTCGCCGGCTCAAGGTGACGTACGCCACGCAGTCGAGCGATGAATCACCGACCGTCGTCCTGTTCGTCAACGACACCGGCTTGCTCCATTTCTCGTACAGGCGCTACCTCGAGAAGAAGGTCCGCGAGCGTTTCGGCCTGAGCGGCAACCCGCTGAAGCTGGTTTTGCGTTCAGAAGAAAGCCGTCGCACCCGGGCGAGAGCCGCAAAATAGACGGCGTTTACATTTCACTTACGTGTGTAAAACAGACAGCTGACGCGGGTCATGATCAATTGACGCTGTGGGCGGAACGATGAGCTCGAGGATCATGGTCGTCGACGATGAGAAGCACATCGTTGAGCTGGCGCGCCTGTACTTGACACGCGAGGGCTACGAGGTCGAGGGAGTGGGGGACGGGTCGCAAGCCGTGGCCAGGTTCGGCCAGCTGAAGCCTGACCTGGTGATCCTCGACATCATGCTGCCGGGAATCGACGGCCTCACCATCTGCAAGGAGATCCGCAAGCAGAGCCAGGTCCCGATCATCATGCTGACCGCCCGCGACGAGGTCACCGACAAGGTCGTCGGCCTCGAGGTCGGCGCCGATGACTACCTGACCAAGCCGTTCCATCCGCAGGAGCTCGTCGCGCGTGCGAAGGCTCTCCTGCGCCGCGCACGCACTGAACCGGACCAACCCAAGCTCGTCCGCGCGGGCAAGCTCGAGGTCGACATCGACCGTCACGAGGTGCGACACGGCACCGAACGAGTGCACCTGCGGCCCAAGGAATTCGACCTGCTGACGCTGCTGGCGCGACATCCCGGTCGCGTCTTCCAGCGCAGCGAGCTGCTCGACCTCGTCTGGGGTTATGACTTTCCCGGGTACACGCGGACGGTCGACGTTCACGTACAGCAGGTGCGCGAGAAGCTCGCCGCGGCGAAGATCACCGATCCGAGCATCCAGACCGTCTGGGGCGTCGGCTACCGGTTGGAGCTGGCAGGGAGCTGAACCTGCGCCTTCGCCTCCTCGCCGCCGCGGCGGGCATAGTCGCCGTCAGCCTTATCCTCGCGGGGGCGTTGACGTGGGTCTTCGTTCGCGACCTGGAGTTTCAAAGCGCGCAAGCGCAGCTGGGACGAAATGTCATCACCGTCACCGCACAGGTGAGGCACGAAGAGTGCTTCAACCCGCTGCCTCGGATCGCGAGGCCGGCCACCTGCCCTCGACCTGGCCTCGACACGCCGAGCGACTTTCTGGATCGCCTGACCGGCCTGATCGCGCCCACTTTGAGTGGCAATCGGCTCCTGCTGCTGCGTGCCGACCACGTGGTGGTGTACGACAGCCAGGACTCTTTGCTGGGTCACCAGATCTCGATTGCAGCCGGCGTGCCAAGCCGAGCCTCCTTGGAGGGTCACTCCTATTTCGTGGCGGCCCAGCAGATCCCGCCTGGGCAGGATCCGCTCCACGCCAGTTACGTCGTGCTCGCGCAACCACAGACGTTTGCCGCCTCGGCGGCCGCCGGCGAGCTGGCCAGCCGGCTACTCGAGGCGGGCGGCGCCGCGTTGGTGGTGGCGATGCTGCTGGTGCTCTTGATCAGCCAGTCTCTGACGCGGCCCCTCACGCAGCTGGCGTCCGCAGCAGAGGACATCGCCGCCGGCAACTATTCACGTCGCGTGAGCATCAAAGGTCAGGACGAGATCGGGATGCTCGGCTCGGCGTTCAACCGGATGGGCGAGGCCGTCGAGCGGGCACGGAAGGTCCAGCGCGATTTTCTCGCCAATGTCTCGCACGAGCTCAAGACGCCCCTCACCAGCCTGATCGGGTTCAGCCAGGCTCTGGTCGATGGCAGCTTGCTGAATGAGAACGAGCGCACTCGCGCCGCGACGATCGTGCACGAGGAATCCGAGCGCGTGCTTCGAATGGCGCAGGAGCTGTTGGACCTGGCGCGTGTGGAAGCGGGCTCGATCTCGCTGCACATCACCGCCGTCGACCTTGGCGGCCAGCTCCAGCAAGAGCTGGAGATCGTGCGGCCTCGGGCTCGCGCCCGCGAGCTGTCTCTCAACTTGAACGTTCCGGACGATATACCGCCGGTGGCGGCGGATCAGGAGCGCCTTCACCAGATCCTCGACAACCTGCTCGACAACGCGGTCAAGTACGCGCCCGTGGGCTCGACCATCAACGCCGCGGCCCGCTTGAGCGGCGGCTCGGTCGAAACGGTGGTTTCGAATCCGGCCGGCGTGCATCGTCCTGACCCAGACCGGATGTTTGACCGCTTCTACCGCGCCGACCCCTCGCGTTCCGCCGCCGCGGGTGGGGTTGGACTCGGGCTCTCCATCTCGCGCGAGCTGGCGGCCGCGATGAAGGGGCGCCTGTGGGCCGATTTCGACGACTCGGGCAACCTGCGCATGCACCTCATGCTCCCGGCCGCGCGCGACGCCAGGGTCGAACCCGACTCAGCCGCGGCGGCTGTCGCCTAGGCGCTGCTAAATCGCTGGGCGTTGCCCATGCGCGGCCAGACGTAAGCCTGAACGTTCGCATAGGCCTGGCGCAGGTGGTTGCCGTCGTGGTGAATCCACTCGTGCAAAAGCTCGTCCACGGTCAGCTGTCCGACGTCTGGGTGGCGGCCGGCGCGCAGCAGATGTTTGCCGCTCAGCGAACGCACGAGCTCGACACTATCGCGGCGCAGCGGTTCGAATTCGTCGAGCAGCTCGTCGGGTTTGCGATCGCAATCGCCGCGTGACCTCGCCACAGCTGCGGAGTCCCATCCTTCGAGCTCGGGATTGTCGGCGCCGAGGATGGTGCGAATTCGTCCCCCGAATCCGCGCCTCTCAGCTTCGATCAGATGCCCGATCACCTCGTTCACGCACCACTCTTCCGGCGCCGGGCGCCAGGCTGCCATGTCAGGTGTTATGGAGCGGAGAAGGCTTGCGCAAGCTTGGCCCGAGGTCTCGAGGACGTTCGCGATCTCGTCCGGGGTCAAGGCAGCGAGATGAGCAGCGTCACCGGGTTTTCGAGCAGCCGCTTCACCTCAGCCATGAACTGGGCGGCGGTCGCGCCGTAAAAGACGCGGTGGTCCACGGACAACGTCATGCGCATCACCTTGCCCGCGACTATCCGCGCGTCCTCAACGACAGGCACGTCCTTGATCGCACCCACCGCGAGGATCGCGGCTTCAGGCGGGTTGATGATCGCCGTGAACTCGTCGACTCCGTACATGCCGAGGTTGGAGATCGAGAACGTCGCCCCGGTCAGGTCGCCTTCATTCACACGCCCTGAGCGCGCACGTTCGATGACCTGACGCGACTCGATCGAGATCTGGACCAGATCCTTGATATCAGCGTCGTGGACCACCGGCACGAGCAGGCCCATGCCCTGGCTCGGGGCCACTGCCAGCCCGATGTTGACCGAGCGCTTGCGCTGGAACCGCCCCTCGACCCATGAGCTGTTGACCTCGGGGAACTTCCGCAGCGCCAGCGCGCAGGCGCGGACCAGGAAGTCCGTCATCGTCACCTTCTCGGCGCCGGGCACGGAATCCTTCAGCTGCTGGCGAAGGCTCACCGCGAGGTCGACTCGGGCTTCAACCGTGACCTGGAACTCGGGGATCGTCGACTTGGCCTCGGCCATGCGGCGGGCGATGGTGGCCTGCATTCGTGACGGTTCGACGACCTCGACTTCTGGTCCGGCGGCCTGACCCGCCGCCGGTTGGGCCCGCCGGCGGTCGGCCTTTGGTCGCGTTCCACCGGCGGCGATCACGTCCTCTTTGACGATGCGGCCATCCGGGCCGCTGCCTTTCAACGAGGAGAGGTCGACGCCCATCTCCTCGGCGAGTCGCCTGGCGAGGGGCGAGGCCCTCACCTCCGCGCCCTGCTGCTGGCCGTCCTGACTCTCCTCGCGCGGGGGGGCCGGTTTTTCAGCCGGGGATTCGGGGGGAGGCGACGACTCCTGCGCGGGCTCACGCTCCTCGGCCATCGTGGCAGGGGTTTCCGGTTCCTTCGGCTTCGGCTCCGCCGCGCCGCCCTTCTGGGCAGGGGCCTGCTTGGCGGGCGCCGGCTCGGACTTGGCGGGCGCCGGCTCCGACTTGGCCTGCGCGCCGGCTTCACCGATCTTGGCGATGGGGGCGCCGATCTTGGCCGGAACCCCCTGCTCGACCAGGATCTGCAGGACTCCGTCGGACTCCGCTTCGAGGTCGAACGTCGCCTTGTCAGACTCGACCTCAGCCAGCACCTCCCCGGCCTTCACCTGGTCGCCGCTCTTCTTCTTCCACTCGACGATGGTGCCCTCCTCCATCGTGTCGGAGAGCTTGGGCATGTTGATGTCAGGCATTCGGGTTCTTTCCAAGCGTCGCTCGCACGAGACGCTTGATGTCCTCGCTCGTCGGGATGGACGCTTTCTCGAGGCCCATGCTGTAAGGCATCGGCACCTCCGCGCCGCCCAGGCGGCGGATCGGTGCGTCGAGGTAGTCGAAGCAGCGCTCCTGCACGCCGGCCGCGATCTCCGCGGTCACGCCGTAGGTCGACCAGCCTTCCTCGACCACCACGCAGCGGCTCGTCTTGCGCACGGAGTCGATGATCGGTGGCCAGTCGATGGGGCGGATCGAGCGCAGGTCGATGACCTCGGCGTCGATGTCCTCTTCCTCGAGCTGCTTTGCAGCCTCGTTGGCCAGCACGGCCATCCGCGAGACACCGACGATCGTCACGTCGGAGCCGGTGCGGCGGAGGGCTGCCTTGCCGAGCGGCGTCGTGTAGTCGCCTGGGGGAACGTCGCCCTTCACGTTGTACAGGCTCATCGACTCGAGGAACATCACCGGGTTGTCCGAGCGGATGGCAGACTTGAGCATTCCTTTCGCGTCTGCGGGTGTCGTCGGCGCAACGACCAGAAGGCCCGGGATCAGGCCGTACAGGACCTCGAAGCTGTGCGAGTGCTGGGCCGAGAGCTGGTGCCCCGCACCCCCAGGCATCCGAATCACCATCGGAACCTTGACCTCGCCGCCGAACATATAGCGGATCTTGGCTGCGTTATTAACGATCTGGTCATACGCGATCAGCGAGAAGTTGATGGTCATCATCTCGACCACCGGTCGCAGGCCGAGCATCGCGGAACCGATGGCGGTGCCGACGATCACCTCCTCCGCGATCGGCGCGTCGACCACCCGTTCGGGGCCGAACCTGTCGAGAAGTCCGTCCGTGACCCGGTAGGCGCCGCCGAATTTCCCGATGTCCTCGCCAATCAGGAAGATGGAGTCGTCGCGTTCCATCTCCTCGGCCAAAGCCTCGCGCAGCGCGACGCGGTAGAGCTTTTCCTCAGCCGCGGCCGGCGCCTTGGCCGATGTTGCGGTCGCCATCAGACCCGCTCCGCGCGCAGCTCGGGCCGGTTGTCCCACTGCCCCGCGTACGTGTACTTGTAGAGGTCGCTCGGGTTTGGGTCCGGGCTGGCATCAGCGAACTCGATGACGTCGCGGACCTCGGCATCGACCTCCTGGCGCACGTTCTTGAAGTACTCCTCGTCCGCCAGGCCGCTCTCCTCCAGCTCGTGCTCGAAGGCGACGATGGGGTCGGCCTTGCGATACTTCTCCTTGTCCTCCGCGGACCGGTACTTGTCCGGATCCACCACCGAGTGGCCTCTGAAGCGGTAGCAGAGCGATTCGATGAAGCGCGGCACGGAATCTTTGCGTGTCTTCTCGACGATTTCACTTGTACGCAGCAAAACCTCGCGCAGATTCATGCCGTCGATCTGGATCGACTCCATGTCGTAAGCGCACGCCTTCTTGTAGATGTCCGCGACCGCGGACGCCTTCTCTACGGGCGTGCCCATGCCGTAGCGGTTGTTGACGCAGAACCAGACCACGGGGAGCTCAAAGACCTTGGCCATGTTCAGCGACTCGTGGAACGCGCCGATGTTGGTGGCGCCGTCCCCGAACATGCAGAAGATGACGTCCTTCTGCTTGCGGTACTTGACCGCCCAGGCGCCGCCCACCGCGAGCGGCAGGTGTCCGCCGACGATGCCGTAGCCGCCCATGAAGCGGCGGCCGTAGTCGACGAGGTGCATCGAGCCGCCTCGCCCGTGCGAGGTGCCGGTCTCCTTGCCGAAGAGCTCGGCCATCACCGCCTTGGGATCCACACCACGCGCGATCGCGTGGCCGTGCTCGCGGTAGCTCGTGAAGATCCAGTCGTTCGCTTTGAGCGCGAGGATGCCGCCGACGACCGTGGCCTCCTCGCCGATGTTGAGGTGGCAGTACCCGCCGATCTTCGCCTTCGTGTACTGCTCTTGCGCGCGCTCCTCGAAGCGGCGGATGAGCTGCATCTGGCGGTGCATGCCGAGCAGAAACTCGCGATTGTCCTTGGTCAGCTCGAGGACTTTGGGGTTGATCGCGCTGGGCGTGGGGGGTGGGGAGGAGGACTTGACTGGGGCAGACATCTTCTCTCCTCGATTCTGCATGTTCGCGGTGGGTGTGCTCACCTCCCCACCCTGAGGGGAGGTCCCGCCGCTTGCGGCGGGGTTGGTGTTCACCTCCCCACCCTGTGGGGAGGTCCCGCCGCTTGCGGCGGGGGTGGGGAGACTCGACTTCCTGTTAGCGACATGCATCGCCCGTCCCTGCGCGGCCAGCGCGGCCTCCATCAAGGATTCGGGCAAGGTCGGGTGAGCGTGGATGGTGAGGTCGATCTGCTCCAGCGTCAGCCCGTTCTGCACCGCCAGCGTCGCCTCCGCGATCAGGTCGGTGGCGCGCGGCCCGATGATGTGCGCGCCCAGAAGCTGGCCCGACCCGGCGTCGGCCACGACCTTCACAAAACCCTCGGTCTGGCCCAGGGTCAGCGCGCGACCCGCGGCGGCGAACGGGAAGCGGCCGATCTTGACCGCGATCCCTTTTTCCTTCGCCTCTTTCTCGCCCAGCCCGACGTGGGCGATCTCGGGGTCGGTGTAAACGCAGTTGGGCGCGGCGTGATAGTCGGGGACGCGGTTGGCGTGGCCGGCGATGTTCTCGACCGCGCACACACCTTCGTACGACGCGACGTGGGCGAGCATGATGCCGCCGATCACGTCGCCGATCGCCCACACGCCATCCGCCGTCGTGTGCAGGTGGTCATCCACCACGACGCGGCCGCGCTCGAGCTTCACGCCGGCCTTCTCGGCCTCAAGCCCCTGGGTATAGGGCACGCGGCCAACCGCCAGCAGCACCTGGTCGGCATCCACCGCGCCGCCCTCGCCGCCGGTTGAGAAACGGACCAGCAGGCTGCCGTTCTGCTTCACGACCTCGGAGACTTTGCTGTTGGTGTGGATCTCGGCGCCGAGGCTCGCGAGGTGCTTGGAGTAGGCGGTCACCAGGTCGGCGTCGACCATCGCGAGCACCTGTGGCAGCATCTCCAGCACAGTGACCTTGCTGCCGAGCGCGGCGAACATGGCGGCGAACTCCATCCCGACCACGCCGCCGCCGATCACGGCCAGCCGCCGGGGCGCCTCCTTAAGCTCCAGAATCTGGTCCGAATCGATGGTCAGGTCGGCGCCCGGAAGCGGGATCCGTGCCACCGCCGAACCGGTGGCGATGATGATGTCCTTGCCGTGCAGCTGGTCGCCGCCCACGTCGACCACGCCTTTGCCGGCCAGGCGCGCGGAGCCCTTGTAGCTCGTCACGCTGCCGGCTTTGAGGAGGCCTTCGACACCCTTGACGAGCTGATCGACGACCGAGGATTTTCGCTTCTGGGCCGCCGCCCAGTCGAAACCGACGTTGTCTGCGACCAGGCCGAACGCGGCCCCGTCCTTGGCCATCGTGTAGAGCTCGGAGGACTGCAGCAGCGCCTTGGTCGGGATGCAGCCTCGGACCAGGCACGTGCCGCCCATGCGGTCCTTCTCGACGATGGCGGTCTTGGCGCCCAGCTGGGCGGCACGGAGGGCCGCCACGTAGCCCCCCGGCCCGCCTCCGATCACGACTACGTCAAAGGACCCGGCCATAGCTCCTATCTATACGGGGCATTGATAGAAATTATGCCGCGCGGACTACCGGGCCCGGACGCCGCCGTTCGGGTTGTAGCGGTTCACGATGGGCATCCGGCGGTCGCGTCCGAAGGCCCGGGGGGTGATCTTGACGCCCGGCGGCGCCTGGCGGCGCTTGTACTCGCTCCGGTCGACGAGCTGGATCACGCGCGCCACGGTCTCCGGCTTGTGGCCCGCCGCGACCAGCTCCTCGGGGCTCAGGTCGTCTTCGACGTAGCCGCGCAGGATCGGGTCGAGCTCCTCGTACGGCGGCAGGCTGTCGGTGTCCTTCTGGTCCGGCTTCAGCTCGGCTGACGGGGCCTTGGTGATCACCCGTTCGGGAATCGCCACCCCCAGGGAGTTGCGGTGCCGGCAGAGCTCGTAGACCGTGGTCTTGGTGATGTCCTTGAGCACGGCGTAGCCGCCGGCGATGTCCCCGTACAGGGTGCCGTAGCCGGTCGCGAGCTCGGACTTGTTGCCGGTGCTGAGCACGATGTAGCCGAACTTGTTGGAAAGCGCGTGGAGGATGGTCGAGCGGATGCGCGGCTGAATGTTCTCCTCCGCGACCCCGGGCTTGGTGCCCTGGAACACCGGGCGAAGGATCTGCTCGAAACCCTTGTGCGGAGGCTCGATGGAGAAGTCCATCAGCTGCATGCCAAGGTTTTCCGCGGTCATTCCGGCGTCGTCGAGACTTTCCGACGACGTGTGCCGCGACGGCATGCGGACGCCGATCACGTTCTCCGGGCCAAGCGCGTCACAGGCGATGGCGGCCGTCAGCGCCGAGTCCACACCGCCCGACATGCCGATCACGACTTTGGAGAACCCTTGCTTGCGCATGTAGTCATGCGTCGCCAGGACGACGGCGGTGTAGATCTCGGCCGCGCCTTCCAGCGGCTGGGTCAGACGGTTTTGGATCGCCGGCTTCGGTCCGCGACGCGCGGCGCCGGACAGGGGCACTTCCGTCACGTCGAGCTCGAGTCGCGCCGCCGCCTCGGCCTCATAGCGCAGCTTTTCCGGCACGTGGTGGACGGGCTTGTTCGTGTCAACATCGGTGACGAGGAAATCCGGAACCATCGACTCGGCGTGGGCGAGCAGCTTGCCGCGTGGATCGAAGACCACGCTGTTGCCGTCGAAGACCAGCTCGTCCTGACCGCCCACGGTGTTGACCCAAGCGACGAAGGCGCCGTAATCGGCGGCGCGTCCACCCACCATCGCCTCGCGCGGCGCGCGCTTGCCGTAGTGGTATGGGGAGCCGTTGATGTTGATCAACAGCTGCGCGCCGTGGTGCGCCTGCCACGCCATCGGTCCCGAAGGAAACCAGCAGTCCTCACAGACCGAAAGTCCGATGCGCACGCCGTCCAGCTCGACAATCGGGCTCTTGTGGCCAGGCACGAAGTAACGCTTCTCGTCGAACACGCCGTAATTGGGCAGGAAGACTTTGTGGTAGACAGCCTTGACCTCGCCGTCGTGGAGAAAGGCCGCCGCGTTATAGATGTCGCCTTCCTGGTCGACGAAGCCGACGACCGCCGCGACGCCTTTGGTGGCCTGCGCGATCAGCTCCAGCTGGGCGAGGTTGTCGCGCACGAAGGAAGGTTTCAGAAGCAGGTCTTCGGGCGGGTACCCGGTGATGACCAGCTCGGGGAAGCAGACGATGTCCGCCTGCGCCTCGCGCCCGCGCTCGATCCCTTCGATGACAAGCTGAGCATTGCCGGCCAGGTCGCCGACGGTGGGGTTGACCTGCGCGAGCGCAATCCTCATGTCTCAATTGTCGCCTGGAGCGCTCTCCGCCATCGGCGGGCGGGCTGAGGGCGCCCTCTACTATTTGTGTGCTTGAGTTACTTCGAACGTCTCCGCACGCTTTCGCGCGAGCGCCAGACGCTGCTGTGCGTCGGTCTCGATCCCGACCCTGAGCGAATCGAGGGTGGCGCCGCGGGCGCGCTGCGACACTGCCAGGAAATCGTGCGGCAAACCGAGGAACACGTGTGCTGCTTCAAGCCAAACAGCGCCTTCTGGGAGCAGTACGGCCCGGACGGCTGGTCGGCGCTCATGGAGTTGCGGGACCAGGCGCCGGCCACACCCTTCCTGCTCGACGCCAAGCGAGGCGATATGGATAACACAATGCGGGCGTACGCAATTGCGGTCTTCGGGACACTCGGCATGGATGCGGCGACGGTGAATCCTTACCTTGGCTCGGATTCGCTTCGCGAGTTCACCAAGTACGAAGACCGTGGCGTGTACGTGCTGTGCCGCACCTCCAACCCGGGCGCCAAAGAACTGCAGCATCTCGAGTCAGGCGGCGGGCCGGTCTATCAACACGTCGCCGCGCTGGCCGAGCGCTTGAACTCAAGCGGCAACGTTGGGCTGGTGATCGGCGCGACCGCCCCGACCGAGGTCGATGAGGTCCGGCGCCTTACAAAGCTTCCCTTTCTGCTGCCTGGCGTCGGGGCGCAGGGGGGCGACGTGGAGGCCGCGGTGCGCGCAGCCTGGAACGGGGATCCCGCCTCGTGCCTGGTCTCGGCCAGCCGCAGCGTGATCTTCGCCCCGAGCCCGGCACGCGAAGCTGCGGCGCTGAAGACCCAGATCAACGCAGCGGCCGGGGTGCGTACATGACCGAGGGACGCCACACGGCCCGCCTCGTCCTGCAGGGCCACATCATCGATTCGATGATGCTGCCTCAGGTGATGGACCTGGTCATGGACCTGGGCGGCAACTTCACCATCGAGGAGCTGAAGGTGGGCCAGCACAAGACCGATACGTCGATCTGCCGAATGGAGGTTTACGCGGACTCTGCCGAACAGCTGGATCGCATCGTCCAGCGCGCCCGTGCGCTTGGCGCAACCGCGGAGCACGAACAACCCGTGCGCATCGACAAGGTGGCGCACGACGGGGTGTTCCCCGAAGGCTTCTATTCGACGAGCAACCTGCCCACCGAGGTGCTGGTCGACACCCGATGGCTCCCGGTCGAAAACATCGAGATGGACGCCGCGATTGCGGTTGACCGCCAGGCGGGTCGAGCGTGGTGCATCGTCTTCCAGGACGCGAAACCGGGCATGGAGGTGGTGATCGGCCACCAGGGTGTGCGCGTGACGCCGCTCGAGCGCTCGCGGCACACCGAGATCTTCAGCTTCATGGGCAGTGAGGTCTCAGCCGAGAAACCAAAGAAGGTCCTCATCGCCGGCATCGCCGACGAGATGAGGCAGGTTCGCGACTCGGGCGGCAGGATCCTGGTCGTCGCCGGTCCGGCGGTCGTGCACACTGGCGCCGGGGTTTATCTCTCGCGCCTGATCGAGCTTGGTTTTGTCCAGGTCCTTTTCGCCGGCAACGCGCTGGCGGTCCATGATGTCGAGGCGGCGCTGTTCGGCACCGCGCTTGGCGTCAACATCGCGAGCGGGCTCGCAATCGAGCACGGCCATGAACATCACATGCGCGCCATCAACCGCGTGCGTGCGGCTGGAGGTCTGCGCCAGATGGTCGAGCGCGGGCAGCTGCGCTCTGGGGTCATGAAGTCCGCGATCGAGCACGGAGTCGAGATCGTCCTCGCCGGCTCGGTGCGCGATGACGGGCCGCTCCCCGACGTCATCACGGAAATGGTCGAGGCGCAGCGGCGCATGCGTACCGCCCTGCGTGGAGTGCGCATCGCCCTGATGCTCTCCACCATGCTTCACTCCATCGCCACCGGCAACATGCTGCCCGCCGGCGTGCGCACAGTCTGCGTCGACATCAACCCGGCGGTGGTGACCAAGCTCGCCGACCGCGGCAGCTGGCAATCGATCGGCCTTGTCACCGACGTGGAATCGTTCTTGCGCGAACTGGCTCTGGTCGTGGAAACTGGGCGCCATGGGTAAAGGACGCGACAAGCAGGGGCGCGAGCCAAAGAAAAAGAAGAAGGCGAAGCAGACCACGGCGGCGGTGCCGTCAAACGCCCAGTTCCGGCACCACTCCGTGGTGACAAGCCAGCCCGAGACGCCACCCAGAACCACGGAATAATCGACCGCACACGCCGCCAAGCCGTTTTCCTGGCGATCGGCTTTCTGGGCGGGCTGCTCGGAGGGCTGCTCGGTGTCGGCGGCGGCTTCGTGCTGGTCCCGCTGCAGGTGCTGTGGGCGCAGGTTCCGCAGCGATACGCCAACGCCAATTCGCTCGTCGCCATCATCCCGATCGCGATTGCTGCCCTGCCCATCTATTACTTCCGCAAGGGATCACCGCAGGTCGATCTCCACGTCGCGGTTTTTCTGGTCATCGGGAGCGTGGTGGGCGCCTACGCCGGCGCGCGCCTGCTGCGCCGGATCCCCGAGCGTGAGCTCAAGATCGCCGTCGCCCTGGTCCTGGGCGTGGTCGGGATCAAGGAGCTGCTGCTTCCGTGAGCTGGTCTGATGTGCTCCTGATCCTGGGGGGCCTCGGCGCCGGCTTCCTCAGCGGCACGATCGGGATCGGCGGCGGCCTGCTTTTCGTACCGACGATGACGATCGGCTTCGGACTCTCGCAGGCGGTCGCCCAGGGCACCTCGCTCGTCGCCATCATCCCGACCGCGATCGTCGGCGGGGTCACTCACCTTCGACAGGGCAACGTCCTGCTCCGGCCCGCGCTCTGGATGGGAGGTGGGGGGGTGGTCGGCGCTGTGATCGGGGCCCTGGTCGCGGTCGAGGTCCCGGGCCCGATCCTGGCCAGGTTCTGGGGGGCATTCCTGGTCTTCAGCGCCTACCGGCTGGGGCTCCAGGCCTTCAAGGCGTCGCCGAAAACCGCTTAAGCGAATTGACACCATGACGGGGCGCGGCGTACCGTCTGCGATGAAAACGGTACGTACCAGTACTAAGGCGTTATAGATCAGGAGAGCGAAGCACAAACATGATTTCGTTCGAGCTGAGCGACGAGCAAAAAGAGATCCGCGACTGGGTTCACAGCTTCGCCGAGAAGGAGATCCGGCCGGTCGCGCACCAGTACGACGAATCCGAGGAATTCCCCTGGCCGATCGTGAAAAAGGCGGCCGAGGTCGGGCTGTACGGAACCGACTTCCTGCAGCAGACCTACGGCGACGGCACCGGGATCATGCCCGCGCTGGTGGCCGAGGAGCTGACGTGGGGTTGCGCGGGCATCGCGCTCGCCATCCAGGGCACCGGCCTGCCGGTGGCGGCGATCGTCTCCCAGGGCACCCCCGATCAGATCGCGACCTGGATCCCGGCCTGCTTCGGGACCCCCGACAAGCCGGCCCTGGGCGCGTTTGCGGTCACCGAGCCCGACGCGGGCTCGGACGTGTCATCGATGAAGACGCGGGCGGTCCGCCAAAACGGCGAGTGGGTGCTCAACGGCCAGAAGGTCTTCATCACCAACGGCGGCATCGCCGACGTTCACGTGGTGGTGGCGGCCGTGGAGCCGGATCTCGGCACCCGCGGCCAGGCGAGCTTTGTCGTTCCGCCCGGCACCAAGGGGCTGCGGATGGGGAAGAAGGAAAAGAAGATGGGCATCCGCGCCTCGCACACGGCCGAGGTGCTGCTCGAGGACTGCAGGGTTCCCGCTGAGAACGTGCTCGGCGGGATCGAGAAGCTCGAAGCCCGGTTGGCACGGGCCCGGGAGGGCACCCACCAGCGCTCGTCGGTGGCGCTCAAGACCTTCGAGCTCTCGCGGCCGATCGTCGGCGCCCAGGCGCTGGGCATCGCACGCGCCGCGTTCGAGTTCGCCCTCCAGTACGCCAAGGAGCGCAAGCAGTTCGGTCGCACTTTGATCGAGAACGAGGCGATCGCCTTCATGCTGGCCGATATGGCGACCGAGATCGAGGCCACTCGGGCCTTGATCTGGCGGGCGCTGTGGGAAGGGCGGAACGGAGGCGAGTTCACCAAGGCCCAGGGCTCGATGGCCAAGCTGAAGGCGGGCGAGGTCGCGGTCAAGGTGACCGAGCAGGCGATCCAGATCTGCGGCGGCTACGGCTATATCCGCGACTTCCCGGTCGAGAAGTGGCATCGCGACGCCAAGATCTACACCCTTTTCGAAGGCACCAGCGAGATCCAGCGCCTGGTCATCTCGCGGGCGCTGGCCGCCGGCTAGAAAGCGGGTGGCGGTCCCCTCGGCCCAGCTCCGGCGGGATGCGAGGGTCGAGCGGCGCCGGCTGCGGATCGCGGAAGCCGCGCTCACGCTTTTCGCCAGCCAGGGCTACACGGTGACATCGGTTGACGACGTGGTGACCCGTGCCCGGGTCTCCAAGTCGGCCTTCTATGAATTCTTCGAATCCAAGGAGCACTGCTTCCGTGAGCTGCTGGCGCTGGAGGGCGGCGCCCTGATCCACGACGTGCTCACGGATGCGGCCAGCGGCCACGATCACCACGAGCGGCTGCGGCTGGGCATCTCCAGGTTCGTGCGGACCTGCTTCGAACGCTCCGACGTGGCCCGGCTTTTGATCGTGGAGTCGGTCGGGTTGAGCCAGGGCGTGGAGGCGGTGCGGCACGAGCTGCAGGCGCGTTTCGCGGATGCGGTGGCGGAGGAGGTCCGCCACGCCATGCCCCATGACGCGTTTTACGCGGACAAGGACCCGGCCGTCTTCGGCCGGGCGGTGGTGGGGGCGGTGAGCGACGCGGTGGGCTACTTCCTGACCCACCCGGGGGTCGACGCCGACTCGCTGGCGGAGAGCCTCTGCGTCATCTTCGCGCCTTAGACCTGCAAGAGTTTCAGCCCCAGCAGTACCAGTGCCACCAGCATCAACGCGACGCCGGCGGCTTGCTCTGATCTCTCTCGAATTTCTTCGCTCAGCCTGGCGCCGAACCTCAGCCCCACCTGGGCTGCGGCGAAGGCCTGGAGTGCGATCCAGATCACGGTCAGTGCAATCGGAAGGCCAATCAGACCGGCACTCAAACCGACCGTCAGCTCGTCGACGCTGATGCTCAGGCCCAGGTCCACGATCGCGAGACCTCGGACGTGTGCCAGCAGCTTCACGCGACGCGCTTCGTCTTGCTCGTCCTTGCTGGGCCGGACCAACAGGACCCCGGCCAGGAAGAGAAAAAGGATCCCGCCGTAGCCGGCCCACTCGCCGACCAGGTTGCCGGCGACGCGGCCGACCAGGAGGCCGGCGATGGGCATGCCCGCTTCGAAGGCCGTGAAGACCAGCGAGACCCGCAGCCGGTCGCGCCTCTGCAGGCCGGCGACGCCGAGCGCGGCGGCCAGGGCAAAGGTGTCGAGGGCGAGGGGGAGGAGGAGCCCGGCCGTGATGAGGAGCTGGCGCATGCGGTCAGAGCTTAACCATGCCCCTGGTTGCGCTTCGAACGCCCGTTCGGCTACAATTGATGTCGAACATGCGTACGCTGGCGACCCAGGTCAAGTTGAGGCGCCTGATCCGGGCCTTCGCTGAGGCCCGCAACCGGATCGCGTCCGAGCCGATCGACCGCCGGGTGGTCGGCTCGATGGTGGACCGGCTCCTGGAGCTGTCTGGCGACCTGCGGGAGACGTGGCGACGGGAAAGCCGGCTACGGCCCCTGGAGGCGCCGCTGGAGCGCTACGTCAGGGAATCGCTGCGCTCGACGGAGCTGGCGATCGCCGGCCTCCAGCAGGCCGGAGCCGACCTCGAGCTCCTGCGCGGCGACTTCGAAGCCGCGGCGCTGCCGCTCGAAGTGTTCTTACGCGGCCTGGACGCCGAGCCGGCCCTGCAGCGCTCCGCCTAGCCCGACTCGGTCCGCAACGCGCCGCTGCCGCCAGAGGACCCTAATCCGAAGTCTTCAAGCACCCCCTTGGCGCCAACGAGGCGGAATGGGACTTCCGATCATTGCCAGCGCATGC
>WNGJ01005187.1_pt1 | contig 20336 bp, 23 predicted proteins | sample 5400611 | NCBI WGS metagenome assembly WNGJ01 (sample SAMN13153375, study PRJNA577476) | soil metagenome | isolation source: 40 cm soil or saprolite under Garry oak tree replicate 1 | place: USA:California | collected 2016-06-15
CGCAAGCGGCGAATGCCGGCGAGCTGTTCGGGCTGTCCAAATCGGAAGTAGCGATGCTCAACGAGGTGCCGATGCGCGGGGAGGGCACACCGATGCCGCCGACCGATCCCTTGATTTATCGCTTCTACGAACTGGTGATGGTCAACGGCCCGGCCTGGAAAGCGCTGATCGAGGAGGAGTATGGCGACGGCATCATGTCGGCGATCGACTTCGACATGGTGATGGAACGCCTGCCCAATCCCAAGGGCGACCGCGTCAAGATCACGATGTCCGGGAAATTCCTGCCCTACAAATATTACGGCGCCAGCGGCAACGTGCCGGAATATGGCTTCAAGGAGGGGTGAGGTCCGACGCGTGTCAGTTAACGAGACGTGAAACGCAAGGCAGATTTAGCCAGGCGACCGTTTTTAAATTTGCAATCCGGGATTGATAGGACGGCGCGCATCGCCCCCTCAACCCGGAGGTTGCCATGCCATCAGTCAAAAACGCACTCCTCGCGACCGTGGCTCTGCTCTTGGCTGCGCCGCCGGCGGTAGCGCAAACCGTTGGGCAGGCCTCCGGACAACGCCAGGAGTCTCCGGTTTGAATCCAGACCACGTTCAACTTCTTTGTGGCTGGTGCGAGCGGGGATAGCGAAGAAGCCCAAAAGTCCCGCGATAAAGCGCGTCGTGTCGTCTACGAGATGGCGGCACGCGAGTGCGATCTGCTTCGCGAAGTCCTCGCAAAGGATTGCCGAATGGAGTCGGTGTCGAGCAATGTCGGGCGGCAATTCGGCCAGCAGCAGGTGGAAGGGTACACCGTCAACGGATCGGTGACCCTTCAGATCACCCTGAAATAAGTCGGCGCGCGGGCTTAGGTGCCCGCCTTCACCTGCGCGACGGCCTGCGCCATCAGTTCGTCCATCTTCACACGAAGCTGCGGCTCGGTCATGGCCTCGCCCTTGGCGGTGAGGTCGCCCAGCACCTTGCGGACCACATCGGCGTCGCCGGCTTCCTCGAAGTCGGCGGCGACGACTTCCTTGGCGTAGGTATTGGCGGCGTCGCCGGATATTCCGAGCTTTTCCGCCACCCACAGCCCGAGCAATTTGTTGCGGCGCGCTTCGGCCTTGAACTTCTGCTCCTCGTCGAGGGCGTATTTCTTCTCGAAACCTTCCTCGCGCTTGTCGAATGTGGTCATGGTTAAGGTTCCGATCCTATGCCGAATTGGTGAAAGCGGCCTCGTTGCGGCAGCCTGCCCGGGCGCCTAGATAACTGGAGAGAATAGCTAAAACAACGGCTTTTAAGCCGCAGGGAGACTGTAAAACTCGCCTAAAGGCGGCTGGATCGATTGTGCTGGATAGGCCAATCGGATAGGTTGCCTCCAGGCTTGGTTCTTGTTCTGTTTCCTGTCCCAGGCCTTCACGGCAGCTCCGTCGTGGGTCGTAATCCCTAGGTCATCCGGAGCACACCAACTTCATGGATTTCAACAACACACGGTACATCCCAATGAGCCGTCGACGCCGCATTTATGAAGGCAAGGCCAAGGTACTTTATGAAGGGCCGGAGCCGGGAACCCTGATCCAGCACTTCAAGGACGATGCGACCGCGTTCAATGCCAAGAACCACCAGGTGATCGAGGGCAAGGGCGTCCTCAACAACCGGATTTCGGAATATCTGTTTCAGCACCTCAACGACATCGGGGTGCCCACCCACTTCATCCGCCGCCTTAACATGCGCGAGCAACTGATTCGTGAGGTTGAGATCGTGCCGCTGGAAGTGGTGGTGCGGAATGTGGCGGCGGGATCGCTGTCGCAGCGCCTGGGTATCGAGGAAGGCACCCAGCTGCCGCGCTCGATCATCGAATTCTACTACAAGAACGACCAGCTCAACGACCCCATGGTCTCCGAGGAGCACATCACCGCGTTCGGCTGGGCGACGCCGCAGGAAATCGACGACATCATGGCGCTGGCGATCCGCGTCAACGACTTCCTCACCGGGCTGTTTTTGGGCATCGGCATCCGGCTGGTCGATTTCAAGATGGAATGCGGGCGGCTGTTCGAGAACGAGATGATGCGAATCATCGTCGCCGACGAGATTTCGCCTGATTCGTGCCGGCTGTGGGACGTCAAGTCGAACGAGAAGCTCGACAAGGACCGCTTCCGCCGGGATCTCGGCGGTCTCCTGGAGGCCTATACCGAAGTCGCCAAGCGGTTGGGCATCCTGATGGAAAACGAGCGGCCCGCGGGCTCCGGTCCGGTGCTGGTGAAGAGCTGAGGTTTCTCGTGAAAGCGCGTGTTACCGTTACACTGAAATCAGGCATTCTCGATCCGCAAGGCAAGGCCATCGAAGGCGCGCTCAAATCGCTCGGCGTCGACGGCGTTGCCAGCGTGCGTCAGGGCAAGGTGTTCGACATCGAGATCGCGGGCGCCGACAAGGCCAAGGCCGAAGCGGCGCTGAAAGACGCCGCCGACAAGCTGTTGGCCAATACAGTGATCGAGAATTACCGGGTTGAAGTTCTGAGCTAGGGCAAGCGAGCTACATGAAATCCGCCGTTCTCGTCTTTCCCGGCATCAATCGCGAGCGCGACATGGCGCGCGCGCTCAAGCTGATCTCCGGCCATGAGCCCCAGATGGTCTGGCACGCCGAAACGGCGCTGCCTGAGGGCACCGACCTCGTGGTGGTGCCCGGCGGCTTTTCCTATGGCGATTATCTGCGCTGCGGCGCCATCGCCGCGCGGGCGCCAATCATGGACGCGGTACGCGATTTCGCTGCCGGTGGCGGCCTCGTGCTCGGCGTCTGCAACGGTTTCCAGATTCTTTGCGAGGCCGGTCTCCTGCCCGGCGTGCTCATGCGCAACGCGCGGCTGAAATTCATCTGCCGCGACGTACATTTGCGGGTCGAACGCTCCGATACGCCGTTCACCCGCGGCTACAATGCCGGTCAGATTATCCGCGTGCCGGTCGCGCATGGCGAAGGCAATTACGAAGCCGACGAAGAGACGGTAAAACGGCTGGAGGGCGAGGGGCGGGTACTCTACCGCTATTGCTCCGCCGACGGCGTGGTCGACGAGAATTCCAACATCAACGGCGCGGCGCAATCGATCGCCGGCATCGTCAACGAGCGCGGCAACGTGCTCGGCATGATGCCACATCCGGAAAACCACGTCGAAGACATCATGGGCTGCACCGACGGCCGCGGCCTGTTCGCGGGCCTTGTGGCGCATCTGGAACGCGCGGCGTGATATCTCCAACAGCGCGACTGCTGGCAGTTGTTGCGGCATTTTCATTCGCTGTCAGTGCGGCCTACGCCGAGGACTTCCCAAAGCGCCCTATCACCCTGATCGTGCCGTTCGCGGCCGGCGGCAATTCGGACGTGATCGCGCGCACCGTCGCCGAACAGATGGGCACGGCGCTTAAGCAGACCATCGTGATCGAGAATATCGGCGGCGCCGGCGGTTCGACCGCGTGGTGGCGAAGACGTTCGGCATCGTCGCACTGCGCAAGGATTTTCCCGCCGCCAGCGTGAAGGAATTCATCGCCTACACGAAAAGCCATCCCGGCACCATCAACCTCGGCCACGCTGGCGTCGGCTCCTCGAATTTCTTGATCTGCAAGAGCTTCGTGCAGGCCACTGGAATCGATGTCACGCTGGTCGGCTATCGTGGTGCCGCGCCGGCGCTGACCGATGCGATCGGCGGTCAGATCGACGGCGTCTGCGACGCGGCTGCGTCGGTGACCCAGGCGATCGACGACAAATTGGTGAAGGGCCTTGTGGTCGGCTCGACGGTGCGGCTCGCGACGCTGCCGGATCTGCCGACGTCTGCGGAGGCGGGCCTTCCCGAATTCGAGGCGCAAGGCTGGAACGGTTTGTTTGCGCCGAAGGGCACGCCGCCGGAGATCATCGCAATACTGAATGCCGCGGCCCGCGCCGCGGTGGAAAGCGACACGGTCAAAAAGCGGTTTGCCGATCTGTCGACGGTGGCGCCCGACTCCAGCGAGCAGACGCCGGAAGTGCTGCAGCAATTGGTGACGCGCGACGTCGAGAAATATCGCAAGCTGCTGGCAACACCGTAATAACAGGCATCAAACGTCAGGCCGTCGAGGCTCGGCTGGCCTGAAATTTGCTTTTTCCATTCCCTGCAATTCGTCGAACGCCGGATCATCCGATCGGCGGACAGGGAAATATCATGCTCATTCGTAAGGCATTCTGCACGCTCGCGCTCGCAGTGGTTTTGCTGCCGTTCAAACCGGCGTTAGCCGAGAGCACGCTACGCATCGCCATGACGGCGTCCGATATCCCCACCGCTACCGGACTGCCGAATAATGGTTTTGAGGGCATGCGTTTCCTCGGCTACCCGATCTTCGAGGGATTGGTGCTGTGGGATCTGACCAAAACGGACAAGTTGGCGGCGTTGCGGCCGGGGCTCGCGGAGAAATGGGAGCAGGATTCAACCGATAACAAGACCTGGATTTTCCATCTGCGCCACGGCGTGAAATTCCACGACGGCACCGATTTCAACGCCGATGCCGTGATCTGGAATCTTGATCGCTATTTCAACAGCACCAGCCCGCAATTCGAGCCGCCGAGTTCGGCGATGTCGCGGGCGCGCGTTCCCGTGATGGGCAGCTACAAGAAGATCGACGACGAAACCGTCGCGATCACCACGACCAAGCCGGCCTCCTATTTCCCCTATATGGCGGTCTACCTTCTGTTCACCTCGCCCGCTTCCTTCGCAAAAGCCGAAGGGGATTGGGCCAAGGTCGCGACCTTGCCGGCCGCCGGTACCGGGCCGTTCCGCATCACCAAAATCGTGCCGCGGCAGGAAGCCGATCTGGCGCGTTGGAATGGCTATTGGGATGCAGCCAGGTCAGCGAAAGTCGACAGCGTCGTGCTGATGCCGATCCCCGAGGCAAACTCGCGGCTGGCCGCCTTGCGCTCGGGGCAGGTCGACTGGATTGAGGTGCCGCCGGCCGATGGCATCGCCTCGCTGAAGTCGGCCGGTTTTGCCATCACGACCGGCTCCTATCCGCATGTCTGGCCCTGGTTCTACAATATCGGCGCCGCCGACAGCCCCTTCAAGGAGGTGAAGGTTCGCCAGGCCCTGAACTACTGCATCGATCGGGAAGGGCTGGTGTCGTTGCTCAATGGGACGGCGGAGCCTTCGGCAGGCTGGCTCAAGACCAGCGATCCTGATTTCGGCGCGCCGGTCAATCGCTACAAATTCGATCCGGCCAAAGGCAAGACGCTGCTCACCGAAGCGGGATACAGCGCGGCCAAACCGTTGTCGTTCAAGGTGCTGATCTCGAATTCCGGCTCGGGGCAAATGCTGCCGCTGCCGATGAACGAATATTTGCAGCAAAACCTCAAAGAGGCCTGCGGTGTAAATGTGGAATTCGACGTGATCGAATGGCAGGTGCTTTTGACGGCGGCGCGTGCCACGCCCGACAGCCCAAATCTGCGCGGCGCCATGGCGCTCAATATTAGCTCGCCATCGTCGGACGCCGGCGTCATGGCGCGCTATTTCTCGGCCGCCAATTTTTCGCCGAACGGCTTCAATTTCGAGCAATGGAAGGACGACGAATTCGAAGGCGCGCTGAAGACGATTTCAGAGGCGACCGATCCGACCGTCATCTCGGCCGCCTATCGCAAGGCGCATGAACGCCTCGTCGACAACCCGCCGTGGCTCTACATCGTCCACGATCTCAACCCCCGTGCGATGAGCCCGAAGGTCAAGGGATTCGTCTCGCCGCAGTCGTGGTTCGTCGATCTGACCCTGGTCAGCGTGCAATAAGAAAAACAGAAGCCATGGCGGCTACTTGGCGTTGCCGCCCGCAGCGGCCACCGGTCGCCCCTTCACCCGTTTGATGGTGCCGGAAAAGGTGAACAAAGGACGCTCGCCCGATTTCAACAGGCCCCGCATGAAGATCATCGAACCGCCGGCGCGCATGATGTCACCGGTGCCTTCGACCAATTCGCCCTCGCGCGCAGCGTCGAGAAATTCGCAACCGAACGATACCGTCACCCCCGGTCCCCGCAGCACCGGCGCGGCCATCGCGAACAGGCAATAGTCCGCGAACGCCATGAAGGCGCCGCCATGGACGTTGCTCATGCCGTTGAGGTGTTTCTTCTCGACCCGGAAGGCGCAGCGGATCTGGCCGTCGTCCTCCATCCGGTGCCAGAACGGCCCGTTATGCGATTCGAAATTGTCGCGACTCCAGGTCCGCCAGCCGGCGAATTCCCCCTCGGTTTCGACGTGCAGGTCGGGGCGGTTGAGGAATGCGGATTTGGTCAGGTCGTCCAAGCGATTTGGCCTTTCTTTGCGATATTTGAGCCCTTAAATCCGATCCATCCGCGATGTGCAAACGCCTGCGATGCCTTTGGCGCCCGCAAAGCTCTGGACAGCGGGAAATTGCGCCATAAAAGGCCTTTTCCACCCCCGCCGATCTCCCTAATAAGAAGCCTTAATTGCCTTAAGAAGCCTCATGAACCAGCCGCAGATCACCCCCGAACTCGTCGCCAGCCATGGGCTGAAGCCGGACGAGTATGAGCGCATTCTCGAGCTGATCGGGCGGGTGCCGAGTTTTACCGAACTTGGGATCTTCTCGGCGATGTGGAACGAGCATTGTTCGTACAAATCCTCGCGGCTGCATCTCAAGGGACTGCCGACCAAGGCGCCATGGGTGATCCAGGGGCCGGGCGAGAACGCCGGCGTCATCGATATCGGCGACGGCCAGGCGGTCGTGTTCAAGATGGAGAGCCACAACCATCCGAGCTACATCGAGCCCTATCAGGGTGCAACCACCGGCGTCGGCGGCATCCTGCGCGATGTGTTCACGATGGGTGCGCGCCCGAGCGTGAACATGCCGATCGTCTATTTGGGCTCCAAGACTGGCCGCGACGGCATTCACGGCGCCTCGATGGCGTCGGCCGAATTCGACGACGACTCCGCCGAGAAGCGGCCGACCGTGCAGGTCGGCGATCCCTTCGCGGAAAAGCTGCTGCTGGAAGCCTGCCTCGAAATCATGGACGCCGATTGCGTGATCGCGATCCAGGACATGGGCGCGGCCGGCTTGACCTGTTCGGCGGTGGAGATGGGCGCCAAGGGCGACCTCGGCGTCGATCTCGATCTCGACGCGGTGCCGACCCGCGAGACCGGCATGAGCGCCTACGAGATGATGCTGTCGGAAAGCCAGGAGCGCATGCTCATGGTGCTGAAGCCCGAAAAAGAAAAACAGGCCGAAGCGATCTTCAAGAAGTGGGGGCTCGATTTCGCGGTAGTCGGCTACACCACGCCGAGCAAGCGCTTTGTCGTGAAGCATGGCGGCGACGTCATGGCAGACCTGCCGATCAAGGAACTGGGCGACGAAGCGCCGCTGTACGACCGCCCGCATGTGGCGTCGCCACCGCAGCCGGTGGTTCATGCGCGCGAGGTGGACCCGCCGATCGGAATCGTGCCGGCGCTGCAAAAGCTGATCGCCACGCCAGAACTGTGCTCGAAGCGCTGGGTGTGGGAGCAATACGATCACGTCATCCTCGGCAATACCGTGCAGCGCCCCGGCGGCGACGCGGCCGTGGTACGGGTGCAGGACGGGCCGAAGGGGCTGGCGCTCACCGTCGATGTGACGCCGCGCTATTGCGAAGCCGACCCGTTCGAAGGCGGCAAGCAGGCGGTGGCTGAGGCCTGGCGCAACATCACTGCCGTCGGCGGGCGGCCGCTGGCGATCACCGACAATCTCAATTTCGGCAATCCAGAGCGGCCGGAGATCATGGGCCAGTTCGTCGGTTGCCTGAAGGGCATTTCCGAGGCCTGCCGTGCGCTCGACTTCCCGGTCGTGTCCGGCAACGTCTCGCTCTACAACGAAACTAACGGCCGCGGCATCCTGCCGACGCCGTCGATCGGCGGGGTCGGGCTGCTCGACGATTTCACCAAATCCGCAACGCTTTCGTTCAAGGCCGAGGGCGAGGCGATCCTCTTGATCGGCGAGACCCACGGCTGGCTCGGGCAGTCCGTCTATCTGCGCGACATCTGCGGCCGCGAAGAGGGCGCACCGCCGCCGGTCGATCTCACCGCGGAAAAGCGTAACGGTTGCGTGGTACGCGGCATGATCCATGCCGGCACCGCGACGGCGGCGCACGATGTATCCGACGGCGGTCTGTTGATTGCGCTGGCGGAGATGGCGATCGCGAGCGGGATCGGCGCGCAGCTATTGGCGGCGCCCGCTGCGATCGTGCCCCATGCGTATTGGTTCGGCGAAGATCAGGCCCGTTACGTCGTGACGGTGCCTGACGAACAGGCCGGTCTGGTGCTGGCGAAGATGAAAGGCGCGGGCGTGCCGTGCGCGCGGATCGGCACGACTGGCGGCGACGCGATGGCGATTACCGGCGAGGCCGCGGTTCCGGTGGCGTCGCTCAAGACGGACTTCGAGAACTGGTTCCCAGCCTACATGAACGCCAAGGCATCTTGAAGTTCCTCATAGCACGCGCGTCGCGCCCGGAATCTTCCGCAACGCCGCCGTCACGGCCCAACTCAATATGACCGTGAGCACGAACGCGACCCCTGCCTTGACGATAGCGGGCACGTCGAAACCGAACAGCCAGTATTGCAGCCAGAGCACGATCGGGTAGTGCACCAGAAACATGCCGTAGGCGTCGCCCCGCATCGGATCGAGCATGCTCCAGCCCGATTGTTTGAACCTCAGGAAAAACGCCAGGATCGCAAACAGAATAGCGGCGCTGAAGGCGACGAAGAACAAGCCGTAGCTCGCCTCGTACCAATTCGGCTGCACGGGCGGATTCCCCAGGATTTCGCGCTTGATGTAGATCAGCACCCACAATAGGCAATAGGGGACCAGCGTCACGGCCACCCAGCCCCAGCTGCTTTTCGCCAGCCGTCCGTCCGCGCTGAGAACGCCGCGATTGAAATTTGCCGCGCCGACACCGGCGCCGATGAAGAAGTAGGCCGCATAAAGCAGCACGCGACTGGCCTGAACGTCGAACGGCCCGAACCCGAACCAGCGGCTCGGCCCAAAGGAGACCCGCGCCGGAATATAGACAATGGCGGTGACCGCCAAGAGGAACAGGAAGAATTCGGCCGGCCGGTTGAAGCCGCGCAGCGACAGCCGATTGATCGGATCGACGAGTTTGGGTGAGAGCCGATACAGCAGGCTGGCCGTAAGATCGAAAGCCAGCAACAGCCAAACGAACCATAGCGGGCCGCTTGGCCACGGCCCAACCGTTACCGTTTTCCACCAGAATGCGGCGAAGCCAATATCGGGGGACTGCCGCAGCGCGATGGCATAATAGGCGATCGGAATGATGGTGAACGCGGCGATCGCGAAGGGCAGGCCGAGTCGCAGCAGGCGATCGCGAAAAAAGGTGGCGGGCGATTTATGCACAAGGCCTGGCCAGACGAACAATCCGGAGAGAAAAAAGAACATCGCCATGAAGAAGCTGTCGGTGGCGAGAACGACGCAGTCAAAGCCGATCCACGACTTGGCATCGGTGTGACCGAAATAGGTGTAGGGAATAACCGCATGGTGGAACAGCACCACGAGCGTCAGGAATGTGCGCGCGCGATCGATCGAGGCGTTACGCGTGATGGCTTTGGGAGCCGCCCAAATATCTGCGGTCGCCGCATGGGAAATGGTTGTCATGTGAGCCCCCGGCAGGGTGGTTGTCTCGAATGTTGCCGCCATCGGGGTGATTCAGCAAGGCGAATTATCGCACGACGGGCAGGGATCAGACCGCCCGGTTCGCAACCGCCGCCGGAACCAGTTCCATCGTCCGAAGTTAGGTCAGCGATCTCGACATATCCGCGGAGCCCGCTATGACAATTCTGAAATGGGGGCTGATCTTCTTCTTGGTGTCGATCGTGGCTGGCATTCTCGGCTTCACCGGCATATCCGCCGCGTCCGCCGATGTCGCCCGCTTCCTGTTCTATGTCTTCGTCGCGATCTTTCTCGTGTTGCTGATCCTCGGGCTGACGATTTTCAGGGTGCGAGGCGGACCAAACGGGCTTTTTCCGTCATTTGCGGGGGGCGTAAGCGAACAAGCAATCCACCTGTTGCGGCCATGGATTGCTTCGCTGACGCTCGCAATGAAGGTCTGAAGCGCCTGTGGCGCCAAACCCTTAAGCCACCTCCTCGATCGTGACCTTGTCCGGGTAGAACGCCAGATGGCCCGATATCTCCGCCATCGCCGGGAATGGCGTCTCATAGGTCCAGATCGAGTTTTCGAGGGTCTTGCCGTTGGCGTTGATGCTGAAATAACTGGCATCTCCCTTGTAGGGACAGTGCGTGGTGCGGTCGGTGCGCGCCAAAAGCGCCATGTTGGCGTCCTGGCGGGGCACATATTGCACCGCGGGGTAGCTCGCTTCCTTCAACGTCAGGGCGTGGGTGGTGTCGGCGATGACGACGCCGCCAGCGGAGACGCGGACGCGCATGGGGTTCGCCGTGATGGTGATGGGGTGGTCGGGACCGGGGAGTTTCATGGTTTTAAGCCTTTGTCAGGTCAGCCCGTTGTGATCGCTCGGGTGCGATCCGGCGGCTTTGCAAGGATTGGATCGGGGATATAGTGCGAGGGAGCGTGACCTAGAAGGGTGCCCGCGCTAAGTTCCGGCAGCCCCGCGGCGAGTGCCGGCCGGGATTCGAGACGCCGGATTGGAGAATTCTGGATGGCCATGGACGCCCACGATATCGAATCGATGATCAAGGCTGCTATTCCTGACGCCGAGGTGACGATCCGCGATCTGGCCGGCGATGGCGATCATTATGCGGCGACGGTGATTTCGGAGTCGTTCCGCGGCAAATCCCGCGTCCAGCAGCACCAGATTGTCTATCAGTCGCTGAAAGGCCAGATGGGCGGCGTGCTGCATGCGCTGGCGCTGCAGACCGGGGTGCCGGAAGGCTAGCCCGGCGAGCAGGGGACGCAATGGTGGCTGGGGACAATCCACGCGGCGCGCTGTTTCGCCCGTCGGTGCCCAACCAGCATAGCCGCGTCACCTATGCCGAACTGTTCTTCGACCTGGTGTTCGTTTTCGCGGTCACGCAAATTTCCCACACGCTGCTCGGCCGGTTCACCCCGCTTGGGGCGATCCAGACGACGATGCTGTTTCTCGCCGTCTGGTGGGTGTGGGTCTATACCTCCTGGATCACCAACTGGCTCAATCCGGAGCTGACACCGGTCCGGGTGCTGCTGTTTCTGCTGATGCTAGGCGGGCTCGTGCTCTCGACCTCTGTACCGCAGGCCTTCGAAGCGCGGGGACTGTGGTTCGCGCTGGCCTACGCGGCGATGCAGGTCGGCAAGACGGTCTTCCTGTGGGCATCGACACCGCCCGACCGGTCGTTGGCCCGCATGAATGCGGTCCGCATCACGGCCTGGCTGTCGATGTCGGCGATCTTCTGGATCGCGGGTGGTTTCGCGCAAGGACATTCCCGGCTGGCGCTATGGGCCGTAGCGCTCGCCATCGAGTATCTCTCGCCGGCGGTGCGGTTCTGGATCCCGAAATACGGGGCGTCTCAGGTGGCGGACTGGGCCGTCGAGGGCGGCCACATGGCCGAGCGCTGCGCGGGATTCATCATCATTGCGCTCGGCGAATCCATTGTCGTGACCGGCGCGACGTTTGCCGATCTGGCCTGGAGCACCGAGACCGTGGCTGCGTTCGCCTCGGCCTTTGTCGGCGCGCTCGCGATGTGGTGGATCTATTTCCACCGCGGAGCCGAGGCGGGCTCCGAACTGATTTCAAGATCCAGCGAGCCGGGGCGATTGGCGCGGCTTGCCTATACTTACCTGCATATGCCGATCGTCGCTGGCATCATTCTCTCGGCGGTAGCCGATGAATTGGTGTTGAAACATCCCGCCGATCATTCCGACCTGAAGACGGTTTTGAGCGCGATCGGCGGACCGCTGTTGTTTCTGGTCGGGACGATCCTGTTCAAGCACAGCATTCGCGGATTTCTTCAGCTCTCCCACGGCGTCGGCATCGTTTCGTTGGCGATACTCGCATGGTTCGCCAGCGGACTGTCGCCGTTGATGTTGTCGATCCTCACCACTGCCATCATGATCATTGTCGCGGTGTGGGAATCGATCTCGCTGAAGAGAGGCCCGGCCGAACCTTCAACTGAAGAGTCTCGGAGCGCCGAGTCTCAGTCCGAAGCCACCAGCGCGTGAACCGAGAACATGCCGTCTCCGTCGGTCCATGAGGAGCGCGGGCTCCAGCCCGAGCCGCGCGCCAGCGCGGTGAAGCGATCGAGGCTGTATTTATAGCTGCTCTCGGTGTGGATGCTTTCGCCGGCGCGGAATGAAAAACTGCGGCCAAGCACGCGCACGGTCTGGGTTTTCTTGCTGATCAAATGCATTTCAATGCGGTGACGCTCGCGGTTATAGATCGCGCGGTGCATGAACGCGGACAGATCGAAATTGCCGCCGAGTTCGCGGTTGATGCGGACCAGCACGTTGAGATTAAAGCGCGCTGTGACGCCAGCTGAATCATTATAGGCGTGATACAGCACACGTTCGTCTTTTTCGAGATCGACGCCGATCACCATCTGCGCGCCCTCGTGAAGGATCTCGCGGGCGCTGCGCATGAAGCTGCAGGCTTCATGCGGTTCGAAATTTCCGAGCGTCGATCCCGGGAAGAAGCCGACCTTCGGCTTCGCCTTGACTTGGTCGGGCAGGGCGAAGGGCGTGGTAAAATCGGCCGCCACCGGATAGACGTCGAGCGCGGGGAAATCCCGGCGCAGCGCGTCGGCCTGGGCTTTCAGGAAGTCGCCGGAAATATCCACCGGCACGTAGGCGCTGAATTTGCATTCGTTCAATAATAGCCGGACCTTGGTGGTGGCGCCGGCGCCGAATTCCACCAGGGCCGCGCCGTCGGGGATCTCGGCCGATATCGCGCCGGCCCGGTCGCGCAAGATCGAGAGTTCAGTGCGCGTCGGATAATATTCCGGCAATAGCGTGATCTGCTCGAACAGCTCCGAGCCGGTGGCGTCATAGAAATATTTGGGCGGCAGCCGCTTCGGATGCTGCGACAGACCGTCGATCACGTCGCCGGCGAATGCCGTGGTTTGTTCGTCGAAACGATGCGCTTTGGCCAAAGCGGCGGCGTGCACATTCATGATACTCTCCAGAACGCGCTTTCCCGCGCGATTGAACTTTGAAAATCAGATGGTGTAGTCGGCGAGGCGCAATCCTGTGAATTGCCAGCGATGGTGGGGATAGAAGAAGTTGCGATAGGTAATACGGCTATGGCCGTCGGGAGTTGCAAGCGAAGAGCCGCGCAGCACCAGCTGGTTGACCATGAACTTGCCGTTGTACTCGCCGAGTGCGCCCTCGATGGCGCGGTAGCCGGGATAGGGCGCGTAGGCGCTGCGGGTCCATTGCCACACGATTCCGAAGGCGTCGTTGAGCTGGCCAGCTCTCGCTGCGACTTCCCATTCCATTTCGGTCGGCAGATGCCTGCCGCTCCAGCGCGCAAACGCATCGGCCTCGTAATAGCTGACGTGGCAGACCGGAGCCCTGGGATCGATCGGCTTCAGGCCGCCAAGGGTCATGATCCGCCATTCGCCGTCGACCATGCGCCAGTGGCCGGGCGCCTGCCAGCCTTCGCTGCCGGCGGCGGCAAAACCGTCCATCAGCCACAGCGTCGGTGTCGCGTAGCCACCGTCTTTCATGAATGCGAGCCACTCGGCGTTGGTGACGAGGTTGCGCGCCAGCCTGACCGGGCCGACCAGCGCGCGGTGCGCGGGTTTTTCGTTGTCGAAATGAAAGCTGTCGTCGGGGTGGCCGACGGTGTGGATGCCTTCGTTGAGCGTGACCCATCCCTCGCCGGCGCGCGTTTCGTCGCCGGCGAGGGATGAGGCCGGGAAGCTCCAGGCCGGATCGTAGGCCGGCGGAATCGGGTTTTGCGCGAACGCGTGCAGGATGTCGGTCAGCATCAATTCCTGATGCTGCTGCTCATGATTGAGCCCGACTTCCACCATCGGGACGAGGGCGGCGAGAGCGTCCTCACCGGCGGTCTGGAAGAATTTTGCCACCGCCGCGTCGACATGCCGGCGATAGGCGGTGATTTCCTCCGTGCCGGGACGGGTCAGATGGCCGCGCTGGTGACGGGCGTGCCGCGGTCCGGCGCTGACGTAGTAGGAATTGAACAGATATGCATAATCCGGATGAAACGCCGTATAGCCCTTGCAGTGTTTGCCAAGCAGGAATTGCTCGAAGAACCAGGTGGTGTGGGCGCGGTGCCATTTCGCCGGGCTTGCATCGGGCATCGACTGGATCAGCTGATCCTCTGGGCTCAGGGGGGCGGCGCGGCGCTCGGTCTCGTTCCGTACCGTCAGGTAGGCTTCCATCAGATCCTGGGCGAGGTTGCCGGAATCGGAGAATAATGACGGGCAAGGGGCGACAAGCGGGGCCGCAGCGGATGCTGGTTTCGTCACGATGATCTCCGGTTCGGGGGAGAACGTGGCTGCGGCAAACGGGTTCCCCGAGAATAGTCTGTCCTAGATAGGGGCTTCCGTCCGGGATAAAAGCCTCCCCAAGGCCATTCCCGAGGCTATCATGTCGGTGCTTTCGGGCTATGACCGCAGGGCTCGGACACGGGAGCGTGTCGGGTCGCGCATGCCTGCTCCTTGGCATTTTACTTTGGATGCACAACGGTTTGGGGTACATATATGACAGGTTCGGGTGAGACGGGCTGACACCGGCCCGATGGCTACGCCGCAAAAGGACGCGAATATGAGCATCGAGCAATTTATCGATAATGAAGTGAAGTCGAACGACGTCGTACTGTTCATGAAGGGGACGCCGCAGTTTCCGCAGTGCGGTTTCTCCGGGCAGGTAGTGCAGATCCTCGATCACGTAGGCGTCGGCTATAAGGGTCTCAACGTCCTGGAATCCGCCGACCTGCGCGACGGCATCAAGACCTATTCCAACTGGCCGACCATTCCGCAGCTCTACGTCAAGGGCGAGTTCGTCGGCGGTTGCGACATCATCCGTGAGATGTTCCAGGCCGGCGAGTTGCAGCAACTGCTTGCCGACAAGGGCGTCACGATCAACGCGGCTGCCTCCGCCTGAGCTGGGCGGCCTGCCAGCTCGGCACCGCGCGGCTGGAAGTCATCGTCGCCGACATCACCACGCTTTGCGTTGACGCCATCGTCAACGCGGCGAATTCGTCGCTGCTCGGCGGGGGCGGTGTCGATGGCGCGATCCATCGCGCGGCGGGGCCTGACCTCCTGGCCGAATGCCGCACGCTTCATGGCTGCAAGACCGGCGACGCCAAGATCACCAAGGGATATCGATTACCGGCGCGGCATGTGATCCATGCCGTCGGCCCGGTCTGGCGTGACGGCAGCCAGGGCGAAGAGGAAGCGCTGGCATCGTGCTATCGCCGCGCCGTCGAACTCGGCCACGCCCATGGCCTTGCCTCGATGGCCTTTCCGGCGATTTCCACCGGCATCTATCGTTTCCCCGCCGATCGCGCGGCAGACATCGCGGTATCGGTGACGGCGGATGCGCTGATGGCGGCGCCCGGGGTCGGGCACATTATCTTCTGCTGCTTCTCCGACGACAGCGCCGCCCTGCATGCCCGGGCATTGGCGGGTCTCGGCAGCCCTTGTGCCGATTGAGCTGGCCGCTACACTCCACGATGCGAACTCGTGGATTCACGCCGTGTGTTGCGCTCGCTGATCTCAGCGGCGCTGCTGACGATCACGGCGGTGATCTCGGCTTACGCGAACGATCTTCGTGCGGGCGCGCATTTCGACCGGCAAAAACTCGAGCGCGTGGGCAATTTTATCCGCAACGAAATTGCAACCGGCAGGATTCCCGGCGCCGTCATCTTGATCCAGCAGCACGGTCAGCCGGTCTATTTCGAAAGCTTCGGCGTGCGCGACGTCGAGAGCAAGCATCCGATGACGGCGGACACCATCTTTCGCATCTATTCGATGTCGAAGCCGATCACCTCGGTCGCCGCGATGATGCTGGTCGAGGACGGCAAGCTCAGGCTTGACGACCCTGTTTCGAAATACATCCCTGATTTCGCCGATACGAAAGTCGGCGTCGAAAAGACCGATGAAGGCGGCAAGCCGGCGCTGGTGCTCGAGCCGCTCAACCGTCCGATCACCATCGAAGACCTGCTGCGTCATACCTCGGGCCTTACCTATGGCTTCTATGGCGAGAACGCCGTGCGCAAGCTTTATGCGAACTCCGACATCTACGGTGGCGATTTCGACAACGCCACGTTCGCCGAGCGCATCGCAAGATTGCCGCTGGCCAAACAGCCGGGAACGCAGTGGGATTACGGCCACTCAACCGATGTTCTCGGCCGTATCATCGAGGTGATCTCGGGACAGACGCTGTATCAATTCGAGAAGCAACGTCTGCTCGATCCGCTCGGGATGTCCGAGACCGCCTTCTTCGTCGCGGATGCGGCGCAACGGCCGCGCATCGCCGAACCGATGCCCGACGATCGCTTTACCCCGGTGGCCGGAATCAGGGATTCGACTTTGCCGCGGCGCTGGGAGTCCGGCGGGGCAGGCATGGTCGGGACGATCGGCGACTATGCACGTTTCGCGCAAATGCTGCTGAACGGCGGTACGCTGGACGGTAAGCGCTACCTCAAGGCGGAAACGATCGATTTGATGGCGTCGGATCATATCGGGCCGGAGACCAAAATCGCGCACGAACCGTTCTATTTTCCCGGCGATACCTCCGGCTTCGGTCTCGGCTTTGCGGTGCGCACTGTGGAGCCTGCGAATACATCTTGGCCGCTCGGCGAATATCGCTGGGATGGCGCCGCCGGGACCTCCTTTTTTGTCGATCCGCGAGACGATATGTTCGCGATCTGCATGGTGCAGGCGCCGTCGCAGGGCGGACGGATTCAATTTGAGCTGAAGACACTGATCTACGAGGCATTCAACAGATAATCTTGCCGGAGGCAACGGCGATGCTGGATCATGAAAGTCGCGTGCGGGACGAATTCACCCGCCAGGCCGACACATTTTCGGCCTCGGTGGCGATCACCGACAAGGCGCTGACGGAACGTTTTGCCGTCGCGCTGGGCGAGGCCATCAGCGGATCGGTGCTCGACGTCGCCTGCGGTCCAGGCATCCTGAGCGCTGCGGTCGCGAAATCCGCCCGCGACGTGGTGGCGTTCGATCTGACCCCGCAAATGCTGAAGAAGGCGGCGCAGCGCTGCGCCGAGGCAGGCGTCGGCAATGTCACTTTCCGCGAAGGCAATGCCGCCGAGCTGCCATTTGCGGATGCTAATTTCGATGCGGTGGTGACCCGGCTCTCGGTGCACCATTTCGACCGGCCGGCTCGCGCGATCTCCGAAATATTCCGCGTGCTGCGGCCGGGCGGCCGTTTTGTCGTCGCCGACGTCATCTCTTCGGAAGTGGCGACGGAATCGGAATTGCAAAACGCGATCGAAATCCTGCGCGATCCATCCCATGTGCGGATGCTGCAGAGCTCGGAGCTAACTTCGCTGGTGAAAGACGCAGGTTTCGAGATCGAGCAACTGACGGCCTGGGACAAGCCGCGCGAATTCGGGGAATGGATGGGCATCGTCAACGACGCCTCGCGGGTCCCGCCGCTTCGTGCGGTGGTCAGGGCGTTAGCAAGCGCCGGGGTGTCGGCCGGAATGGGATTGGCGCTCGATCGTGGAGAGATCAGGTTTTTCCACCGCTGGAATTTGATCGCGGCACGGAAACCCGGCGGATGCGGATAGCTTAGGCACATAAACTCGGTAGTCGTCATTCCGGGGCGCGCGAAGCGCGAGCCCGGAATCCATAACCACCATCGAGAGTATGGATTCCGGTCCTGCACCAAGTGGCGCATCCCGGAATGACAACTATCATTTTGGGAATGTGTCAATCGAACCGGAGACGCGTACCGAAGACGCGGTCGGTTTCCTACGCCCCACGCGCAATCTCCCGCACCAGTCCGATCGTTTCCTCGATCATGCCTGCGGTGACATCGAGATGGGTGCAGGCCCGGATACGGCCATCCATCGTGGCGAGCAGTACGCCGCGCTGGCGCAAGGCTTCGACCATTTTGTCGCCGCTGACGCCGGCGCCATCGGGATTGAAGAACACGAGATTGGTCTCGGGCTGCTGCACCTCTATCCCCTTGATCTGCGAAAGCCCCCGCGCCAGCGCGCGGGCATTGGCGTGATCGTCGGCGAGCCGGTCGACGTGGTGGTCGAGCGCGTAGACGCACGCGGCCGCGCAGATGCCGGCCTGGCGCATCGAGCCGCCCAAGCGCTGCTTCCAGCGCCAGACCTCGTCGATGAAATCGCGCGGGCCCGCGATGACGGCGCCGACCGGGGCGCCGAGGCCCTTGGAGAAATCGATCCAGGCGGAATCCCATCCCGCTGTCATATCGCGGGCACTGATGCCGGTCGCGACGCAAGCATTCAGCACCCGCGCGCCGTCCATGTGGGTGGCCATGCCGGCGGACCTTGCGATCTTCACGACCTCGTCGAGCGCGGCCTTCCTCCAGATGGTGCCGCCGCCGATATTGGCGGTCTGTTCGATGCTGACGACGGTCTGCGGCGGCTGATAGCGCGTGCGCGGGTGAAGTGCGGCGCGCAACGTCTCGGGCGAGAACTGTCCGTCGGCGCCCGGCAGCGGTATGATCTGGAAGCCGCCCAGCGCGGCATGCGCGCCGCCTTCGCGGGCGATGATATGCGCGGTCTCATGCGCCAGGATCTCGTCGCCGGGCCGGCAATGCACCAGGGTCGCCGCGACGTTGCACATGGTGCCGGAAGGCATGAACACCGCGGCCTCTTTGTCCATTAGGTCAGCTACCCGCTCGCACAGCACATTGACGGTCGGATCGTCGCCGATCTGTTCGTCGCCGACCTCGGCCCGTGCGATCGCCTCGCGCATGGCGGGCGTCGGACGGGTCTGGGTATCCGACAGCAGGTTGATGCGAACAGGCGTTTGTTTGGGATCGCGCGGGGCAGGGGTGTAGGTCATGGCGGGGTCTCGCAGAGCCTTTGGGCTTGGATTTGTCATTCCGGGATGGTCCGAAAGACCAGACCTCAGATGTGCTATAGCACATCGGGAAATCTCGAGGTTCCGGGTTCGCGTCTTCGACGCGCCCCGGAATGACACGGAGCAGATAGGTATCCTACCCAAACAAAAAGGCCCCGGCAAAACCGGGGCCTTCGATATCGGTAACGCCGACACAAATCAGCGCGAATAGAATTCGACGATGAGATGCGGCTCCATCTGCACCGCGAACGGCACGTCGGACAGCGCGGGGATGCGGGCGAACTTCGCCGTCATCTTGGAGTGATCGACTTCGAGGAAGTCGGGCACGTCGCGCTCCGAGAGTTGGCTCGCTTCCAGCACGACGGTGAGCTGCTTGGAGGATTCCTTGACCTCGATCAGGTCACCAACCTTCAGCTTGTAGCTCGAGATATTGACGCGGCGGCCGTTCACCTTGACGTGGCCGTGGTTGATGAACTGGCGCGCGGCGAACATGGTGGCGACGAATTTGGCGCGATAAACCACGGTGTCGAGACGGCGCTCCAGCAGGCCGATCAAATTTTCACCGGTGTCGCCCCTCATCCGGCCGGCTTCGACATAGATGCCGTGGAACTGGCGCTCGCTGATGTTGGCGTAATAGCCCTTCAGCTTCTGCTTGGCGCGCAACTGCACGCCGAAATCGGAAAGCTTGCCCTTGCGGCGCTGGCCGTGCTGGCCGGGGCCGTATTCCCGGCGGTTGACGGGGCTCTTCGGGCGGCCCCAGATGTTCTGGCCCATACGGCGATCGATCTTGTATTTCGCCTCACTGCGCTTAGTCATCGCGTCCTCTTAAAGGTTTGAGTTTTGAGGAAACGCGCCCTCCTGTGCGCCGGGATTCCCCGGAGCCGACAGGTCCGCCCCTCAAAGCAGAAGGGATGGACCACGGGTCGCGAAACGCATCGCGGGCCGAAACCGGCCCGCGAGCAGGCGGTTTCTAGGGAGAAACGGCTGTTCTGTCAATTGAAAGCGGCCCGTTCAAAAAGCGCCGGTTTAACCTGCCAAAACTGTCGTTCCGGGGCGTCGCGGCAGCGATGAACCCGGAATCCAGGGGATCCCCCGATCTGCAATCGCACATCTAAGCTTCGATGCCTCGCATTGCCCCGGAATGACGACTATGCGGCTAAAAAGCCGTCAGGTCGCGACCGCCAGTGCCGGCTTTGGCTCGGCCTGAAGCCGGTGGCCGCGCAATTCGGCAGCGATTTCGGTGTTCAGCACCTGTTCCAGCCGGTTCAGGGCCTTGGCGATCAGGGCGGCGTCGGTAATGCGGTGATCCCAGCGGATCACGACGTCGATGGTCTGGTCCTGTACCACGCCATAGCTGAGGATG
>WNGJ01002019.1_pt1 | contig 20333 bp, 20 predicted proteins | sample 5400611 | NCBI WGS metagenome assembly WNGJ01 (sample SAMN13153375, study PRJNA577476) | soil metagenome | isolation source: 40 cm soil or saprolite under Garry oak tree replicate 1 | place: USA:California | collected 2016-06-15
CATGTCCAGGGTCGCCGACGAGGAGTCTGGGGTCGCGGCTAGCCTGCGCAATACCGGTCAGCAGGTTGGCGGCTCGATCGGGCTGGCCGTGCTCGGCACCGTCGCCTGGACCGTCGTCGCCAACAGCATCCACGTCCAGGCCGCCCGCGCAGCGACCACCGCCGCCCAGGCCGGCTACCCGGCGCGCCCCAGCCGGGCAGCGCTCACCGCGATCTACCACCACGCCCTGGCCACCGGCTTCTCCCGCGCCTTCCTGGTCGCGGCCGGCGTCATGCTGCTCGGCCTGATCATCGCGATCGTGGCGATCCGGGTGCGGCGTGCCGACCTCGGCGAGGCCCGGTTCTGAACCACCGGGCCACCCGACCCCAGACCAAGCACTCGCTATTCACATGGAGGAAACATGAAACTCACGATCATCGCGGCCACCGGTGGTGTCGGCCGGGAACTTCTGGAGCAGGCTGTCGCCGCGGGTCACGACGTCACCGCAGTGGTACGCAATCCAGCCAAGCTGTCCCGGCAGGTGCACTCCGTCACCACCGACCTGAGCGCGCCCGATCCGGCGGCGCTGGAGTCCGCGGTCGCCGGAGCCGATGCCGTGCTCTCCGGGCTTGGCCCGCACTCGAATTCCGACGCGGGCATCGCGTCGGCGGGCATGCCCGCGATCGTCGCGGCGATGAAGGCCACCGGCGTGCGGCGCATCGTAGCCGTCAGCGCCGCACCGGTCGGCACGGTGCCCACGCGACGCAGGCCCAACCCGCCCAAACACGACCCGGGTGACGGCTTCTTCATGCGGCACCTGCTCAGTCGTGTGGCAAACATAACGCTCGGCAAGGTCTTCGCCGATCTCGCCGAGATGGAGGACATCCTTCGCGAGAGCGGCCTGGACTGGACCGTCGTACGGCCGCCGCGGCTGACCGGCAAGCCACTCACCGGCACCTACCGGACGGCGGACGGCCAGAACCTCCGCGGCGGCTTGTCCGTCCCGCGCGCCGACGTCGCCCACCTCATGCTCCACGTCCTCGGCCGACCCGACACGATCCACCAAGCCATCGGAATCGCCAGCTAGCAGAAGGAGACGGACCATGCCATCAGCGAAGAAGATCGCAGTCGCCGGGGCGACCGGAAGGGTCGGCCATCACGTCGCCGACGTACTCAAGGAACGCGGACACGACGTCGTTCCGATGTCACGCTCACAGGGAGTGGACGTGATCACCGGGGATGGCCTCGCTGCGGCCTTGGCAGGCGCCGAGTGCGTCATTGACGCGGCCACCGGGCCCTCACCCGAACAGCAGGCGGCCACCACGTTTTTCACCACAGCGGCCCGCAACCTCCACCAGGCCGGCCAGCGGGCCGACGTTCGGCGGATGATTGTGGTGTCCATCATCGGGACCGACCGGTTCACCGCCGGCTACGGCGCCGCGAAGATCGCACACGAGCGGGCCATGCTGGCCGGGCCGGCCCCGGCGCGGGTGCTGCGCGCCGCGCAGTTCCACGAGTTCGTCGCCCAGCTGGTGGACTGGGGCACCCAGGGCGAGGTGGCCTACGTGCCGAGGATGCGCACTCAGCTGGCGGCGGCCAGGGCGCTCGCCGACCTAGCCACCGCACCGGGACCGGGCACGGGGCCATTCGTGGAGGTCGCCGGCCCGCGGGAAGAGAGCCTGGTCGAGATGGCGGCGCTGCTCGCATCGCGACGCGGTTACCCGTCAAAGATCGAGGGTGTGAGCGACCCAGCCGACCCGGACCGCGACCTCAACGAGAACGGCGGCCTGCTTCCCGGCCCCGGCGCCATCCTGGCCGGTTCGACGTTCAAGGCATGGCTCCACTTGGCATACTGACCGGCCGCACCACCCGGGCTGCCTAGGCCCGTTCGGCCCTCGCCACGGATCCAGAGCAGACCGAAGACCCTGGCACCGGATCCGGGTGGCGCGAAACAGGCCCGAGCAGCAACGTCAACACGAAAGGAAGTCGCTCATGAATGTGCTCACGGAGCGGGAGAAGGTTCGTTTCATCAGCGGCGACACCGAGTGCGCCGCCTGGCACTATCCGGGAACCAGCGGCGCCTGCGTGATCATGGCCGGCGGGGGCGCGGTGACCAAGGAGCCGGGCACCGACCTGTTCGCGAAGCGATTCCACGAGGCCGGGTTCGCTGTCCTCGCCTTCGACTACCGCCGCCTCGGGGGAGAGCGGAGGGCAACCGCGCCAGGTCGTCCGCATCAGGGAGCAGCTCGCCGACTGGCAGGCCGCGATAACGTTCGCCGCCGGCCTGCCGGGAGTCGACCCGGCCAGGCTCGCGATTTGGGGCTTCTCCCTGTCGGGCGGCCACGTCTTTCGCGTCGCGGCGCGCAACCCGCAGCTCGCCGCGGCGATCGCGCAGACGCCGACCGCCGATGGCCCGGCCGCCGCGCGCAACGCGGCGCGCCACCAGAAGCCGCTCGCGATGCTGCGCCTCACCGGCCGGGGCGTCCTCGATGCCCTCGGCGGTCTCGCCGGCCGGCCGCCTCTGCTGGTGCCGCTCGCCGGCCAGCCGGGGACCGTCGCGATGCTCACCACGCCGGACGGCATCGACGGCGACAGGGCGCTCAACCCTGGCAACAGGTACCCGGACTGGCAGCAGGCGGTCGCCGCCGAGCTGTCCGCCGACCACCGGTGCGTGGCACCGACGCTGCCGCTCGGCGCCCATCGTCACGCGATGCACGCCGACGCTGACCTGTCGCTGCCCGGGATAGCCCGGCTGGTCGCAGAACTCCTGGACCGCCTCGATCTGCAGGACGTCACCCTCGTCGGCAACGATACCGGCGGGGCACTCGTCCAGTTGCTCATGGGCGACGGCGCCGCCCGCGTGGCACGGGTTGTGCTCGTCTCATGCGATGCGTTCGACAACTTCCCGCCGGGACTGACGGGCAAGACGCTGGTGCTCACCGGCAAGCTCCCGCCCGCGATGTTCGGGCTGTGTCAAGGCGTCAGCGGCGGCCGCCCGGGTAACGCGGCTATCACCCCTCCTGGAGCTGCGGTTTCCCCCCCAGGTAGCGGAGCACGGCCAGGACGCGGCGGTTGTCGCTCTCGCCCGGCGGCAGGCCGAGCTTGGTGAAGATGCTGGCCACGTGCTTCTCCACCGCCCCGCCCGAGACCACGAGCTCGGCGGCGATCCCGGCGTTCGACCGGCCCTCGGCCATCAGCGCCAGCACCTGACGCTCCCGCGGGGTCAGCGTGGCCAGGCCGCCCCGCTTCCGGCTCGCCCGGAACAGCTGGCTGACCACCTCCGGGTCCAGGGCGGTCCCGCCGTCGGCCACCCGCTGCAGCGCCGCGCTGAACTCGGCCACGTTCGCGACCCGGTCCTTGAGCAGGTAGCCGACCCCGGCCGCGCCGCCCTCGAGCAGCTGCGCGCTGTAGGAGGTCTCGATGTACTGCGAGAACATCAGCACCCCGGTGCCGGGATGTTTCTGCCGCAGCTGCAAGGCCGCTCGCAGGCCCTCATCGGTGTGCGTCGGCGGCATCCGGATGTCGACCACGGCCACGTCCGGGCGGTGTTCGGCCACCGCGGCCAGCAGCGCGTTCCCGTCGGACACCGCCGCGCAGATCGCGTGCCCGCGGTCCTCGAGCAGCCGGGTCAGCCCCTCCCGCAGCAGCGCGGCATCCTCCGCGATCACGACCCGCATCAGTGTCCTCTCAGGCCCTCAGGGGCAGTTCGACGGTCACCGTGGTCGGGCCGCCCGCCGGGCTGACCACCTCGATCCGCCCGTCCACCGTGGACACACGTTCGGCCAGCCCGGCGAGCCCACTCCCCCGTGCCTGCTTAGACCCGAGTGCCGCGTCCGCGCCGCCGATGCCGTCGTCGCCGACTTCGAGGCGTAGCACCCCGGACCGTTCGGTATAGATCTTGATCTTGATCTGATTGGCGTAGCTGTGCTTGGTCGCGTTGGCGATCAGTTCGGCCGCGCAGAAATAGGCGATGGTCTCGATCGCGGGCGCCGGCCGCGGGCCGATATCGGCGGTGACCGACGCCGGGATCGCGCTGCTGGCGGCCAGCGTGGCCAGCGCGCTGGCCAGGCCGCTGTCCAGCACCGGCGGGTGGATGCCGCGGGCCAGGTCCCGCAGGTCGGCCAGGGCGTCCACCGCGTTGCGGTGCGCGGCGTCGATCAGTTCCCTGACGGTCGCGCCGTCGGGGTCGTCCAGCTTCTCCCGGGCCATGCCCAGGTTCATGGCCAGCGCGGCCAGCCGCATCTGGGCGCCGTCGTGCAGGTCACGCTCGACCCGCCGCAGCGCCGCGGCCGAGTCCTCCACCGCCAGCGTCCTGGTCCGCTCGAGCTCGCTGACCCGCTCGGCCATGCTGGTCGGCCCGAGCAGGCTGCGGACCAGTGCGCGGTCACCCGCGTTGATCCCGCGGGCCAGCCACGCCGCAGCCAGCACGGCGACCGCGCCGATCAGGGCGACGGGATAGGTGCCCAGCCAGCTGCGGATCTCAAAGTTCCCGCCGAACGGGAGAGGTTGTGGCGCCACCAGCGGACCGAGGTTGCCTCCTGAGTGATTGCGGAACAGCACCCAGATCAGCGGGTAACACAGGTCGGCCAGTCCGCAGGCGGCCATCACGACCGCATAGAGCTGCACGCACGCGACCGGCAGCTTGACCAGGCTGTACAAGACACTCCGCCACGCCGCCCGGTCCCGCAGCCGCCGGTCGAGGCGGCCGAGGACCCCGGTGCCCGGCTGGAACCGCTGCGGCGCCTCGACCTGCTGGCCGAGCAGCCGGTTACTCAGCCGGCGGTGCAGCGAGCCGAGCCGCCGGGACACCCGCAGCGCCACGGTGATCAGCAGCAGGCCGATGACGGTGCCGATGACGGACGCCGATACGGTGAAGCCGGACGCCAGCAGCACCAGGGTGAGCCAGAACCCGGCCACCCCCGCCAGCCCGCCGAAGCCGCAGTACAGCAGCTCACGACGGGTCCGGCGGGTGAGCGGAGCCTGCAGTATCAGGCCCGCTACCCGCCGGAGCTCCTCTTCCATGGACCCTATTGTCCCTGTTACGCGTCGCGGCGGGCCAGCGCCCAGCCGCCGGCGGCCAGGGCCAGCACCGCGTACAGGCAGAGCACGGCGAACCCCAGGCCCGGTGACAGGCTGTGCGCCACCGGCTTGACTGCGGTTATCGAGTTCTCCCCGATCAGCATGGGCAGGAACCTGCCGGCCGAGTTCTGGATCGAGGTACCCAGCGGCAGCAGGATGAGCGGGAGCACGAACAAGATCCCGACCACGGCCGAGATCGCGCCCGCGGTGTGCCTGATGATCGCGCCCAGGCCCAGGGCGATGAGCGCGATCAGGGCCGGGTAGGCCCCGCCCATCAGCACCGCGCGCAGCACGCCCGGCTGGCCGAGGGTGGCGTGCGGGGCCGGGGACCTCAGCACTAGCTCGCCCACGGCGAAGGTGGCGAAGGCGAGGATCTCCCCGGCCACCAGCGCGACGGCGCCGAGAACGGCCGCCTTGGCCGCGAGCAGCAGCGGGCGGCGGGGCACCGCGGCCAGCGTGGCGCGGATCATCCCGGAGGAGAACTCCGTGGTGATCACCAGCGCGCCGAGGACGCCGAGCGCGAGCTGGCCGAGCGCGAGCCCGGCGAAGCCCGATTCGGTCGGGTCGAAGGAGGCCCGGTCCTCGGCGGACATCGTGGCCCAGTGGTAGTGGCTGAGCACCAGGATGGCCAGGCCGAACATGCCGGCCGCGAAGACGAGCAGAACCCACCCCGTGGAGCGGACGCTGCGCAGCTTCAGCCACTCCATCCGGGCCACGGAGCGGAAGCCGTAGCCGGCTTGCACCGTGGTTGCGCTGCGGGTCAGTGTGGCCGTGGTCATGACAGGCTCCCGTGATAAGCGATGTTGCTGGCGGAGTACTCGGTGCTGCCCTCGGTGAGCTGGAAGAACGCCTCTTCGAGGGAGTTGCTGCGGGCGGAGAGCTCGGCCACCGTGGTCTGCGCGAGCAGCCGGCCCTGGCCGATGACGATGAGCTGATCGGCGGTCTGCGCGACCTCGCTGATCAGGTGGCTGGAGATCAGCACGGTGCGGCCGTGCGCGGCCAGGTTCTTCAGCAGGTTGCGGATCCACCGGATGCCCTCGGGGTCCAGGCCGTTGACCGGCTCGTCAAGCAGGAGCACCCCCGGGTCGCCGAGGAGCGCGGCGGCGATGCCCAGCCGCTGGGCCATGCCCAGGGAGAACTTGCCCGCGCGCCGGTCGGCCGCCTTCTCCATGCCGGTGATCGCCAGCACGTCGTTGACCCGCCGCCGCGGGATGTCGTTGCTGGCGGCCAGGGCGGTCAGGTGCGAGCGGGCGGTGCGCCCTGGGTGGAACGCCTTGGCCTCGAGTAGCGCGCCGACCTCCCGCAGCGGGCTGCGCAGGTCGTGGTAGTTCTTGCCGTTGATCCGGGCCGTGCCGGCGTCCGGCCGGTCCAGGCCGAGCATCATCCGCATCGTGGTGGACTTGCCCGCGCCGTTCGGGCCGAGGAACCCCGTCACCGTGCCGGGGCGGACATCGAAGCTGAGGTTGTCCACGGCGGTCGTGGGGCCGTAGCGCTTGACCAGGCCGCGTGCCTCGATCATGAGAAACCCTCCAATTGGTTGCGGCGTGCCCGGCCCCCGTCAGGCGGGCACGCTCGGGCTGCGTCTGGTGTTCACGCTACGGATCAGGCACCCCGCGGAGAACGCGGCCAACACCCCTCTTGGGGGTGGGGTTTCCCCCCGTACCGGTGGCGGTTTATTGTCTGATGAGGTCTTTGGTGGTTTCTGGGTATTTCCGGGACCCTGGTCTGGCTGGCCGTCATCAGGGGTTGCGTTGATGCGGGTGATCGTCGCGGGGGCGGGTATCGGCGGGCTCTCGGCGGCGCTCTCGCTGCACGCCGCCGGGATCGACGCGACCGTGATCGACTCGGCGGCCTCGCTGCAGCCGCTCGGCGTGGGGATCAACCTGATGCCGCACGCGGTCCGCGAGCTGACCGAGCTCGGCCTCGGCGCCGAGCTCGAGGCGACCGGCCTCCCGACCGCGGAGATGGTGCACTTCGACCGGCACGGCAACCGGATCTGGGGCTTCGCCTGCGGCCGGAACATCGGCTACCGCTGGCCGCAGTACTCGATTCACCGGGGCGAGCTGCAGATGATCCTGCTCGCCGCGGTGCAGGCCCGGCTCGGGCCGGACGCCGTGCGCACCGGGACCGCTTTTTCCTCGTTCGCTGAATCCGCGTCCGGGGTCGAGGTGCGGGTCCGCGACCGTTCGACCGGAGCCGGCGAGACGCTGCGGGGCGACGTGCTGGTCGGCGCGGACGGGCTGTACTCGGCCGTCCGCGCCCAACTGCATCCGGGCGAGCCGCCGCCGCGCTGGGGCGGCATCATGATGTGGCGCGGGGTGATGGAAGGCGCGCCGTTCCTGACCGGCCGGACGGTCGCGGTCGCGGGTGCCAACGCGGCGCTGAAGTTCGTCGCCTACCCGATCTCGCGGCAGGCCGAGCGCCGGGGCCGGGCGCTAGTGAACTGGGTGGCCGAGGTCATGCTGCCGCGGCGGGCCGCGATGGACACCGCCGACTGGAACCGGCCGGGGCGCGCGGCGGACGTGCTGCCATGGTTCGCGGACTGGAAGTTCGGCTGGCTGGACGTGCCCGCGCTGATCGCCGGGGCGCCGCGGATCCTTGAGTACCCGATGGTGGACCGCGACCCGCTGCCCTCCTGGGGTTCTCAGGTTCACGGTCGCGTCACCATGCTCGGCGACGCGGCCCACCCGATGTACCCGATCGGGGCCAACGGCGGGTCCCAGGCGGTGGTGGACGCCCGGGTGCTCGCCTGGTCGCTGGCCCGCGCCCTGTCCTCCTCCGGCGCCCCGGCCGAGGGCCTGGCGGCCTACGAGGCGGCCCGCCTGGCGACCGTGAACGCCATCGTGCTGGCCTGCCGCGATATGCCGGCTGACCGCCTGCTGAAGACGGTGAGCACGCGGGCGCCGGACGGCTTCAGCCGGATCGAGGACGTGCTGAGCGCGGCCGAGCTGGCCGCGTTCGACCAGGCCTACCGGACGACCACGCTGCCCGACGTGACCGCGCTAAACTCCCGTCCGTCGCTGACGCCGTCTCGGCTGTGACACTGCACCGCTGTTACCAGTGGTGCGTCGTGGCGTAGGAGTGGTTGACGATGACCTCGGTGTCCTCGGGCGGCTGGTAGATCGACTGCACCGCGACCCGGCCGGGACCCCACAGCCTGAGCCAGATGCTGCGGTAGCTCCACCGGCTGTGCCAGAAGGCGAAGCCCATGTTCCGCGGGTACTCCAGGTGCAGCGCCATCCGCACGGAAACGTCCCGGTACAGCAGGGAACTCGGCTGGATCAGCAGGGTCTGGCCCTGCTGCAGGTCGCGGACGAAGACGTTGCCCGGCGCGTGCAGCAGCAGCAGGCCGGGTGCCCCCTGCGCGCCGAACACGTCGCCGTACTGCCCCATCGGGTAGTGCATCTCCCGGTCGTCGGAGTTCTGGCCGGTCTCGTACCAGACGTCCGACGGATACCAGTCGTACTTGATATTGCTTGTGGCACACAGGAAGCGGTGCTCGCGGACCCAGATCTGCTGGCCGTGCTGCATCGGCAGCGCCACGACCTCGCCCGCGTGGTTGTCCGACAGCGCCAGGTGCCCAGGGCCGCGGCCTTCGACCATGATCAGCGGCAGCCCGGCCATCTTGCGGTTCCACGCGCCGCGCATCGGCATGTTGGTCAGCCTGGTCTGCGCCTCGGTCCACAGCAGCACGTGGTGGGAGAAGTAGATCCAGTCCTCCGGCGCGAGGCTGAACTCCGCGACCGGGACGGTGGTGCCGGCGATCTGGACGTGCGACTGGCCGAACTGAAGCCGCGCCATGTCCTTGATCGGCGGCTGCTGGACCCAGCCGGATTCGCTGACCGAGGACCTGATGTCGACCGGCGCTCCGCACAGCGGGCAGGTGGGCGCGTTCGGGTCGCTCGGCTGCCGGCAGTACCGGCAGATGTAGGTGTTCATCTCGGTCTCAGTCCGCGTGGTGGTGGACGTACATCGACTGGATGCCGACCCGGCCGGGCCCGGTCATCTCGGCGAGGTACATGCCGTGTCGCAACAGCCCGGTCTTCAGCGGCATCTGCACCGCCTGCATCTGCACCGTGGAGTCCTTGTACAAGAACCCGCCCGGCTCGACCATGATCTTCTCGCCCGGCCGCAGCGTCCGCTCGAGCACGTCGCCGTTCCCGTGCAGCAGCAGCATGCCCGGGTAGCCGGCCGTGACGAACCGGTCCACGTACATGCCGTTGCCGCCGTGCAGCAGGTTGACCAGGCCCTTGATCCGTATGAACGAGTACTGGACGCTGTGCGAGGCCACCAGGAAGGCGTGCTCGCGGACGTCGAGCTCCATGCCGGGGTGCAGCGGCAGCACGACGAGCTCGCCCGGCGCGTTGCGGGAGAACGCGATGCGGCCCGGGCCGTTGGCCACGGTCACGATGTGTGGCATGCCGCCGATCGAGCGCTTCATCCCGCCGCCGGTGTTCAGCGACGAGAGCGGGACCGTCTCGTCCTTCCACAGCAGCACGTGGTGCTCGAAGTAGACGCCATCTTGCGGATGAAGGCTGATCTCGGCGACCGGGACGAGCTCGCCCTCGACCTGGCAGGTGCTGCCGGAGAACTGGAACTCGGTCATGTCGCGCAGCCGGGGCGCCTCGCGCCAGCCGGAATCGCTGACCTTGTCTTTCACGTCGAGCGGAGCGCCGCACATCTGGCAGCTGGTGGTGCCTGGCTGGTTCTGCGCGTGGCACCACTGGCACTGAATCATTTCCACGCTCGGAAGATAGCAGTAAAGGACCTCTGACAACGCCTTAGGCCGCAATCGAGAGAACCGGTATGGTTCTGTGCATGGCACTGCTCGGGCGGGAATTCATCGCCGTACCTGATGACCGCAAAGGTCAGATCGTCTTCAAATGGCCGGACATCACCATCCGCCGCTTCACGCGCGCGATCGTCAACGCGGACGAGATGGCGATGTTCGTCAACACCGGCCAGGTCGTGCAGACCCTCGGCCCTGGCCGGCACCAGATCGACGCGAACGAGCTCCCTGGTCTCGGCGCGGTCATCGACTCCGTCACCGGCGGGAACGCGTACCGCGCCGAGCTGTACTTCGTCGGCACCCGCGAGTACACCGGCTTCAAGTTCGGCGGCCGGGTCGATGACGTGCAGGACCCGCGGACGGGGCTGGTCGTGACGCTTCGGGTGTTCGGTGACTACGCGCTGCGCGTGGGCGACCCGGTACGGCTGGTGACCAACCTGACCTCCACGGTCGACGTCACCGACAACGAGCGGATCGCCGGCTGGGTCAGCGACCAGCTGCTGAAGGTGCTGCGGACCCACGTCACCACGCAGATCATCCGCAACGGGTGGCCCATCCTGGGCCTGATGGCGTACTCGGCGGAGATCGAGCAGGCCACCATCGACGCGGCCAACGGCCAGCTCGTCGCCTACGGCGTGCAGCTGACCCGGATGGGCAACTTCGATGTCAACCTCTCCCCCGAGGACGAGCAGCAGCTCAAGCAGCTGGCCAAGGACACCAGCTACTCCCAGCTGGCCGGCGGCTTCCAGAACTACGCCCAGGGCGAGATGGCGCTCGGCGCGGGCCAGGGCATGGCCAAGGGCGGCGCCGGAGTGGACGGGGCGTTCCTCGGGGCCGGGTTCGGGCTGGCCAGCGCGATGGGGGCGCAGCAGGTTGCGAACCAGCAGGCGCAGCAGCAGGCTGCCCAGCAGGCGGCGGCCCAGCAGGGCATGCCTCCCTATGGCCAGGGGGCTCCGCCCCAGCAGCAGCCGACTCCGCCCCAGCCTTCTTCCGGGCCGGTGTGCGCGTCCTGCGAGGCGGCCAACCCTGCCGGCGCGCGGTTCTGCATGGGCTGCGGCCAGGGGCTCGCGCCTGCCGTCCTGCACTGCACCGAATGCGGCACGGAGCTGCCGGCCAGCGCGCACTTCTGCGCCGGCTGCGGCACCCGAGTCGGCGGCTGAGGGCTCCGCTTCGGCGGCTGAGGGCTCCGCTTCGGCGGCTGAGGGCTCCGCTTCGGCGGCTGAGCTGGCCGCGCCGGTTACGGTCGGCCTGAGGGGAAGATGACGCTCAAGGATGCGGAACCGGCCAACGGCACGCAGACCGCGCCGGCCGCGCACTCAGTAGATCTGCGCAAGACGTACGGGGTCGGACAGGCCGCGGTGCATGCCCTGGCCGGTATCACCGTGACCTTCGAGCGCGGCCGGTTCACGGCCGTCATGGGCCCCTCCGGGTCGGGCAAGTCAACGCTCATGCATTGCATGGCGGGCCTGGACCGGCCGACGTCGGGACAGTCGTTCGTGGGCGGCCTCGATATAGGGAAACTGGACGATGCCGGGCTCACCCGGCTGCGGCGCGACCGGATCGGCTTCGTGTTCCAGTCCTTCAACCTCGTCCCGACGCTGACCGCGGCCGAGAACATCACCCTGCCCGCCGCCCTCGCGGGCGTCAAGGCCAACCGGGAGTGGCTCGATTACCTGGTGGAACAGCTGGGAATCGGCGACCGGCTGACGCACCGCCCCAATGAGCTGTCAGGCGGCCAGCAGCAGCGCGTGGCGTGTGCCCGGGCGCTGATCAACAAGCCGGACCTCATCTTCGCCGATGAGCCCACGGGCAACCTGGACTCCAATGCCTCCGCGGACCTGCTCGCGTTTCTCCGGCAGTCGGTGACCGAACTTGGCCAGTCGGTCGTCATGGTGACGCACGACCCGCGCGGGGCCGCGTACGCGGACCGGGTCCTCTTCCTGGCCGACGGGGCCGTGGTGGGCGAGTTGGAGCAGCCGACCGCCGATTCGGTCCTGGAGCGGATGCGGACGCTGGGGGCCTGACATGCGAAGGGTGACGATCAAGGGGCTTCTCGCTCATAAGCTGCGGCTGGCGCTGACCGCGCTGGCGATCGTGCTCGGGGTCGCCTTCATCTCCGGCACGTTCGTGCTGACCGACACCTTGAACAACACGTTCTCCGTGCTGTTCGGCAGCATCTACCAGAAAATAGACTTCCAGGTCCGCGGGGTCGCGCAGCTGAGCACCGGCGCGAACGCGGTGCGCAACGAGTTGCCCGAGTCGCTGCTGGCCACGGTCCGCAGCGTGCCCGGCGTCCAGGCCGCCGCGGGCCAGGTCGGGGGGTACGCCCAGTTCGTGAGCCACGACGGCAAGGCGATCCAGACCGGCGGCGCGCCGACCCTCGGCGTAAGCTTCGATCCGGATCAGCGGCTCTCCGTCCTGCGCATTGTCGCGGGCGGCCCGCCGGTGACCTCTGATGACGTGGTGATGGACGCGTCGACGGCGCAGAAGTACGGCTTCACCGTGGGGCAGCGGGTCCGCATCTTGTCGGCCGGGCCTGTTCGGCCGTTCACCATCACCGGCATCGCCCAGTTCGGGTCGGCGGGCAACCTGGCCGGGGCGACCCTGGCCGCGTTCACGCTGCCGACCGCGCAGGGCGTTGTCCAGGAGACGGGACGCCTCGATGACATCAACGTGGTGACCGTCCCGGGCGCCAGCAAGGCAGCGGTGCAGCGGGCCATCGCCCGGGTCCTGCCGTCCGGCGTCCAGGTAGTCACCGGGCAGACCGTGGTCAACGAGAACACCAGCGCGGTTAGCCAGGCGCTGTCGTTCTTCTCCACGGCGCTGCTTGTGTTCGCGTTCATCGCCTTGTTCGTCGGCGGGTTCACCATCTTCAACACGTTCTCGATCATCGTCGGGCAGCGGACGCGGGAGCTGGCCCTGCTGCGGATCGTCGGGGCGAGCCGCCGTCAGGTGTTCGGCTCCGTGCTCGCCGAGGCGGCCATCACCGGGCTCGCCTCCTCGGTGATCGGCCTGGGCCTAGGGGTACTGGCCGCGCTGGGACTGGAGGCGCTGCTGCGCGGGTTCGGGATCACGCTGCCTGCCGGATCGCTGGTGTTCGCGCCGCGCACCGTGCTGGTCGGGCTCGCCGTCGGCGTCGGCGTGACGGTCGTGTCCGCGGTCGGCCCGGCACGGCATGCCGTGCACATCCCCCCGGTCGCCGCTCTGAGCGACCGTCAGGCAGACAGCGATGTCTCGCTGCGGCGCCGGTTCGCCTGGGGCACGGCCCTGGCCCTGGTCGGCGTGGTCCTGCTGGCCGTCGGGCTGGCCAAGCCGGCCATCCAGCTCGTGGGCGTCGGCGCGGTCTGCATTTTCGTCGGTGTCGCCATGTTGTCCCCGGCGATCGCGCGGCCGATCTCGAGTGTGATCGGCCGTCCGCTGGCCCGGGTGCTCGGCGAACCGGGCAAGCTCGGGCGAGAGAACTCGATGCGCAGTCCCCGGCGCACCGCCCAGACCGCCTCGGCGCTTATGGTCGGCCTCGCCCTCGTCTCCGCGATGTCGGTGTTCGGCGCCTCACTTTCCAGGTCGGCCACCAGCAGCGCGAATGAGGCGATCAGCGCCGACCTGATCGTGACGGCCACCGGATCCGGGCAGCTCAGCAAGACGGTGCCGGCCACGACATCGGCCGTGCCAGGCGTCACCGCGACCACCACCGTCTACCGGTCGCAATTCGAGTTCGGCGATGCGCTGGCCACGCTCACCGCGGTCACGACGGAGCACCTGGCCGACACGCTGATCCTGCGGATGACCGCGGGCACCCCGGCCGCCATGGCCCAGGGCGAACTGCTCATCGACTCCACCACCGCGACGTCCAAGCACCTGTCGGTCGGCGGAACGGTCCCGGTGAGGTTCGCCCAGACGGGTTCTTCCACCATGCGGATCGGCGGGATATACCAGGCCAACGCCCTGATCGGCAGCTACCTGGTCAGCGCAGGGTTCTTCCTCTCCCATTTCACCAATCCGCTTCCAGCCGCGCTTCTGCTGCGCACCAACGGCAGCGCCGCCGCGGACAACGCCGTCATCAACGCCATGGTTCCCTACCCGAACGTGCAGGTCCAGACCAGGACCCAGTTCGAGCAAGCCCAGACGGCCAGCGTCAACCAGCTGCTCGGCCTGGTGTACGCCCTGCTCGCCCTGGCCGTGCTCATCGCGCTGATCGGGATCGTGAACACCCTCATGCTCTCGGTGTTCGAGCGCACCCGCGAGATCGGCCTGCTGCGGGCGGTCGGCATGCGGCGCCGCCAGGTCCGGACGATGATCCGGTCCGAAGCAGTCATCCTGGCGATCTTCGGCGCCATCATCGGGATCATCATCGGCACCGGCATGGGCATCGCGCTGGTGTCGTCGCTGAAACAGCAGGGCATCACCGATACCGTCGTGCCGGCGTCCAGCCTCGTGGTGTTCCTCCTGCTCGCCGCCCTGCTCGGGCTGATTGCCGCTAGCTGGCCCGCTCGCCGGGCGGCCAGGCTGGACGTCCTCGCCGCCATCGCTGCCCAGTTAGCCCCAGATTGGCTCGGTGGCCTCGCGGACGTTGCCGTCGGGCGTGAAGATCAGGAACCGCTCGAACGACCGTGCGAACCAGCGGTCGTGGGTCACCGCGAGCACCGTGCCCTGGTAGGACTCCAGGCCCTGCTGCAGCGCCTCGGCGCTCGGCAGGTCGAGGTTGTCGGTCGGCTCGTCGAGCAGCAGCAGCGTCGAGCCGGCCAGCTCGAGCAGCAGGATCTGCAGCCTGGCCTGCTGGCCGCCGGACAGGGTGCCGAACGGCTGCCGGGCGCACACGTGCAGCTCATAGCGGGCCAGCGCGGACATCGCCTCGTTGATCAGCAGCGCGTGCTCGGTCATCAGGATCTCGACCGGGGCCCGCCCGGCCAGGTCCGGCCGGGCGTGGGTCTGCGCGAAGAAGCCAGGTACGACCCGGGCGCCCAGCCGCGCCTGCCCCTCGTGCGGCACCGGCTCCCCCGCGAGCAGCCGCAGGAAACTCGACTTCCCTGACCCGTTGGCGCCGAGGATCGCCACCCGGTCGTCGAACCAGATCTCGGTACCGAACGAATGGGTGTTACCCGTCAGCACCAGGTTCTCGCACATGACGGCGCGTTTGCCGGTCCGCCCGCCGCGCAGCCGCATCTTGACGTTCTGCTCCCGCGGGGCGTCCTGCGGCGGCCCTTCCTCCTCGAACCTGCGCAGCCTGGTCACCGCGGCCTGCAGCCGGGACGCCATGTCGGAGTTGTAGGAGGCCTTCTGCCGCAAGGTGCGGACCAGCTCCTTCAGCTTCTCGTGCTCCTCGTCCCAGCGGCGGCGCAGCTCCTCGAGCCTGCTGATCCGGTCGGCGCGGGCCTGGGCGTAGTTCCGGAAGCCGCCGCCGTGCACCCAGACGTGCCTCCGCGTCGTAGCCCCCGGCCTCGCCCCATTCGGCCAGCGCCGCCGCGTAGCGCAGCTGCGCGCGCTCGTCGTCGCGCTCCATCATGGCCAGCTCGGCCGCGTCCAGCCGGGCCGCGGCCTCCCGCACCCGCGGCGGCGAAACCGAAAGCAGCAGGTCACGAACCATGGGTGTGATCTGGAGGCCCTGGTTCGTGCCGATGAACTGGCGCATGACGCCGAGCCCGCCGGTCGCCGCGACCGTGCCCGACTGCGGCTGCAGGTCCCCGGCGACCAGCCGGAGCAGCGTGGTCTTGCCGGCTCCGTTCGGCCCGACCAGGGCGGCCGTGATCCCCTCGCCGATGCGGAAGCTCACGTCGTCGAGCAGCGTCCGCCCGTCCGGCAGCACGTGGCTGATGTGCGCCACCTCGACGTGCCCCCATGAGCTCACCCCCGGACAATAGCCGCGAGCCGCCATGGCGACAACGCGATTAACCCGCTCCGCCTCGACCCCCGCCCGGACGTGTGTCTATAAGTCGACTTTGAACGGTAGGCAGCACGGAGCGCGGAATGAAAGAGCGTCCGGCTGGGCTGTTCGGTGGCATGAGCATCGTACTGGGCAAGGTCGGTATCTGGCGGCATCCCTCGGGGCTCACCCCGGAGGTGGTGGCCGAGGTGGAGGCCCTAGGCTACGGGGCTATCTGGGTGGGCGGCTCCCCGCCCGGCGATCTGGGCGTCGTCGAGGACCTGCTGGACGCGACGGAGCACATCGCGCTGGCCACCGGGATCGTCAACGTGTGGCAGGACGACGCCGCGACCGTGGGCGCCTCCTACCATCGCATCACCGCCAGGTACCCGGACCGCTTCCTGCTCGGCCTCGGCATCGGTCATCCCGAAGCCATCCAGGAGTACCAGCAGCCGTACGCCAGGCTCGTCAGCTACCTGGACCAGCTCGATGACCTTAAGGTCCCGGCGGGGGGCCGGGTACTGGCCGCCCTCGGCCCCAAGGTCCTGCGGCTGTCAGCGGAACGGGCCGCGGGCGCGCACCCCTACCTGGTCACGCCGGAGCACACCCGCCAGGCGCGCCAGATCCTCGGCGACGGGCCGCTGCTCGCCCCGGAGCAGAAGCTGGTGCTCGACACCGACCAGGAGCGGGCCCGGGCCATCGCCAGGCCGCGCGTGCAGAAGCCGTATCTCGGCCTGACCAACTACCTCAGCAACCTGCGCAGGCTCGGCTGGACGGACGCCGACTTCGCGGACGGCGGCAGCGACGCGCTGATCGACGCGCTCGCGGTCCACGGCGACGCGACGGCGATCGCCCGTGGCGTCACCGCGCACCTGGAGGCGGGCGCGGACCACGTGGCCGTGCAGATCCTCAACCCCGATCCGCTACCCGCGCTGCGCGCGCTCGCCGACGAGCTGCAGCTAACCCGCCGCTGACAACGATCGGGCGGGGGGCGTGAGCGGCTAGGCCCAGGCGGCCGCGATCAGCCCCGAGGTCAGCTTGAACGGCGCGGCTCCGTCCAGCGACAGGAACAGGTCACGTCCGGACAGGTAGAGCAGCCAGTGGCCGGTCGGGTCCGCGCCGAGGCTGCTGTGGTCGCGGTCGGCGAAGCCGATGGCCACCTGGCGGACCAGATGGCCGGCCGGGTCGATTTCCCACAGCAGGTTTGATGTCACCCGGGCCGGCGAGCCGGCGCAGCAGACCCGGTTGACGAACATGTCGCCGTCCGGCAGGAATACTCCCTCGCGGTAATAGCTCTGCCCCGCGCCGGGCGGCCCGGTCAGCGGCACGGCCGAGCCGCCGGGCGCGGCGGAGGCCAGGTACGACCGCGCGGCGGCGGGATCGATCTCGACCAGATCCCAGCCCTCGTTGTCCTGCGACGGCCCGGCCGAGACGAGCAGCCGCTGACCGCCTGGCGCCCACGACAGGCGGGAAACGGGGTACGGCAGGACGGGGTCAGGCGCCGGGTACAGGGTCTCGTGGCCGTCGGCCAGATCGCGGATGACCACCGTGAACTGGGCGCCCGTCGTGGCCGGATGATGACAGCCGTTCAGGTAGTCGGAAGGCGCGGGACCGCCGCCGAACGGCTCGCGGGCGAACGCCAGCCGCTTCCCGTCCGGGCTGACGGCGGGCAGCACGCCGGGCGCTATCAGCGTCGGCCGGCCGCCGGCCACCGGCACCGACTCGATCTCGTCCGCGCAGCCGCGTACGGCCGCGAAGTACACGGTGCCGCCGTCCGGCGAGACCGAGAGCGCATCGCCGGCCACGCCGCCGGCGACCAGGATCCGGCTGGCTACGCCGGTCAGCGGGTTGAGCACCACGAGCGCGCCCCTGGTGGTCACCGCGACGATCCCCGGCCGGCCCGACCAGGCCGCGCCGGACGCCGGAGACGAGCGCGCCACCGACGGGACGCCGACACTGGGCCGGTCGAAGCTCGTGTAGGCGGTGCCCGCGCCGCCCGCGCCAATGGCCATCGCGAGCGCGGCCGACGTGATCGCGCGGCGGCGGCGGCGCTGGTTGCCGCGGGCGCGGATCGCGTCCGGGGCAGCCGGGGTGACCGTCGTGGCGAAGTCGAAGGACCCGGACCGGAGCCTGCTGGCGAGGTCGTCACGCATCGCAGGCCACCTCTCGACCGTGCCCGGCTGGCTCGGCTTCAGCCAGGTGCGGGGCCAGCGCCTGACGGCCCCGCGACAGCCGTGCCTTGACCGTCCCGGAGGGTGTCCCGGTTTCCCTGGCGATCTCCTCGACCGACAGCCCGACCAGGTGGTAGAGGACGATCGCCTGGCGCTGGCGGGGCGGTATCTTGCGCAAGGCGGCGATGATCGCGACGTAGTCCGGGCTCAGCCCGCGCGGGTCATCGGGCACGCCATGCCGGCGGTGCGCGACCCGCATGTTCGCCGTCTTCCGCCAGGTGCTGACGCTGACCCGGTAGGCGACCGTGCGCACCCACGCCTCGGGATCGCAGTAGCCGGCGACCTTGTCCCAGCGCTGCCAGGCCCGCGCGTAAGCCTCCTGAACGCAGTCCTCGGCTTCGGCGCGGCTCCCGGTCATGGCGTACAGCTGGCCGGTGACACGTCGCACGCTGCCGGAGTAGAACGCGTCGAATGTCCCGGGGTCGCGCATGCGTATCCCCTTCCGTGCCGCCGCGATTCGGTGTCCTGCTTCTGACACGCTCAACGCCGCTCGGCGGTTGCACCGGAATCCGGCTTTTAGACCCTGCTTTTACACCGGCGCTTTTACACCGGCGCCTTTACACCGGCGCCGTCCCGATCAGGCCGTTCCTGGTGACCAGCGCGGCGAGCTCGTCGGCGGCGAGGCCGCCGGTCCCGGCCGGCCGGGACGGCAGCACCATGTAGCGGGCCTCCGAGGTCGAGTCCCAGACCGAGACCTCCACCTCATCGGGCAGGGTCAGGCCGAACTCGGCGAGCACCGCGCGCGGCTCCCGCACCGTCCGCGACCGGTAAGCGAAGCTCTTGTACCAGCCAGGCGAGGGCCCGAGCAGCGACACCGGGTAGCAGGAGCACAGCGTGCAGACGATGACGTTGTGCGTGGTCCCGGTGTTCGCGACGGCCCGCAGCTGGTAGCCCAGCCGGTCGGAACCCAGCTCCGCCGCGGCCGCGTTGCCGTCGGAAAGCAGCAGGTCACGATACTGCGGGTCGGTCCACGCGCGGGCCACCATCCGGGCGCCGTTCACCGGCGAGGCCTTGGTGTACAGCCGGGTCAGGAACTCGTCGATCTCGTCGTCGCTGGTCAGCCCGGCCGCGATAAGCCGCTCTTCGAGCTGGCGCGCCCGCGCGGCGGCCGGCAGGTCATCATGGCCGGTCAAGGTAGGACTCCCACAGGTCGACGGTCACGGTGTGCTCGCCGCTCCCCCACAGGTCGGCGGCGGAGAAGCGGACCGCGTAACAGGTCTCGACCCGGGGCGGGTCGATGCCGCGGGCGCTGTCGTCGGGCAGCGGCCACCGGCCGAGGGCCGCGACGATCACCCCGGTGTGCCCGCGCACGTACCGCGGCACCCGGGTGTGCTGGTCGGGATCCCCGGCCTGCACCCGGACCGTGGCACCGGCGGCGTAACTCATGCCACGCCTTTTTCCGCGACGAGCAGCTCGAGCGCACCGAGCCAGCGCTCGTAGTACGACGCCGCCAGGTACTGTTCGGGCGGCAGCCGCTCGATCGCGTCCCGCAGCTCGTCGCTGTTGAACGCGCCGCGCCGCCGCAGCATCGTGGCCAGCGCGTACACCCGCGCCTCCCAGTCGGCGGCGAACGGGGGCACGCCGTCTTCGCCGACCGGCACAGGGCCGAACCCGGTCTGACCGCCCATGTCATGAACACGGCTCACGTTCGTGACCCTAACAGCCAGATCAATTATTTATCCCGAACGGGCCGTGGCGCGTGCCCCGGCTCCTGCCCGCGCGCGCCCCGGCCAGGCCCCCTTCTGCCGGGACCAGCACGGATGTTACTTATTGCTTATGACGACAAACAACGGACTCCGCAGCAGGCAGTGGTTCGGCGCGACGGGCCGGTCCGGCATGGCCTACCGGTCCTGGATGCGCAGCCAGGGCTTCACCCCGGAGGTCTTCGACGGCCGCCCGGTGATCGGTATCGCGACCACCTGGTCCGAACTGGCGCCGTGCAACGTCCACCTGCACCGGGTGGCCGAGTCGGTCAAGCGCGGAGTCTGGCAGGCGGGCGGGTTCCCGCTCGAGTTTCCCGCCATGGCACTGGGCGAGACCTTGCTGCGGCCCACCGCCATGTTGTACCGGAACCTGCTGGCGATGGAAGCCGAAGAGCTGATGCGGGCCAACCCGCTGGACGGCGTGGTGCTGCTTTCCGGCTGCGACAAGACCACGCCCGGCCTGCTGATGGCGGCGGCCAGCGTGGACCTGCCCGCGGTAATGGTCACCGGCGGCCCCATGCTCAACGGCAAGTACCAGGGCACCGACGTGGGCTCTGGCACAGCCGTGTGGCGGTTCGAGGAAGAGCTGGTAGCCGGGCGGATGACCCAGGAGGAATGCGCGTTCGCCGAGGGCTGCATGGCCCGCTCCAACGGGCACTGCATGACGATGGGCACCGCGTCCACGATGGCGT
>WNGJ01002023.1_pt1 | contig 20316 bp, 25 predicted proteins | sample 5400611 | NCBI WGS metagenome assembly WNGJ01 (sample SAMN13153375, study PRJNA577476) | soil metagenome | isolation source: 40 cm soil or saprolite under Garry oak tree replicate 1 | place: USA:California | collected 2016-06-15
GCTTGTCTTCCATCGCAAGGGACAGTCGGTGAAGTCGTTCAGGCGCACGTGGGTGGAGGCCTGAAAGAAGGCGGGGCTGCCGGGGCTCCTCTTCCACGACCTTCGACGCAGCGCCGTCCGCAACTTGGAGCGCGCCGGCGTGTCGCGGTCCGTGGCTATGAAGCTAGTCGGCCACAAAACCGAGAGCGTCTATCGGCGCTACGCGATCGTGGCGGAGAGCGATCTGCGAGAAGCGGGGGCGAAGCTGAGTGCGCTTGGTGACAATCAAGGGAGCATTCGGGTGACAGCCCGCGAGAGTCGTCACCCAAATCCTTGATTTAATGGCGGGCTCGACGGGACTTGAACCCGCGACCTCTGGATTGACAGTCCAGTGTGCTAACCAGGCTGCACCACGAGCCCGCTAAACGGATCAGCTATTTAGCGTACGGGATTCTATCACGCCGTCCCGGGCGTGACTACCCGCGCTTCACCACGACGCGCTCGTGAGCACCCCATGTCCGCTCCTCGATGACCGCCGGCTGATCCACGCGTCGCACGCGTGCGTGCGCGGTCTTGCCGCCTGCCGTCGTGTGCGGATGGTTGACGACTTCCCACTCGCCGGTCTCGTCGCAGAGCCGGTCGCCGATCTGGAGCTGCATCGGGAGAATCCGCGTCGTCGACGAAGCCGACGACTCGCGGGTGCCCGGCAGTGGGGGCCGATCGCCGCCGTCTTTCCCGCGTTTTTTTTCAGGCCTGGGTTTGGCCATGCGCGCCAGTCCTCCGTCAAGGACGACTCACCCACACGTACACCGACTCAGAACGTCCCGCCGCCTCCGCCGCCCGCGCCGCCACCCGATGAGCCGTTCGAGAACCCGCCGCCGCCCGCCGCACCCCGGCTGTCGGCGTAGCCCCGCCGCGTCGTGAGGATCGCCTCCTCGGTCCGCTGCGCGAAGGAGCTGAGGTCGTGAGCGAAGCTCGGCAACGAGAAATCGCCACGACTCAGATACCACGACGGCGCGGCGACCTTGAGGCCCTGGAAGTTGAAGATCCAGCGCTCGGTCACGCCGAGCGCGATCGCCCACGGCAGCCACCGATGGAAGGTGTCGGCCGGGAGGCGCTCGAGGCGATCCTTCTCCGCGCGCTCCAGGAACTCCTGGAAGCCGCGCACCTGCGCCACCCGCTGCACGCCCGTCCACGTCTTGTGCGGCATGACCCACCCCCAGCCGACGAAGACGAGACCGCTCACGATCACGCCGAGACGGAGCCACGGCTCGTAGATCTCGAGCCAGGTCGGCGCGAAAGTCGGCAGCATGAATCCGGCGATCGCCGTGATCGCCCCCGCCAGCATCCATCCGGCGCGGACGTGGCCGGGCGACGCCGGGAAGAGCCCGTTCTGAACCATGAGACGGTAGAGCCGGTCGCGGATCGGCGGAAATACGTTTTCGTAGTCGCGCCGCACCTCGGACAGGAGTCGCATGTTGATAGCCCAGTCGCCGCCGAAGACCTTGGCCAGCACGAACAGCTCGAAGTCTTTCAGCTCGGGGTCACCGGCGATGGGCTTGAGCCGCTTGAACATGAAGTCCTGCGAGCCGAAGGCCGTCGTGATCGGCTCGATCGACAAGTAGCCTCGCTCTGCGAGATCGACGACGGTCGCGATGACGTCGCGCGGATGCGCGCGCTCGTCGAGGAGCGCGCCCGCCTCCGCCGGAATCATGTCCAGGGGCGGCGCATATTCGGGCTTCACCGAACGCCTTCCCCCGGGATCGCGCCCGAACGCCCACCAGACGATTCCACCCCAGATCAGGGCGAGCGCCGGCAGCCCGAGCGGCCAGTAGTCGGCGACGAGCCACCCGGCCCGCCGGAGCTCCGAGGGATGCGCCACGTGGCCCGGCGGCCAACCGACCAGCACCGTCACACCTTCGCGCGGCCGCAGCGCGCGTGTCGTCCTGAACCGCCAGTAGCCCTGGACGCGATCCACCGCGTAGTCGCGCCCGATCGCCCCGAGGCCGCCGGTGTAGGCGGTGGTTCGCACGTCGGCGTCGCCGATGCCTGCCGGCAGGGTCACGTACACCTCGGCAGTCCTGATCGGCACGTTCCACTCGGTGCCGGTAGCGTTCCAGTAGACCTCGTCGTGATCCTCGTACGCGAACACGCCGCGACGCACGTGGTACACGACGCTGACCGTCTTCTTCGTATCGACGGCGCCGGGTACCCACGCTTTGATCACGACCGAGCGATCCGGGTAGGACACCTCGGTCCGGAGGGGGCGGTTCGACTCGTCGTAGGTGCCGATGCCGCGCAGGGTCAGCGGGAACTCGAATCCGTCGCGCATGTAGCGCAGCGGGATGCGCCGGAAGATGCCCTGGTGCGAGCCGCGGAAGTCGAAGGTGATGTCCTCGCGGACGATGAGGCTTCCGTCGGCGTTGACCACGAGGCTGGTGACGAAGCTGTCGATCGAAAACAGCCCTCGCGTCTGCGCCGCGGCCGGGCACGCGGTCGCCAGCACGAGGGCCAGCGCGGCGATCCGGCCGATGCGATTAGCTCCCGAAGGCGACGCGCGGGACCTGACGTTCTTCGGGGCGATCGAGCTCGAAGTACTGGCGCTTGGCGAAGCGGAAGAACAACGCGATCTGGTTGGACGGGAAGCTGTCGATGGTGGTGTTGAAATCGCGGACGACGGCGTTGTAGTAGCGACGCGAGCTTTGAATCGTCTCCTCGATCTGGCCGAGCGAGCCCTGGAGCTCGCTGAAGCTCTGGTTCGCCTTCAGCTCGGGATACGACTCGGCGAGCGCGAAGAGCTGCCGGAGCGCGCCGGTCAGCTGGTTCTCGGCCTGCGCGCGCGCCTCTTGCGTCTGGGCCGCGACCGCCGCGCCGCGGGCGCGAACGACCTGATCGAGCGTGGTCCGCTCGTGCGCGGCGTAGCCCTTGACGGTCTCGATCAGATTGGGCACCAGGTCGGTGCGGCGTTTGAGCTGCACGTCGATGTCCGACCACGCTTCTTCGGACCGCTGGCGCAGCCCGACGAGCTTGTTGTACGTCAGGATGATCGCGACGATGAGGCCGACGAGGACGAGAAGAAAAACGACGCCGCCGAACGTCATGAAATTCCTCCTCGATCATCGTAGCATCGGGCCTCGGCGCTCCCGACAATCCCGTGGGCACGCCGCCGCCACTGCGGATAGTGGCGAAACGCGAACCGCCCACATGATGAGCTAGGATTGGGACATTCGACCCCCTCGACAAAGGAGCCCCACATGCCGATCCAGACTCGCTATCTCTTCAGCGCGGCCATGAGCGTCCGCCCGGACAAGGACGCCCTCTTCAACGAGGTCTACGACACGGAGCACGTGCCGGCCCTGCTCGGGGTACCCGGCGTCATCGCGGTCGCGCGTTTCAAGAGCGAGCCGGTGACGATGATGATCGGCGGCGAGTGCCGGACGATCGTGATCGAGAGCGAGCCTGCCTACAACGCGCTCTACGAGATCGAGAGCCCGGCGGTGCTCACCAGCGACGCGTGGGCGAAGGCGGTCGAGGACGGGCGCTGGGCCCAGCACGTGCGTCCCTACACCACCAACCGCCGCCACGTGATTTACCGCCGCATCTCGTAGCCAGACGACCGGACACGCGGCGTGAGCGAGGAGCTCCACCAGCCACGGTCGCCGTCAGGCGACGGGCTCGTGCTGACCCACGGCGCCGGCGGCAACGCGAGAGCGCCCCTGCTGATGGCGCTCGGCGAGGCGTTCGCCGCCCGCGGCCTCACCGTGCTCCGCTACGACCTGCCCTTCCGTCAGGCGAGCCGGACGGCGCCCCCGCGCCCGGCGGGGGCGGCGCGGGACCGCGAGGGCTTGCGCCAGGCGGTCGCGGCGATGAGGTTACGGCTGGGCGGCCGCGTGTTTCTCGGCGGGCAGTCGTACGGAGGCCGCCAGGCCAGCATGCTCGCGGCGGGCGAGGCCGGCCTTGTCGACGGCCTCTTGTTGCTCTCGTATCCGCTTCACCCGCCGGGGCGCCCGTCGGAGCTCCGCACGGCGCATCTTCCAAAGCTCACCGCGTCCACCTTGTTCGCGCACGGCTCCCGCGACCCGTTCGGCTCGCTCGAGGAGATCGAGGCGGCCCGGACCCTGATCGCGGCGCCGACCTCGCTGGTCGCCGTCACGGGCGCCGGCCACGATCTCTTTCGCGTGCCGCGGCGCGCGGGCGCCGACGTCGCCGCGGAGATCGTCGCGGCGTTTCTCGGGCTCGTGGGCTAGGCGAGGAGCGGGCTCAGTCGATGCCGCGGTCGGGCATGATCGGCGAATCGTCCGGAGCGGGCAAGGCCTCGACGCGGCCGGGGCGCTCGCGCGCGCGCTCGTTCTGCTCGGTGCGCACGCGATGCATGAGGGGAATCAGCGGCACGATGCAGACGAACAGCACCGAGATCAGCCAGAAGTCGTCCGCGTAAGCCATGACCTGCGATTGCTCGACTGCGCCTCGGTAAAGCATGGCAAGAGCGCGGCGACCGGCCGTGAACGAGTCTGCGCCCTGGCTCACGAAATGAGCCGTCCATTGCTTGAGCTTCGCCGTCGTGTCGGCGTCCCAGATGTCCAGATGGCTGACTAGCGTGGTCTGATGCGCCTGGCTGCGCCGGACCAGGAGCGTGGTGGCCAGCGCGACGCCGATGCTCCCCCCGATGTTGCGCACGACGTTGTAGGCGGCAGTCGCGTTGCCCAGACGCTCCAGACGGATCGTGGCGAGCGTGAGCGTCTGGAGCGGCGGGAAGATGAAGCCCATCGCGAATCCCTGGAGGAAGCGTGGCCACGCGAGGCTCCAGTAATCCATGCCCACGGTCACGCTCGTCATCATCGTCGAGGCCACGGCGTTCAGCAGGCAGCCACCGATCAGCATGAGACGCTGGTCCGCGCGCGCCACCAGGCGGCCGGAGATCATGAGCGAGATCATGGTGCCGAGGCCGCCGGGCGCCAGCACGAGCCCGGCGTTCCAGGCATCCCACGCCAGAATCTTCTGCGCGTACAGCGCGACCAGTAGGACGCTCGAGTTGAAGCCCAGGGCGACGAGCGCGATGCACATGGTGCCGACCGCGAAGTTCCGGTCGTTGAACACGCTCAGATCGAGGATGGGCTCGGCGACCAGCAGCTCGCGGATGACGAACGCGACGAGCGCGCAGACGGCGAGCATGAGCAGCCCGATGATCAGGCCCGAGTCGAACCAGTCGTACTTCTCGCCGAGATCGAGGCAGAGCTGCAGGAAGCCGAAGCCGAATATCATCAGCACGAGCCCCACCATGTCGATCCCGCGCGGCTTCTTGACGAACGGGGCGTCGAACAGGAACACGCTCACCATCAGGAAACCGCCGAGGCCGATCGGGAGGTTGATGTAGAAGATCCAGCGCCAGGACCAGTTGTCGCAGATCCATCCGCCCACGGTCGGGCCCAGGATCGGCGCCAGCATGATGCCGCCGCCCCACACGGCCATCGCCGTCCCGCGCTGTCGCAGCGGGAAGATCTCCCACATGATCGCCTGCGCCATCGGAATGACCGGCCCGCCGCCGAGCCCCTGCAGGATGCGCATGGCGACGAGGAATTCGAGCGACGGCGCGATCCCGGAGAGGAACGAGCTCACGGTGAAGAGGACCGTGCAGATCAGGAAGAACCGGCGGCGACCGAATCGGGCCGAGAGCCAACCGGTCGCCGGAATGACGATGGCGTTCGCGGCGAGGAACGAGGTGATGACCCACGACATCTCCTCGATACCGGCCGACATCGAGCCCTGCATGTGGGGCAGGGCGACGTTGGTCACGCTCGAGTCCAGAACCTGCATGACCGTGACCATCATCACGGAGAACGTGATGGCCCACCGGCGGGCTGGCGAGATCTGCCCTTCGGTGACCGGCTCGACGGAGCTCACCCCCACACACTACGGCATTACGGCACGCTGATGGGCGGCCGATTGAACCGCCCTGTTGGCCTGGCTCTTGCTGACCGATGTGGACTTGGACGCCGGGCTCACCGCACCAGACCAATCGAGGCCGGCAGAGGAGGGTCCCGAATGCCTCCCGCTCGCCTGGTGGCGGTGTTGGTCCTGGGGGTGGCATTGCTCGCGATCCGACCGGTCACCGCCGCCGCGCAGTCCGAGCTCCAGGCGTGGCTCAACCCGGAGATGGGCAAGCAGATCCCGCGGGCTGATTATCGCTATACCTTCTACCCCGAGCGCAAAGTCGAGGATCAACAGACTCACTTCACGATGACCGAGCAGCGAGTCACCCTCTTCGCCCCTCTCTATCAAGACTCCACCGACGAATTCGCGTTCGCCGCGAAGACGCTCTATCAGGACATCGACACCCGCGCGCGGTTGCCGGAGGCGGGCGGTCGCTTTCCGAGCGAGCTTTGGGACGCAAGCGCCAGCGTCAGCTATCGACACAAGTTCGACAACGGCTGGACCGGCGGCGTGGCCCTGACAGTCGGCTCCGCCAGCGACGAGCCTTTCAATAGCGTCAACGAGATGTACTTCCGATTCGTCTCGCTCCTGCGCGTCCCGCAGGGTGAGCGCAACTCGTGGATCTTCACGCTGATCTACGCGACCGACGAGCAGGTGTTCGGCCGGACGCTGCCGGTCCCGGGCATCGCGTACGCGTGGGTGCCGTCCGACAGATTCAGGGCCGTCATCGGCTTTCCGTTCTCGATGATCCAGTACAAGCCGTTCGAGAGCCTCACGCTCGACGCGGAGTACTTCCCGATCTATACGGTTCGGTCGCGCGCGACCTGGGAGATCTTCCAGCCGTTACGGGCTTACGTCGGATTCCAGTGGGACAGCGACCATTTCTATCGGGCGGATCGGGAAGACAAGGACGACAAGATCTTCTACCGTGAGATGCGGCTCTACGCGGGAGTCCGCTTCGATCTGCGGCACATCGGTTTCGAGGTGACCGGCGGCTACGCGTTCAACCGCTTCTACTTCGAGGGCGAAGGATACTCAGACCGCCACGACAACCGGATCGACGTCGGCTCCACGCCCTTCATCGTCGGTAAGGTGAACCTGCGCTTCTGAGCCCCGAAGGCTCGCCGCTACCCGGCGGCGCGCGATCGTCTCCACGAGACAGATCGCCAGCAGCAGGTAGGCGAGGCCCAGGGTGAATCCACCGGCGACGTCCGTCACCCAGTGCGCTTCGAGGTAGAGACGGCTGAACGCGACCGCGAGCACCGTCGCCGCGCAGCCCGCATAGCCGAGCCACCGCCAGGGTCGCGCCAACCTCGAGCTCGCGAGCAGATAGGTCATCAGGCCGAAGAAGACCACCAGGCTCAGCACGTGACCGCTCGGAAAACCCCGGGCCGAGAGATTCGGGCGCGGGCGATCGATGGCCCACTTCGCGACGAGCTGGAGCACGCCCGTGCCGGCCATCAAGAGCGGCAAGACCACCGCCCAGCGACGGCTCGGGCGCCAGAGAGCCGCGACACCGAGCGTGATGAGAGGGATCAGCCCGTAGTTTTCGCCCAGGCCGGAGACGCCCATCATGGCTGGATCCAGGAGCGGAAGCCGGGTGAGGTGGACGAGGGCGCGCGCCTGATGGTCGAGAGCGGAGAACTGATGGGCGGCCGCGAGCAGTGCCAGCACGACGAAGCCGGTCAGGGCCAAAGCCGCCACGCCGAGCAAGCGTCGCGACTGGCCCGAGCTCGCACTCCCGTGTGGCACCTCGGCAGTATGGCATGAGCGTCAACTCTGACGCCACCACCGTCAATCTTGACGCTCCTGGTGGCACCGCGGTTGCTATCTAACGAGACGTGCGCGTCTTTCGCTCGCTCGCCACCGTCGCCGGCCTCGCGATCATGGTCATCCTCATCGTGCGGGTAGGAAGCGATGAGGCCCTCACCGCCACCGCGCGCGCCCTCGGCTGGCGGTCGCTGCTGGTCTGCCTGCCGTTCGCGCTGATCATGGCCGTCGACACGCTGGGATGGCGCTATGCCTTCGTCTACGATCGCGTCCCGTTTCTCCGCCTGGTGGCGGCGCGAATCGCCGGTGAGGCCGTGAACGTGATGACCGCCGTGGCGCCGATCGGAGGGGACGCGGTCAAGGTATCGTTCTTGAGGCCGCACGTCCCCTATCAGGAGAGCATCGCGTCGGTGATCGTCGCCAAGACCACGATCACGCTCTCGCAAGCGCTCTTCCTGCTCATCGGCGTGATCGCTGCGGTGGCGCTGGCCGTCGACGCGCGGCTCGTCCGCGCGATGCTCTGGCTCTTGCTCGTCGAGCTGATCGGCGCGGGCGGCTTCCTGGCCGTTCAGATCGCCGGGTTCGTGACCCGCGGCGCGCGGTTGCTGGCGCGTGTCAAGAAGCTCGACGCGCTGGCGGGCGCGGAGAACCTGGATCGGACGCTGCAAAGCTTCTATCGGCGCGAGTGGCGGCGGTTCGCGCTCTCGGTCGGCTTTCACCTGCTCGGATGGCTCATGGGCGCCCTCGAGGCCTGGCTCTTCCTGCGCGTGCTCCAGATTCCGGCGTCGCTCACGACCGCGCTGGTCATCGAGACGCTCGGCTCCGCCGTACGCTTCGCCACCTTCTTCGTCCCCGGAAGCCTCGGCGCACTGGAAGGCGCCAACACCGCCGCGTTCGCGGCGCTCGGGCTCGGGGCCCCGGCGGGGCTGGCCTTCAGCCTCCTCAGGCGACTTCGGCAGGTGGTCTGGATTGGCCTGGGAGTTCTGGTCTTCCTGCTGGCACGAGCTCGGATGCGACTGGCTCCAGAAGCGCCGGTGTAACCACCGGAGCGTTCTCCTGCATCGCCACCTGACGGGCTTGCAGGCGGTCCAGGCTTCCCGCCGGCACCAGGAGCGGCAGCACACCGGCGAGGATGCGCACGTCCTCGGGCTTTCGTCGATTGACGCGCACGCGCACGTGCCGGCCGCGATAGACGGTGATCTCCTCCCGGCAACCCGGTACGTCCAGCATCACCTTCACGAGCTGGGCCAGAACGCGGGCCGGAGTCGTTCGCGGAATCACGCAGACGTCGAAGAGGCCGTCCGCCGGAGAGGCCGCGGGCGTGAGGCTGAGAAACCCTCGATAGGTCTCGACGTTGGCGATGGTGACGAGCGCCGCCTTGCCCGGCACGGGATGGCCATCGATCTCGACCTGGATGTTATCGAGCGAAGTGTCGGAAAGCTGTTTCGCCGCCATCCGATAGTACGAGAGCAGCCGCAGGTATCGCTGGCGTGGATGCCGCCGGAGCTGCTCGACTTCTTCCTGGATACGCGACAGAAAGCCGTAGCTCTGGTGCGAAAGGAACATTCCGCTCTTGGCGACGCCGACGTCGCCCCAGACGAGATCGCCGGCGCCCAGGAGCGCGACGACCTCGACCGGATCATGAGGATGCTCGAACGTGCCCGTGAACAGATTGCCGAAGCCCGAGGCCACGGGCACATAGGGCACGGACAGCCGGACAGCGGCCGCCGCCGCGGCGCTCACGGTCGCGTCGCCGCCGATCGCGATCAGATACGAAAAGTCGGCGCGGCCCGCCTTCGTCCACCGGATGAGGTCGTCCAGTGTTCGAAAGGCCTGCATCCGCGGCGCGTAGCCCTCCTCCGCGAGCTGCTTTCGCACGGCTCGGGCGATAGCCACGGCACGTCCATCGCCCGAGCCGGGCGTCACGACGATCTGAACCGGCGTCGTCATCGAATCAGGCGCGCGGGCGCCGGTAAGCCACGCGCGCGCCGATCACCGGCGGCGCAGGTCGCGAACGTAGACGTTCTGCGCGACGACCGTGTTCGCTGAGATCTGCTCGGCATAGATGACCGAGGCCGTCACCTCGGGTGCCTTGATCTGACCCCGCGTATCGCCGACCTTCACGTCCTTCGACTGGTGGATCTGGCCATGGACGTGGTCGGCGTCGATCCTTTTGGCGTAGATCGAGTCGGCGCGAATCTGCTGCGCCGTGATGTGGTCGGCGTGAATCGTCTGCGACGAAGCCGGCGCCGGATTCGGCGGCATCGCAGGCGGCTCGTTGCCGTCGATCTTGATGTGATTGGCGCGCGCCAGGCCGCCGATCGGAAACGCGACGATCGCGAGGCCGGTTCCTACCGTCACGAGCAATTCTCTGCGACGCATCGTCTCCCCCTGTGAGTGCGCGTGGTTCGTCTCGAATCGAGCATCCGGCGTGCCAGCGGCGGCATGCCCACCAAGTCTTCGTTCTCGTTGAGACGCGCGCGTATCGCCTGGAAAGCGCGACGGAAAGAAATACCGATGGGGAAAAACTACAGAGTAAGTCTTACCGGCGCGTCAGCCTCGCATCGCCGGGATCTCGCATCGTCGGTTAGAGTGGCCCACGAGGTGGGATCAACGATTCGCGCCGCAACGGTGCTCGTTGCCATCGCGGTCGCCGCGGGATGTCTCGTGCGGTCGACCGCTCGCGAGGGGATCAGTCGCGATGTAATCAGTCGCGATGTAATCAGTCGCGATGTATCTGCCCACACGATCTGGGTCATCGATCACGGCTGGCACACCGCGATCGTCGTCCGCCGGAGCGCCGTCGACACGACCATCTGGCCAGAAATCGACGATTTCCCCGACGCGGCGTTCGTCGAGGTCGCGTGGGGCGATCGAGACTTCTATATGGCGGACCGCGGCTCGGCCTGGCTGGCGGTCAAGGCGGCGTTCCTCACGTCGGGGAGCGTGCTCCACGTCGTCGGCTTCAGCGGGCCCTTCGAAGCGCACGTCCCGAGAAACGACGTCGTCGAGCTCGAGGTCTCACGCCGCGGGTTCGACGCGATGACACGCCTTTTTCACGAGGAATACCAGCGGGACGAGCAGAGCCGGCCCGTGCGTCTGGCGCCTGGGCTATACGGTGCGAGCTGGTTTTACTCCGCGAGAAACCGCTACCACCTGTTCAACACGTGCAATACCTGGGTGGCGCGCGCCCTCCGTGCCGCCGGCCTCGACCTCGCGCCCGCCGGCACCGTGACCGCCGGAGGCGTCATGCAAGAAGCGAGGCGTGCGGCGGCCTCCCGCTAGCCGTGGACCTTCAGGGTTAGAAGTCACCGCCGGGGAAGGAGTCGGGAGGTCGCGTCCCGCCGGTCCGACGGATCGCCGGAGTCGCGCCCGCGGCGCCGGTCGCGCCGATCGACGCGGGCCACGTGACGATGAATGTCGCGCAGGAGGAGCAGCATCTGGCCGCTGACCACGAGCGAGCCCCCGAGGACGATCGCGAGCAGAAGACCGGCGATGGCAGCCGGCGCGAGCCGCGTGCGCCACTCGGCCGGCACCCTCGCGACGATTTCAGCCGGCCACGGCGAGAGGACCGCGAACGCGGCGAGCGCGGCCACGAACATCACGAGGCAGCCCGCCATGATCTGAGCGAGGCCCCAGGCTCCGACGAGGCGATAACGCCTGGCTCCAGCCATCTGGGGCTTTTCTATCTCGACCGGCAGACCACGCCCGGCGGCCGCGAAACGCTCGGCTGCCGGCACGCGATCACAGTCGTCGCGTCGCTGTGGGCGCTGCCGTGCCCGGTGTTGAGGCGAGGGACCCTGGCCTCCGTGACGCAGCCCTGGCTGTCCTGCTGGACGTCCTGGACGTCGGCGCCGGCGTGCTGCCAGTAGTGGATCATTGGCCCTCCTCCGGTTCCAACCTTTGGGCATTTTCTCTCAGACTCGGCCCGGAGTGCACGTTCCGCCGCTATGATTGGGAAGCATGCGTTGGGACGAGTCGCCGAGGTTCCTGCTGATCGCATGCGTGGCCTCGGCGGTCTTCAGCGCCGCGCTCGCTCTGGCCGCCATCTGGGATCACCCGGGCTACAACGTCGCGGCTGCGGTGCTCGCCTTGCTCACGGCCCTCTTGGCCTATCGCGCCTTCGAGCGTTCGACCCATCGACGGCTGGGGCGTATTCAGCGCGAGCACCTGGTCTTGCGTCTCCGCCAGCTGCCCGCGCCGATCGAGTTACGAGTGGTCGCCGTGCCGGACGACGAAGCCGTGCGCTTCGCTCAGGAGCTACTCGACGTCTTCGTCGAAGCCGGATGGCCCGCGCAGGGCGTCTATCGCGCGCTGCCCGCGAACATCGCCAGCACCGGGCTCTTCGTGGCGGTGCAGGACGGCAACTTTCCGTCGGAAGAGGAGCGGCGCCTGCTGCTGGCGCTCAGCGAGTTCGGGATGTACGCGGTGAAATCGACCAGCCCCAAGCTCACGCACCCCAGGGCGCTCGAGCTCCTGGTGGGGCACCGGCCGACCATGTGACGCCGACGAGGAGCTCGGGGCGCGCGATGCAGTTCCCCCACGTCATTTTTATGTAGCAGTAGCAGCAGCTGCCGAGGCGGTTGACCACTCGGCGCGGAGCGGTTAACGTTTACGGCATCTCGTTTCATCGGACATCGTCCCGACGCATCGGAGGCTCGCGATGGACGCTGCCGCGCTCGACGGAAAGCGGATCCTCCTCCTCGAGGACGACACGGATTCGCGGGAGTCGATGGCGATGCTGCTCGAGATGGCCGGAGCCAATGTCGTCTCGACGCCGACGGCCGAGGAGGCGCTCGCGGCCCTGCAACGCACCGAGTTCGACGCCGTCGTGACCGACGTGGCGATGCCCGGACGCAGCGGCTTCTGGCTGGTCGGGCAGATCCGGCAACTCACCTCGAAGCCGACCGTGCCCGTCCTCGCCGTCACCGGTCATCCATTCCCTCGCGACGGCATGCTGCGCGCCGGATTCGACGATCAAATGCTCAAGCCCGTGTCCCCCGACTTGCTCTACGAAACGCTCACGCAGCTAATACGAAGAGCCTGACCCGCTCGCTGTCCTTCCAGGAAACTCCCTTCCTCGCTACGGGAAAGACCTGATGGAGGATCTCGCCGGCTGCCGCGATAAGACTAACCCATGGACTTTGGGAAGATTCGCCTGATCATCCGCCGCAAGCTCGAGAATGGCCGTCTTCCCCTCGAAAAGGCCACGAGGGTGCTGGGACGCTCCGCGACGGGCGAGGCGTGCGACGGGTGCGAGATGACCATTGAGACCGGCCAGCTGGCGATGGATGGCTTCGTGCGCAGGCCCGGGCGCAAGGCCATGCAGCTCCACCTCCGGTGCTTCGAGATCTGGACCCAGGAGCGCTATTCGCTGCTAAGAGAGCGCGAGGAGAGCTCGACCCGGCGGTGGTCCCTCGACGGGCAGCCGGCGTAGCCGCCGGCGTCGTCAACTCCGCTTGCGGTGCTCGGCAGAACCGTCGCGGCGCGAAAGATTGCACGCGGTGTTCGGCGATTCGGGGGGAAAGATCGCGGCTACGAGTCGATTCGCCGGCGCGCGCGATCCGCCGCGGCGGTAGCCTCCCGCTCGGCGGCTCGCAGCTTGCGCCGAGCTTCGGCCAGATGCCGCTCGAGGTCGCGCACCTCCTGCGCGGCTTGCTCGGCTGCCGCCTTGCGCGCTGCCGCGTCTCGCCGCAGCGCTTCGACTTCCTGGGCGAGGCGCTTGCGCTCCGCCCGCTCCTGGGCGCGCTTGGCTTCGACCTGCTCGCGTTTGGCTTCCGCCTGGGCGCGCTCCGTCTCGGTCCGCTCACGCTTCGTGTCCGCGTGTTCGCGCTTCGCCTCCGTCGGCTCGCGCTGACGGTCGGAGGCCTTCCCGCCGCGCAGCAGCTGAAGCGGCCGGCCGGCGCCCGCACCGGAGAGCACCTCGAACCCGGGCGCGGCCAGCTCCGCGGTGAGTCGGCCGTGGCGCAAGTCATCCATCTGACCCGCGTCGACCGCGGCCGCGAGCACGGTGTTCGAGATGCGAGCGGACGTGGAAGGCGAGATGCGGTAGCCGGCCTTCGTCAGGACTTCGGCGGCGCGATTGGTCAGGGCTTGCAGCTCGGCGCGAATCGTCTTCATCCCCTCCGCCGCCGTCCGCGGGTCGTGCAGCTGGCTCCGACGCACCCGGTTCACGACGTCGACGAAGTGGGCCACGCGTTCTGGATCCTGGCGTCCCAGCTGGTTCGTCGCCCACAGAAACGGAGAAGGCTTGCCGAGCTGTCGGACGGCCTGCGCTTCCTTGACGTGGCCCGCGGCCTTCAGCGCCGCCGCCGTCGCATTCCGCGCGGCGGAAAAATCCTTGGGTGGCACGCCATACAGCTTGTCGATATCGCGAGTGACGTCGGAGGTCACGAGCGTAGCGTATCGCGTCTAGAAGTCGGGTGCCCGGGCGAGAAACGAAGTGGGCCGGAAAGGACGTCTCCGGCCCACCGTCGCTGACGAGAGCTCGACGAAGTCGAGTGGCCGGCCTGCGTGCTACAGGCCCATCGCGGCCTTGACGACCGCCTTCTTCGTCTTCAGCGCCATACGCTCCGCCTTGTGAGGCGACGCCGAATGGTTCGTCGCGTGGATCGCTCTGCGGCTCGCCTTGACGGCGCGGCGGATCGACTGATCCATCTGTCGCTTCCACCGTGAAACGTGTTTGCCGGCACCGACCTTGTCGAGTTTGACTACCAGTTTGTGCATTGTGTTCCTCCTATTTCCAACCTCTCACGGCACCTAGGAGATTCGGAAAGGATTCGAAAACGAAAATTGCCAACAAATTCAGGACGTTTTTTTCGTTCTGCCGGCGCTCCCCGGGGTATTTCCGGTGGGACGCGACCCGTCTCTTTGCCGCGCCCGCTGTCGCCGTCCTCTCCGCTGGTCTCGCGGTTGCTGTCCCTTGCGCCCGGCGTCTTTACACGCAGACTCGAGCGTGACGAGGAGCAGGCTGCCGCGGCGGTCGGTCACAGTCACACCTTCTCCAGTCTCCGAATCGCCAGCAGCAGAATCCCGAAGGCGCTGACGCCGGCGCCAGCGACTACGCCGGGCCAGGGGCTCACGATGACCCCGGCTGGGCGGAGTCCCTCGTCAATGTCGCGGATCAGTTGACGGAGACGAGCGGTGTCCTGGCTCTGAAGTTCGCGCTGGATCCAGACCGCCTCGTGCATCGTTGTTTCGTGGATCGCGTAGGAGACGAAGATCGAGCCAATCACGAGGCCGGAAACGATGAGGCACCAGGCGAAGAGGCGCATCGTATCGCGACGAGGCCTCACGCTTGCTCCGGTCTCTTGTGGCCGGTATCTAGGCCTCTGTCGATCACTGCCCCGCACGTGCATGTCATCCAGACGCGATCGCCCTCGAGGCCGGTGTCCAGCTCACTGCAGTGCTCATGCTCTCGGATGAAAGGACTCGAGGGCGGAGGCAAGCCCGGTGGTCATCAAGGCACTCAGAAAAATCGAAACGAGCGTACGAGCACTTCAAGGCCGGCCAGACCTTCCTCGCGGTCCTCCGGGATCCCTACGTAGGCGACTGTGACCACGCCGGACGAACCGTAGAATTCAAGGATCGTCCAGTGCATGGAGCCTCGCGGCACGTCGGCTGTGAAGCGCAGACGCAGCACGTTCCTCACGTCGTAGTCCTCTACAACGTCCAGAGATTCCAATGTGAGGTTCGGCTTTTCTGCTGGAGGTGCTGCTTGAATCAGGCTAGCCGCGAGACGCTGCCAGATGGCCTGCTTCTCTCGGTCGCTGAGTCCAAACCGGAGATCTTTAAACGTATACCAACCGCCTGGGCCACTCTGCGACCGGACCTGAATCCACGCGCCTCTGGAGGAAATGAGCCCGGTATCTCCGCTCTGCATTTCCAGCTCTGCGCGCTGCATAGCCGCGGTCCGACCGGCTTCGTCGAGCGTCTGAAAGAGGCGTCGGTTGAAGCCGAGTAATGGATAATCTGACGTCGTTACCTGCCGCCAACCATCAGGAACTTGAAACATGTATTGGGGAGGGTGCAGGTGGCGGAAGAACCCGCCCCAGTACTCGGCTTTGGGTAAGGGCGCGCAGCCGGGCAGCGTCAACGTGGTCAGCATGACGACGGTAAGCGCCCAGTTTCGCCCGAGTTTCACGCCTTCCCCTTCCCCAGCCCCTCGAACTGCCGGCACGCGGCGTGGATCATGTCGGGCCCGGAGCCCAGAGCGTCCTGATCGGTCCCCATGACCCAGCGGATGTAGGTTACCCATTCCTCCAGCGGCAACACCCGCCAAAAGCACGAGCTATGCGCCACGACGCGGCACCGAGGGCACCACTTTCACCCGGACCGCCTTCGCGACCTTCTCGAGCATGCTGAGCGTCGGATCATGACGGGCCGTTTCAAGCCGAGCGAGATACGTGCCGCTGATCCCAGGCCTAGCACCTCCGTTCCGTCTGTATAACAGGCCTCCGGCTCGCTGCCATTCTGCTGCCACTTCGCTGTCAGAAAGTGGCCTTTCCTGGTCATCGAGCGTGACGGCGCCGCCAATCACCCCCACTACGCGTTTCGGTTCTCGGCTGAACTTACCGTCTAGGCCATGCCCGGAGGAATCGAACGCAACGAGACCGCGGCTTTCGTCCAGCTTCCAGTGGGCTTCGAGAGTGCCCGGAGACGCCGCTCCGCGAGCATTGGGGGCATAGCCGGACGTCGCCCACACGCCTAGAACGAGCAGGACCGCCAGCGTCGCAGCGATCGGCGCACTCCATCTGGTAAACCTGAGATCGGTTGAGGGAATCCTCCAGCGCGTGCTCGCCACCGCGCCCAGCGTCGCGCCGATGACGTCCGAGGCGAGATCGATGGCCGAGGGATCGCGGTGCATCATTACGAATTGTGCGCTCTCGGCGAACGTCGCCATCGATGTGGCCACGAGTACCGCCCGCCACTGCCCAAGCCCCGCAAGCACGATCCCCACCGGGACATAGCCCGCAAGGTTCACCACGACGTCGGAGACCAAGGCCACGACGTCGGCAGCCCGGATATCGAAGCTGAGAGCCGCGCGGCCCAGCGGCCGCAACTCCACGGGAATCACGGTCGCGGCGAGAACCATCGTGATGACTGGAGCGCGCAATGAGATTCTGGCCGCCGGGGAATCACCATTGGCATTCATGAGGACCCGAGCCCGAGAGCCTGGGCTGGACCGTGCGGTCATACCGGCACGGTATCGCACGCTTCGACCTCGCGACACAGTGTTGACGAGCTACGAGCGGCCGTCACAACAATGGAAAGCTCGAGCACGGCGCTACTGCTCAGAAAATCCCGTCAGCGCGTCATCCGCAGTCATGCGGCGGGTTCGAGCGTTACGCGGTAGCCCTGGCGCTCGAGGAGGTGGATCGCGCGACGCGTGACGCGTTGGCTGTGCTGCCGATCATAGTAATCGGCACCAAGCTCTCGATAGACCACGTGATCCGCGAGGACATGGTACGCCGCGCGTAAGAGAGCATGGGCGACCGCCACGACGGCTTTCTTAGGACCGCGGTGCCGGAGCACCCGTCGGAATCGCGCCTGCAGCGCGCTGTTCTTGACCCGACTCGCCCCCGCGGCTGCTTCGATGAGCGCCGTGCGCAGCCAGCGGTTGCCCTTGCGCATCTTGCCGGATCTGTGCTTCCCGGCACTCTCATTGTTACCCGGACAGAGGGCGGCACAGCTCGCGAGGTGACCCGCACTGGGAAACGCGCTCATATCCATGCCAATCTCCGCGATCATGACTTCCGCGGTGCGCTGATTGATCCCGGGAATGCTATCCAGCCGCGTCAGCGCGTCAGCGTACGGGGCGATCACCGTCTCCACCTGTCCGCTCAGAATCCCGATGGTTTCGTCCAAATAGTCGAGGTGTGCTAACTAACAGCTGCCCCGATCAGGAACGCGTGATGCCCCCGAAAGCGTCCGGCGAGCGCTTGCCGCAACGCCGGCAGTTTGCCGCGCAACCGTCCGCGGGCCAGCTCGGCCAGCATCACGGGATCGGTCGTGCCCTGCACGAGCGCCTCCAGCATGGCGCGTCCCGAGATCCCGAGGACGTCGCTGGCCACCGACGCCAATTTGATCCCGGCGTCCTCGAGCGTCTTGTGCAGGCGGTTGACCACCCGCGTGCGATCTTGGATGACCGCCTTGCGGTACCGTGTGAGGTCCCGCAACTCCGAATCGGCGCCGGCGGCACGAAGCTGCCCCGCCGCAGCCCATGCTCCAGCAGTTGCGCGATCCAGGCGCAGTCCTTCACGTCGGTTTTCCGCCCCGGGAGCTGTTTGATGTGCGCGGCGTTGACCAGCAGACATGTGAAGTCGCTCTCCAGCGCGTAGTACACCGGCTTCCAATACACGCCAGTGCTCTCCATCGCCACGTGGGTCACCTCGTGCGCCGCCAGCCAATCACGCAGCACCACGAGGTCCCCGGCGGTCGTGCGGAAGGTCTGCACGTGCTGCTGCGTGCGTTGGCCGCTGCCCCCGCCAATCCGCACGCAGGCCGCGACGGTGTCCTTATGCACGTCGAGTCCACAGCAGCGTTCGACCTGTCGCTCCATCGTCGGCCGGCCTCCTCCATGAAACGTGGCCGTCGACCGGAGGAGCTTCCTGGAGCCGATTCTGCTCGGCGTGCTCGCAGCAACAATACGGGGTGCCGAAAGCTCCCACGTCACACTGGATCCCGGACTCACCTCGTACCAAGTAACGGCGACGTCGCCCGGCCGGCGGCGGCGCGATGGTAGCCCATTTTCATTCCTGCGTGGGTGAGCGCCGCGCTCATGATCACTCGTAGGGTCGAGGACTGGCGCGGTGCCCGCATGGGTCCGTCTCCAGCCCCCGCCGCATCGAACGGCGCGAACGGATTTCCCGTACGCCGCTCTCCTGTCTGCTTCGCGTCATGGGTTATGTGACCTATCGACTAGGAGCGCTTTCGGGCGCAGCCCAATAGCGGACCCGATAGTCTCCGAAGAGCCCGAGCCGTTCATGGAGCCACACCGTACTCCACCTCTTCCAGCCGAAGCCGCGACGGCCCCTCGCCCTCATCAGATGGCGCCGCACTCTCTGCTCGACCCACAGCCTCACATACGCCAAGCACCGACTCGCGTTCCCGATCCGGAAGTAGTTCATCCACCCCCGCAGGATCGGGTTGATCTCCGCGATCAGCCGACCCACCGGCTGTGACTGATACCGTCGGAACACTTCCCTGAGCTTTGTCAGCAACGCCGTCCGTTGCGAAACCTTCGGCGTCACCTGCGCCCTCCAGACGCCCCGCAACGAGCGGACGCGCCGGAAGTCGAAACCCAGGAATCCAAAGGTCTCTCCCTGACGCAGGTCTACGGTCCGGCTCTTGTCCTCGTTTAGCCGCAGATCGAGCTTCGCGAGCTCCTCCCGGAGTCGCTGGTGCACCGCCCTCAGCAGCCAGTCATGGCGACGGTGCCAGTCCACGAGGATCACCAGGTCATCGGCGTACCGCGCGTAGTCCACCCGCGTGTACGCCCCTTCCCGGGTCACCGCCGTGGCCCGCTCCAGCATCGCATCCACCTCGGTGAGATAGATGTTCGCCAACAGCGGCGAGAGCACCCCGCCTTGGGGTACGCCCCGTTTCCCGGAGGCTTTGAGCATCAGCTTGAGCAGGTGCAGGATCTCGCCGTCCTGAACCCGGCGGGCCACTTTCCCGAGCAGCAGGTCGTGCCGCACGGTATCAAAGTAGGCCGCCAGATCCACGTCGATCACCCGCGTCTTGCCCTCGACGATGTCCTTTTCCACCCGGGCCACCGCCTCATGCGCCGTCCGCCGCGGTCGGTACCCGTACGACCCGTTATAGAAGTCCGCTTCGAACATGGGCTCCAGAATGAGCTGGAGCGCCCCTTGGACCACCCGGTCCCGTATCGCCGGAATCCCTAACACGCGCACTTTGCCGCCGCGCTTCGGGATCGCGACGCGCCGGTTCCGCAGCGGCCGATAGCTGCGGGTGACCAGTTCGTCCCGTAGCTGCGCGAGAAACGTCTCGATGCCGGCCGCCTCGATCCGCGCAAACGTGACCCCGTCAACCCCCGGTGCCCCGTTGTTGCGCTTCGCGAGCGCGTACGCCGTCCTCAACGTCTCCCGCTTCACCACATGAACGTACAGGCCCCAGAACCGCTTCGTCTTATCAGCCTTCGCCGTGCCGTAGATCCTCCGCCTCAGGTCTTGCAGGCTGATGGGCGTCGTCGTCATGCCGCCCCTGCCTCCCGTGTCGTCGGAGGAATTGCAGAACAGCAGGGTCCCTTCGCTCCACGGGAGTTACCCCGCTTCGTCGCTACTGCGGACCCGTCCGCCACCCTCTCGCCGTCGGACGATTTCCCGGGGCCACCGGTTATACATCCGACCTGACTCCACTGATTTCGCAGCGGGACGAGGAGGGTTTCTCCAGTTGCTCGATGCGGCTGGATCACCGTGCTGTCGCTCCAAGCCCCGCCGGAGCGGGCCGCCGCGTCAGCCAGACTGCGACGGCCTGTGTTGCCTTCGCGGGGTAATCGACCGCTCGGCCTCCGGGGTTTGGATCTTTCGGGGCCAACTCACGTTCACTTGCGTTACGGCCCGGTGACTCGCTCACCATCCGTTCGATGGCTTTGTCGATAGGCTTCAGAGTCTC
>WNGJ01006830.1_pt1 | contig 20315 bp, 28 predicted proteins | sample 5400611 | NCBI WGS metagenome assembly WNGJ01 (sample SAMN13153375, study PRJNA577476) | soil metagenome | isolation source: 40 cm soil or saprolite under Garry oak tree replicate 1 | place: USA:California | collected 2016-06-15
ATCGAGGCAATCGCGGCGAACGAAACGCGCGCAACAACATTGCTGGTTCCGTGGCAACGGGCTGCTCTCGGCCTCTGAGCGCAGCGCAAATCCGTCTCGGCAGGGTTCGCGCATTCCTCACGAGCAGCTCCGCGTGTATGAGATCTTTCCGACTTAATTAGGACCTCGCTGTTGATCACCGCGTTTCCACCGCTTCCAAATCTCAATCTCATTTTGCGCGAGGCGGAGAACCAACAGAATTTGCCGCCGAGCAGTCACCTGATAGATCCGACCGGGCTCAATATTCGCGATCAAAGGGCTGCGGCGCAGCCTTCGGCGACTCCGAGAGCGTTCCCCGGTCGTCCGTCCCGGCCTTGAGCGCTCCTGTGTCGGAGCGCGCCCCGCGCGTGCGTCGCACTCCAAAGCGCTAGGGGATTACCAAGCTCTGACCGACCGTCAACTTCGCTGGATCACGGATGCTTTCTTTGTTTGCGCCGAGAATCTTTTCCCAGCGGGCCGACGATTTGTAAAATTTCCGGGAAATCGACGCGAGCGTGTCGCCTGACTGAACGGTGTAGGTTCGTTCTGTCGATTTTGCGGAGTCGGTCTTTTTCGAGCTTGCGTTGCGCGCCTGCGCCTTGCCTGTCGCGCTCCGCGACATCTTAGAGCGCTCTTCCAACTCCTTAAGATTTTCGTTTCGCAATCGGGCCGCCTCGGCTCGAGTAACGACGGAATCGCCAGACAACGCCGTAAGCACCGCGACTTCATCACGTCTGATGGAATTTTTCACATCATTTGCGTGAGCGCCGTTTGGACTCAGCGCGAGACAACGCCTGAAATGGTGCAGCGCGCTAACCGGGTCATTCAGTTTGTCATCATAAAGCAGCGCGAGCTTGTAGTGGATTTCGGCGCATCGCGGGCTGTCGTCGAGTGCGGCTTCGTATAAGTTGATTGCGCGCTCAAAGTTTCCCTGCTCCGACTTCGCATCCGCGTCCTGCATCAGTTGGGAGTAGCGCGAACTCGTCAGCCGATCGCAGCCAACCAGGCCGCAAGCAAGAAAGATCGACAACCAAAAGCACAAGATCCCGGTGCGATGATGCTTTCTCATTTAGCAAATTAACGATTCAGTGAATTAACGATTAGATTTTGCGGTGGTCAGCGACGCCGAAAATATCTTGAGGAGTTCATGGCATTCAGCACTGAGCCTTGATGTCAATCGTTGGTTCGATGATGCCTGCATCCACCAGTAATTCGAGCCAAAAGAGCGTTTTATCAGTCTCCTCCAGAACAATGCTGATCTTCGAAATGAAATCCGCGGCGGATCGAGCACGACAAGCCGCCCGGTAATTTGCCGCAACGGAGGTACCAGCACGGAGTAATTGACGCCCAATTACCCTCGCGGCTTCGGTCTTTGGGAGTCGCGAGAAAAACCGCACAACAGCGACGGCAAAGCGTTTCGTGCGATCCTGCAATTCTCTTATTCTTTCGAGCCGTGATTTCACTGCTTTAATCGCTAACTGATTGAATCGCTTATTGTCTAATTTATTTTGAATGGTGAGCCTGCGCGCAGTTCATTTTCTTTTCTTCGTAATTGCAGTATCTTTCTTTTCTATCGCGCCTCTGTCTGGAGCGCTTTCCAACGGACAACGTTACAGGATCAATTTTGTCGATGTTGATGGCAATGCGCTTTCCACCGCTGACGGGCACGTGACCGTATTAGTCCTGACCACAACCGCGGATCGGGAGAAAGCACGCACCGTCGGGGACCGTGTTCCCGATTATTGCCTCGGCAATCCCAAGTACAAAATGATTACGATTCTCGATTTCACCAGGAGGCATACGCGGATCGGGCGCGAGATTGCCACCATGTTGGTGCGCCATCATCTCGACGAAGAAGCGAAACGGCTTCAGGCACGTTACGACGAGAAGAAAATTGCGCGTAATGCGAGAAGCGACATCTTTACGGTGACCGATTTTGACGGGACGGTGTCGTCACAACTCAGCGGACAATCGGCAGCAGGGAATTTTCGCGTTTTCGTCTTCGCGCCGGACGGGGAATTACTCCAGCAATGGGATGACGTCCCGAGCGCTGAAGAGCTGGCTGGCGTCGTAAAATAAGCGTCAACCCCGAAAACTCTCGGGGTCAGTATTTCGGCACGCCGGGATCGACCTGGTCCGACCACGCATCAATTCCGCCTTCGAGATTGTAAACGTTGGCGAAGCCACGCTGTTGCAGCAATCGCACTGCTTGCGCGCTGCGCTGGCCGCTGTGGCAATGGATAACGATCGGACCCTCGCGCTGTAGCTCGTCTGCCCGTTCAGCGATTTCTCTAAGCGGAATTAACTTCGCGCCATCAATCCGCGCGATTTCGTATTCGAAGGTTTCCCGCACATCGATTAATTCGAATGGTTCGCGCGCATCCATCTTCCGCTTGAGCTCATGCGCCGACATCGCCGGTATCGCCTCCTCGTCCCGCCGCACTCCGCAAAATTGTTCGTAATCAATCGGCGAAAAGATGGTCGGATTTTCACCGCAAACCGGACATTCCGGATCGCGTCGTAGATTGAGCTCTCGAAATTTGATCTTGAGCGCATCAAAATGGAGCAAGCGTCCGACGAGCGGTTCGCCGATGCCCACAATCAGTTTGATCGCCTCGATTGCTTGCAGCATTCCGATAATTCCCGGCAAGACACCGAGCACTCCCGCTTCCGCGCAGTTCGGTACGCTGTCCGGTGGCGGGGGCTCTGGAAACAAGCAGCGATAGCATGGCCCGCCCAAGTGAGGCGCGAACACCGTTGTCTGTCCCTCAAAACGGAAGACGGAGCCATAGACATTCGGTTTGCGTGCAAAAACACAGACGTCATTGGACAAATATCGCGTCGGAAAATTATCCGAGCCGTCCACGACCACGTCGTACTGCCCGACAAGCTGGGGTGCGTTCTCACTGGAGAAACGGCACTTGTGCAATTCGATGTCGATCTTCGGATTGATGTCCCGCAGGCGGTCCCGCGCAGATTCCAATTTGTCGCGGCCAACATCCTTTGTTCCGTGGAGAATCTGCCGCTGCAGATTCGAAAGATCGACATCGTCGAAATCGACGACGCCAATCGTGCCAACGCCGGCCGCCGCAAGATACAGTGCAGCAGGCGATCCCAGACCACCCGCGCCGATGCACAAAACACGCGCCGCTTTCAGGCGCCGCTGCCCAGAGGGCGTAACCTCGGGCATGATCAGATGGCGCGAATAACGAGTGGTCTCCTCGTCGCTTAACCGAACACCGGAAATTCTATCGTCCGAAATAATGCTTTTGTGCATGCCTCGAACTTATTTTAGCACGATTTCCAGGAGCTGTAGCCGGGATCGGCGATCCCGGCTGGCAGAGCCCCGCGTTCAGCACGGCAGGCATCATCGATGCCGGCTACAACTGCCTCGATCATCAGTTACTCTTTCACAGTCACTGGCGTGCCTACGGGGGCGTTGTCGAAAAATGGCCTGGCCATCCCCTTAGGCAAACGAATGCAACCGTGTGACGCGGCAAACGGCGGGACATAGCCCTGATGCATGGCGTAGCCGCCTCTGAAGAACATGGCATACGGCATTTGGGCGCCGTCGAAATGCGTGCCGGGCGGCCGGCGGTCCTTGCGCACGTCGATATTAGATCTCACCACGTTGCCGTAATCATCGACGTAATCACCGAAAATGGTTGATATGTGGTCTTTGTCTTTCGAGACAACGGAATAATTGCCCGGAGGGGTGGAGAACCCAGGTTTGCCGGTGGATACGGTCGATTCCCCCACCACATGCTTCCCTTTGTAGAAGTAAGCCTTCTGTTCGCCGATATGGACGACGATCTTGGGTGATCCGGAGACGCCCTCGTCATTCCAGTAGCCTGACGGCTGCGGCGCAAATGCGGCGAGCGGGTGTTGCACGTAGGGTGGGATCTCTTCGCAACTGCAAACGATGAGCGCGATGGCGCAGGCGCCTGCGATCTGGAGCAAACGGCGGAGTTTCATGCAGCGGCGGATACTATTGTGCGGCTATTGGCGTATTCAATCGCAAATATGCCGATTCTTGGGTTGATTGCAGGAACGACCTCCGTGTCCTCCAATTATTCGACGGAGGGAACGGAGTCCGTCCCGTCCAGTGTGTTTGACGCTCTGCCCGCCAGGAAATACGCTCCGCATTATGTCTACCGTGGAACCGCCGATCAACTTACAGAACTGGATCGAAGAGAACCGGCAAAAGTTCAAACCGCCGGTGAGCAACCGTTATCTCTATGACGGGCGCGACTTTTTCGTGATGGTGATCAAGGGACCTAACGCACGTAACGATTTTCATCTTGTCGATTCGGAGGAGTACTTTTACCAGCTTAAGGGCGATATCAAGGTGCGCATCCGCGAAGGCGAGCAAATGGTCGATCACATCGTGCGCGAGGGTGAGACGTTTTTCATCCCGCCGAATGTCCCGCATTCTCCACAGCGGCCGCCGGACACAATCGGCGTGGTAGTTGAACGCCGCCGTCCGCCGGGGGAGAAGGAACACGTGATTTTCTATTGCGAAAACTGTGGGGCACTGGTCGAAGATATTCACTTCGACTGCGCAGACATCGTCGAGCATTTTAGCCAGGCAATGCTCGATTTCTGGAACGACGACGCGCGGCGAAAGTGCAAAAAATGCGGTCACAAGGTCCCGCAGCCCGAACCGGTAAAGCCGTTTTAGGCACGCTGAAGAAATCCTCTTCCACAGATTTAAAGCGCCCTAATTTCCTCACAGATTTCCAAACGCCGACTCGGCCAGAACTGGCTTGCTGCCTTTCCGATTCGTATCCTCTAATCTGTGTAATCTGCGTAATCTGTGGAACGTTTTTTTGCCAGCCAACACCGGTAGATGAAGATTGACCTGCACACCCACATTTTGCCGCGCGATTGGCCTGACCTCGACGCGAAGTATGGCTACAGCGGCTTTGTTCGGCTCGATCATTACAAGCCGTGCTGTGCGCGGATGATGATCGGTGACCGCGTCTTTCGCGAGATCACTGATAATGTGTGGGATCCCGAGCGGCGCATCGAGGAGTGCGACCGCGCGGGTGTTTCAATGCAGGTGCTCTCGACCGTGCCGGTGATGTTCAGCTATTGGGCCAAACCAGCCGACGCGTTGGATATTTCTCGACGGCTAAACGATCACATCGCAGAGGTCGTTCGCAATCATTCGAGACGCTTCGCCGGCTTGGGGACCATTCCCATGCAAGATCCGGATCTAGCCGCGGGCGAGCTGGAACGATGCGTTCGCGAACTAGGTCTGCGCGGCGCGCAGATCGGCACGCACGTGGATGCGAACCCGCCCTCCGGACGCATCGACACTTTGAACCTCGACAATGCGTCACTTCAGCCTGTGTGGAGCGCGGCCGAACAACTCGACGCGGCCATTTTTGTTCATCCCTGGGACATGCTCGGTAGGGAGCGCATGCCAAAATATTGGCTGCCCTGGCTCGTCGGCATGCCGGCGGAAACCTGTCTCGCGATTTGCTCGATGATTTTCGGCGGCGTGTTCGAGCGCTTCCCAAGACTGCGCGTCGCTTTTGCGCATGGCGGCGGTGCGTTTCCATTCACCTTTGGCCGCATCGAGCACGCGTTTTACGTGCGACCCGATTTAGTCGCGACAGACAACGACACGAATCCGCGAAAATATCTCGCTCGCACCGATAAGCAGGGAGAGGACATTCCCGCTCGGTTCTACGTGGACTCGCTCGTCCACGACGCCGATGCGCTGATGATGCTGCTCAAACTATTTGGCGAGCAGCGCGTCGCGTTCGGGTCCGATTACCCCTTCCCGCTCGGCGAAGCGCATCCAGGTGAACTCATTGAATCGGTGAAGGAACTTTCCCCGCATGAGAAAGCGCAAATCCTCTCCGGAACTGCGCGCGAATTTCTTGGCTTAAAGGCGTGATGGCGTAGATGAAGCAAAGATCCGAAGGAACCCTTGGTTTCCTGGTTTCCAGATTCCTTTGTCTGATCCGTGAGAACCCGTGCTCATCTGTGGCTGATCACATTTCATGCCGAATCGCCCATAAGTCGTGGAAGACCGGCTTGAACAACGACTCCTTCAGAAATGGCACACCCGGCGATCCGCCGGTCCCTTTCTTTGCGCCGATCGTGCGCTCGACCAATTTGATGTGCCGGTAGCGCCATTCCTGTAACCCCTCATCGAAGTCGGTCATCAATTCGAAAAGAATCGAGCATTCGGGTGCGCTCTTGTAGAGCCGGAAAATTTCCTTCTGCACTCGCTCGTCCGACCCATTTGGTTGCGTGACGTCGCGATTTTTCAAGTCATCAGGAATCCGCGCGCCGCGCGTTTCAAGGAAATCGTAGAAGTGATCGATGACCGTCCGTTCCCTGAACAGGTGTTGAAGCCGGTCATAGCCCGGAAAATCCGGCTTAACATAAGCGAGCGTCGACGCGCGTTTGTATCCGAGCACGAACTCAATTTCGCGGAACTGCACCGACTGAAATCCCGATGCAGTCTCGAGCCGGTCCCGGAAACTTGAGAACGACGACGGGGTCATAGTCTCAAGGATGTCCACCTGCTGCACCAGCGTCTTCATGATTGTGCGTGTGCGCTTGAACGAATGAATCGCGCCGAACAGATCGCCCGCGGAGAAGTCTCTCTTTATTTTCTCAAACTCATGCAGCAACTGTTTAAACCACAGCTCATACGTCTGATGAATGATAATAAACAACATCTCGTCGTGCTCAGCCGGGGTTGAGCGCGGTTTTTGCAGTGTGAGCAGTTTCTCCAAATCCAGGTAGTTGGCATACGTGAGCGGAGGCATGTGTTCATGCTCGCTTCAACGCTTTAACGTTTCAACGATTTAACGCTTCAAGGCAGCGAAGCCGTTCGCGTAAGTCAGCGGCGGCATGTCGGAAAGGTTGCACAGATTAAGAGGATACGAATCAGGAAGCCAGGAAATCAGGATGGTTTTGCTGAGAGTGAGATTCTCGGATTCGGGACTAATTCCAAGACGTTAGCGTCCGTTCCCTGCGTTCCTGCTTTCCTAATTAATCCTTCAACCTATATGTCGCAGATACTCCCGGTCCCACGCCGCGGGAATGGATTCCCTCGGCGAATACGGTCCCGGTTGATAGGCGCGTGAGGCAATGCCTTCCTGGCTCAATTCGCAAACGTGCCAGTCCTGCCTGTTTACAATGTCCCAAAACTGAATGGCGTCATCCGGATTGAAATCATTATGCTTGAATGCCTCCGGGTGGAAAAACCAATCGCACAAGATTAGCGTCCGCTCCGGCGAGTGAGGCTGAAGTTGATGCACCATTACGTAATCGGGATGCAAACTCAGCAGCATGTTCGGAAAGATCGAGTAGTAAAACACTCGATTCTTCCCATCATGCTCGTGATCGTAATCGTCCTCGATTTTTTGCGACGGGTTTCGATTATGAGCAGGAGCACGATTACGAGCACGACTGGCATCAGCGATTCCCAGCGCGCAACCGTTCCCGCTCATGGTCAGGCTACGCCCTTTCGCGATCCGCATGAATCCACCGAGGAACGGTCCTTCGGTCAGATCATTCTCCGCCGAATCATATGGTGAAATTTTCGAAAGCTCTGGATGCACTCCTAGGCAGTGATAACACTCCGAATAATTTTCAAAGATCAACTTCCAATTTGCTGGCACATCATATTCGATTCGCTTCGCTGAGCGAAGCGCCGGCGATTTCCAGCGCGAAAATTTTCCGGCCAACGGGGCAAACCATTTCTCCAGCGAAGCAGGTGAGTCCGCCAGATTCAAAAAAATGAATCCTTCCCAAATCGCGACGTTCACCGGATGCAATGAATAATTGGCCTTATTAAAGCCGGGGACATCATCCATGTGTGGCGCGCCCACCAATCGGCCATCGAGTGCGTACGTCCATGCGTGATATGGACACTGAATCGCAGCGGACAATTGTCCGTTTCTGTTTTCGATGAGTCGACTTCCGCGGTGCCGGCACACGTTGTAAAATCCACGAATTTCTCCGCGTTTATCGCGGACAACGATCAAGTTTTCGTCAGCGACTTCCGAGATAAAATAGTCCCCGGAGTTCGGGAGCTGGCTTTGGTGGCCGATCAAAATCCATTCCCTCGAGAAAATCTTCTCGCGCTCCTGCGCAAAAATCTCCGGTGAAACAAAATAGCGTTGCGGCAGCGTCTTTGCCCCCGCGGTGAAAGTCTCAGCGGTCTTCCGAAAGCGCGGTGCTACTTCTATTTGCATGTGTGCCATTTCAAGATGCTCCGCGCCGCGAGCATTCACGTCAACGCAGTTGTAGCGGCGGTCAATGACCGCGAACCCCGGCGCGCCTAAGCCAGCACGGCTCTGTGAAACTCGTACCAGTCGTCGAGATTGTTGAGGCTTACTCCATCTTTCGGGGCAGAAGCGTCATCGGTCATGCCGCATGCGCTCAGAATGCCGCGCCGCGTTTCGTCGTCATGATTGTAGCCGCGCACCGCGGCATTATGCTTCTCGATCGCGTCTCGATTTAGAGACTTGGCGTTCTTCTTCACCCACGCTTCGAACTGCGGATACGTCGGCTTATTTGTTTTGATGTAATCTCTGACCGCCTGCTCTTCGAGTCCGAGTGCGGTGAGCGTCATTGCATCGAAACCTTTGCCAACGCCAGGATAGCCGGAAGCAAGTTTACCTGTCGCTTCTAGGGAGATTTTTTGCCAGAGCCGCGGGAGATGGACAACGCCAAGCGGTCCAGCAACGCCGGAACTGATCAGTGGAACATACGTGTCGCTCATAATGAGGTGATTGTAGCTCTCAACAACCAACCCTCAACTCTCAACCTCCCTTGATCCCGAAGCGCGGAGACAATTCGATTCGGCCGTCTGCGTCTTAAATTAGATTCTTTGTTCTCAAAAAAGAAGTTCGCGTGTAACAAAATATGGAGTTGACTACATATGGATCATACGACATACTCAGCGGTGAAATGGATTGTTGAAATCGGCGATGAATTCGAGCCGGAATACGACGCTCTGCCTGACAAAGTGCAGGACGAACTTCTGGCAATGACTCGCCTTCTTCAGAAATTTGGACCGCAATTAAAGCGGCCACACGCTGATACAATGAAGGGCTCCAGCCACGCGAATATGAAAGAGCTTCGTTTTAAAGCCGCCGATGGCGTCTGGCGCGTCGCGTTTGCGTTTGATCCACGTCGTAGGGCTGTGTTGCTCGTGGCAGGAGACAAATCCGGGACTAGTGAAAAGAGATTTTACCGAGAATTCATAGCGAAGGCGGATGACCGTTACGACGCTCATCTGTCTCGGCTAGCAAAGAAGCGGAGGAAATAATCCATGGGAAAGAATATAGATGATGTGATCAAAGGCTTAAGCCCGGCTCGGCGCAAGAAGGTAGAAAGCCGCGCAGCGGAATTGATTGCGGAGGAAATGAGCAGACAGGAGTTGCGTCGAGCTCGCGAACAGACGCAAGTTCAAGTTGCCAAGATATTGGGCATCACGCAGGACAGCGTTTCTCGTCTGGAACAACGAAGCGATCTTTTGCTCTCGACATTGCGGAGCTACATCGCGGCCTTAGGTGGTCGTTTGTCGCTGATCGCAGAATTTCCCGATCAAGATCCGGTTTCGTTGTCCGGTATCGCTAATGACGAGGTGAAACTAGTAAAACCGAAGGCCCGGAAGCGGCTCAAAATTGCTGCTTAAACCAGAGCTCGTAGGTCTGATAGATGACGATGAATAGCCATCTCGTCATGCTCGGCCGGAGTTGAGCGCGGCTTCTGAAGCGTCAGCAGCTTCTCCAAATCTAAATAATTGGCATACGTCAAAGGCGGCATATGCAAATGCTCCACTGTCCTGAGGTTACGTCAATCTGCGATGAAGTTGATCGCCAGTCTTCTGGTCGCTTCAACGATTCAACCATTTAACGGTTCAACGCCGCGAAGCAGTTGGCGTAAGTCAGAGGCGGCATGCCTGAATGCTCGCACTTGTTTACGTCTGACGCGCGAGTCGTTCGTACCTACCGCCTCCTAGGAACAAAACCAAACCGAGGTCGCGCAATCGCTGCATTTGCTGGCGGAGTTTTTCCCGAACGTGTCGATTTTCAGGAAAACGAGGAGCAGCTAGAGGCGCGCACGCCGCAAAAACTTCGCTCATGGTGAAAGTGTCGGACCGGATTTGGGAAATTCCTTCCATGGTTAATTGTAGCCAGCCTGAAAAGCTTTCTACTAGTCGCGCCAGCTGCCGGCGTTGAAGTCGGACGCGTGGCGGAGCTTCGATAGCTGCCTCGCGCAAGGTGGTTATGCGCGACAGTGCGGCGCGCAAAGTTTCGACGGGTTTGCGTAGTTCGTTCAGATCATCAGCAGTCCAGAGCTGAGGTCTCGGACTGCTGCCAAATCCCGATTGGATGAAACCGCGTAGTGTGTTGATCGCACTGCGAGTCTTGATCTCAACGCCGCATTCGCGATTGCGATACATCCCCGAGAACGTCGCATTCGCCGACGTAATTAGCGCACATTTCTTGTCGATGACATAAACTTTAGCGTGAAGAGAGCTCAGACTGAGGATGCCGCCGATTCGCTCGGCGAGGGCATGAAGCGCGTCAAGGTCCGACGCATTGCTTGCAAATCACCCAGCAATGTACGCGTCAGGAGTGTGACGGCGACGTTGGGGCCGAGCTGCGAGACTGCATCGTGGAGATACTTTCCGATATAGGGGCTCGAAACCATCAGCGAAGATGAGCAATTCTCCAGCACACTCTTCAGCCAGCGATCTGTCGGCGAGACGACAATCATTTTAGACTGTTGCGAGTGCTTCACGGGTTTCGTCCGGAAGAATCGACATCGGCTGCACAAACATTCTGCCGATTTGGAATGGGTCGCCGGGCGATTCCCCAGCATCCCAATCGACTTTGATAACGCGAATGCGCTCCGTGTCGCAGTAAATTTCTTGAATCACGCCGCCGCTAACTTCGATTATGACCGTCCGCATATAACGGTTTTATCGCGAACGCATTCTGAGATCCATTTATTTGTATCGCGATCGTAAAACTCGGTTTTGTTATTCCACTCAAGTTCAAGCCCAATTCCGTTCTTGAAGCAGTCGACCTTGTGCGTCGGACTGTCGTAAACGTTTTTATCGACGCGAATCTGCGTCGCGAACTTGCGTTCGGTCCATCCGTGATCGGTGAATGCGCGATCGATTGATGCTGAAACCTTGCTTCTTCCGCCGCCGCCAACCGTGATGTGGCTCTTCTGAAGTCGAAACTTTGTCAGCACGGCGACAATATCGTCCCATTCCTCACGAAAATCCGTGTGCAACACTGCCGATGCATGCCGCCATTCGTGCACGTCGTAATTCTTGCGAATGAACTTCGGGAAATCACTCAGCGCCACGACGCGGATCTACTTCGTCGGCGGTGATAGATCCAGAGTTAATCTATAAAGCGATCTCTCCGGAGCGGGCCCCGCAGTGTCTCAAGATAAATAGAGCAGCGGTCACTTTCCGATTTGTCCATGCCACCAGATCGTACCGAATCATTGACCAAGAGTCGGACTACGTGGTTTTGTCGCGCATCTCGATGAAGTTCTCGACAGCGAGCTCGGCGAGCGCGTCGGCATTTTCCTTTCACCGATTTACGCGAATCGGTTGCAAGATTGGGAAATCAAACACGTAACGCCCGAGCAGGATCGATCCGCGTGGCGCGTCGGGCCGGGAGAAAACAGGCGACGAGCGCAACGGCGATCAAAATAATTAGAGCGGCGCCAAACGCAATTGGATCGCGCGGACTCACCTGATAAAGCAGGTTGCCCAGCAAACGCGTAAGCATCAACGCCGCGGCGACGCCGATCACGATTCCTGCCATGGTCAATCGCAAACCGCGTGAGATGACCAACCGCAAAACATCTCGCACGTTCGCGCCGATCGCCATGCGGACGCCAAGCTCCCGCGTGCTTTGCGATACTGAATACGACATGACGCCGTAAAGGCCGATTGCGGCCAGGAACAACGCCATCCCGCCAAAAATCCCGAGCAACGTCACCGCGAGTCGCTGAGTGTAGCCCCTTTCGTCCACTTGCTCTTGCAAACGATACGCGGCGTACGGCGCCAAGGTCGGATCGAGCGCGTGGACTTCGCGTCTGGCGCACCGGCACGTAAAAGAACGATCTCGGAGCCTCGAGCTTCGTCTCGTAGTACACATTTTTCGCGACACCGACGATCTGCATCCACTTGTCTTTAACTTTGAGCCGTTGGCCGATCGCATCTTTTCCCGGCCAATATTTGCCGGCCATCGTTTGATTGATGATCGCCACCGGCGGCGCGTTCTCGTCGTCGTTTCGGGTGAACTCGCGGCCGGCGACAACCGGGATCCCAAGCGTGGAGAAATAATCCTCGCTGACCTGAACATAATCCGCGTTCGGTTGCTCATCGGGCGCGGACTGGTAGCCGTCGATCTCGATCGGCGCGGAAGAAGGAGGGTTGTAACTGAACGGGGTTACCCGCGTCAAAGCCGCGGACTCAACACCGGGGAGCGCGCGGACGCGATCGAGCAACTGCGTGTGAAAAATTTTAGCGCGATCGAGTTTGTAGCCCGCCGAAAATAAATCAACGACTGACACAATCACATTGCTGGTCAAGAAACCGGGACTCGTGTTTTGCATTCGCTGCAGGCTTTGCAAAAGCAATCCGGTGCCGGCGAGAAGAACAAAACTAAGCGAGACCTGGACCAGGACCAAAGCCGAGCGCAATCGGGATCGGCCGCTGCCGCCGACCACGCCAGCGCCTTCGCTCTTGAGCGCGCCGGAAAGATCGACATGGCTCGCCTGCACGGCGGGCATGAGCGCGAAAAGCATTGTCGAGCCAATGCAGATCGCGACGCTGAGCAGGAGAACGCGCCAATCCATCTGTCCGGGATAATCAATCGTGATCCCGGGCAACGATGGCGGAAACGCGAGGATGAGCGCGTTACGGCTCCAATAGGCGACCGCGATTCCGCCGAGCGCGGCGATCAACGAAAGGAGCAAGCCTTCGGTGAAGAGTTGCTTAATCAAACGGCGGCGTCCGGCGCCGAGCGCAAGCCGCATCGTCATTTCATGTCGGCGCAAGAGGGATCGCGCGAGCAAAAGATTGCTCACGTTGGCGCAAGCGATGAGGAGGACAAAGAAAACGACGGCCGCTGTGATGCCGAGCGTCGTCGAAATCCCGCCTGCCGCGTTGAACGGCGTTTTCCACAACGGCAAAAGCGAAATCTCGTGGCCGCGATCTGTTTCGGGATAATCGTTCTCCAATCGTTTTGCGATCCCCGAAAGGTCCGCCTGCCCTTGCTGCCGCGTAACGCCCGGTTTCAAAAACGCGTAACCTTCAATCCAACGCGCGCCCCGATCTTCGAGCTTGTAGCCCGTGTTATCGAACTTCTCCTGCATCGACGTCGGCACCCAGAAGTTGAACGAGTAGCCGATGAACGTGCCGTGGAATTTTTCCGGCGCCACGCCGATGATGGTGTGCTGAACGCCGTTCATATACTGCGTTTTGCCAATGATGTCAGGATCGCTTTTGTAACGATCTTTCCACGTCATGTAACTTATGACTGTGACCGGATGCGCGTTGCGTCCCGTGCCTTCTTCGGGTCGAAAGCCGCGGCCGAGAATCGGTCGCACGCCGAGGGCATCAAAATAATTTGCGGACACCATTCCTCCGACCGCACGCTCGGCGCGGTCCCCAACACTCAGCGTTGTGCCTGTGATTTTATCGACAATGAATGACTCAAAAAGCGTCGAGTTCTTTTGGAAATCGAGAAAGTCTGGATAGGAAAGTCCTTTGTAACCCTCGGTGCCGCGCATGGTGGCGTTGAGCGCGAACATTCGATCCTGATGCGCTACGAGCGGATAGGGGCGAACCAGAATTCCTTCGATCCAACTCAACGCCGCTGCGTTCGTGCCGATGCCGAGTGTCAGACAGAGAATTGCGAGAATTGAAAAGCCCGGACTGCGCCAAAGCATTCGCGCGCCGAACCGCACGTCTTGAATGAACTCGTCTGCCCATCGCCAGACTCGTTGTTCGCGCGCGACTTCCTTGATTTGCTGGACGCCGCCGAATTCTTTGAGCGCGGCACTGCGCGCTTCACTGGAGGACATGCCGGCGGCGATGTTTCGCTCGGTCAAAAGATCGACATGTTGCCGGAGTTCCTCCGCGATCTCGGCGTCGCGGCTGTTTTTGCAAAACAATCCGATCAATCGAGAAAACCAGGCGCGAAGTCGCGGCATAATTGTCAGGCTCCAGACAAAACGAAATCGATTCCCTTGGTGATGCGGAGCCAATGCTCCTTCTCCGCCGCGAGTTGTTTGCGCCCGGCGGCGGTCAATTTGTAATAGCGCGCCTTGCGGTTGTTATCGGAGACGCCCCATTCGGCCTTGATCCAGCCTTGCGCTTCCAATCGGTACAGCGCGGGGTAAAGCGAGCCTTGTTCGACGTGCAGGATCTCTTTCGACATCTGCTGGATGCGATCGGCGATTTCCAGTCCATGCCTCGGCTCGTGCTGGAGCGATTTCAAGATCAACATGTCGAGCGTGCCGTAAACGAGGTCAGGTTTTTCTTTCGCCATAATGCGGTTTGTTGTCTTGCCTAGACAGTCTTGGCCAGCTCAGCGTTCAATCTTTTCTTCGAAGCGACCGACTTCAGTGTAGCGCCGCCGGACCTGAATGCGGGATAGTGAACTTGAACTCGTGCTGCAGGTAGCCGCCGCTTCCAGCGTCAGTAGTCGAGTGGCGGTGATGCGTGGAACGCGAGCACAACAGCGATGGCTACAGGAACAGCAACGAACGCGATCCGGTAGGCCAGCACTCGCGATTGAGAGTAACTCTCTTTGCCCACGGGAAGCAAAGCAGTGGCGGGTGCGAGGGCGAGAAGCAGCGCACTTGCAGCCAGTAGTTCTGCATAGAAGAAACCGCTGAGCCATAAGCCAGCGCATACAAGACTAAGAGGCGCTGCGGCGCCGCTCGGATGGAAAGGTGCCGTCACGGCGATAATTAGAAAAAAGCATGCGGCAACGATCGCGATCAGAATGCACGCGAGCTGTCCTAGCAACAAACTGCCGGAGAGAATCAAAGCGATGCAAGCGCCTCCGCCGAGAACTGTCGTTACGGAAAACAGCGTCGCCGTTCCAAACGGCCTGCGCTCGACGAGATCGAGACAGCAGGTTAGAACCACCACACCGGCTGCGATGGCAAACACCCGAAGCCAACCTTCCGCAGCACTCCAGGCATAACTGAATTTCGGTTGCAGGATTAACCGACACGCGATCGTGCAGATGATTGCCCATGTGACGAGGCGAACCATTCTTTTGGGCCTAACGAATGCATCGGCCGCAGCAGCGATGACTCCAATTACTGCAAACCAAAACAGCCAGTGTATTGCATGGCGCGGCGGGAGGGGCGACCAACCGGCCGCGAGCACGTGTCCTGCGAGATAGCCGGCGCCGATCGCGATCGCCCCTGCGCAGCGACTCACGCTCCTCCACCAGCAAGCAAAGATGAAAAGAAGCGCCGCGGCAACCGCCGCTGCCAAGGCGGCGGACCGCAGCATCTGCTTCAACAACTGCATCGGATCGTCAGTCGCAAACGGCCGCTACTTCTTAATGCCCTCCAGGCTCAGGATGATAGTGACCTCGTCGCCGATCGCGCCTAGCTGGAAGTTCATCCCGAAGTCGCTTCGCTTGATCGTGAAGCGGGTTTCGCCTCCGCCGCGCCATTCGCCAAACACGCCTTTGCCTTCGCCACCTTTCTTGAAGTCGACGGTCAGCGGCTTGGTCACGCCACGTATGGTGAGATCACCAGAGACTTTGAGCGCGTCCCCGCTGCCTTCGACTTTTGTGCTCTTGAATGTCACCGTCGGAAACTGTTTCGCGTCGAAGAAATCCGGAGTCTTCAGGCTCTGGTCGCGTTTTGAATTGTTCGTGTCGAGGCTTTCCACCGGCACCGACAATTCGACCGAACTCTTCGAAGGGTTGTCTTTGTCGAAAACGACAGTCCCCGAGATGTCGTTGAAGCGGCCATAGGTGTTCGTAACGCCGAGGTGTTGCACGCCAAACAGCACGAACGAATGAACTGAATCGACCTTGAATGTGTCGGCCGCGTTTGCGGAAAGAACGAATGCACTAATAAGTGCGACGACGAGGGTGAGTGGTTTCATGAGTTATATGTCTTTCGTTCTTCACAGGTGTATGCGTGTTTACCTCAAACCTAGACAGTCTTGGTAAAGGATCGTTCAATCTTTCCCTAGACTGTCAAGAGGAAGTCTAAGTTAGAAAAATAACGCGGCATACTGTTGCCCGCGCCGGTCGCCCGCGGAATAGGGGTGCACATAAGAGTGACCATAATGCTCCTCTTTTGTGCTCAGCGCCCACTCGACGTCGCCCGCACCACGAATCCCTTGCGATAAAATCGGTGGCCCAATGAATCGCTTGACGGTTTCGTATATTACGATAACGTATTATTTATGACGAAGATTAGTCTCGTAATGTTAGGATTGGGAGCAATGCTGATTCAGCTTCCGGCAGCTCGAGCTATCGGCGGCGACGCGCTGGAGCAGCGAACGCAATCGTTCACAATAAGTTTGAAAGGATCAGTGGCGGACGTGACGCCGCTGTTTGGTCCGGTGCGCGAAGCGGAATGGGCGCCCACCTGGACGCCGCGCTTCCTTCACCCGGCACTCGGCGGGCAATGCGAAGGTGCCGTCTTCACAAGCGTTAGCTCGAACGGCACGGAGAGACTTTGGCTCCTGACGGCCTACGATCTGAAAGAGGGTCGCGTCGAATATGTTTTCATCGCGCCGGGTTTCACGGCCAACGAAATCAAAATCCGAGTGCTTCCTGACGGGGATAAACAATGCAAAGCCACGATAACCTACCGGCATTCGGCACTCGCGCCGGAAGGAAATAAGGAAGTCCAAAAATTGAATGCGCATTGGGCGGACCAACAACGCGCTCATTGGGAGACGGCGATCAACGCAGCCCTGGAAAAAGGAGGCGCGCATGAATGACGTCGAACTCACCCGCGCGCTCGAGCGCGGCGAGATCGCAAATGAAAATTTTCATCATGCGTCACATTTGCACGTCGCTTGGGTGTATCTGTCCGAGTCGTCTTCGGTCGGCGAGGCCGCCGCTAAAATGCGGGCAACGCTGCGTCAGTTCGCGTCTTCCGCGGGTAAATTGGAAAAATACCATGAGACGATCACGCTCTTTTGGATCCATCTTCTTTCTCGAGCACATGCCGCAGACGGTTGCGAGAGCTTGGAGAAAATCGTTTATGCCAATCCGCACTTGCTGGAAAGAAATTTTCCACTCACTTATTATTCGCGAGAGCGGCTTTTCAGCGAGCACGCCCGGACTTCTTGGGTGGAGCCTGATCTGAAACCGCTTTCCTTCGATGCCACTGCGTTTTGTTCATCCAGTTCACCGCGCCACACACCGGATCGGCCTGTTTCTTGACGCGTTGCGCGAACCCGGCTTGACCCAGGGAGAAGCGCATATTCTCGCGCTCCTCGCCGACCGCTCTTCCGCAAACGTGGCCGATCTCCACCGCGGCCTTGCCCACAAAAGATCCACATTAACCAGCATTCTCGATCGGCTCACCGAGCGCGGCTTGGTCACGCGCGAAGTCGGGAAAACAGATCGCCGCACCTTTCTCGTCACGCTGACCGCGAGGGGCCGAAAGTTGGCGCGCCGCGTCAGCCGTCACTTGTCAGATTTGGAACGGGACGTCGTGCGACGCGTAAGTGCCGCCGACATAAAAGGGTTCAACAACGTTGTCGCGGCGCTCGAACAGGAAACTCATCATCGGACGCGACAGCAGCGCCCCTGACGGCGTCGTTCAGCAGCCGGCCGTGCGAAAAAATTGCGTAACCGTTCTGGCCGCAAACGGTCTTTTCCATTATGCACCGATCTCTATTGTTCGCCTGGCGGGAAAGAAAACTGAAGTTGCTTCTCGTTGCCTGTGCATTGCTTGCTGCCGGGTGCACGCATGACCCGTCCGATGCTTCCGAGGATCATCCACATCATCACGGTGGACATCGAGGTGGGGGACAAAACCCCACCAGTCCATCGCCTTCACCGGGCGTCTTTTGATTCAAGCTGCAAACCAAAGCAGAATCCCAATCAATAACGCCGGGATAGCGATCAACCCGGCATAGACGGTCCGATCTTGGAGTCGCGCGCGCCGGGCAGCTTCCGCGTACGGGATGCCCGTGAAAGTCACCATCCGCCTTCGCCTGGCTTCGGCGTGACAGGTGGTGTAAGCGGCAGCTTAGGTGAATGCGAGCGCCAGCAGACCGATTAACACCACGATCACACCCACGAGAGAACCGTAAATGACTCTATCTTGGAATCGAGCACGTTTAGCTGCTTGGGCATACGGAATCCTTGTAAAGGTCACCATTGTATACAAAGGAATATAAATTCCTGGCAGCGCAGCCTCGAGGAAGTGATCGAGCTTTTTCTTCGCTCGAAATGTTTTCGACGCGGTCTTGTCCCGCATCTCGATAAAATTTTCCAAGGCGAGATCGGCGAGGGCGTCGGCGTTTACTTTTCGGCGCTGGAAATATTCGGCGAACGCGCGTTGTCGATCCTCCGGGAACCCGGCCAGGCATTCATCGAGCACGACGCAATCTTCGAACGCGGCGTTCATTCCCTGGCCGTAAAATGGCACCACTGCGTGGGCGGCGTCGCCGACGAGCGCGACCTTGTCCTTGTAGAACCATGGCGCGCAACGGATCGTGACCAACGAGCCGGTTGGATTGTTTTTAAAATCGTCGAGCAGATTTGGCATCAACGGCACCGCATCCGGAAATTCCTCTTCAAAGAAGCGACGGACGTCATCGTCGGTCTTGGTTGTCGCAAAACTGCGCGGTCCTTCGAATTCCCAAAAAAGGGTACAAGTGAATGAGCCGTCCGGGTTCGGCAGCGCGATCATCATGAAACTTTTCCGCGGCCAGATGTGGAGAGCCTCCTTCTCCATTCGCCATGAGCCATCCGGTCCGGGCGGAATGGTTAATTCCTTGTAACCATGGGCAAGATAGCTCTCGTCGTATTGGAAATTGTCGATCTTTAGCTGCATCGATTGCCGCACCGCGGAGAACGCGCCATCGACGCCGATGATCGCGTCGCCACGTGCGTTGATCGTCTGTTGGTTTGCGGCCGACACGGCCGCCTCTACACCAGAAGTGACGAGGTGAGCCGTTGGCGACTCAATATCGACGTCGGTGCACTTGTGATTGAATTTTACATGCACATTCGGATAACGCTGCGCCGCTTCGATCACTATTGTATTCAACGCGGCGCGCCCGATTGAATTGATGTGCTTGTTCGGATCGACGTCGTAGGGCACAAAAATCGGCGCCGATCCCGCGGCCGCGGGATGGATCATCCGTCCGCGCATTGGGATGGCGTGTTCTAGCACTTCATCAGCGATGCCGATTTGTTCGAGCGCGTCGATCCCGCGGGTCGAAAGCGCGAGGTTAATTGAGCGTCCGCCGACCATGTTGCCTTCGCGCGGATCGGCCCGGCGTTCGTAAAGATCGACCTCGTACCCGCGCCGGCCCAAATAAGCCGCGAGCAATCCGCCGGCCAGGCCGGAACCGATCAGGACAAATTTAGCCACACGATTGTGTTATCAGGAATCGAGGCTCGCACAAAGGCCGCAAAGGACACAACGTAACTGATCTGAACATGAAAAACTTCTATCTGCGCCTCATCATTCCGCTGGTTTGTATCTTCGTTCGATCATTGGCTGCGCAAACTCCGGAGCCGGCCGCTAAACCGAAGCATTTTATTTACGTTTTACATCTCGTGCCGCGTCTGCACGACGACAAGGCGTGGACATCCGGTCAGCTCATCCTGGCCGGACGGACGCGAGAGTCAGGCGATAAAACGTTTGGTATCGCAATTTTCGAAGCCGCGGATGAAGCGGCCGCGCAAAAATTTATGGAAGCCGATCCGGCCATTGCGGCAGGTGTGATGATCGCCGAACTGCATCCATTCTCCGTGGTCCTCCAGCGGAAGAATCCCTAGTTTATTAGCGAGCGACGAATGATGAAAATTTTGTCGGTGAATGTTGGTTTGCCGCGGGAAGTGGCTTGGCAGGGCAAACTGGTCACAACGGGAATTTTTAAGGATCCGGTTAAAAGTCCGGTCATGTTGCATAGGTTAAATCTCGATGGTGATGGACAAGCCGATCTCACTGTTCACGGCGGCGTAACCAAGGCGGTTTATGCTTATCCGTCGGAGCATTACGCTTTTTGGCGGGCTGAATTGCCCACGATGGATCTACCGTTCGGAATG
>WNGJ01003428.1_pt1 | contig 20310 bp, 17 predicted proteins | sample 5400611 | NCBI WGS metagenome assembly WNGJ01 (sample SAMN13153375, study PRJNA577476) | soil metagenome | isolation source: 40 cm soil or saprolite under Garry oak tree replicate 1 | place: USA:California | collected 2016-06-15
AGAACGTGGGGTTCAAGCTCCAGGTGAACAATCGCGACCAAGCCGATGCCCTCCCCGCGCGCCTCGTGGTGGAGGCGGCCTATCGGATTCTGCTCCCCGGGGCGAGCGGGCTGGCGCAGGCGGAGCGGCTCGATCTCAAGGTCGCCGCGGACGTGGACAGCCCGTGGGGGAGCTATGGCGACTCGGAGATGCGCGTGGGCATCGACGTCGGCTACCAGCGGCTGCTCCGGCTGCGCGGCGGATATGCGTTCGTCCGGGACGGGCTGTCGGGGCCGAGCGTCGGCATGGGCGTGACGAGCGGGTCGATCGGCGTGGACCTGGCGCGCGCCTTCCTGACGGGCTCCGACTTGGTCGCCCAGAATCCGACCTTTTTCTCCTTCCGCGTGGTGTTCTGAGGTGCGCGGCGTCACCCGCGCCCTGTTGCTCGCGCCCGCCCTGGTGTCGTGGTGCTGTGCCGCCCTTGGTCAGGTGCCCGATTCGGGCGTCCCCCCAACCCCGCCGCCGGCCCCGCCGCGCCGTGCCCCGTCCTGGGTGCGGCCCGCGGCATCGCTGGTACTCCCCGGCACGGGACAGCTGCTCGCGCGCCAGGACCGTGGACTGGTGTACCTCGCGGTCGAGCTGTACTCGCTCGCGCGCATCATTCAGTTGACGCACGAGGGTCAGCGGGAAGCCGCTCAGTCGCGCGATCTGGCGTTCGAGGTCGCGCGCCGCGCCTTTGTCGCCACCCGCCGCGACACGGTGTTCGAGTACTACGAGACCATGGAACGGTTCACTGAGAGCGGCCAGTTTGACCGTGAACTCGGCGCGGCCTTCGTGCCGGAGACCGACACCGCGACCTACAACGGCTCGGTGTGGCTGCTGGCGCGCCGCACCTTCTGGGCCGATCCCAACGCGCCACCTGACCCGATGTCGCCTGAATACGTGCGCGCCGTCCAGTTCTACCAGGAGCATGCGGTGGGGCCCGGTTTCGTCTGGTCGTGGCGCAACAAGCCGCTCGAGCAGGACGTGTTCCGAGAGACGATCCGGCGGAGCGATGATGCGTTCCGCACGGCCCAGAACGTCGTCGGAGTGCTGCTGGCCAACCACGTGGCGAGCGCGGTCGATGCCCTCATCTCGAGCCGATTGTCGGCGGCGGCCGGCCGTCGCACGGCGCTGCACACTACGGTTGGCCCGGTCACTGCGGTGCGGCTGTCGGTGGAATTCTGAATGCCGGGGGTGCGCTGGCTGCTCGTTGCCATCCCCGTCTCGTGGGTGCCCGTGTTCGTGGCGGCGGGGCTGGCGGTCGTCCCGCTTGCCGCCGAGATGGGCGCGGCGACGGAAGTGCTCGCCGCCCGGACCGGCGCCGCCGCCGGAGGCCTGCTCAACGCCACCTTTGGCAACGCCGCGGAGCTGATCGTCGCCGTCGTGGCGCTGCGGGCGGGACTGGTCGATTTCGTGAAGGCGTCGCTCATCGGGTCGATCCTCGGCAACCTGCTGCTCATCCTCGGGCTCGCCCTGGTGGCGGGCGGCTTGACACGGCCGACCATCACCTTCAATCGCGCGACCGCCGGCATGGGCGGGGCGATGCTGCTGCTTGCGGTGGTGGGGCTCGTCATCCCGGCGCTGTTTGCGCAGGCGCACCCCGCCGCCGCGCCCGAGACCGCGCTCCACCTCTCCGAGGGCGTCGCGCTGGTGCTGGGGCTGACGTACGCCCTGAGTCTCGTGTTCTCGCTCGTCACCCACCGGCAGCTGTTCGGCGGCGAGTCGGGGCACCACGCGGCGCCGCCGCCTTACGGCAGCGGCGTCGCTGTCGCGGTCCTCTGCGCCGCCACCGCGCTCGTCGCGCTCGAGAGCGAAATACTGGTCCATGCGACCGAGGCCGTCGTCACGGGCGTCGGGTTGTCCGAGCTGTTCCTCGGTCTCATCGTGATCCCGGTGATCGGCAACGCCGCCGAGCACGCCACCGCGGTGGTCGTGGCGCGCCGCGGCCAGACCGACCTCGCGCTCCACATCGCGCTCGGCTCGAGCACGCAAGTCGCGCTGCTGGTCGCTCCGGTGCTGGTGGGCGTGGGGGCGCTCTTGGGCCGCCCCATGAACCTCGTGTTCACGACCTTCGAGGTCGCGGCCCTCGGGCTCGCCTCGCTGATCGTCACGATCATCGGGCTCGACGGGGAGTCACACTGGTTCGAGGGGGCCCAGCTGCTGGCCGTCTACGCCCTTATCGCCATCGCGGTGCTGTTTATTTGACACGCGAGGGTACGGGGCCTAAGTTTAGGCCCGCTCGACCTTTACGCGAGGAACCCGGTGCGCGATCCGCGCCCCACGATTCTCTTCTTTTCGCCGACCGGTCGTTCGGTACCTGACTTTCTGGCGCGCTGGGTCGATGGGCGGGACCTCACGGTCGTGCCGCTCCCCGATCCGGGCGAGGTCGAGCAGATGGTGCTCCGCTCGCTGCCCCGGCTGGTCGTGATCGACGCCGATGGGGGACCTCAGGGGCTGGAGTTGTGCACCCGGCTCAAGGCCGACTCCTACTCGGCGATCGTGCCGCTGGCCGTGCTCGCCAGCCGCCACGCCACGGAGCGCGTGCAGCAGTGGTTTGCCGCCGGCGCCGACGAGGTGATCACGCCGCTGTTCGAGTCGGCGGAGCAGGCCATCCGGTTGGACGGACTCATGGCCCGCACCGCGCGCGACGTCGCCGTGAACCCGTCCACCCGGTTGCCCGGCACGACGGAGATTGAGCGCGAGATCCGGCGGCGGATGGAGAACGGCGAGCTGTTCGCCGTGTGCTACGCGGACCTGGATCATTTCAAGGAGTACAACGATCGCTACAGCTACAACGATGGGGATCGGGTCATTTACATCCTGTCCCGCATCCTGCACGACGTGGTGAAGGGGATGCTCGGCAACCGCGGCTTCGTGGGACACATCGGGGGGGACGATTTCATCTTCGTCATCCCCTTCGATGCGATCACCGACGTGTGCGGCGAAGTGCTGGAGGTGTTCGACACGCTGATCCCGTACCAGTACAACGAGCAGGACCGGCGTGCGGGCTACTATTTCGGCAAAGACCGCCGTGGCCAGCTCCACCGCGTGCCGCTCATGACGCTGTCCATCGGCATCGTCACCAACCAGCACCGCCGGTTCGCCCACCCGGCGCAGGTAAGCGAGCTCGCCACGGAAATGAAGAGTTACGCCAAGACGCAGCCGGGGTCGGTTTTCGTGGTCGACCGCCGCCACGACCCCGAGCTGGACGAAGGCGGCCCGCGGTGAACGTCACCTGTCCGGCGTGCGGAACGCTGTATCGGGTGGATCCCGCCAAGATCCCGGCCGGCGGCGTGCGCGCGCGCTGTGCGGTGTGCAGCAGCGTGTTCGCGGTATCCGCGTCCGGGGCGGAGGCGACGCCTCCCGCCCCCTCCGTGGCAGCCCAACGGGCGGCGGCTGGGTCGGGGGCGGGGGCCGCGGTTTCCGCTCCGGCGGCTCCGGCGCCGCCCGCCGTGAAGCCCCAAGCCATGCCGCGGTTCTCGGGCCCTGGGGCCGCCCCGCCGCCGCCCGCGCCCCCGCCCCGCGCGCCTCCTGCGCCCCCGGCTCCGCTCCCCCCGTCAGCGGCGCCGCCGCCGGCGCGCGCGCGTCCTGCGGCGCCCGCTCCTCCACCCGCGCGCCCCGCGCCGCAGCCGGCGTCGGTGAAGCCACCACCCGCCGCGCCGGTGATGCGTCCGGCGGCACCGGCTCCGCCGGCGTCGGCCCCTCCCCCCGCGCGTGCGCCGGCGGCGCCGGCCGCTGCGCCCGCGGTCCGGCCGCCCGTGGCTCCACCCGCCGCGCCGCCTCCCCCCGCGCCCCGCGCCCCCCCGGCGCCCGCCGCGGTCGCCGGGGCGGCCCCTGGACAGCGGATGACGGGACCCCTGCGCCCTGTGAATCCGTTCATGGTGCAGGATCCGAAACAAAAGGCGCGCCGTCTCGCGCGCGCCCTCGTGTCGGACCTCGTCGTGTATCATCCGGAGAAGCGCCAGCAGGGGCTGCGCGACGGCAGCTTGCCGCAGCTCTTCAAGGACGAGATTGAGAAGAGCTGGCAGGAGTACGTGGAGCAGGTCGGCCCCGACATGGCCAAGGGCACGCCGTTCTGGAGCGAGGCGCTGAACGAGATTCTGGCCGGGGGCAACAAGATCTTCTGAGGGAAACGACCGTGGCGCTATCGGAACGCTTGGAGGACCTGGACCGCCGTCTCGTCGAGCTGCGGAGCTTCCTTTGACGTAGCGGGGAAGAGCAAGCGGCTGGGCGAGCTCGAGCACGCCATGGCGGAAGGCACCATCTGGGCGGACCAAGACCGGGCTCGTCAGGTGGTCGAGGAGGCCAAGTCGCTGAAGCGCTGGCTCGAGCCGTACCACGCGCTACGCAAGCGCGTGGACGAGGCGCGCGAGCTCAATGAGCTGCTCGAGTCGGAGCCCAACGTCGACCTCGCGATGCAGCGGCAGCTGGAGCAGGAGGCCGATGCCATCGCCGCCCAGCTCGAGGCGCTCGAGCTCCAGAACATGCTTCAGGGCCCGGACGACCTCCGCGATGCACTGCTCACGATCCATCCTGGGGCGGGCGGCACGGAATCTCAGGACTGGGCCGAGATGCTGATGCGGATGTACACGCGCTGGGCGGAGCGTCACGGGTTCGTCGTCGAGGTGCTCGATCTGGAAGCGGGCGATGAGGCGGGGATCAAGCGGGCCGAGATCGAGATTCGCGGTCAGTACGCCTACGGGCTGCTCAAGGCGGAGATCGGGGTGCATCGGTTGGTGCGGATCTCGCCGTACGACGCGCAGTCCCGCCGGCACACCTCGTTCGCGTCGGCGATGGTATATCCGGAAGTGGACGACGACATCGAGATCGAGATCCAGGACGACGATTTGCGCATCGACGTGTTCCGCGCCTCGGGCAAGGGCGGCCAGCACGTCAACAAGACGTCTTCGGCGGTGCGGATCACGCACCTCCCGACCAACATCGTAGTGCAGTGCCAGAACGAGCGCAGCCAGTTCAAGAACAAGGCGACGGCGCTCAAGATGCTGAAGGCGCGCCTCTACGAGCGCGCCGTCAAGGAGCGCGAAGCGAAGAAGGCCGAGCACGACAAGCAGAAGACCGACATCGCCTTCGGCAACCAGATCCGCTCCTACGTGTTCCAGCCCTATACGCTGGTGAACGACCACCGCACGGAGCTGAAGGTGTCGGACGTGCAGAAGGTGATGGACGGCGATCTCGATCCGTTCATCGAGGCGTACTTGAAGCGCTTTGGGAGCAAAGCGGCGTGACGAGCTTCGTCGAGGCGGCGCGGCGCGAGAAGCTGGCCGAGTTGATCAAGCGAGGCGTGGCGGCGTTCGCGTACCGGTTCGACCGCACGGGCACCGCGCGCGCGGCGCTCGACGGATACCGCGACGGCGACGCGACGGTGCACCGCCTCGCGGGGCGGCTCGTGCTGCTCCGCCCGATGGGGAAGACCACGTTCGGGCACGTGGAAGATGCGGGCGGCAAGATCCAAGTGTATTTCAAGATCGACGCCCTTGGGGCCGACCAGTACGAGGTGGTGAAGCTGCTCGACCTGGGTGACGTGATCGGCGTCGAGGGGCCGTTGTTCCGGACGAAGACCGGCGAAGTCACCGTGCGGGTCGAGCGGCTCACCCTGCTCGCGAAGTCATTGCGGCCGCTGCCGCTCGGCAAGGAGGACGCGAGCGGGGTGCGGCACGGCGAGCTCTCCGATCCGGAGCTGCGCGCCCGCCAGCGGTATGCTGACCTCGCCGTGCACCCCGACGTGCGCGACATCTTCCGGCTGCGCGCCCGCGTGGTGAGCTACGTGCGCCGGTTTCTCGACGCGCGCGGCTACCTCGAGGTCGAGACGCCCGTGCTGCAGCCGCTGTACGGCGGGGCGACGGCGCGGCCGTTCAAGACCCACTACGAGGCGCTCGACGCGACCTTCTACCTGCGGATCGCCGACGAGCTCTACCTGAAGCGCTGCATCGTGGGCGGGCTCGAAAAGGTCTATGAGATCGGCCACGACTTTCGGAACGAGGGGCTGTCGCGGTTTCACAATCCCGAGTTCACGATGGCCGAGTGGTATCAGGCCTACGCTGACTACGACGTGATGCGCGAGCTCACGGAGGAGATGCTGGCGGGGCTCGTGGCCGATCTGTTCGGCACCACGACGCTCGAGCGACACGGCGCGACGCTCTCGTTCGCCCGGCCATTCGCGAGCAAGGACTATTACACCCTGGTACGCGAGACGGCGGGCATCGATCTAGCGCACGCGACCGAGGCCGAGCTGCGCGGGGCACTCAAACGCAAGGACATCGCCGACGTGGGCACGCTTTCGGGAGCGAAGCTCGTCGACGAGGTCTTCAAGAATTTCGTGGAGCCGACCCTGGTGCAGCCCACCTTCGTGCTCGATTATCCGGTCGCGCTGTCGCCGCTCGCCAAACTCAAGCGCGGCGACGCGACGCGCGTCGAGCGTTGGGAGCTGTTCATCCAGAAGCGAGAGATTGCGAACGCGTTCAGCGAGCTCAACGATCCTGAGGAGCAGCGCCGCCGCTTCGAGCAGCAGGCGCGCCTGCGCGCCGCCGGCGACCCGGAAGCGCAGCAGCTCGACGAGGACTTCCTGCGCGCGCTCGAGTACGGCATGCCTCCCACCGGCGGCGTGGGGCTGGGGATCGACCGGCTGCTCATGATCCTGGCGGACCAGACGAACATCCGCGACGTCATCCTGTTCCCGATGCTGCGCCCCGAATGACGCTCCCCCTCTCGTTCCCGCCGCAGCACGCCCTGCTCGCGGCCGCCGCGGTCGCGATCGCGCTGTATCTGTGGCATTACCGGCCGTCGTCCCTCGAGGCGCAGATCGCGCTGCGCTACCTCCAGAGCCGGCGCTCGTCGCGCCTGCTCTCGCTCATCACGGTGATCGCGGTCGGCGGCGTCACCGTCGGGGTGATGGCGCTGGTGGTCGTGCTCGGTGTGATGAACGGCCTCCAGGCGGACCTGCGAGACAAGATCCTCGTGGCGAACCCGCACTTGCGCGTCCTCACCTACGGCGAGGGGCTGCGGCTGGACGACTGGCACCGCGTGCTGGAGCGGGTGCGTCGCACGCCCGGGGTCGAGGCGGCGGCGCCGTTCGTCCTCACGCAGGCGGGGATCAGCGCGGGTCACGACTACGCGGAGGGCGTCGTCGTGCTGGGCGTCGAGGCCGATACCGGCCGCCGCGCCGTGACGAGCTTCGCCCACCACTTCACGAAGGGCGACCTCCGCTTTCGCACCTCGCGGCCCGACGTGGAGGGCGGCATCGCCCTCGGCGCCCGGCTCGCGTCCAAACTCTCGGCCTACCCCGGGGACGTCGTGAATCTCGTGGCCTTCTCGGGAACCAAGTTCAACCCGAGCCTCGGCGCCTACGTCCCGCAATTCCATCGCTACGAGGTCACCGGGCTGTTCGACACCGGGATGTACGAGTACGACAACAGCTACGTCGCGCTCGACCGCCGCGCGGCGCAGCGGTTCGCCGGGCTCGACACCGCGGTGACGGGAATTGAAGTGCGCCTGGCGGACCCCTGGCAGGCCCGCGCCTTCGCGCTCCAGCTCGAGAGTCAGCTCGTCTACCCGTATCGCGCGCTCGACTGGCAGACGCAGAACCAGTCGCTCTTCTCGGCCTTGAAGCTCGAGAAACTCGCCATGGCCTTCGTGGTGTTTCTCATCTGCGTCGTGGCGGCGTTCAACGTGGTGGGAACCCTGACGATGGTGGTGCGCGACAAGACCCGTGAGATCGGCATCCTCCTGGCCATGGGGCTCAAGCAACGCTCGATCAGGCGGATTTTTCTCGCGCAGGGGATCCTGGTCGGGCTGACCGGAACCTCGCTCGGCGTCCTGCTCGGATTCGTCGTGGGCGGCATGGTGAACCGCGGCCACTGGATCCCGATCGACCCGTCGATCTACTTCATCGATCACCTCCCGGTGCGCATGCAGCTGCTCGATGCCCTCTCCGTCATCGCCGCCAGCCTCCTCGTCGCTATGATCGCGCCCCTCTATCCTTCGGTGCAGGCGTCGCGCCTCGATCCCGTGACCGCGATTCGGTACGAATGAGCGCCCTGCTGGAGGCCCGGGGAATCCGGAAGGTGTTCGCCAGCGGCGACGGCCAGCCGCTGGAGGTGCTGCGCGGCGTGGAGCTGGAGGCCCGCCGTGGGGAGTTCGTGGCGATTGTGGGCGCCTCGGGGGCGGGCAAGAGCACGCTGCTGCACCTACTCGGCGCGCTGGACTCCCCGACGAGCGGGGATGTCTGGCTGGACGGCTCGCGCTACGACGACTTGGATGCCGGGGAACTCGCCGAGCTCCGGAACCGCAAGTTGGGGTTTGTCTTCCAGTTCCACCATCTCTTGCGGGAATTCTCCGCCTTGGAGAACGTGATGATGCCGCTCCTGATCGGGGGAGCGGCGTCGCGGCGGGCCCGGTCGCGAGCCGAAGAGCTGCTCTCGCTCGTCGGGCTCGCCGGCCGGATGACGCACCGCCCGGCCGAGCTGTCCGGGGGGGAGCAGCAGCGCTGTGCCGTCGCCCGCGCCCTGGTGCACGATCCGAGCCTCGTGCTCGCCGACGAGCCGTCGGGGAACCTGGATCACGCCAACTCGGACCGTCTGCACGAGGTCTTCTTCCGGCTGGCACGCGAGTATGAGACGGCGGTCGTGGTGGTCACCCACAACCGACAGCTGGCCGGCCGCGCGGACCGAATCTTGCTACTGGAGGACGGCAGGTTGGCTGCCGTGACTTCGGTGGACGCGATACCGTGATGCTGTGCGACAACTGCAAGGAGCGCGAGGTGGAAATCCACCTCACCAAGGTGGAGAACGACACCAAGGTGACGCTACACTTGTGCAAGCAATGCGCTCAACAGAAGGGCTTCGAAACCGGCGATTCCATCCTCAAGTCGCCGCTCGGCGGCTTCATCCAGGCCATGGGGAAGGGAGGGGCAAGCCTGCTCCCCACCCCCGCGGACGGCCTGCGCTGCGCCGCCTGCGGCAGTACCCTCAAAGACTTCCGCGAATCCGGGCGGTTGGGGTGCGCCCAGTGCTACGAGTCGTTCCAGACCCACCTGCGTGACCTGCTGCGGCGCCTGCACGGGTCGAGCCAGCATGTCGGCGAGCGCTACGCGCCGCCCGGCTCGGGGGACGCCGCCGACCCGCGGATCCGCCTGCTGGATCTGCGCGAGCAGCTGCGCCGCGCCGTGGAGAACGAGAATTTCGAGCTCGCCGCCGAGCTGCGCGACCGCATCCGGGTGCTCGAATGATCGATTTATCCCTGCTCCCGGACGGCGGGATCGGCTGGCTGGACGCCTCCGGGCCGAAGGCGAGCATCGTGCTCTCGACCCGCATCCGGCTCGCGCGCAACCTGCAAGGCCACGTCTTCAGCCAGCGGGCCGGCGACGCCGACCGCACGGCCGTGCTCACGCGCGTGGCGGAAGCGGGGGCAGCGAGCGACCGGCTGGGGGCGGCGGTGACGTTCCGGCTCGACCAGCTCGAGCGAGGCGAGCGCCAGCTCCTGCACGAGCGCCACCTGGTGAGCAAAGAGCTGGCGGGGCTCGACCGCGAGGCACGGCCGCGGCCCGGGGCGGCGCTGCTGGTGCAGGGGGCGGTGGGGGTGATGGTCAACGAGGAGGACCATCTGCGATTGCACGGAATGCGTTCGGGATTCGCGCTGGAAGAGGCGTATGCCGAAGTGGAGGCGATAGATGCCGATCTAGGGAGCTTGTTGCCTTTCGCGTTTCATCCGGAATTTGGCTATCTTACCTCGTGCCCGACGAATGCCGGGACGGGGCTGCGGGCGAGCGTTCTTATCCACTTGCCGGGCCTCGTTTTGACCAAGGAGATCGGGAAGGTACTTCAAGGACTGGCCCAGGTCGGACTGACCTTTCGCGGCTTGTACGGCGAGGGCAGCGAAGTCGTCGGGAATTTCTTTCAGTTATCCAACCAGACGACGCTGGGCAAGTCGGAAGACGAGCTGCTCGACCACCTCGGGAAGATCGTCCGCCAAGTGATCGAGTACGAGGAGCAAGCGCGCGAGATCCTGCTGCAGAAGGCGCCCACGGAAGTCGCGGATAAGACGTGGCGGGCCTATGGGTTACTGAAGTATGCGCGCAGCGTGTCGTTCGAAGAGGCGATGAATTTGTTGAGCGGGGTGCGGCTGGGGGTGGGGTTGAATCTGATCCCGGGGTTGAGTGTATACACACTCAACAAGTTGTTGATATTCACCCAGCCCGCGCACCTCGCGGCGCTCGAAGGTCGTCCAGGCGGCGATCCTGAGCTGCCGACGGTGCGCGCGACCTATGTGCGCCGCGTGCTCGAGACCGAAGGAGTCTGAGGCGGGGGATCGATGAACGGCTACAACTTCACGGATCGCGTGCGCAAGGTCTTGCAAATGGCGCGGGAGGAAGCCGCGCGCCTGCACCACGAATATGTGGGGACCGAGCACATCCTGCTGGGACTGATCCGCGAAGGCGAAGGCGTGGCGGCGGCCGTGCTGACCAATCTCAACGTCGATCTCGAAGAGATCCAGCAAAAGATCGAGGAGACGGTGAAGAAAGGGAAAGCGGCGGCGGCGGCCGGGCCTGATCTCCCCTACACCTCACGGGCCAAGAAGGTGCTCGAGCTCGCGATGAGCGAGGCGCGCGAGCTGAACCACTCCTACGTGGGCACCGAGCACCTGCTGCTCGGCCTGTTGCGCGAGGAAAAGGGCATCGCCGCGCAGGTACTGACCGACGCTGGCGTCAACCTCGAGCAGGCGCGCGCCGAAACGTTGCGGCTGCTCGGCAGCGAGATGCCGTCGGGCCCCGCCCCGTCCGGCGGGGGCGCGCAGCCGGCCAGTCCGAAGAGCGAGAAGAAGTCGAAGACGCCGGCGCTCGACCACTTCTGCCGCGACTTGACGCAGCTCGCGGCCGAGGGCCAGCTCGATCCCACGATCGGGCGGCAAAAAGAGATCGAGCGCGTGATGGAGATCCTGTCGCGCCGCAAGAAGAACAATCCGGTGCTGATCGGCGAGCCGGGCGTGGGGAAGACGGCGATCGTCGAGGGACTGGCGCAGTTGATCGCGAGCGGCCAGTGCCCGGACGCGCTCAAGGATCACCGCGTGCTGTCGCTCGACATGGCGGCGGTCATCGCCGGCACCAAGTACCGCGGGCAGTTCGAGGAGCGCCTCAAGGCGATCATCAACGAGATCGCCCAGAACCGCAACATCATCCTGTTCATCGACGAGCTGCACACGCTGGTGGGCGCGGGCGCGGCGGAGGGCGCGGTCGACGCGTCGAACATGCTCAAGCCGGCGCTCGCTCGGGGCGAGCTGCAATGCGTCGGCGCGTCCACGCTGAACGAGTACCGCAAATACATCGAGAAGGACGGCGCGCTCGAGCGGCGGTTCCAGACGGTGATCGTCGATCCACCGACGGTCCACGAGACGATCGAGATCCTGAAGGGTCTGCGCAAGCGCTACGAGGAGCACCACCGGGTGATCATCCCGGACGAGTCGCTCGATGCGGCCGCTAAGCTCTCCGAGCGCTATATCACCGACCGGTTCTTGCCCGACAAGGCCATCGATGTGATCGACGAAGCGGGAGCGCGGGCGCGGCTCGCGGCGCAGGTGCCGCCGCCCGAGGTCGCCGCCCTTAAGGACAAGCTCGAGCACATCAACGGCGACAAGGAGGGCGCGGTCCGCGACCAGAACTTCGAGCGGGCGGCGGCGCTGCGTGACCAGGAGCGCGAGCTCCAGTCGGACATCCGCCGCAAGCAGGAGGCGTGGGAGAAGGAGCGCGCCACCCACCGGCCCACGATCAACGAAGAGGGCGTGGCCTTCATCGTGTCGCGTTGGACCGGGATCCCGGTGACGCGGCTGCAGGAGGCCGAGACGGCCCGGCTGCTCCGGATGGAGGAGGAGCTGCACCAGACGGTGGTCGGCCAGGACGAGGCGATCGCGGTGATCTCGCGCGCCATTCGGCGCAGCCGCGCGGGCTTGAAGGACCCCAAACGGCCGATCGGCTCGTTCATCTTCTCCGGTCCCACGGGTGTCGGCAAGACCGAGCTGGCCCGTGCGCTCGCGCGCTTCCTGTTTGCAGACGCCAACTCCCTGATTCGTGTCGACATGTCGGAGTACATGGAGAAGTTCTCCGTGAGCCGGCTGATCGGCGCGCCGCCGGGGTACGTCGGCTACGAGGACTCGGGGACGCTCACCAAGGCGGTGCGGCGCAAGCCCTACTCCGTCGTGCTGCTCGACGAAATTGAGAAGGCGCATCCTGACGTCTTCAACATCCTGCTGCAGGTGCTGGACGAGGGACACCTGACGGACAACTACGGGCGCGTCATCGACTTCAAGAACACCGTCGTCATCATGACCTCGAACGTCGGCGCGCGCGACATGGTTAAGGGCAAGGCCCTCGGCTTCGCGCAACCCGATTCGCGCGCCACCTTCGAGAAGCTGGCGGAGAAGGTCAGGGAAGAGATCAACAAGACCTTCAACCCCGAGTTCCTGAATCGCCTGGACGACGTCATCGTGTTCCACCCGCTCACGCGGGAACACATCACCCAGATCGTGGCGATTCTGCTGCGAGAAGTGCAGAAGCGCCTGGGCGAGGAGGAGCTCACGCTCCGGTTAACGCCGGCGGGCACGGACTTCCTGGTGGACCGCGGCTACGATGAGCACTTCGGCGCGCGCCCGCTGAAGCGCGCGATCCAGAAGTACGTCGAGGATCCGCTCTCGGAGAAGATCCTGGTCGGCGAGTTCGCGCGGGGCGACGAGATCGAGGTCGACGTGGCCCCGGACAAGGAACGGCTGGCGTTCCGCGCGCTCTCCGGCTCGAAGGCGTGATCCGCCAGCTCTCTTTCATTATTCTCGTGGGTTCGGTCGTACTCGCCCCGCGCGCCGCACGCGCGCAGGGTGAGGCGCCCGCGCCGCAGACCGTCGCCCCCGACTCCATCGTGGTGCTCGGACTGCGTCGCCTGGAGCGCGGCCAGGTGCTCGAGCAGAGCGGGCTGGCTCCCGGTCGGCCGGTGGGCTATCGGGATATTCAGCGCGCCATCCAGGCGCTGTACACCACCGGCCAGTACGACGACGTGCGGGTCGAGCAAACCACGGCGGGCGGACGCGATCTGCTGATCGTGCGGGTGCGCGAACGCCCTATCGTGATCAAGTGGGCGCTGCGCGGCGTGAGCCGACTGGGCGAGCACGCCGTGCGCGACAAAGTGCAGCTGCTCGAGGGGCGGCCGATCGACCCCGCCGCGGTGGCCCGCGGGCGCGGCCGTATCGACTCGCTGTACCGCGCTGAAGGCTACTACCTCGCCAGCGTCAAAGTGGTGCACGTCTACGAGGCCGAGTCGTCCCGGGTCCGCGTGATCTTCGACGTGGATGAAGGCCGGCGCGTGGCGATCGCCCGCTTGAAGTTCGAGGGCACCACCCACTTTTCCGACGCCGAGCTCGTCGGCCAGATGAAGACCGGTCCCGAAGGCTTCTGGTGGTTCCGCTCGGGCGACTACGACGACGACAAGCTGCGCGCGGACCTGCAGGAGCGGCTCCCCAAGTTCTACGGGGACCGGGGCTACGTCGACTTCCAGGTGCTGGGCGACACGCTGCTCGTCGACGACACGACGGGGAAGGCGACGCTCGTGGTGCGGGTGAGCGAGGGCGATCCCCATCGGGTCGGCACGTTCGAAATCGTGGGCAACCGCCGCTTTTCCACCGAGGACTTGGAGCAGCTCTTCCCCTTCAAGGGCGAGACGCGCACTGGGTTGTTGGGGTTGGGCGGTGTGCAGCACGGCCCGGCGTACTTCAACCAGCAGAAGTGGGACGACGCCACCCAGCAGATGCGCACGCTGTACTACAACAACGGCTACATCTACATGCAGCCGCGCGCCGAGGTGATCCGGCGCAGCGGCGCGGACGGCAAGCCGGTCGTGGACCTGCGCTGGGTGATCACCGAGGGCCAACCCGCCATCGTCAACAAGGTCGAGATCGCCGGCAACGACGTCACGCACGAGCGCGTGATCCGCGAGGCGATCGTCCTGCTCCCCGGGGACGTGTTCCGTCAGGATGCCCTGATCCGCTCCTACCAGAATATTTCGAACCTGGGGTTTTTCCAACAGCCCGTGCCGTTCCCGGACACGCGGCCGGCGAACGATCAGGGGGATGTGGACGTCATCTTCCGGGTGACCGAGAAACGCACGGGGAACATCAACTTTGGTGCCTCCGTGGGGCAGGGGACCGGCCTGGGCGGCTTCCTGGGGCTCGACGAGCCGAACCTCTTCGGGCAGGGGAAGCGCGGCCGGTTCCAGTGGCAGTTCGGAAAGAACATCAACGACTTCGACCTCTCCTACACCGACCCCGCGTTCCGCGACTCGCGCGTCTCGATGACGGTGGGCGTGCACAACACCCGCCTGCGCTACACCATCTCCGACCTGGGGCAGCTGCGCCGGCGCGGTGGCAATCTCCAGTTCGGCTTCCCACTGTTCAACGATCGCTACACGCGGCTGTTCGTCTCGTACGCCATCGACGACCAGACGTTCACCGGGGCGACCACAGGCCTCGCATCGCTCAGCTGCAACAACTGTATCCGCTCCACCATCGGCTTTTCGGTCATGCGCGACACCCGGATCGACCTGCCCTTTCCCACGGCGGGGACGATGCACTCCGTCGGCCTCTCGCAAAGCGGCGGTCCGCTCGGGGGCACCGGGAACTTCCAGCGGGTGGACCTCGAGGGCCGCTGGTATGCCCCACTCTCGAGCGGCGGCCGCACCGGCGGCGGGGTCAAGTTCGTCATGGGCCTCTCCACCCGGTCCGGATTCGTGTTTGGCAACTCGCCGTTCATCGACCAGCTGTTCACCATGGGCGGCACGCAGTACGGCATCCCCCTGCGCGGTTACGACGAGTTCTCGATCACGCCGCACGGCTTCGACCCGAGCGCGAGCGGCGGGCAGGCGAGCGCCAGCGCGTTCGGCAAGACCTATCTCGCGATGACCGGGGAGGTGGGAGCCCGGCTGTCGCAGATGTTCTATGTGGCCGCGTTCTACGACGCCGGCAATGTGTGGGCGCGCGCCGGGCAGTTCAACCCGACCCGGCTGTTGCGCGGCGCCGGCGTCGGGCTCAGCATCATCTCGCCGCTCGGCCCCATCGGCATCGATTGGGCGTACGGCTTCGACCGCACCGACGTGTTGGGCCGGCCGGCCCCTGGCTGGAAGCTGCACTTCAAGCTCGGCAATTTCTTCTGATCTAGAGCCCCGCGGCACCGCGGGATCACTTCGACCGCCATACTCTCGGGGAGACGTGTTATGAGGCGTGCAGTGACGGTGTGGACGTGGCTCGGCCTTCTCGCCGCGGGGGCGGCGCCGGGTAGGGCGCAGGCGCGTCCGTCGCAACCCTCGCTCAAGATCGGGTTCATCAGCTCGCGGCAGATTCTGCAGCAGACGCCCGGGTACGCCGCCGCGGAGTCGACGTTCAACAAGGAGGTCCAGGGCTTCCGGGACGAGGTCCAGAAGCTGCAGCAGCAGCTCGACTCGGCGGTCCGGGTCTTCGACCAGCAGGTGATCGCGTTGTCGCCCGCCGCCAAGCAACAGAAGCAGAAGGACCTGCAACAGCTGCAGCAGAAGTTCGAGCAGCGATCCAACGATCTCCAGAGCCGCGCGCAACAACGCGAGCAGGAGCTGCTGCAGCCTATCCAGTCTCGCGTCAACGCCGTGATTCAGGGACTCCGGGCCGAGGGGAATTACGCGTTGATCTTCGACGCCGACGCTCCTAACTCGAACATCGTCGCCGCCGATCCCGCCCTCGACATCACCAGCAAGGTGCTCGAGCGGCTGAAACAGTCGCAGTAGCCCCCCGCGCCCGTGAACGCCCGGCTCTCGGCCGCTGAGATCGCAGCGCTCACGCAAGGACAGCTCGTCGGTCCGGCCGACGTGACCGTCACCGGGGTCGCCCCGATCGACCGGGCGGGCCCGGACGACCTGTCTTTTCTTGCCAGCAGGCGCTATCTCCCGTATTTTCAACAGTCTAGGGCCGCCGTCGTGCTCTGTAAGCCAGACCTGGCACAGGAGTCCGGAGGGCCGCCCTGCCGGGTGATCGTGCGGGATCCGCACGTCGCCCTGCTCTCGGTCATTGCGGTGCTCTACCCGGAGCCAACCTGGAGTGCGGGAGTGCACCCCACGGCGGTGATCGGGCGCGGGGCGATGTGGGATGAGCCGGTCGCGATCGGGCCTTATGCGGTGCTGGGGGAGGGGGTGCGGCTCGGAAAGAACGTCCGAGTGGGCGCGGCGTGCGTCCTGGGGCCCGAGGTAAAGGTGGGGGACGACGTGCGGATCTACCCCCACGTGGTGTGCTACAGCGGCACGGTGATCGGTAACCGGGTGATTCTGCACGCCGGTGCCCGGCTCGGAGCGGACGGTTTCGGCTACGTGCCCGGGCGGGGCGGCGAGCTGCCCCGCAAGGTCCCCCAGATCGGGCGCTGCATCATCGGGGACGACGTGGAGATCGGCGCCAACACCACGATCGACCGCGGCAGCGTCGACGACACGGTCATCGGTGCCGGGACGAAGATCGACAACCTCGTGCAGATCGGACACAACTGCCGGATCGGGGCGCGCTGCCTGATCGCGGGGCAGGCCGGGATCGCGGGCAGCACGCACGTCGAGGACGACGTTTTCCTGGCGGGGCAGGCGGGACTGGCCGACCACGTCACCATTGGCCGGGGAGCGCGGGTGACGGTGCAAGGGGGCGTGATCGGCGACATCCCCCCAGGGGCGACGGTCTCGGGGTACCCGGCCCGGAGCCACCGCGAGTTCCTGCGCGCCCAGGGGGCGCTGTACCGGCTGGCACAGATCGTCGACGACCTCGAGGCGCTGGTACGGCGCAAGGAGGAGACTCATCAGTAGACGCTCCATCCGGCAGCGGGCGTCGGTGTCGGGGCAGGGGCTGCACACCGGCGCCGAGACCGAGGCGACGTTCCTCCCCGCGCCGCCGGGCCAGGGGATCCTGTTCCGGCGGACCGACCTGGCGGGGACACCCGTCGTCCCCGCGCGCCTCACCGAAGTCGAGGCGGTCGAGCGCCGCACCGCCATCGGCAGGGGCCGGACGACGATTCACACTGTGGAGCATCTCCTGGCCGCGGTAGCGGCGCACGAGATCGACGACCTGACTGTCGAGCTGACCGGCCCCGAGCCGCCGATCCTGGACGGCAGCGTCCAGCCGTACTTCGCCGCGCTCACACAGGCGGAGCCGGTCGAGGTGGACGGGGAGCCGGTGGTGCTCAGCGTGCAGGCGCCGTTCACCGTGACCGAGGGGGACTCGAGCTACGTGGTGGCGCCCGCGAAAGAGTTCCGGCTCACGGTGACGATCGAGTGGTCGCATCCGCTGATCGGACGGCAGTCGGGCAGCTACAGCGTCACCCCGCAGAGCTTCGCCCACGAGCTGGCCCCGGCCCGGACGTTCGGCTTTGCGAGCGAGGTGGAGGGGCTGAAGGCGAAGGGGCTCATCAAGGGTGCGTCCGCGACGAGCGCGATCGTGCTGGACGATCGCGGCCTGGTGAACGGCGGCAAGCTCCGCTGGCCGGACGAGTTCGACGGGCGCGCGGATCCGCGCCCACGTCGTGGCCACGCGGCCGAGCCACGGCGGAAACGTCGCGCTCGCTCGCGCGCTGTCCCGGGCCGCCAAGCGTACGGGGGCTCCGACGATGGATATAGGGCGCATCATGGACGTGCTGCCGCATCGCTACCCCTTCCTGCTGGTCGATCGGATCATCGAAGTCGAAGGGCAGCAGCGGATCGTCGGCATCAAGAACGTCACGATCAACGAGCCGTTCTTCCAGGGACACTTTCCGGGCCACCCCATCATGCCGGGCGTGCTGATCATCGAAGCGATGGCCCAGGTCGGCGGGATGCTGCTGATGAGCCATTTCGAGGGACAGGACGTTTCGGACAAGGTCGTGTACTTCATGTCGCTCGACAACGTGAAGTTCCGCCGGCCGGTGGTGCCGGGGGACCAGATCCGCTTCGAGCTCGAAATGATCCAGTTCCGCGGCAAGACCTGCAAAATGAAGGGTGTCGGCTATGTGGACGGGCAGGTTGTGGCGGAGGCCGAGATGATGGCGATGGTGACCGAAAAGTGATCCATCGGACCGCGCTGGTCGATCCCACGGCGCAGCTGGCCCACGACGTGACCGTCGGTCCGTACGCGATCATCGGCCCGCACGTGACGGTCGGCGAGCGCTGCCACGTCGCGGGTCACGCGGTGCTCGAGCGCAACGCGCGCCTCGGCTCGGGGGTGAAGGTCGGCTACGGCAGCGTCATCGGGAACGACCCTCAAGACTTGAAATACAAGGGCGAAGAGACGTGGGTCGAGATCGGCGACGCGACCGTGATCCGCGAATACTGCACCATTAACCGCGGGACGCCGGCCACCGGCCGGACGTCGGTGGGGCAGCGCTGTTTCTTGATGTCCTACGTGCACATCGCGCACGACTGTGCCGTGGGCAACGACGTGATCATCGCCAACGCGGTGCAGATGGCCGGCCACGTGACCGTCGAGGATCGGGCGATCATCAGCGGGCTCGTGCCGATCCACCAGTTCGTGCGCATCGGTACCTTCGCCTTCGTGGGCGGCGGCTCCCGCGTGAACCAGGACGTGCCGCCGTACACCAAGGCCGTCGGCAACCCCGTGCATCTCTACGGGCTCAACTCGGTGGGTCTGCAGCGCGCGGGCTTCTCGCCCGATGTGAAGCTCGCGCTCAAGCGCGCCTACCGTCTCCTATTCAACTCCGACATGACCGTCAGCCAGGGGATCGCGAAGGCGCGCGCCGAGCTGCCCCAGACGCCGGAGGTCGAGAGCTTCCTCAAGTTCATCGAAGGATCCCAGCGGGGAGTGTTGGTGTGAGCGCGGCGGGGAGGCCGATCCGGGTCGGCGTCATCGGCACCGGGGCCCTCGGCTTCCACCACGCGCGGCTGCTCCGGCGGATGCCGGGCAGCGAATTCGTCGGCATCTACGATAAGAATCCGGCGCGTGCGGCCGAGGTCTCGCAGCAGCTGGAGACCGTCGCCCATCCGTCGCTGGAGGCTTTGCTCGAGCGCGTGGATGCGGTGACTGTGGCCGTGCCGACCCCTGCTCATGCGACGGTGGGGCTCGCAGTGCTGGGGCGCGGCATCGCGCTGCTGATGGAGAAGCCGCTCGCCGATACGGTGCCGGGCGCCGAGCAGCTGGTGCGACGGGCGGGGGAGCGGGGCGTCGTGCTCCAGGTGGGGCACGTCGAGCGGTTCAATCGCGCCGTGCGCGCCGCTGCCCCCTACCTGGACGAGCCCCGCTTCCTACAGATCGATCGCCTCGCGTCGTTCCAGCCGCGCGGGACGGACGTGGCCGTGATCCTCGACCTCATGATTCACGACCTCGACCTAGTGCTCGAGCTGGTGCGCTCCGACGTGGCGGACGTCCGGGCCACGGGCGTACCTCTCCTCACTGCGCACGTGGACATCGCCAACGCCCGCATCGAGTTCGCGAACGGTGCCATCGCGAACGTGACCGCGAGCCGCGTCTCCCGAGAGCGCACCCGCAAGCTGCGGATCTTTCAGCCGACCGGGTATTTCTCCCTCGACCTGGCGCAGGGGACGGGCGAGTTCTATCGCCTGAAGCCCGGGTGGCAGAGCCTCGCCGCCACGCGACTCGAGCAGATCGTCGAGCACGTCCGGCTCGAGGCGGCAGAGGCCGAGCCGCTCCAGCTCGAGCTCGAGAGCTTTCTCCGCGCCGTGCGGGGCGAAGAGGAGGTCGTCGTGTCGGGCGCCGCCGGCGCACAGGCGCTGGCGCTCGCCTTCCGGGTCGCCGACGCCGTCCAGGCCTCGCCCCTCGCCACCGCGCGGCCGTGAGCCCCGGGAGGGGGCCGGGGGGGGCGGGGGGGCCGCGCATCTACGTCTCGGCGGGCGAGCCGTCGGGCGACGCGCACGCCGCGGCCGTGGTCACGGCGCTGCGGCAGCGGCTTCCTGAAGCCACCTTCGAGGCGTTCGGCGGTCCCGGGCTCGAGGCCGCGGGCGCCACCGTGCTCGACCGCATGGAGCGGATGTCGGTGGTGGGCTTCGTCGAGGCCCTGGCGAAGCTGCCGGCGCATTTCCGCCTGCTGGGACGCGTGGGCGACGCCTTCCGGGCCGGGCGCTACGACCTCGTCATCCTCGTGGACTACCCCGGCTACCATCTGCGCGCAGCGGCGGTGGCGCGTGCGGCGGGCATCCCGGTCCTCTACTACATCGCGCCGCAAATGTGGGCGTGGGGTGTGGGACGGGTCCGCAAGCTCACGACCGTGCAGCGCCTGGCCGTGATCCTCCCGTT
>WNGJ01002031.1_pt1 | contig 20294 bp, 21 predicted proteins | sample 5400611 | NCBI WGS metagenome assembly WNGJ01 (sample SAMN13153375, study PRJNA577476) | soil metagenome | isolation source: 40 cm soil or saprolite under Garry oak tree replicate 1 | place: USA:California | collected 2016-06-15
GCAACGTCTCCGAGCAGAACCCGCACCTGAAATCACACCGTTTGGTGACCTGCACAATCACCGACAGCGGCGCGGCAGCGGCCTCGCCGAGCACCCTGGGGTCCGCCCGGCTGTCGAGCGTGAAGTGATGGCCCGCGGTGAACGCCACATCGCCAGTGCCGTGCGAGGGCTGCTGCCGCGCAGGCACCTCGGGCACAGGCAGAACGGGCAGGCTGGCGGGGCCAGGGGACAAAGTGGTCATGGAGTCCTGCCTTACTCGGCGCGTCGGGATGACGGCGGTCCGGGTTCTCAGCCTGACGGCTCAGTAGCCGCGCGTCACTCCCGGTGCTGGGAAGGTGTGATTCCCGCCCGGCGGCGACCGCTGACCAGCACCAATACCTCGCGACAGCCTGATCAGTTCTCGTTATCAGCAGAACGATTTCCCACCTGCCCAAACGCGGCTTGCCGCCCGCATTCTCGCGGCTACGGTTGATCGTGGCTGCTTCGTACCGATCGCCATGTGCGTGCAGCCGGCAACGAGAGGCAGGAATGATGGCCTACGCCAGGACAAGCCTGCGGGCAGAAAAGCGCGCGCTGCGGGAAAAGATGCGGGCCATGGGGCTTGGCCACCGGGAAATCGCGGCCGAGCTTGCCCGCCGCTACCGTTTCCGGCCCCGCGCTGCCTGGCGCGAAGCCCACGGATGGAGCCTCAAGGAGGCCGCTGCCCGCATCAACGCCCACAGCGGCGAGGTCGGCCTCGACCCCGGCGGCATCGCGGCCATGACCGCAGCGCACCTGTGCGAGCACGAGAATTGGCCCGGCCACGGCCCTGAGCCGTCCGGCCGCCGGCCAACGCCCTACCTGCTCGCTTTGCTGGCCGCCGTATATGGCTGTGCCGCTACCGACCTCGTCGACCTGGACGACCGAGAGCACATGCCCCCAGCCGACCTGCTCGTCCTCGACACGTACCGTCCAGGCCAGCCCGGCACGAGCACCCAGCTCACCGCAGAGCCAGCCTCGCGGCCGGGCAGCTCGCAGCAACCATCAGCCCCAGTCCCGGCCAGTGAAGACCGGCACGCTCTCCTGGCGCATCTCGGAGCCAGGGCGGGAGAACCCCGCCTTCAGGCACTGGCCGCCGCTCTAGTGCCGTCGGCTACGGCCTACCGTTGGTTGCAGCAGCCCGGTGCGGGTGACGCCTGGATCGGACGGGAGGTGGAGATGGCGGCGCACGACGGAAGTGACCACGCCGAGCAGGCCGAGCAGCGCGATATCGGGGAAGCCACCTTGGAGCAGCTCCGCAGTGACGTGACCCGGCTGTCGCACGAGTACATGACCGGTGAGCCGTTCGAGCTGTTCCAGGAGATGCGCCGCGTCCGGGGCCGGATGTATGCCGCGCTGGACCGGCGGCTCTGGCCGCGCGACGAGACCGACTTGTACCTGCTGGTGGGCTGTCTCAATTGCCTGATGGCCTCGGCCGCCGACGACCTTGGTTACCCGAATGCCTCCGAGGAGCTGATCCGGGCCGCCTGGGCGTATGCCGTGGCGATCGATCACCAGCCGCTGATGGCGAAGCTGCGGCTCGATCTCGCCACCGTCGCCTACTGGCGTGCCCGTCCTCGGCAGGCCCGCGATCTTGCCGAAAGCGGCCTGCGGTACCTGGCCGGCGGCCCGAACGCCGCGCAGCTTCACCTGAAGTACGGCCGGGCGGCAGCGCGCCTGGGCGATATCAGCAGCGCGCGCCGCGCCATCGACGAGGCCCAGGACGCCCGCGAACGCCGGAACGACGACGATCTGCTTCTACTTGGCGGCGAGTTCGGGTTCTCCCGCGCGAGCCAGCATTACCTGGCTGGCTCCACCCTGCTGGAAATCGGTGGTGCCGAACGCGACGCAGCCGCCGAACTGGAACGCGCGACGGAGCTGTATGCGGCCGGGCCGGAGGAAGGCGAAGATCACAGCTTTCAGCTGCGCATGCTCGCCCACATCGAACTGGCCCTGGCGCGGCTGCGCGGTGGCGAACTCGATGGGACCAGGCCCGCGCTCGGCCCGGTCCTGGCTCTCCCACCGGGCAAGCGCATCGATCCGCTGCCGCAGCGCCTGGAAACCTTCCGGGCCGAACTCGCCCGGTCCCACGGCTCGGCGCAAGCCAGCGATCTCGACCAGGAAATCGAGGAATTCAGCCGCGACACCATCGTCAGCGTGCTCTCAGCCCTCCCCGGCTAGTCACTTCAGCGATATGCGGCTGCCTGTGTCAGCGCAAAGCATCCGGGTGCACCCATCCGGGGTCCCCGGAAGGATGTCGTCGTGGACTACCTGATCGTCGGCAACGGGATGTTCGGTGCGGCGATCGCCCGGCACCTGGCGCCACATGCCACGGTCACGGTGGTCGGACCCCAGGCGCGTACGGACGGTCCGGGGGCGTACGGCGCGCATCATGATGAGGGGCGGATCATCGGGGATCTCAGCCGGGACCTCGTGTGGTCCGAGCTGAACCGGTATGCCCGCGACGGCATGACTGACCTGGACCCGGCGCTGATCACGCCGTGCGGGGCGCTGACCGCGACGACCCGCGGCGGCCCCGACTACCTCAGCGTCGCCGCCCAGATCCGCGAACAGCAGAGCGCGGATATCCGGACCCTGACCGCGGACGCGGCATGCGCCAGCTTCCCGATGGCCCGCTTCAGCCGCGACGAGACGATCTGGTACCAGCCGGCCGCGGGGTACTTCAGCCCGCGCCGCTACGTCGCCCTGGCTACCCAGGCGGCGCAAGCCCACGGCGCCACCATCACCTCAGGTACCGTCCGAGCCCTGCACCTGTCTGCCACCGGGATCGAGGCCGAGCTCAGCGACGGCCGCCGCCTCCGCGCCGGGGCGGCTATCGTGGCCAGCGGCGCGTTCGCCGCCGGCTCGGACCTGCTGCCGGTACCAGTGGCGCTGAAAGCCAAGTCCGAGGTCTACGCCATGGCCGAACTCGGCGACCACCAGGCCGCCGAACTGGACATGATGCCGTGCATCAATCGCACGATCAACCACCCGGAGCTGGCCGACCTGTATGTGCTGCCGCCGATCCGCTACCCCGACAGGCGCACCTATCTCAAGGCCGGCGCCAACACGATGATCGATCACTGGCTGCCCGATCCCGCCGCTGTACGCGCCTGGTACGACCACGGCAACGATGACGGCCCGCTGCCCGCCCTGCGCCAGGTCCTGACCGGCCTGCTGCCCGGCGTCCGCGTCCGCTCCTGGCACACCCGACGCTGTTCAGACGCCTACACCGCCCACCGCCACCCTTACATCGACATCCTCGAACCCGGCCGGCTCACCATCGCCCTGGGCGGCAACGGCCGCGGTGCCCAGGCCGCCGACGCCGTCGGCCAGCTGACCGCCGGTCTTGCCCTGACCGGCCAATGGCAATCCGACCTGCCACACGACGCCTTCCGCCACATCCCCGCCCACGGCCCCTGGAACGGGATGACCTTGCTCCGCGACCAGGCCAGATAACGCAAGACTGCCGCCGGGGAAGGCCGCTCCCCCACTGCCGGCTCCGGTCTTGGTTCGGTCATACCAAACTGTGTCCGCCGCCGGCTTAGCGTGTCCCGTGAGCGGGTGACACCCGGCCGGGAAGATGTCACGATCGGTGCATGAGCCGTCACAAGAGAGCAGCTCGTGCCCGTGTCACGACCCGGCCTGCGGAACCGGGTCAGGACGGACCGAAGCGACCGGGTCCGCCGGGCCGCCGCCTGCAGACGGTGACCGCCCTGCTGCTGACGGCCGAGGAGTTCCCCGGCGAACTCGGTGAGAACTTCGCGGCGGCGTGCGCAACGGTGGGCGTGAACCCGGTGACGCGCGGCTACGGCCTCGTCCTGGTTCAAGACGAGCAGGGCGGGCGCTGGACGCAGGTCACCAGCGATGCAAGGGGCGTCTCCAGCGTCCAGTCCATCTGGAACATGGGGCTGGAGTGCGGTTACGAGCCGCCCGACGGCAGTGTGGTCGCGGTCCGGCCCGGCTGGCCGGTCACCTGCGAGCTCGGCCTGGCCGGCCTCGGTGAGCCCCACGACCCGGATGACGCCAGCGGCAGCGTCCTGCGCCCGCCGCGGCGCGGAACGCCAGGACGGCGCCGCGGCATGGCCGACACCATCGACGGCGAGCTGGCCGACCTGCGGGGCCGCACCATGGAGGACTACATCCAGGCGGAACGCCAGGACGCCCATGACATGGGCGACACCGATCCCGGCCCGCAGTCGGCGCGCCTGATCGACATGCGGGGCGCATCCCCCGCGACCACCCGGCCCATCCGGCAGTCGACCGCGCACTGGCTGGCGCGTGGTCGCTGGCCGCCACCACCAGGCCACCGCCCGGGTCGGTGCGCGTCCGCACGGCATCCCCGGGCAAGGCCCGCCTGGTGCGCGCGAACGGCGACGGGTGGACCCTGATCGGCCGGACCGACGGCCCGGTCGTGCTCCTGACCGATGCTCTGCCCGGCATGCCCCTCGACATCGACGACGCTCCCCGCCTCCAGGAGCTGCTCACCGCCCTGACCGCAGCTGCCGAGCGCGCAGCCCGCTGACCGACTGTCGCGATGCGGCAGATGGCGGGCCACTGCCGACTGTGAGTCCCGCGACAGCCAGAGTCCGGGAACGATCAAGAGGCTTACCCCAGGGGTGAGCGCAGGCCGGGTCCGGCAGGGCGAGGGCCGCCCTGGATGGCATCCAGGCGGCTGGCGAGCGCTCTGGCCGACGACGCTGTGATCAGCAGCGTGGCCCCCTGGTCGCGTCGGGGAAGCGCCCACCACTGGCGGGTCCAGGGGCCGAACCAGGTATGCCATCCGGCGTACTGCCGGGCCAGCAGGGCGGCATCCTCCTCGGTGGCCGGCTGGGGAACCAGGGGCACCCGGGCCGCATGCGGGGCTGCTGCGGGCGCGGAGCTGAACTGCGCCCAGACCACTCGGCCGCGGTGATCTCCCTCGAAGCCGTACCCGTCGCATAGGCTGGCGACGACATCAAGGCCGCGGCCAGCCTCCTCCAGCATGTCCGGATCGCGCTGGCGCAGGACCGGCCCGGTCGGCGCTCCGCCATCGGCGACGGCAAGACGTATGGTCATCCCGGCCCAGCTCAGCTCGATCGCGAAGAAGCCACCGTGACCGCTGGCGGTATGCCGGATCGCGTTGGTCGACAGCTCAGTCGCGCACAGCGCGACGTCGTCACGCTCGGGATAGTCGGCGAGAAGTTCGGCGATAAACCTCCGGACCTGGCCCATCTGGTCCTCCCGACCCGGGAAGACCCTGCGCCACCTCACCGCGCGCCCGGGCCAGCTGGCCTGTTCTGCGTTTCGCGGGCACCGGCTGGCGCAACCTCAACGCGGGCGACCGCGCAAGACCCTCCGCCGGGCGGCCTCCTGGCCGCAGGCGGCATGATGACACCAGGCCCGCCGGCGCACCCGGTTACCCCGTGGGCGACCCCTGCCATGAGCGCATGCACTCTTCCGCGCTCAGAACGGCACGTCTGCCCGGACCTGCGGCATCCTCGCGTGGTCACCAGGTCTTCCTAAGGTCCCGGGCGCACGTGACCTCGAAGGCGTGCAGCGGCAGCGTCCACGGGATGGGGTCGCTGGCTCCGGCCACCGGGATGCGGGCCGCGTCCCGGCCCCACGGCGCGGCGGCGCCGACGCGGGCCAGGGTGTCCTCCAGCGCCGGGCGCAGGGCCGGCAGCCACGCCCGGTCGAAGCCCGACAGGCCCGCCCGCGTGGCGATCTGGCCGAGGCTGACGGCCAGCAGCGGGTCACCGGGATCCCATCCGGCGTTCAGCCGCCTGCGGACGCGCGCGCTGGCCAGCAGCGGCAGCGGGCTGCCGGCGGCGGCGTGCTCGCCGAGTACCCCGGTGATCAGGGCCACCGGGTCTGGCTGGCCAGGCCGGCTGCCCGCTGGTGGCAGCTCAGCCGCGGCACGGACCTGCTGGCGCAGGTCGGCCAGGAACGGGCCGATGACCTCGGTGATGTGCAGCGCCGCGGCGAGCATGGGGCGCAGCACCCGGTCGGCGACCGGAGGGGTGGCGTTCTGGTCACGGCGGACCACTCCGGCGATGGTGCTGGCCGGTTTCCCGTTCCAGGGACGCAGGCCGGGCGGGTAGCCGCCGGTGGTGAACAGCTCGGCGTAGGCGTGCAGGTCTAGCACCGCGGCCACGGTTTCCCGGCGGGAGGCCGGGCCGCGTTCCCGCACTGGCCGCCGTGCTCGTCGCGGGCGTGGCGGCGGTGGTCCAGGTAGGCGTCGCAGTGCTGCTGGGTGACCTGGGACAGGCTGGTGATGCCCTGCCCGGTCAGCCAGTTCAGCCACCCGGTGACCGACGTCAGCCGTTCCCGGCAGGTCGCGATGGCCAGCGGAACCCGGTAGGCGTGCGGCAGGACGGCCACCGCCTCGTGCCGCGGGCCAGCAGCGCGAACAGCAGCTCCTTGGCCACCAGCCGGAACTCCGGGTCGGTGACCGCGGTGAAGTCCCACCGCTTCGCGGCCCGCGACAGCTGGGCGGGCAGGCGCGCCACGACGGTGAAGTCCCACACGTAGCCGTCGGACACCGGCCCTCGCGCTCCCGCGGCGAGGGTGAACCCGGCCGCGCGGGCCACCTCGGCGCCGGCGAACACCGAAACGGCGGGCGTGGCCGTGTGCTGCGCGTCATTGAGTGCCGTCATGGAGCGTCCCTCCCGGGAGATACCGGTCTGCGGACTGCGCCTGACCGCAGTACCCGCAAGACGTTCACGGTGACGCGACTTCGGCGCTGCCGCGCGGTCATAACCTCTGGCTGCTGATGGGGATACCGCCGCTGGCGCGGGAAGGCTCCGGGTTGCGGGATGCTCAGACCCTCGCCAGGCGGTGTGCAACGATGAGGGAGGGTAAGGAGATGGCCACGTTTGCGCTGATCCACGGCGCCGCCGACGTGGGATGGTACTGGCACCTGGTGGAACGGGAGCTGCGCGCCCGGGGACACGAGACGGTCGCGCCCGACCTGCCGTGCGAGGACGACGCGGCCGGGCTCGCCGAGTATGCCGATACCGTGGCCCGTGCGGCTAGGCACCTGCGCGGCAGCGATCTGGTCGTAGTGGCTCAGTCGTTTGGCGGCTTCACCGCGCCGCTGGCCGCCGCCCGGCTGCGAGCCCGCGCGATCGTCCTGGTCACCGGCATGATCCCGGCTCCCGGAGAGAAGCCCGAGGACTGGCCCGCCAATACCGGCTGGGGGCAGGCCATTGCCGAGCAGGCTGCGCGAGACGGCGGCAAGACCGGCAACAGTGATCCTCTCGTCGCCTTCTACCATGACGTTCCCCGTGACCTGGCCGAGCAGGCCGTGGCCAAGGGGGGTCGGCCGCAGTCGGACACGCCGGGCCGCAGCCCGTGGCCGCTCGGCGCCTGGCCCGCGATACCGACGAGGTTCGTCTTGTGCACCGAGGACCGCTTCTTCCCTGCTGGGTTCATGCGCCGGGTGGTCGCCGAGCGGCTTGGCATCGTCCCGGATGAGATCGTCGCTGGCCACTGCGTCGCGCTGAGCCGCCCGAAGGAACTGGCGGACTTGCTCGCCGGTTACGCGGCCAGCCCCGGAGGACCCCCGGCCAGCACGCCCTGAACGGCTGCCGGGCCGGCATGCCTGCCAGGTCACCGCCGTCGGGCGGAAGATCACAGTCCGGTCGTGCCCGACGTACGGGACCTCGCGTGCCCGGGATGAGCGACGCGTAACAGCCGCGCGGCGGATACCTGTCTGGGGGGTGGTCATGTGGTGGCCTCCTCCGGGCGCAGGTCCGGGACCTCGGCGTCGGTATCGGCGACGTGCCGGGCGGCCTCAGCCAGGACCGGGGCGGCGAAGCGGGGCAAGATCTCCTCGATCCGCTGGGCGTAGGGTCCGAAGACGGCCATGAACTGGGCGGCGGGCATCTGCCGCCACTGGCGGGCGAAGAATGCCTTCAGCCGCAGCAGGTTCGCGGCGTGGCGGGGAGTGAAGATCGCCAGCGGGCACAGCGGGCACACCCACGGCCGGGCCGGGCAGGGCTGACCCTTCGGCCCGTGCAGCCCGGCCAGCGGATCCGCGCAGGCCGCGGTGAACACGTCCCGCTGCCCGCCGGCTAGCTCGGCCAGCGCCGCGTCATCCAGCCCGAGCGGGGCGGCCAGCTGCGGGAAGTCCCGGGCCAGGGACGCGGTCTCGGTGTCGGTGAGCACGGCGGGCGGGTGAGCGCGGCGCAGCATGTCCGCCTGGGCATCGGCGATGATCTCGTCAATGGCGTCGCGCTGCGCGGTGCTGGCGGCGGTCAGGTAACGGTCGCCTTCCACCCGGGGGCTGTGGTTCGGGTCAATGGTGGCCCGGGTGCTGCCGTTCCAGGACCGGCGGTCCCGACGCGCCTGGAAGGTGGTGCGGATGCGGTCCAGCCGGACCTGCAGCGGCCGGCCGTCGTCATCGAGCAGCCCGTGCCGGGCGACCCACCGGTTGACGGTGACCGGCTCGAACTTCCCGGCGCGCATCAGGACCGGGCTGTTCGGGCAGTACCGCAGCCACAGCTCGCCACGCAGCGTGGGCGGGGCGAGCCGGCGCAGCAGCGCAGAATGCTCCAGCCACCGCGCCAGCAGCCGCACCGCCGGCCCGGGCAAGGCCAGGCTTTCCGCGGCGGTGCGGCGCTTGACGTAGGACAGCAGCACGCTGGCATCCCCGGCCCAGTCGATGTCGGCCAGGCCGAGGGCGTCGATGCCGTCGGGCACGATGCCGCTGAAGGCGCCGAACAGCAGCCGGTAGGCCAGCGTCACATCCGACTCGGGGAACAGTTCCGCGGGGCGGCGGGCAGGCCGCCCCGGCCGTGCAGCACCGTCCAGCCGCTGACCCCAGGTGCGTCCCGGCCTGCCTGGCGGTGACCGGCCCGCCACCGCACGTTCTCCGGCGTCCACCCGCCCTCGCGGGGGTCGGCTCCGCGGGCCCCGGCGGCCAACGCCGTCGTGTGAGCGGTGAACGCCGCCGAGGTTCAGCCGGCGGCACGTGGTGATCAGCCGGGACCATTCGCCGTCGCTGTAGGGCGGCAGCGGGGTGGTGGGCCGCGGCTGGTGGTAGGCGCGGCCGGCCAGCAGCTCCCGGGCCGCCGGGTGCAGGCACCCTGTTGCGGCGTCCACGCTGGCCAGCATCTGCCTGGTCGCGGTCTCCCGCGCGTAGCTGGCGCCCATCCAGTACTCCCCCAGCCGAGCGCGGGACAATCCCGCGGCACCGCCGGTGAACCCGGCCGCGGCCAGCGCCCGGGTCATATCCCGCAGCGCGGTCATGTGGTGATCGACGGTCTTGGCCGAGTCCACCGCGCCGTGCGGGTGGACCATGCCTGCCAGCCCGGCCAGCAGGTCACGTGCCAGCGCGGTCCGCAGCCGCGCGGCGAGGGTGAACGCGGCCTGCCGGCCGTCGCTGAAGGTGCACACGATGCCCAGCGGCTCATCGACGACGACGGCAGGCATCACCACTCCTCCCCGTCCTCGCCAGCGAATTCCTCCGCCGCCTCGGCGCGGGCGGCCTCATCTTCGGCCGGGCGGGCCGGGCGCCCGGCCCGCTGGTAGGCATCCCGGTAGATGCGTGTCATGTCCAGGCAAATGGCGGAGTCGGATATCAGAACTGTCGGAATGCCCGGAGCTGATCATCGTCACCCAGCCTGTCACTGTCCCCTTTACTGATGGTTTAAGACGATTGCGGAGCGTAGGTTTCCCGGAATCGGCACACCGGCCGGTCGCTGATCTTTCCCTCTTGATGATTGCTTCGTGCGTCAGACGGGACCGCCGTTGCATAGTCCCTGGTCACGAAGCCGCGGCTACAGCAGGCTGACGTCTCGATCCATCCCACGCTGACCTTGCGACCTGCGGTTTCTCGCCCGCCTGATGCAATTCCCGAGCCTTGCGACAGGTAGTGCTCGGTCGTGCGGACGCTGGAGTGCCCGAGCAGGTCCCGCAGCACCATCAGCGGGTCCGCCTTCGCCAGGTACAGCCGCAGCGCGGCGTCTCCGCCGGTACCGGCGGCCAGCTGCGCGGCCTGCTGGTAGTAGCCGCCCACCAGCCGTTCCAGCGTGGCCATGGCGAAGGAATGGCGCAGCCGATGCGGGGTCACCACCGGGAACCTCGGCTCCCACCGGACGCGGACCCGGTCCGAGGTGCGGGTGAAGACGGTGTTCCAGTCGGTGAACGGGCCGCCATCGGCGCGCGCCGCGAGCAGGCACGACCCGCCGTCCGGGGCCGACCAGCCGGCGCCGCTCGGCCGGCGGCAGCGTGTTCCACCGGACCCGGACCCCGTTGATCCGGGCGCCTTGGGCGTCGGGTGCGCTGACCTGCAGCGGCTCACCGGCCCGCCGGCCCGGCCGCCACGCCGAGCCGCTCACGTCAGCGGCCCGCTCCAGCGGCCCTTGGCGACCGGCGCGGGCACCGGGAACGGCACCGGCAAGCTGCCCGGCGCGGCTGGCAGCGGGGGAAGCTCGTAGACCAGCAGGTTTGTGAACTCGGCCAGCCGCAGCCCGGTCGCCAGCGCCAGCTGGGCGACCGCCGCATTCCACGCCAGGTTCCGGCCGCGAAACCTGGCGTCGGCCGTGCCGTCCGGCGCCAGGCCGCGCAGCGCCCGCACGAACAGCTCCGCGAACCCCGCCTCCAGGTACCTGATCGTGACGTGCGGCTTAGGCCGCCGTCGCGCCGCGGCATTGACCCGGCGGCGCACCATCACCCCGTCGAAGGCCGCCAGAGCGTTGCGGTAGCTGAACGGCTCCGCGATCGCGTGCCCCTCGGCGACCGTCCACCGGTAGAACACCGACAGCACGCTGACGTGCTGGTTCGCGTGCTCACCTCGAACCGCGCCGCCACCGGCCCGGCGCACCGGTACTCGGCGTAGGCGCCAAGGGCCGCGCGCAGCCGGTCCCGCGAATCGAACAGCGCCGTCCCGCAGCCGGCCAGGAACTCCATCCATGCCCGCAGCACCCGCGCGTAGTTCCACCAGGTGCTGGCCGCCGGGCCGCCGCTGACCGGTAGCTCCCGCAGCCAGCGGTTCACCGCCACCGTCGCCCGCGCCGTCCCGGCATCGCCGAACAGCAGGTCATCATCGACCAGCACCGGCATCCCCTCGCGGATCACCAGGCGGGCCGCCACATCCCACGATTCCCAGCCCTGCCGGGGAGAAACTGAACAAGATCATGACCGCGGAAGGTACAACCGCGACCCACGTCACCGCACGCCACAAGCACGGCCCGGCCGACCTCCTCCCCCGCAACCGAGACACGGCAGGAAAGCGGGAACAAGCGCGGCCAGGTCAGCGAGGACCTGGCCGAGGCCGCGGGTGCGCAGAGCGCCGACGTTCTCCAGGAAGACGTAGCTGGGTCGTAGCTGGCGAAGGCCGCCGGCGATGGTGAGCCACAGGCCACTGCGGGTTCCTTCCTTGATGCCGGCGCCGGGCCCCGCGTAGGAGAGGTCCTGGCAGGGCCAGCCGGCGGTGATCAGGTCAACGGGCGGCACGGCCGCCCAGTCCAGGGCGGTGATGTCGCCGAAACCTCTTTTCCCACGAGTTCCCTGAGATTCCCGGCTCCCCTCAACGTCCCTGCACAGCGGTGACCTGGGGCTCAGCCGCGACTCGCCGGCTTGACGCGAGAATTGACGTTTGTTCGAGAATCCGGAACGATCTCCATGTTTCGAGTTCGACGTCGTGTATTCGTGAAGGCGAGGACGGCCGTGGCGCTGGTGCGGGATCTGCGGTCCGCCCGGCCGGTGCCGGGCGACACGGACCTGGACGCCTTCGAGCAGGACCTGGTCGCCGGCTTCGTGCTCGCCCGATCCGCGGCCGGAGTGACGGACAAGTCGGTCCAGGCCGAGCTCCAGGCCGTGAGCGAGCTGCGCGAGTCGATGGGCCGGCACCTGTGGACCGCCCGCCCGGACGACGCGGACCGGCTTTTCGGGCAGCGCTGCCGCGGCCAGGCCAGGGCTACGATCGCGGGCAAGGCGTTCGGGATCTCGGTGTTCTTCCAGTACCTGGAGCTGCGGCACCAGGTGGAGATCCACGCGCTGACCGGCGAGATTGTCCAGTGCCCGATCGATGAGCTGAACCGGCCCCGCGACGACTGGAGCCTGAACGTCCGCGTTCCGCCAACCGACGCCGAGCTGCAGAAGTTCTTCGACGGCTGGCGTGACTACCTCACCGTGGCCCGCAAGTACCCGCCCGCGGCCCGCGGCTATGCCGCCGCGCGGCTGTGGAGCCAGGCCGGGCTGCGGATCGGGGAGACCCGCCGCCTGGACATGCCCGACGTGCTGTGGGAGACCGGGCCGCTGGGCAAGGTGCACATCCGCTTCGGCAAGGGCTCCCGGCGCCGCGGGCCCAAGCAGCGGATCGTGCCGCTGATCAACGGCTCGCGGTCGCTGCTGGAATGGTTCGTCACCGACGTCCGCGGCCAGTTCGACGACCGCTGGGACCAGCCCGGGGCGCCGCTGCTGTGCTCGGAGCGCAAGACCTCCGAGGGCGATGCCTGCCGGGTCAGCGCCGAGACCCTTCGCGCCGGGCTCGCCCGGGCGGTGGACCGGCACCTGCCGGCCTGGCGCGGCAGGCTCGGCCCTCACGTGCTGCGGCACTACTGTGCCTCTTCGCTTTACCGCAGCGGGGTGGACATCGTCGCCATCCAGGAACTGCTCGGCCACGAATGGATTGCCACAACTATGGGATACGTGCACGTCAACGGCACTCATATCGAGGACTCCTGGGCGCGGGCCGCCGAGCGTTCAGCGGCACGGCTGACCGGGGGGCGGGCATGAGGTGGGACCTGCGGATGGCCGCGGCGCGCCGCGAGATCTGGAAGGCCAGCGACATGCGCCGCCTGCTCGCCGAGCACGGCATGGAGATCAGCGCCGGGAAGATGTCAGGGTTGTGGTCCGGGCAGCCGACCTCCATCCGGCTGGATGATCTGGAAATCATCTGCGCCGTCCTCGGATGCGGGCCAGAAGAACTGCTGCTGCGCGAGCCCGAGACAGTCCAGGCCCTAGCCGCCCCGGCCGAGGCGAAGGCCGTCGCTGGCCGCCCGGGCGCTGTCACTCCGGTGCGGCGCTCGGGACGAACCGCCCCGCCATGACCATCCGCAAGAACCTGCCGCCCAGGCTGCAGGCGGTGCTGCAGCGCCTGCAAGCAAAGGCCGCCTGCCACCGGCGACCACCGGCGCTGCTGGCAGTGCTCGCGGACCGGCGACGGCACCGCACCGCCGTGCAAGGGATGCGGAGGCCCGCAATGGTTCTCCGGATGGTGCATGGACTGCCACCCCCGGATGCGCCCGCCGCTGTCGGCGCCACGCTCGTGCCAGTCCTGTTTCGCCTGGGGAGTGCTGGGCGGGCGGTACTGCTCGGCATGCTCGGCCTTCAACCGCAAGTACCCGGCCGGGACATGCGCGGGCTGCGGCCGTGAAGCCGCGATCCGCCGGGGGCACTGCCGGCTGTGTCACTGCCAGGCGCAGTACCTGGCTGGCCCCTCGCCGTGGGACACCGGGCCCAGGCACTTCAGCGAACTCGGGCCAGGCGGCTACCAGTTGTTCTTCGCCAACATGGTCGCCGCCGGCTGGCGCCGGAGGCCGAAGGAGCCGGCCCCTCCCCCGGCGGCCCCGCCGCCGAGAACCAGCGGCCTGGCCCCGGCGGCAGCGGGACCGTGCCGCCAGCCTGAGCTGTTCACGCTCCCGTTCGAGGCTGTCCCCTGGCGGATCCTGGCCGGCGACTGGCCGCGGCTCGGCTGGTATGAGCACCTGGTTCCCGCGGTCGTCCGGGTCGGGGAGCGGCGCGGCTGGAGCCAGGACGTTCAAGACCACGTCCGCAGCACACTGCAGTGTCTGATCGCCACCGAACCGTCCGATGCGCGGATCTACCCGCCGAGCGCGGTCCAGCGGCTGGGGACAGGCCCGCACCACAGCGCGGCCAGGACCCTTGAACTGCTTGCAGACCTGCAGCTGCTGGCCGAGGACCGCCCCGACCCGGGCGACATCTGGGCGGGCAAACGCCTGGCCAGGCTGCCGCCCGGGATCCGTCAAGACGTCCAGCCCTGGCTCGACCAGATCCGCCTCGGCGACGCCCGCCACCGCCCGAAGGCCGCGGGCACCTGGCGGGGCTACTGCACTGAGATCATGCCCATCCTGCTGGCCTGGGCGCCACACCACGACACGCTGCGCGACATCACGCGCGACGACATCATCACTGCCCTGACCGAACCCCGGCCCCAAGGCGGCGACAACCGCGCCCGCGCCGCCGGGACCTCCGCCCCGCCCCCATCCCACCGCCGGTGATCACGGCCGGCCCGCACCGCCACCGGGCTGGCGGCCACCAGGCGCTGCCTCACCGCCCAGCCAAAGAAACCGCTGACCAGCGCCAGCTCCCGGTTCCACGTCGAGGCAGCCACCCGCGGCCCGGCCGGATCGAACCGCCGCCAGTAAAGATACGCCGCGTGATCATCCTCCCCGGCGTCCCGCCAGGACCGGCCACCGCGGCACTGATCCAGGAACCGCAGGAACCGGCACAAGTCCCCCGCCGCCGCCAGCCGCGTGTTCTGCGCCGCCCCCGCCATCACCGGTGCCAGGAAGTATCTGTTCAGGTCGATGTCATACTCCAGCGCCGGGGAGATCAGGTACGGTGTCCCCTCCGGCACGTCCCGCTCATCCAGCCACGCATCCAGGTCATCGCCCGCCACGCCAGGCTCGGCACCCCCTGGCAGAAGCTCGGACAGGCGCGGCAGCCCGCGCCTGGTAAGCACCACCCGCCACTCCCCTGATGTCACGGAGAGTTACAGTAGCGCGACGGTCAGCGGACAGTGTCCGGTCGCGCATAACCGTCGATCAGCAGCGCGGCGGGTGGCCCTCCGGGGACCGGGACGGTGGCGATGATCACCGGCTTGGTCAGGTCGGTGGTCATCGCGTAGCCGAGGTCGAAGCCAGGCCCCGGGCCGAGCAGCGGGATCGAGTGCGGGCTGGCGTCTGGGTCAGGGATCAGGCCGTAGGCGCGTGCCCAGAGCGTGACCGGCAGCGGCTGCGCCGGGCGCGGCGCGCGGCGCAGGAGCCAACCGGTGGACGGCAGATATTCGATCGTGCGCTATTCGTCTCTCGCGCCCTCAACGTCACACGCCGAGCGCACCTGGCACTGCTGGATTCCGACGGTCATAGTCCGGCGCCCTGCAATACCTAACGTGGGTTGTCGTGCCCGCCATATCGCCAACCGAAGATCAGTCCGCAGGCGTCCAGCGCATCTTGATTGGTGCTTGGATGTCGTCACGGATCGTGACCAGAGGCGATGCGGACCACGCACGATATCCACCGATATGTGTGTTGCACCGGATCGTCGCGCGGGCAAGTTGCCTGCGCGGGAATGGGTGATCTGCGTGCTCATGCGGATCCTGGAAACCCACACAGTTATGGCCGGTGCTCCCGGCCGTCCGCCTGGTGGCGGAGGGAGAAGATTGCTGCCTGGACGCGGTCTTGCAGGCCGAGTTTGTTGAGGATGCTGCGGACGTGGGTCTTGACGGTCTGCTCGCCGATCGCCAGGTCCCGGGCGATCTGCCGGTTGCTGTGACCGCGGGCGATCAGCCGGAGCACGTCGCGTTCGCGCGGTGAGAGCGGCCGCAGCGGGTCCGGCGGCGGCGGCCGGCGGAGCGCCTGGGTGAGCCGGGTCAGCAGCTCGGGGCTGAGGCTGGCGGTGCCGGCGGCGGCGTCGCGGACGGCGGCGATGACGTGCTCGGCCGGGGCGGTCTTGAGCAGGTAGGAGGTCGCGCCGGCGTGCATGGCGCGGACGAGGTGCTCGTCGCCGGTGGCGGAGGTGAGCACGACGACGGCGGGCCGGTGCGGCGCGTCGTGCAGTGCGGCGAGCACGGCGTGCCCGTCCAGCCCGGGCATGTACAGGTCGAGCAGCAGCACGTCGGGGCGGGTGGCGGCGACGACGTCTACTGTCTGCCGGCCGTCTCCGGCTTCGCCGGCGACCTCGACGTCTGGTTCCTGGCTGAGCAGGTAGCACAGGCCGTCCCGGACGACGCGGTGGTCGTCGGCGATCACCACGCGGATCGTCACGGTACCGGCACCCGGACGGTGAGCGCCGCGCCGCGCCCGGGTGCGCTGTCGATGTCCACGGTGCCGCCGAGTTCGGCGACCCGGTCCCGGATGTGGGCCAGCCCGGAGCCGGGATGCGGGGCGGCCGGGTCGAAGCCGGTGCCGGTGTCGCGGACGGCCAGCACGGCATGGCCGTCCCGGCGGGCCAGGGACACGGTGAGCTGGCTTGCGTGGCCGTGCCGGACGGCGTTGGTGCATGCCTCCTGGGTGATGCGCAGCATGGCGTGCTCGACGGGTGCGGGGACGGTGACCTCGTCCAGGCTGGCCTCGACGGTGACGCCGAGCCGGTCGTGGTAGGCCGCGCAGATCTCGGCCAGCGCCGGGGCGAGCCCGGCGCCGTCCAGGCTGGCCGGGCGCAGCTCGGTCAGCAGCGCCTGCATGTCGCGCAGGGCCTCCTCGCTGATCCGCTCGATCGCTTGGGCCTGCTGGTTGTCCGGGTCGGCCCGGCGCATCCCGGCGGCGATCATCCGCAGGCCGAACAGGTGCTGGGAGATCGCGTCGTGGATCTCCCGCGCGATCCGGGCTCGCTCCGCGGCGCGCGCGTCGCCGGCGGCGCGCTGCCGTTCGGCGGCCAGCGCGGAGCCGAGCTGGCCGGTCATGGTGGTGAAGTTCGCCTCCAGCCGGCCGACCTCGTCCCGGCCGGAGACGGGCAGGGTGACGGTGTAGTCGCCGTCGGCGACCGCGGCGGTGGCTTGTTCCAGGCGGCGTACCCGGCGGACCAGGCGCCGCGAGGCAGCCAGCCCGAACAGCACGCCGACCGGCACGATGGCGATGAGCAGCACGGCGGAACTCGAGAGCAGCGGGCCGTTCTCGCCGAGCTGGCCCAGTTCGTCCCAGGCGCGGATGGGGCTGATGAACCCGGGCTGCGACCATGGCGCCTGGGCATAGACGTAGGCGACCAGTCCCGGGGCGCTGGCCGGCGGCTTGCTGGTGCCGGCGCCCGTCGTCCAGACCAGGTCCCAGAGCACGCTGCCGTGCGGCGTGGGCACGCTGGGGCGTTTGATGGTCGTGTGGGTGGCGCCGGACGCGATTGCCGCAGTCGCCGGGGCGGGGAGTTCGCTGGCCGCCGCCCGTCCGGGCGGGTACACCGATGGCGCGGAGGACGCGATGACCGTGCCGTCGGCGGCGACCGCCACGACCGCGGTGACCGCCTGGTCGCTATGGACCGGGCCCGTGATCGCCGGGACGACCAGCGTGCCGTCCGGGGCTGGCCGGGCCAGGCCCGGCCGCGCTGGCTGGCGGGGGTCGCCGAGCACGGTTCCGGCCGGCAGACCGCCGGGATAGCGCTGGGAGAGCTGCTGGCCATAGCTCTGCGCGGTCGCGTCCACCTGGGCCTGCAGCTGGCCGTTGTCCGCCAGTGAGGGTACCTGGAAGCCCAGCACGAGCGCCTCGACCAGCACCACGACGGCGAGCGTGACGAGGATGTAGGAGGCGATCAGCCGGCCCGATAGCCCCCACGCCCTGCGTCGCACCCGGTCCAGCACACCTGCACCGTACCTCCGCGCACCCCTCCGGCGTATCCCTCCAACGAGGGACCCGCCCTCCCTCCGCCGCGTGATGCGCCCGCCGCCTCCGGCCGGGACGCTGGCTGCCATGACCTCACAGTCACTGCCACCCACGAGGAGGAGACATGAGATGAACGTCATCGAGACCATCGGCCTGGGCAAGCGGTACGGCCGTACCTGGGCGCTGCGCGAGTGCACGGTGGCGATACCCGCCGGGCACGTGGCCGCGCTGGCCGGCCCGAACGGCGCGGGCAAGACCACGCTGCTGAACCTGGCGGTCGGCCTGGCGGCGCCGTCCGCGGGCGGCGTCACCGTGCTCGGCGGCCGGCCGCCCGGGTCGCCCGCCGCGCTGGACGGCATCGCGTTCGTCGCGCAGGACACGCCGCTGTACAAGAACTTGTCCGCCGCCGACATGCTGCACCTGACCCGTAATCTGAGCCGGCGCTTCGACCAGCCCTACGCGCAGGACCGGCTGGGAGAGCTGGGCATCCCGCTGAAGCGGAAGACGGGCAGGCTCTCTGGTGGCCAGCGGGCGCAGCTCGCGTTGACCCTGGCGCTGGCCCTGCGGCCGCGGCTGCTGGTGCTAGATGAGCCGGTGGCGATGCTGGACCCGGTGGCCCGGCACGACTTCATGGCCACCGTGCTGACCGCGGCGGCCGCCGACGGCGTGTCGGTGGTGCTGTCTTCGCACGTGCTCGCCGACCTTGAGCGGGTAGCCGGCTACCTGATCTTGCTGTCGCGGGGCCGGGTGCAGGTGGCCGGCGAGGTTGAGGACCTGCTCGCCACCCACCGGGTGCTGACCGGTCCGGCCGCCGAGGCCGGCAGCTATGCCGGACGGCCGGTGGTGCATGCCGGCCGGGCCGGGGCGCAGGCCCACCTGCTGGTCCGGGCCACCGCGGACGATCCGGTCCCGCCCGGCTGGGAGGCTCGTCCGGTCGGCCTGGAAGAACTCGCGCTGGCTTACCTGCGTGAGCCCGGCGCCGCGGCGCCGGCCGCCCCGCCGAGAACACCGGACTCTGAGACGGAGGTGACGCGATGACCGCGCTGACCGTGCCCGCCCGTCCGGAGCAGGCCGCGAGCCCGCGGCCGCTGCCGTGGCGGCGGATGGCCTGGGTCACCTGGCGGCAGCACCGGGTCGCGCTGGCTGGCGTGGCCGCGCTGCTGGGTGCGTGGGCCGTGTACCTGTGGATCGCCGGCCTGCAGGCGCACCACGCCTACGCCGCCGTGACCGGCTGCCAGCCGGCCAGCTCTCCTGCCTGCGCGGATATGCTCAACAACTTCACTCTCACCGTCGGCGACTTCAATTTCGCCTACGGCGACAAGGCGCTGGCAGCCTCGGTCATGCTGCAGACGGTGCCCGCGCTGATCGGGGCGTTCATCGGCGCGCCGGTGCTGGCCCGGGAGCTGGAGACCGGCACGTTCCGGTGCACCTGGACGCTGGGGTTCGGCCGGTGGCGCTGGGCCGTGGCCAAGCTGGTACCGCTCGCGGTCACGGTGGCGGCCGCTGCCGGGGTGACCAGCCTAGTGTTCTCCTGGTACGTCCAGCCGTTCTTCTCCGATGGCAACAACTCCCCGTTCACTCCGGAGCTGTTCGACCTGCGCTGGGTTACGTTCGCCGCCTGGACGCTGGCCGCGTTCGCGATCGGCGCCCTGGCCGGCATGCTCATCCGCCGTGTCGTCCCCGCGATCGGCGCTACCCTGGCCGCCTATACCGGGCTCGCCCTCACAGCCGGCCTGTACCTGCGCTGGCACTACGCGACGCCGCTGGTCACCAGCAACCCGAACGTGCCCAGTTCCGCGTGGATCGTGCGCCAGTGGTGGACCAAAGGCGGCAGGTTCGCCTTCCCCGGCCGACCCTCTCAGCAGCTCCTCACGCAGCTCTGCCCTCCCTCTTCGGTGGCGCCCGGCAAGGTGCAGGGACTCACCCCCACGCAGTGTCTGGTCCAGCGCGGCTACACGCAGTGGACCAGCTACCAGCCGGTCAGCCGGTTCTGGCCGTTCCAGTGGATCGAGGGCGGCTGGCTGCTCGCGCTGTCAGTGCTCCTGATCGCCGCGACCATCTGGCTGGTCCGCCGCCGGGCGGCCTGACCGGACATCCGGCCATCCGGCCGGGCGGTACCCGGCCCGGCCGCGGGCGCATGGTCCCGGCAAGTGACATCCTCCAAAACGCTAGGAGCACAGCATGATCAAGTCTCGCACGGCCGTCCCGCGCTGCCGGCGGCTGCGACTGCTGGCCGCGGCCATACCGCTGGCCGCCCTGCTCGCCACGGCCTGCAGCCCGGCCCAGACAGGCGCAGCCAGCAGCGGCGGACCAGCCCGGCAGCGGGCCGCCCCGCCGCCCAGCTCGACCGCCGACTGCAACTCGGTCACCACCTGCTACACGCCGCAGCAGCTCCAGGTGGCCTATGGCATCAAGCCGCTCCTCGACCGCGGGATCAACGGCCGCGGCGAGACCGTCGTGCTGCCCGAACTCGCCGAATCGCAGCTGAACCCGCCCGACGTCACCGACATGCGCCAGGACATGGCGGCCTTCGACAACATGTTCCACCTGCCGGCCGCGCGGATACGGGTTATCACCACGCTCGCCGGCGCCCGCTCCCCCTGGCTGGCCTTCGGCGAGGAGGTGCTGGACGTCGAGATGGTGCACGCGCTCGCCCCCGGTGCCGCCCTGGTCATCCTCCTGCTTCCGTCGACCTCCCTGGACAACACCAGCAACGCGGTCTCCGCCGCCGTC
>WNGJ01005236.1_pt1 | contig 20289 bp, 20 predicted proteins | sample 5400611 | NCBI WGS metagenome assembly WNGJ01 (sample SAMN13153375, study PRJNA577476) | soil metagenome | isolation source: 40 cm soil or saprolite under Garry oak tree replicate 1 | place: USA:California | collected 2016-06-15
CCGGTACCAGCTTTTGCCCCTACGTCCAGTCCGAATGATCATGGAATTCAGACCGCGCGACTACTCCCCTTCCGATTTCGACGCGCTCTACGAGATTGACCAGGCCTGCTATGCGCGCGGGATTGCCTATTCCCGCCGCATGCTGCGCTGGTATCTGGGTCAGCGCGGATCGCTATGCATCGTGGCACAGGCCACGGGCGCGGCCGAACAGACCGTGGTGGGTTTTCTCATCGCGCATGCTCGTGGCACGGAGGGCTATATCGTAACCATCGATGTGCTGGAAGTGCACCGGCGTTCCGGCATCGGAACTGCTTTGCTGCAGGAGACAGAGCGGCGACTGGCGGAGGCGGGAGTGCGCTATGTAGGGCTGCAAACGGCAACGAACAACGAAGCGGGCGTTGCCTTCTGGCTGCGGCACGGCTATCGTAGCTCCGGTGTGACCCAGGGCTATTATCTCGGGCGCATCGACGCCTACGACATGTTCAAGGAACTGCACCAGCCCGGGAGGCCGGCGACCGCATGACCCTATTCCATGCGGTGGTGCTGGCCATCGTTCAGGGGCTCACCGAATTTCTTCCCATTAGCAGCAGCGCCCATCTTTGGTTCTTTCCCTGGGCACTACACTGGCCCGACGGCGGCTTGCCATTTGACGTGGCGCTGCACGCCGGGACGTTGCTGGCCGTAGTGATCTTTTTCCTGGGCACCTGGATCAAGCTCATCCCGAATGGCTTTGGGATACACTTCCCGGCGAAGGCCAGCGAGGAGGAATATCAAACCAACCGGCGCCTATTCTGGCTGTTGGTAATCGGAACGATTCCCGGCGGCATCGTGGGATTTCTCTTCGAGCGCTTCATTGAAGAGACCTGGCGAAATCCGGTCCCCATTGCCGCCGCCACGATCGCGGTGGCGCTGCTGATGATGATTGCGGACTCCAGCAGCGGGCTGCGACGCGTTTTGGAGCATGCGAATCTTGGCGATTCCATCGGCATAGGTTCGGCGCAAGCTCTGGCGCTCTTTCCGGGCGTTTCGCGCTCGGGAATTACGATCATCGCCGGGCTCTGGCGCAAGATGACGCGGGAGACGGCCGCGCGGTTCTCCTTTCTGCTCTCGACGCCGCTGATCGCCGGCGCGGCCCTCAAAGAAGTGCCGCAGCTCATGCGCATGCATCGTTCGGGCGAGGTGGAACTGCCGCTCTCTACGCTGCTGATTGCCATCGCCATATCGGCCGTGGTGGGCTATGCGGTAATCGGTTTTTTGCTGCGGTATTTGCAGACACGCACGCTCAAGATCTTTGTTGTTTACCGCATCATCTTTGGTATATTCATTCTGCTTTTGAGGTTCCTCCACAGGTGAACCGCGCGACCAGCGCCCGCGCTTCCTGTGCGACTCGGTCCTGTCCTTCCCCAGAATGCAGGAGATTGCTGTGCGCTTACTGACTCCGACCGAAAACCACCGATTCAATGAGCTAATCGGGTTTCTGGGTATCACCTTGGCCATATTGCTGGCGCTGGCCCTGCTTTCCTATAGTCCTCGCGACGCCTCGTTCAATGTGTCGGCCCAAACGCCCGAGGCACATCCGGCGCAGAACTGGATTGGGCCCGCAGGAGCCTACACTGCGGATTTCCTGTTTCAGGTGCTCGGCTATGCGGCTTTTCTGCTGCCGATGGGCGCATTCGCGGTGGGGGTGCGCTGGTTTCGCAGCCGGCCTCTCGATTCGGTCCTGGCGGGGCTGATTGGTTACGGCTTGCTGATCCTTTCCCTGCCGGCACTGCTCAACTTGTGGCGCATCCCAGACGTTCGGGAGGCTATTCCACCGGGCGGTTTCCTTGGCGAATTAATCTCCTCCGAACTGCAGCAGACATTTAATTCCGTGGGCGCGCACGTCGTCGCGCTGGCATCTCTGGTGGCGGCAATCTTTCTGACCACCCCATTTTCGTTCACCGGAACACATGCGCTGTTGCGCCGGCCAGTGAACAAGCTGGATCCGATCGGGCGAATAAAGGCGCGCTGGTCAGCTTGGCGTGAAAAACGCGAGTTGCAAAGACTTCGCAAGCGCGTGGAGGCCAATAAGGTCAGCGGGCGCCCGCCCGTTTCGGCACAAATGCCGGGCGCCAAGGAACGCAATATTGTCGCAGCCCAAAAAGAGCTGGCGGATAGGCTAGAAGACGACGAGGAAACGGCTGTAGTCAGAAATGTGTTAGTGATTCCGGACGCTGCTCCCGCAAGGAAATCGGCCGGCGAGCCCCGGATCGCTCGCGGCGCCACGGGCTTCCGTCTGCCATCTCCGAGTTTGCTGCGCATGGCCGAGCGCAGCGAAAAAGTTCAGGAAGACGAGCTGACGGAGCGCGCGCGGGCGATCGAAGAAAAATGCCGCGAATTCGATGTGGGTGGGCACGTCACCCAGATCAATCCGGGGCCGGTGGTGACGACCTACGAATTCAAGCCGGAAGCGGGTATCAAATATAGCCGCATCACCGGGCTTGCAGACGACTTGTGTCTGGCCCTGCGCGCCGAATCCATCCTGATCGAGCGCATTCCGGGAAAGTCGACGGTGGGGATCGAAGTGCCGAACCATCGCCGGCAGACGATTACGCTGCGCGAAGTGATCGAGTCGCCGGACTTCGTCAATTCGCCTTCGAAAATGACTCTTTCGTTGGGCAAAGACCTGATCGGGCGCGTGCGCGTTTCGGATCTGGCTCAAATGCCACACCTGTTGATCGCCGGGTCGACAGGCACGGGCAAGAGCGTTTTTCTGAACTCGCTGATCGTCTCCATGCTTTACAAAGCGACGCCGGAAGAGCTCAAGCTGGTGATGGTCGATCCCAAGCGTCTCGAATTGGGATTGTACGAAGACATTCCCCATCTGCTGGCGCCGGTAGTGACCGATCCCAAGGTAGCCTCGAACGTGCTGCGCAACGCCACGCGCGAGATGGAGCGGCGCTTGAAACTTCTAGCGCACCGTGGCGTGCGCAATATCGACCAATACAACCGCACGTTTGCCAAGGGGCAGTCGCTCTCGCTTTTTGAAAATCCGGAGGAGCAGGAACACCGGCCGTTGCCGCTCATCGTCATCGTCATCGACGAATTGGCTGACCTGATGCTGGTGGATACGACCAACGTCGAAGAATCGATTACGCGCCTGGCGCAAATGGCCCGAGCAGTAGGCATTCACCTGATTCTCGCCACGCAGCGCCCGTCGGTTGACGTGATCACCGGCCTGATTAAGGCGAATTTCCCCGCGCGCATCTCCTTCCGCGTGGCGAGCAAAGTGGATTCGCGAACGATTCTCGACGCAAACGGCGCGGAATCGCTGCTGGGCCGCGGCGACATGCTCTATCTTCCCGCAGGCTCATCGCGACTGCACCGCATTCATGGCCCGCTGGTCACTGAAGATGAAATCGTGGCCCTATGCGATTTCTGGCGATCTCAGGCCAAAGCCGTCTACAACCAGAAGCTCCTGGAAACGCCGAAGGAGGGAGCCAAGCCCGAGGCGAGTGGTGAGGGAGGCGACGACGAGGTTGACGACGAACTGTATCAAGAGGCCGTGCGCGTGGTTTGCGAGATGGGTCGCGCCTCCACTTCTACTCTGCAGCGCCGCCTGCGCATCGGTTATGGCCGCGCAGCGCGGCTGATCGACATCATGGAGAAAGACGGCATCGTCGGTCCCGCCGAAGGGACGAAGCCCCGCGAAGTGCTTAAGAAAAAAGACTGGATGCGGGAATTCGACGAATCGCTAAAGTAACGGCAACATTTCCAAACTGAACCCGCCCCGAACAATTGCCAGGACGATTCGGTCTCGACATCGCAACTCTGCGCCGCTACAATTTTTGAATTCCTACGGTGCCGGGGTAGCTCACCGGTAGAGCGCGGCCCTGAAAAGGCCGGCGTAGGCAGTTCAACTCTGCCCCCCGGCACATCTCATGTGCGGCACCTGCACCGTGGAAGAAGCCCACTTCGCTGTTAGATATCCTGGCACGGCTGTTAATCTACCTTCACCGCCGCCGAACCTCGGCGTGCAACTGCGGTGCCAATGTCGAAACGGTTGAGTATTTTCCCGTATTTAGCTCCTCCGTGCTCTCTTTCTGCAAGAAGTAACTCGCCTTAGAAAGTATCGGCTCTGTGATGGGAAACATGAACAGGAGAAACAAAGGAGGAAAATGGGCACGCTATCCGTACCGCAGACGACACGGCCATTTGGCTACTGCTCGGTTTCCGGGCGCAGCCCTGATCGAGCGCCTCTGCGGCTTCGGGAATCTGCTTACTTCGCGGCGCTCGGAGCCGGCTTCGGAGCCGGCGTGCTGAATTGGACCGTATCCGCCACGAGCTTGCCTTCGGTAGGCTCTTTCGCGTGAATGACGACGCGGTCGCCGACGTTGAGATCGGCTAGTTTGGCGGCCGCCTTATTTTTGGTGAACGTCGTCTGCGGTACGACGGCGACGGTTACCAATGCGTTCGCCGTGGTCTTCACGGTGATGGAATCTTTGGCCACGCTGGCCACTGTGCCGATCACGTGCTGTTCATCGCCATGAGCGAAGGCCGCCGCAGCAATCAGGGAAATGCAAGCAATGAGAATCAAAGCGCGAGTTTTCATTTTTCTCCTCTTAAGGGATTTTACGCGATCCCGAAGCGGATGTCCGCTAACATTTCCGCCGGTTTGCGGCGGCGAAATGGCACCACCTGATGAACGTTCGCGCGGCGCCTTAGTGATTCGGAATCTCCACGGCTGCCGTGATCACGCAAATCCACAGCAGAATCTCGGTGAACGCGGCGAACCTGGCAATTCCGGGAGCATCGCTCGTTTGGCCCCACTCACGCGCTTTGCGCTGCACGACGACGTGCCAGATGAGCGCCAGCGGAACAAACATGCCGAGCTTCCATTGAAACGCGACATTAGCGATAAATGCCGTCGCGATTCCAGAGAACAGCATGAACCCGCCTGTAAGAACGATGGCAAAGCCAATCCAATTCCAGGCGAAAAGCTCCTGCGCAAGTTGCGCGGCCGTGGAGCGCCGGCTACCCACTCCGAGAAGCCGCAGATCCAAAGCGAAATTGGTCCCCAGCCAAATCGATAGACCGGTGAAATGAATCAGCTGCACAAATGGGTACGCCCATATCGATTCGCGTGTCATCAATCCCCAGGGAGTAGCCTCCAACCACTTGGCAAACGCAACCAGCGTATCATGCATAGCAGAGCGGCCCTTTCTGTCGCCGAAGTAAGGAAAGTTTTAGCCGAGCCCTTCGAGCGCCGGAATCTCCGACGCGGAAAGGATCGTCGCCACCCAGAGCAGCAAAGAGATCAGCGCGATGATCTTCGCGGCCCGGGGTACCGCAGGATCCCGCGCCCACCTCCGCGCGCCGCGCTGAACGATGAACGCAAACACCGCCGATACCGCAATGAGCGTTAACTTGACGTGGAATACCTTGTCGGGCGCCCAATCGCCGGCGTCCGTCGCGAACATCAGGAAACCGGAAATGACCGCCAAGGTAAATCCGATCCAAGCCCAGGGGAAAAGCTGCTCCGCAAGTTCTCCGATGCCCCGCCTGCGCGCCGCGATGCCCATGACACGCAGATCCACAACGGCAATCGATCCGATGAACCAGAACATGGTTAGATAATGAGTCACTGCCACCGTCGAATACATCCAGCCTGTACTGCCCAAGGTTTTTACCCAACCCATTTGTTCCAGTGCCTCCCACATTTGGGTCTCCTCCTGGCCACGCCTTCATGATTCGAGCCCGCTGGCGTCTGAGCCGCCAGCACTCTTATACTTCATAACTCCCCGAGTTCCAACTCTCCTTTCGTTCTCGTTCTCGTCGTGACCGCGTATGCGCTCTTAGGCGCCTCCGTTTTGCGGACGAAACCTGTAGACAAGCGGCTGAGCCGTAATTAGCAAGGGATAATATTCAGTTTCTCCCCTAGCAGCGCGTTAAATCGCTGCAAAAAGTGTTTTGGACTGCTCTAGTGCTGGTGTCCTTCTGCGGGTCGTTTCGGAGCTTCACCGCCGTTCAGAAACTCTTCTTCCTGCTGTTCCTCAGCGCGGTCCGCTTCAGTTTTGGGGTTCAGTTTTTTCATGTCCTCCAGCTCTTCGGAGGCGATCTGCGGCAGGTGGCGGATGAACAGAACCAGCTTCCAAGTCTCGGCATCGCCAGTTGGCTGATCCTTACCCGAAATCGAGCCTGAAGGCGGGCCGAAGGCGGGCATGCCGCTCAAGCGCACGCCATTCTCAATCGTGTAGTAGAGCTCGCCATCACTCTTGTTCTGTGTGTCGGCGTCGCGCATGTTGGGAGGCTTGGGGTATAGTCCTTTGCCGAACAGCGTGTCTCCGCTGCCGTCGTTAGCGTGACATATGGCGCAGTGATCGGCGAAGTGCTCCTCTCCTTCACGAACATTCTCAGCCGTGGGCGCATACGGATTTTTCAGTCGGTAGGCTGCCGGCACGGCAAGGCTCTTGGCGATACCTGCCGCAAAAGCCTCGATCCAGGAAGGATTTTCTCGAGCGCTGAAGCCCCGCCGCACCAGGACGGTTGCGTAGATCGCCCCGACGGCAAAGAGGGCGATCACTGCCAAAAGAACTAGCTTCCACCTTTTCATGTCGAGTTCTCCTGCTCCGCGAACCGGCGTGCGCAGCGGAATCAGAACGCGAGAGTTGCAGTCTTAGAATGCCACGGTCAGCGGATCAAGGGTACCGCTGCCCGAAAGGATTTCAAGCGATGCAGGGATTGAGGAAATGAGCGAGTCTAGGCCGTCACCTTGGTGAACAGACCGTAAAGCGCCAAACCCACTCCGCCCAGAAACAGCATGGCCGCAAGATAGGTTACGGCAGGGTTGACGGAAACGGGGAGATTCAGGCTATCACTCCGAAGGGCAACAAAGTGGATGATCAGTCCTAGCAGCATATACAGGTGGGGACGGGTTTGCCGCAAAAGACGCACTGCCGCGCGCTTGCGATACTTTGTTGAAAGCTGCTCATGCCACCAACCTCGTTCTATTCCGGGAGAATAGCGCCTTCTTTGAGCAGCATGGGCCTCAATCGTGCGCTCGTCAATGAAGCAGAAGTACTTATGAGCGAATAAGCTATCCCAGGAGTTAACCCCAGGGAAGCTCGTACGAGCGATTCCTTATTCCAACTTTGATCCCGTTTTCCATTGCCAGTGTAGTCGCTGTGTACAGTCACTCTCATTTTGAACAACGGATAATTTCTATCCAGCCGCCTGCGATCATAAGCTCTTATTACTCAACTCCTTAGAAGAAACCGAGTGGCCTTATCCCTGCTTTAGTTGAAGTAGAGGCCAACGAGAGTGCTTGTCGAATGCATCCTGATCAGCTGGTCGCTCTGCCAAGCGGTGAAAGACACGCCGGACAAGGCCGTGTTCCCGACAAAACAGAACGCTATCGTCGCCGTGCTGAAGGACCGGCCGGTGATGGCACTGATGGCCCTCGATGTGACCGTCAAAACGATGGACTATCGCCAAACCGAGCGCGATTTCACCCTGGGCGGATTTCAGGAGCACAACCCGGTCCTGCGTCCGATGCTGGGTCATCCGGCGGCCATGTATGCCTATGGCGCAGGGTATGCCATGGGTGCGGCCTGGCTGGGGCACAAGATGCGCACGTCACGTTTTGGCCTCGTGCGCAAACTTTGGTGGTTGCCCCAAACCTATAGCATTGAACAAAGCGTGTGGGGATATGCCTATACGCGCACGCACTACCATTAGGAGCGCCTTTGCAGAGGGATGCGTGGATGCTGACGCTGCCGATGGAGCGAAGCGAGAGGAAAACGACCATGAGACAAATTCCCGAGGTTCTGCAAAACGAGCCGCTGAATTCAGCTTTGAGTGCCGCCGAGAATGCATCGGATAACGAGGCAAACAACACGATGGTCTGCGTTTACGGACACGGGCCGACCAAGAATCCGTTCTACGAAGAGGCGCGAGCGGTCAGCACGAGCGCCGCAGGCGCTTTACTCATCCTTAGCGCCGCTGTAAGCCGTGGGCAAAAGTTGCTGCTCCTCAACGGCACGGGAAATGAGCCGGCGGAAGCTCAAGTTGTTCGCGCGCGCACGCTGGGCATTCAGATGTTCGAAGTCGATGTCGCATTTCCTGTTCCGCGCCCCGATTTCTGGCGACCATCTCATCGAACTGCAAAGACGAGCCATGGTCCGGAGAAGCGGCGCTCTCCGCGCATAAACCTGCCGCGGGGAATGACGGTCGCCTGGCAGGCCGCCCACCTGCGGGACATCTCGCGTGTCTCATCGCTCAGCCTGGGTGGCCTCTTCATCGAGGCGGCCGAACCGGTCGCGGTGGGTGAGACGGTTCAAGTGCAATTCGATATTCCCAGCGGGGAGGTTCGCGGGCAAGCTGTGGTCCGACGCTCAATCCAGGGCCAAGGCATGGGCGTTGAATTCACGGAACTGCCTGCAGGGTCGCGAGTGGGGCTTAATGAACTCTTGCAAAAGCTGCTGGCCCGAACCCGAAGATCATAGCTAGGCCTGCGGAACGTAACTCACTCAACTCGATCCCAAACGCAAACTCCGATTCCTCGATCCGCTCTCAAAAAGGGCCGGCGTTTTTGTGCCGCCCTTTTTCGGGTGTCTCTTAGAAAAAATCTACCAAATCAGCTTCAGGCCCAACTGAATCGAGCGGCTCCCTCCTCTCCCGAGCACCGGATTGGGAGATGCCTGGTCAGGCGTGTTGCAGCCACAGCCGAGGTTGGTGGTAAAGCCGCCAGAAGGATCAGCGAAGCCCGCGCCGGCCGGATTGCAAGCGTGGTAGCGCATAGTCTAAGTAACATGAAGAGAAGCTTAAAGAAGAAAATTCTAGAGGAAACGAAAACTAGACCGAACATGCTGCTTTCCGAGGAGGCTTGCCGAAGAAGGCTGTTTGCGGCATTCTTGAGCACTTTAATCGGCGTTTGCAGCTCACCTGAAAATTTGCGGGGGCGAATGGCTACGCAATTCATTGTGCATGACAAGGCCGATACCGTCGGCGTGGTGGTGGTGGAGGACGTGCGCCCCGGCCAGGAGTTGACGGGCTGGATCATGCAGACGGACGAGACGATTTCGCTGAAGGCTCTCGAGCCCGTGCCACTCGGCCACAAAATCGCCCTCCGGGACATCAAGGCCGGTGAGACCGTTTTGAAATACGGCCACGACGTCGGTCGCGCGGTGGCCGATGTCGGCAAGGGCCGGCTTGTGCATATCCACAATCTGAAGACCAAGAGGTGGTGAGAATGGGCCGATACGACTTTTACGGTTTTCGCCGCGAGAACGGCCGCGTAGGCATCCGCAATCACGTGGTCATTCTGCCTCTCGACGACCTCTCCAACGCCGCCTCCGAAGCTGTGGCGCACAATATCAAAGGGACTTTGGCCCTGCCGCATCCCTATGGCCGGCTGCAGTTTGGAGAAGACCTCGAACTCCATTTCCGCACTCTGATTGGAACCGGCTCAAATCCAAACGTCGCCGCCTGCGTCGTTATTGGGATCGAGCCTGGATGGACAAGCCAAGTGGTGGAAGGCATCGCCAAAACTGGCAAACCCGCGGCCGGTTTCTCCATCGAAGGCAACGGCGATATAAGCACCATCGCCGCCGCATCGCGAAAGGCGCGCGAGTTCGTTCAAGCGGCTTCTGAAAAGCAGCGGGAGCTGTGCACGATCCAGGAACTCTTCATCTCCACGAAATGCGGCGAGAGCGATACAACTTCAGGCCTGGCTTCCTGCCCCACCGTGGGCAATCTCATTGACAAGCTTGATCCGCTCGGCGCCACCACCTGCTTCGGCGAGACCTCCGAGCTGACCGGCGCCGAAAAGGTGTGCGCCAGCCGCGCCGCCAGCAAGGAAGTCGCCGACGAGTTCATGCGCGTCTTCAACGCTTACCAGGAAGTCATCGAGCGCCACAAGACCAGTGATCTCTCCGACTCCCAGCCGACCAAAGGCAACATCGCCGGCGGTCTGACCACCATCGAGGAAAAAGCCTTCGGCAATCTCCAGAAGATTGGCCGCAAGACCAAGTTCATCGACGTACTCAAGCCAGCGGAACCGCCGGCGAAAGGCGCCGGCCTATATTTTATGGATACTTCTTCGGCGGCAGCGGAGTGCGTTACCCTACAAGCCGCTGCGGGATTCGTGGTGCACCTGTTCCCGACCGGCCAGGGCAACGTGATTGGCAATCCCATCGAACCGGTCATCAAGCTCACCGCTAATCCCAAGACGGCGCGGACTATGGCCGAGCACATCGATCTCGACGTTTCCGGGCTCCTTCGGCGGGAGATGACACTCGATCAGGCGGGCGATCGGTTGATCGACATCACGATCCGAACCTGCAATGGCCGCCTCACCTGCGCCGAGGCTCTGGGACATCGCGAATTCGTGCTGACCAAGCTTTATCAGTCGGCGTGAGGCGAAGGTTGCCCACCGAAAGCATGTGCAGACCATGAAACTGCCGCCGCGCTGCCCACACGGCCCACCACTTTGCCGTCCTCGCGATCCCGGCCCACACTGTATTGTTGGAGATGTCCGGCACGATCAAATAGCCCTGCTGCGGATCAGCGGAAAACTCAACGCCACCAGCTGCGCCGTGGTTCAAACTCCATCTCGCCAAGGAAAATTCCTTGACGAACTTGCCTTCTTTTAAGGGCTTGCCGTAGGCGCCCCAGCCTGGCTTCAGCGGACAGATGACGGGGTATTCTGTGTAATCCACGAAGGCGAAAAACGCTTCCGGGAAACCTGTGGGGTATCTCCGAGAGATTCACTTGCCCACGTATCGGAGCAAACTCATCTCCCGAGAAACGGGAGCCTCGGAAAGTGCGACCGCAGCGGTTCCCGCTAGCCGCATAGCCGCAATCACGAGTTGCCTGCAGCCCGAAACGCCCTGACAGTTGTGCGGAAAGAATCCCTATAGGGGGTGTTAGACTGTATAGCGACGATCCGAGGTGCTCTCATGGAAACCCACCAGAGATGTCCTTATCGATCAGCTGACTCGCAAATTGGAATCTGTGGAGGAGAGCATCAGAGCACTTAAGGCAGCGGCTAAGGTTGACCGTCACACAGAGCGGGTTCGTGCGTTCACTGCGGATTTCAGAAAAGCCCTGCGCGTCAGGCGAGAATTGGAAAGACAGCTCAGAGCGCTCTCCTGCCCATTGTTTTGCGCTCTTTGACACACGGCTAAGGCGCCCTGTGGACGCGAGACTCGCACGCAGAAGGAGACAATAGTGCTCGACAGCTGGGAAAATCACGGAGTACTGTACACGATTGATGCGACAGATGGATCCGGCGGCATAATCACCGCGAAAAAGGAAGACGAGAAGACTCTTTACAGCCGCATTGTTCCAAAACGGGTGACCCGCGAAGAGGCTGAGAAGTTGTTTGCGGTCGACTTCGCAAAATGACGAATCGCATAGGGCCCAAAGGCCTTCTGCGCATGCGAAGGTTTGGCTCTGGCCGGGCGCAGTGGTTTCCGGCGCGCCACTCTACGGCGCGCTGCTTGGATGGATCGGGGGGCACGCGCATTCGGAAACTGTACATCGGACCGTCACCGCGTAGTCTGAGGTGTTCCATAGTCTGGGGCTAATATGCTGACAGCGATGATCAACTTGAGCGCAACAATCACCTGTCCTAACTGTAACGCTAGTGCAACAGAGACTATGCCGAGGGATCGGTGTCAGTTCTTTTATGAATGCCGGAATTGCCACACGGTCCTGAGGCCCAAACCCGGCGATTGCTGCGTTTATTGCTCATACGCCGACAGGCCCTGCCCATCGGTTCAACAGGCAAGGACTTGCGTTTCGGCTGCGCAGTTTGGGAACTGAATGCAGCTACAGTAAACCTTGTAGTTACGGCAAAAATCGAAGCACCAGTCGCTCAATCACAGAGTGAAAAATTACCGCCCCGACAAGAAATCCCGCCAGGTAAGCGATTGAGCTCCTCACGCCCTGGGCGGCGAGGACGTGCTGGCGGAATGGGCAGCCGTTGGCGAGCGTGGAGAAATAACCAACGCCGAATCCGCCGACAATGGTGAGCAGTACGGTAATGGCGTCGGCGGAAGCGAATGGACCGGAACGGGAGCCATCAAAGAGCTCAAACAGCGGGAACGCCACCCAGGCAGTCAGGCCAAAAGCAATCAGACCTCTCAGCAAATAGGTGTCTCGCACGAGGATGAAGTCCCTGATACCGCCTACGAAACACATGCGTGATCGCTGGCCGAGATAACCCAAGACGACTCCGATGACGAGAGTGGCAATTGCCGCTGTCATCGGGTGGCCCTCCAGCGCAACCAGAGAGTCCCTAGGATCACCCCGGCGACCATTCCGCCAAAGCCCACGAGGCCGAGTACTTCACCTGCCGCCGAACGCAACAGCAATCGGATCGAACACCCGCCCGCGAGCAAGGCGGAATTCATCACCAAGGCTCCATAAAGGAACGTCTTCAGGGAATTATCCGGGCTGCTCCAGCGGAACTCTTTGCTGGTCGTTGATGCAAGCAGCGCGCCCAGCAACACGCCAATGACGGTGAGTACCGGAAATACGAGGGAGGCCGGTGCGACTGTCAGGTGCGTGCCAGCGGCTCTGTTGATGGTCCAATTCAACAGATCGCGCGCGTGACACGCCATGCAGATTCCATACGCCTCGGGCGGCCGCACGTCAAAGAAGGTGCCAGCCATAACTGCCAAAATGCCGGCGACTACACCCAGTTGCAGCGCCGTCACACGGATGGCGCGTGCTCGTTTCAATGTAGTCCCTGTCACCGAGGTGGCGGTCGTCGCCATTTCAAATGCTCCGCTCAACCGGGCTCATCGGCGCTCCAGCTGGAAAATATTCCAATTGTCGGTGCGGGGCCGATAGAAATGAATGCCGTCAATCCGCACATTCTTCGCCGCCAGCAGTGCGAGAACGTTCTCCCGCAGAGCGTATTCGAATCTGAGCGCGACTCCGCAATTTGGACTTAGATCCTTTGGGCCAGGAATAAGCTGCGCGGCCAAACCATTGCGTTTCAGCACCGTTTCCGCGCGAATTGCGTGGTGCGAGGCAAAAAAACTGATCAGGCCGTCCATGTTCTGGCCGCTTCCTGATAAGGAACTGTGGTTCCCCTTGCCGCCCATGCCGCGATCTGGCGTAGCGCCTCGAGCCCTTTCTCAATTTCCGCAGGTGTGTTGAACCAGCTAAAGCTGAAGCGCACGGTTCCCTTCGAAAATGTTCCCAAAGTGAGATGTGCCGACGGCGCGCAATGCAGGCCGGTGCGCGCCATGATGCCAAACGACTGATCGAGAATCAGTCCCACTTCGGAGGACAACGCACCCTCGATATTGAAGGAGACGAGACCGCATTGAAGCGCCGCGTCCTTTGGTCCGTACAACATAAGCCCCGAAATCTCAGACGCGCCCGCAAGAAACTGCGCGATTAACCTCTGTTCGTGCGCCCTCACGGCTTCGATACCGAGTTCCAAGAGAAGACGTACTGCGCCTCCCAATCCAGCTATGCCAGCCAGGTTCAGCGTTCCGCTTTCGTGGGCATCCGGGAGGAATTCGGGTTGTATCTCATGCGCTGAGTCGCTGCCGGTACCGCCGCGCATGAGCGGCGCGAGCGACAGGCCGTCACGAATATAAAGGCCGCCTGTCCCAGTTGGGCCGAGCAAGCCTTTGTGTCCGGTGAACGCCAACATATCTACGCCCAGTGCCCCAATATCGATAGGTATCACACCGGCTGTCTGAGCAGCGTCCACCAAATAAGCGATTTTCGCCTCCCGCGCCAGTGCAGCTAGGTCGGCCACCGGATTAATCGTGCCGGCCACATTCGAGGCATGTGTGGTAACGAGAAGACGCGTGTCCGGCCGAATTGCACGTCGGACAACTTCAGCATCAAGCCTGCCGTCGCGGTCGCAGGCCACCACTGTGACCTCGACACCTAGTCCTTCGAAACGCCGCAGCGGACGCATAACTGAGTTGTGTTCCATGCTGGTTGTCACAACGTGATCGCCGGGCCGCAGAAGTCCTTGAATCGCAAGATTTAACGCATGGGTAGCGTTGTGAGTAAAGATAATACGGCTCGGATCTTGCGCATTAAGCAATTCAGCGACGGCTTCGCGTGCGTTCTCGACAATACGCGCCGCGGCAATAGACATGCGGTGACCGGATCGGCCGGGATTTCCACCCGCCTCGCCAAAATATTCGTCCAGAGCGACGCGGACTGCCGGAGGTTTCGGCCAGGACGTTGCGGCGTTATCAAAATAGATCATCGAGACAGCCCTGTTTCTACCGTTCGAGCAATCGTTCGTCATTCAAGAGCTGCGGCCGCGGTTGTGGGGTTCGCAATAGATCGCTGCACTGCCCCAAGCCGAGACGGGTCTGCCCCTGAAAATCGATTTGCACGGTCCGCACCTCGGGAAATTCAGTAAGCGTTGCAATCAGCCCTAAAAGCACGAGCCGCATACGTTCCGGTTTATCGAGCGCCAACGTACGGATGGACGGCGTATACGTAAAATTCAGTGATAACGATCGGTCGGCCTCGGCATATCCGTAGCTGAGGAGCTGAACGTCGGCTGGGAAGCCGGCCAATTCCGGATCACCCGGCCCCGATAGATAGGCACCCAGCGCTGCGCGAGGACCTGAAATGGAAGTAGGAACGGCTACCAAGCCGTTCGGCGAAGCGTAATACAAGAGCGCTGTGCGATTCGCGGATGTCACGACCGGGTTCCCTTCGACGCTCAGCGCGACCGAAGTCACACCCGGCAATGCGGTCATTGTCTCGATTACTGCGGCTTTCGCTAGATCCGGTCGGGTATTCCCATCGAGAAATGCGGCCGAAAGGTCGATGTGTGCTGTTCCGCCGGCAAGATTGACGGACCGAATCTCAACACCTGGTGGAATCCAGCTCTTCAGCGAACTCCTCGTGTCAGGTCCGGCGAGCAAGGCGCGCAGCGCCGCACTCGGCAAATCGTTGCTGACGGGCATTCGTCGCGAGACCGGGAAAAGTGATCTACCGTCAGAAAAATACAATGTAACCGTTGCCGTTCTCGCCCATGGCCACCACTCGCCGAATCGAAACGGGGGCTTTCCGGGCGATAGGTTCCTTAGCCAAAATCCTGCTGCGAGCACGGCGAGCAGACCGGAAATCTGAAGAAGGCGGACCAGTCGATCATTGCCCCTTCTGGAATTTGCCGCGGTCTCGCGGAGCTGAAACGGCCGATCCAAAGTATCTCCCAAAGAGAAACACACGTAATAAGCTGCAGATGGTTGCATCCAGAAGAATTCGCGGCCAAGTGTCCGACACAGGGCACAGCAGCCATCCGCTCCTCGGGATTATACGTTCTGGTTGCGGCGGAAGGAAATACTCGGTGCCAAGAGGACCATTCCTTAGGCGCAGTTTCTCCAGTTTTTCCTGAATCTTTCTCGCCAAAGCACCGATCTCATTGGGAATATCCGAAGGGCGGGGCCGCGACTCTGCTGATTGTGTTCGGTGATGGCGTTATTTATACTCAGCGGCAACCGCCTTTTTCGGCGCGAAAGTTCACCTCGCCGCGGCGAGTGACTTCCGCATCAAGACCCAGTTGGAGGAAGCGAATGAAAGCATATCGATCCGTTGCTCTCGCGCTGGTTGTTCTCCTGGGCGTAGCCCTCACGGCGCGAAAGGTGCAGCTCGGGGCGAGGCCAGCACAAGCGCAAAACCGGCCCGCGGCACAGGCTCCAGCAAATCAGGGTCAGGGGCAAGGCGCTCCGGGACAAAATGCACAACAGGGTTCCGCCGGACCCGCGACCGATCTTTTGAAGCAGATGGGCGTGAACCAATCCGATTACGGTATCAAGATCACCCAGACCTTCGATGCCAGCGGGAAGCCAGCCTATGAAACAAAGGGCGGCGACCTGTTGTTCTTCACGAATGCAAGTGTCAGTTACAACTCTACCGCCGATAAGCCGATGGTCATCGTTATTAACGCCAGGACGCGAAAAATCATCGCCTTGGCCGACATCGATATTCCATCTACGCCGCACGGAATCACGCTTTCGCCAGACGCAAAATACATTTACCTGCCCTCGGGCTTCTCGATTGGCGTCGGAGGACGGCGCGGAGGAAGCGCACCAACTGCGGTCATTGACGCGAAAACCCTCAAGCTTGCGGCACTGATCAACACCGGCGGCGAGACTCACCACACGCAGGTCGTGGCGGACAAATACGTCATGTTCGATTCGTTTGCCGGACCGCTGCCCATTTTTCTGCTCGATCCCACAACAAATAAGGTAGTGCGCGGCATTCCCGCGGGCGATTTCAAAGGCAATCCGTACATCGGGTTCGCCTCGCCGGACGGCCGATTTATCTATGTGACCGTTCGGCCGGGCATCCCTCGCGATGCAAGCGGCAGGGAGATTGACGGATGGCTCTCGAAAATCAACCTGGAGACGATGCAACAGGTGGCGACCTTCCCCGTCGGACCTGGCCCGGTCTGGACGGCGATAACGCAGGACGCGAAAACTGGCTACGTCAGCCTCAGCCTGACGAATAAGCTTGTGAAACTTGACCTCGACACGGGGAAGATCCTCGGTGTTGCGCCTACAGGCCGGGGGCCGTATGGCATCCGCCTTTCGCCAGACGAGAAGATCGCCTATGTCGCGAACAAAGGCGAAGGCCAGGGACAAAGAGGCGCTACTTTCTCGGCCATTGATACAAACACGATGTCAGTGATTCGCGAGCAACTCTCGTGCCCCGACGGGCAGTGCCAGGCTGATCACATCGTCCTTTCGCCCGACGGCAAGGAGTTGTGGATCAGCAATAATCTCGGCTCCCTCACCATCTTCGACCGCGAAAGCCTGAAGATCCTCGATACAATCCAAACGCCGAAGCTGGCGGATCCACATGGCGGCACTTTCGTGCAGATCGCACCGGACAACCGTAGCGCCAAGGTAGTCTCTGACATTGGCGGCCCTCACGGTGGTGTGAACCCTTATGCGGCGTCTGCGCAAACTGCAGCGCCAACGCCTGCGCGGAGGACAGCTCCAAGCGGCGGAGCTTCCAATGTCGTGGCAGTCGTCGCCCGAAACGTTAGGTTCGAGCCGGCAACTCTCGACGTGACCGCCGGACAAAAGATCTCGTTCGACCTCGATAACGCCGATCAGATCGATCACAACCTGGTGTCGGCCGAGGCCGGGTTCCAGGAAGTCATCCTCGCGGCTGGGCAGAAGAAGACTATTGAATGGACGGCGCCTGCCAAGCCAGGCATGTACAAAATCATCTGTACCTATCATCCCGGCATGGAGATGATCGTAAACGTGAAATGATGGAAACCGCGATTCTTTTCTTGTGTTTGCACGATGCGTGCGGACTTGAGATCAGCTAGCTTTTGGGATCGAGTGAACCGAAATGAGAGATGGAATTAGCAGGTTACGGTGGGTTAGGGCGGCGACCTTGACGCTCCTCGGACTCGTCGCTGCGTGGTCCTGGCTGTTTCTGGTCTCGAAATGGGGACCTGCAAAACGGATCGATATTCTGACCTTCAAAGCCGGTGTCACGTCCCGAGTGATGCGCACGCTTTTGAGATTCCCTGAAACATCAGTGCATGAACACGACGCTGCAGGCATGTCCGCCATCTACGCCACACCTGAATACTACGCAATGACCGAGCAGGATCAGGACGCGGCGAAATTTCAGCCCGACAAGTTCGCCGTCTTTTACCTCTTCGAAGACATCCACATGGGCGAACTTCCCGAGGCGCCGCCAACGGCCACGCTGCGACTCGATAACGGAGAGCAGCTTACCGCGGTAGACACCACAGTCCTTAGAGACTCCTATCATCATCGTGTTAGCGTGATTCGCTTTCCCAACACCGATGCCCAGGGTCAGCCGTTAATCGGCGGCAAGAGATCCTACTTCGAGCTTGTAGCTGAGGAGGTACAGAACCAAGACGGACAAACCATGCGTGGTGCCTCCATGATGCAGTTGATGCCCGGAATGCAGATGCCTGGCGCGCAAATCATGCGCTGGGATTTGCCGATTGTGTACCCGAAAAACTTGAAGGGAAGCGACCTCTCGTTGCCGACGCTCCTTGCGCTGCTCGCCGGGCTTCTAGCCGTGCTTTCTCCATGCCTGCTCCAGCTCACGATTTACTATACGTTCGCCTTGGCGGGCATCGGCATGCAACAGACCGCAGCGGGAATCATTGAGGCTCGGTCGCAGGTCATTCGAACCGCGCTGCAGTTTATCGCCGGCTTTACGATCGTCTTTACTGCAACGGGTTCACTCGCCGGATTGGCCGGAGAGAAACTTCACATTTCAGGGTTCATGGAGAACTGGAATCGCCCCATGGGTATTGCATCCGGGCTGGGGATGCTGATCGTTGGAATTTGGGTAGGCCTTAACGCCGGGGCTCCGGGCCTCTGTCGTCTTCCCGTTCCGGCCGTGCTGCGTGCGCGGCGACCATGGCTGGATAGGCTCAAAGTGATGTTCATGGGATCTGCCTTTGCGGTTGGATGTTCTACGTGTTTTGGAGGCGCGCTCTTTATTTCGTTGATGATCTACGTTGGGACCGTAGGCTCGCCCTTCCTCGGCGCGTTCGCGCTGTTCCTCTTCTCCCTGGGCATTGCCATCCCGTATCTGCTTGCCGCCGTCTTCCTTTCCCGAGCCTTGCCACTTTTAAATTCCGTGCAGAGGGCGGCGGGTGTCGTAGGCCTGGTTTGCAGCTTCGTCCTCGTATTTTTCGGTGTGATTTTGATCACCGACAATTTTCACGTTCCCAGCAATCTCTTGTATCGCCTCTACCTTGGTCTCTGAAATAGGAGTTAATCGCCGCGCGATCTCGAGCGCCTGTTCGACGAGACCATTAGACCACTGCCCTTTAGAGGAAACGGTGTTAGACTGTTCCCCTAACTGACACATCGGAAGTAGTGCATGCGTAAGTCATTGAGGGGACGTAGTTCAGTTGGTTAGAACGCTGCCCTGTCACGGCAGAGGTCGCGGGTTCGAGTCCCGTCGTCCCCGCCATTCTTTCCTTTCAGGTCGCCACACCACCTATCGAAACCGGCTCCTCGCGTGCCGCGCGATTTTATCGAAGCGATAACTGAATTCTTGGGCCGAGTACAGCCCCTTATCACTCAGCGCTTTTTCGTGAGCTCAGTGTACACAACCGTTGTAAAATCCGGAAACTGAGCAAGATCGTAACCCGGAGCAGGACCGGTTTCGCCCAGAGCTTGCTTGACCTGCTCCAGGGATTTGCCCTGTGCGACCATCTTCTTCACTTGTTCCCGCCTCGCCTCCACACGCGCAAGCCTCTGCTGCACATCGGCTTTCGTTTGCAAGTCGCCATGTCCAGGGACGTAAGTGTCAGCATTCAGTGCGAGGAGCCCTTTTACGGTCTGAACCCAGCCTTCGGCCGACCCATTCTTCTGCTCCTTGATCATCGTGTAGGCTTGAGGCGACCGGACGTTGCCGCAGCAGCTGGTGGCAATCACATCTCCGGTAAAGACGATCTTCTGCCCGGGGAGGTACACCTGCAAATCACCACTCGTGTGCGCCGGCGCAAAATGGAGCACATTGAGCCTTACGCCATTGATCGTGAGCGATTCGCTCTTCGTCAAGGTTTTGTTTGGCAGGTGATCCTGCGGAGAAGGGTTACGGGAATTTGCCGTCGCTTGTATGTCCTTCTTACAGTCTTCGTGGGCGATTATGGTCAAGCCCGGCGGGAAAGCCGCCAGACCATTAACGTGGTCGGCGTCGCTGTGCGTCAGAATCACGGTCGTGACCGGCTTGGGCGTGAGCTTGGCAATCTCGGCTAACATTTGCTTTCCCGAAGCCGGAGCTATCGTCGCGTCCACAACAATGACGCCGTCCCGGCCAATAATGAAACCCGCATCCCCGCCACCGCCCGCGTCCGCCCAATAAGCGCCGTCGCTTACCGACTTTACAGAAATCGCCGGGCCCTCCTGAGCGTTAGCCACAGCGGCGAATGCGCTTAAGCCCATGATCAACGCAAATCCAACGGTCAGGTTCCGGTGACATTTCATATGTGCTCCTTTGCCGTCCGTTCAACCCATTCGCATCCGGCATGCCAGCCAGTGAGCGGAAAAGTTGTTAGCCAGCTACCGCTGCGATCTTGGGCATTCAGTTGGCGTAACCCGAGGTTGCGCCAGCCTATACTTTGGCCAGCCACCGATGTCAAGGCCTTTCCAAGCTGTATTGTCGGTAGCACGTGAAATGTCCGGTGGAATTAGCAGATGAAATGTCCGCTTTGAACTAGACCAGCTTGCGGTAAAGCTCTCGGCCCGAGGAGGGGCGAAGAGTGATACCCGAAGCGGTCGTGGAGCGGGCGATGAA